>Ga0315291_10010093_pt1 | contig 11570 bp, 12 predicted proteins | sample YL17G12_20_MG_FD_203070 | JGI IMG/M metagenome (GOLD analysis project Ga0315291, IMG submission 203070) | Sediment microbial communities from Yellowstone Lake, YNP, Wyoming, USA - YL17G12_20 | ecosystem: Environmental > Aquatic > Freshwater > Lake > Sediment | place: USA: Wyoming | collected...
CGAATATGACCTGGACTCGTCCCTGGTGACCGCCATTGTCTTCACCACGACCCTGCTCAGTCCGCTCACCCTGACCCCGCTCCTGCTCTACCTGGGGAGGTAACTTGCGCCGCGTCCTTTGCCTCATAGTTACGGCCTCGATCACGCTTGGATTCTGCAAACCAGCCCAGGCGCAGTCCGCTGTCAACGTATCCGACGCGGGGGTAGATTACAGCTTCGGAGAAGAGATCACCTTCACGGCGCGCCTCTTTGGTAACCCGCTCTCGCAGATGGACCAACAATGGCGGCAGGAGGCCCTGGGCGAAAACGTGGGCGGCCTGGCCTTCCGCAACCTTCTACCTTACCTGGTCATCCTGGTCGTGATCCTGGCTTTCCCGACCTGGGGCTTTTGGGTCGCCAGGAAGAGGAGCAAGGCATGACGCAAACCGATCCAGGTGAGAGGTCCCGCCTCCACATCTGGGTAAGCGGACGCGTGCAGGGTGTGAGTTTCCGCGCCTTTGTCCAGCAGACCGGGATGATGCTGGGTCTGACCGGCTGGGTGCGCAACCTGAGTTACGACCAGGTCGAGACGCTGGCCGAGGGCGAGCGCGCCGCGCTGGAAGAGTTTGCCCAGGCAGTGGCGCGCGGCCCGCGCGCCTCCCACGTGGATGCGGCGCGCGTGGAATGGGAAACGCCGACAGGTGAGTTCCGTTGGTTCGACGTGAAGCATAGCGTTTGAACTGGCTTGGGGGATGCTACGCGAAGTTCCTCCCCCGCGCGCGCCCTAGCCGAGGCGGCCTCAAGGTAGACCTCCGAGTTCTTAAAGAACTCGGAGGTCTGCGCGTGCCCACCGCCCCCCTCCCGCCGACCCGCCCCCGCGCGCCCCTCCTCCCCTAAATCCGAAGGATTTGGGGGAGGTGTCACGAAGTGACGGAGGGGGCGGGTCATTACCCCTTTCCTCACAAACTGCTATACTTTAGATTGTCAGCCAACAGGTAAATTCAACCATAAGCTGTTGAACTAACCGCTTCGTTGATACTAGAGTTTAGTATGGAACCAGGCATTAAGATAAGTCTCGTTGCACTATTGATAATTTTTGCTCCTTCTACGTATCATGGAAGGTGTACCATCGAGATAGCCCGGATTTACGCGTCTCACTTGAATACTGGCCCCAACCTGAAGACCAATCGTGCTTCAATGTCAGGATTACAAATCACGGAAGGAGGGTGGCCCTAGTCGAGAGGATCATTGTCAATTTCAAGAACAGCACTCCTCTTCAAGATAGTATTGCTGGCGGAAGGCGCGTCACTGAAGCAGAACCTTTTGACTATCAACTATTTATTTATAGAGTAGATGGAATCCCTCATCATATCCCGCCAAAAGTAAAGTTTGTTGAGGTGTTTGATACACTGGGGAGACGTTATAAGTTTCCTGGACTTTCACTTAAGGATTGGTTGGCATTCAAGCAATTGAAAGCCAAGATATACAAACTCTGGGATGAGGAGCAAGCAATTTAAACGATGTACACTTTGTTCTAAACCAAAGCGGCCTCAAGCCGCCATCGGTTGGTTCGACGCCATGAGGCGTCGAAGAAACCGCCGGAGACGGCTAAATACATGGTTGGACCGGATCCTCGACTTTCTCTCTTTCCGCCACATCAATCCTTATTGTTTTGGGCGACGAAAGCCAACATTGGCGCGAACGCAGCTGGATCGTATTCATGCCGGTATAAAACACACCGAGCTCGTATAGACCCCTTGGATCTAGACACACCATGATCGTGGGATCACGAGTTAGCCCGCTCGTAACCAACACTGATGAGTTTGAGAGACTGCGATTGCTTTCAAGATAGGAATATTCCAATATGAAAGATTACTATGGCATTTTAGAACTTTCGCCAAACGCGACGCCTGACGAAATCAAGGCGCAATATCGTTTAATGCTTAATGCATGGCATCCTGACAAACACTCCAACCCTGAGCATAAGGCAAAGGCAGAAGAACGAACGAAAGAGATTATCGAAGCATATAGCATTCTTAGAGACGCTGCTAAACGAGCGCAGTATGATAGAGAAAGGTCTTCCCAATCTTCCTATTCGGATGATAGCGAAAGGCGTCGAAAGGAAGAAGCCGAGCGCAAACGCGGCAATGAAGAAGTGGAAAACTCCACGAAAGCCGAGAGACGGCGTCGCAAGAACAGACAAAAAGCGGTCACTCGGGCAATTGCTATCGGCGTCATCATCGTAGTCATGGCTGCCCTCGTCTGGGTAATAATATCCTCTCAAAAGCCCATAGCAGAGACGGTTCAAATCCCGGCGCTGGTGGGCACCAAGCAATATGCCTACGCGCCGCCCATGTCGATTGACACGAGCAAGCAATACTTCGCCACGGTCAGAATGGCGAAAGGCGGCGAGTTCGTCATCCAGCTTTATGCTGACAAAGCGCCCATCACGGTCAATAGTTTCGTCTTTCTGGCACTCCAGGGTTATTTCGATGGTACCACCTTCCACCGCGTGCTGGAGGGCTTCATGGCGCAGGGCGGCGACCCTACCGGTACGGGTATGGGCGGGCCGGGATACGAATTCGTCAACGAGGACAGCGACCTGACGTTCGACAAACCGGGTGTGGTTGCCATGGCCAACGCCGGGCGTGACACCAACGGCAGCCAGTTCTTCATCACATTTGGTCAGGTGGAACGGTTGAACGGCGGATATACCATCTTTGGGCAGGTCATCAACGGCATGGAGGTGGTCAATGGCATCACCTGGCGTGATCCCAACCAGAATCCCACCTTCCCCGGCGATGCGATTGAGAGCATAACGATTACGGAGAAGTAAAGCCGGCAATCCACGGCCTTTGCCCCTACCTGCTTTCCTGACTTCTATTCGCTGGAAATTGCCCGCCTCCGTGTGCCCTCGCCCCTCCTCCCCCAAATCCAAAGGATTTGGGGGAGGTGCCCGAAGGGCGGAGGGGGCGGGGAGGTGCCCCGCAGGGGCGGTGGGGGTCATTGCCCCTTTCCCCACAAAGTGCTATACTTTTTTCTGTCAGCCGGGTTGTAGATCCACCCAAAAGCCGTTAGGCCGTCCGTATATCCCATGTTAGGCAACTATGAACAGAACACGATCTGCAGTACATTGCAATTCGCTTCATATGAAATCACTCCGCTTTTCGACTTGGCAAGCGTTTCGAGACTTCATTGATAATGATAGGCAAGTGCTACCTGTCTATTGGCGTGGGCAGCGAGATCCTACTTGGCCGTTAGCGTCCTCTTTTGAACGCACGATTCTGGCAATGGCCGGCGGTCATAAGCAAGGTGCAAGCCAGGTCTATCCCTATGATGGTCGTTATAAGCGCGGCGACAATAAGATTTGGCAAGATGGCTTTTATCAGTCAATTCGAGATCGGTATTTGAAAGCATTTCAGCGATCAGCTAGTGGATTGCGGGGCCCCAACCCGAAATCTTTAACCACTGAGGAATGGTGGGCCTTGGGCCGACATTATGGGCTAATAACACCTTTACTAGATTGGACTGAGAAACCTTACATCACAGCCTTCTTCGCCCTGACCGACCTCTTTGCCCAAATGCGTGATGAGGGTGGGACTATCACATTTTCTGGAAAGGAGGTAGCCATCTATCGATTGTTTCATAACGAGAAATTGGAAGGTGATGGTCTACGGGTCATTACGCCCTTAGTTGATGAATTGGGAAGGCTTCAAGGCCAGCGAGGCCTATTTACTTGGTTAGATTCGGAAGAGTATTTTGAGCTTCAAGGCTTTCTGGATAACACTGGAAGAGGCGACTTACTGACGCAGATAATCATTTCTGATCAAGCCATACTTGATGGCCTGAGAGATCTTGATGCACATGGGATAAATTATCGGCTTCTATTTCCAGACTTAATAGGAGCGGCGCTTGACGCAAATACAAAGTGGAACATTTTTTGATTGGGTTGGCGGTTGCCTAACAAGCGCATCCAGCGGATGACGCGGACTCGTCCCGCCAAAAAGGCTTTATACTTGGCTTTGAGTTTTTTCGTTTCGACAGCGAATCCACGCACCGGCCCGTCGCAGCTAACGCAAACCGTTAGCCCTTTTTCTGTCATACTTTTTCGGGTTTTCCAAACATGAAAGTGAAAAACTTAGGTAACTATATACTTGACGCACAAGCCACTATATCCCTTCTGCGGGGAACAAGAAACATATATGAATTTCTTTATTACGGAGCTTCTAATTTATGCCAGATAAAGCTATTTCCATCATAAATCAAAGTGGCCTTTCCAGATGAATTCGCTATCAAGTAACCGCTTCCCTCGTCTTTGATATAAAATGAACCTCGTTTTGGATTAAATTGAATTTGGAAATCATACCATATACCAAAGCCAGAGAAGCGAATCGAATTAATAGAATAATCACATATTTCATTTCCAATATCCGAAGTATAACCTTTCGGATAAAATTTAAATGTTGCATAATCCGACTCCCATGAGCCCACTAGATAAGCGCGCATTTCGTCGTTGGTCTGAAAAGTGACTCTATTAGAAACATTTAGTTTATCTATCCCCAATATCAAAACAATAATTGATATCAATACAACAACAACAATAATTTCGATAAATGCTAATTTTTTTTTGCTAATTGGCTTCTTTTCGTTTTTTATATCTTCGAGCTTTGGTTTTTTAATAGCAGATCCTTCGCTCGCACCTATCATTTGTGATTCGGATTTAATGGAGAAAGGCAATTCTTTACAGCAATATCTACAAACAACAGCCTCTGATTTTATTACTTCGGCACAGTATGGACATTTTTTATATAAACCACTAGCAATATTGGATTGTTCAATAGCTTCTAAGTTTCTTGATTGAAGAATAATAATTATTAGCCCTATAACGCCGAGAAAAAATCCGAGAGCAAATCCCTCACCAGGAGATCGTCCTTTATCAACACTTATCTTCTTTCCGATAAAGCCAAATATGAATCCAAAGATTAGCCCAACGATTATATAAAGGTAGATCATTCCCGAATCTGAGTAAGTACTCATCACTTATTCCTTTCTTTATTTCCAACCGAAATTACACATCGAATAAAAACTTGACGATCAGATTAAATCAGTGCTAGACAACATTTATGATTTCATAACTTTCTTGGTATTGGAGCAACAACCATATCCGTAAAACTTTCACTTCCGTACCTAAGTACCACATTTGCTGTTTCTGGCTTTGTTTCAAGTAAGTGTGGTTGTGATACGGGCAGTAACGCTTCTACTATTTCTAAAACAGAGAAATCTCTTCTACCTTCAAGCTGTTTTGCTACGAATCTATCGGCGGGAGCAAACAATCGCTGTTCACTTGGTAATCTAGCATCTGCTGCAATAAATTGTTGGACTATTCCAAATCCTTGATAAAATATTTCCATAAAAGAATTATCATAGGGAATTGGAACAATTATAAGATTCTTATTTTCATCTTTTGAAATAGCGTCCTTTTTTCCCTGTTTAGATGGAACTATCCCTAATCGTAATCCACGAGCAGATTCCAATTCATTCAAATTAGTTTTTACTGTTGTTCCGACCCATTGTTCAGAACTACCGATAAATAAATCTGCTTTCCACAATCCATTAATACTGGTCGGTAAATTTTCTCTTTCGGTTCTTTTTCTAAAGGCAGATGCGACAGCATCTATATGTTTTAATAATTTAACAGGTCTTCCTTTGCTTCCCGACATCAAAATAGATTCGGGTGTTAGATTTTCTTTTGCTGTTTTTATAATTTGGAGAGAGCCCCTTTTTTCTTTCTCGATACCAAAGAGAATAGACTTAATGTTATCCCCGCTTATATTGCAAAAGTTTTTTAAGGCCGTTTCAATCCTATTGAGAATTATTGGGTCAAAATTTGTTATTGCATTATGAATAGCATATTCAAAACAAATACCAGCATCCCCATCTCCGGCACGATAATTTCGTGCAAGTTGCCTAATTTTTACTTTCTCGATTCCGCCAATATCATCGATTACTTCTTGACTTAAAGAATATAATAAGCTCATTAGAATTGGGCGAACTACAGCGAACAAGGCAGTTGTTTCGTCGGCAACTGGACTTCGTTGTACTTCTTGGCGAATTTCCATTTTGAACTCCGACGCAGAAATACGAAATGGATAACTATTCATGCGCTATCCCCCATTTTATCCCATTTGAAGGGATAAAAATGCTCCTGTGCGTCAAGTATGTAGTTACCAAAACTTATGATAAACCGTTATTTTGACTCAAGCATTAATATTTTAATTGATGAGATGAATATGCTAATGGAATTATTAAGTGATAAAGAACGTAAGGAGTATGCTAATACTAAATTTTGCGAAGCTGATTTTTCTATAAGACTGGGTGCTCCATTTCGTCATTTGGCACGATATCCAATGCAAGGAACGCAAGGCCAAGATATTATTATCGATTATAAAGACTTTGAAGTTGAAGTTAAGTATTGGAGAAATTGGGGGGACAAACCACGAAAAAAGGTTTGGGATCAATCCTATCTAAAGGCATTTAATTGGCTAGTAGAAGAAATAAAGGGGGAGAAAAGAATAAAAGGGCAATTATCTGCGGGTGGTTCACTTTTTTTGAATGGAGTAAGTTGTTACAGCTTGGATTACATAGTGGTGGAGCTACGAAACATGGAAACACGCCAATTAACGAAGAAAGGTTAAAAATACTCCCATTTTTAAAATGCGGTGATGGAAAATTACATTCAGTTCAGACAAATTATGAAAAAAACGATGGCGAGATACCAATTGAAGGGAGTGATTATTTCATTAATTGGGAACTGCACGGAAAAGAATGGGATATGCTAAATATTTTAATTCTCCATTAGCGTATCCAGACATTGCGATTCGAACTGCTGCGACACTTCAAGGATTCTTCATTGCCATATGAATGTTCAAAAATTTATGTAAATAGTATTTGACCCTAGAACCTTTTGAACGAGCTCCCACGCCCATCCTTTGGAGGCACGGGATAATTGTTCTAAATTCGCTCTTTATTATATGATTATAAATCAAATACAGGTATTTATCACATTAATTAAATACCTATTCTATGCTCAATAGATAGTCTAAATAATGGCAGACTCTAATTCTTTTTTTTGTATTGTTCTAATCATTGCTTTTATTAGCATAGTCATTTCCATCTTTATCCAGAGGAACAAAGAAGGAGAAACCATTTTTTCAGGACATATCTCAGATACCCGTGCTAAATTTCTAATGGATGTCTTCGGTTTGTCAATTGACGAGTTGAAACTGTTACATTTCGACGGCTGCTTGTTTCATCTGAAAGAAAATGATCATAAATCGTACAAAGAATTCACTTCAGTATCAATCATTCAAGCAAATAAAGTACAGGTTGCCAATTCCGCATTACCACATAGAAAAACCTGGAGTTATATGCGCTCTAATGGCATGCCGGACCGTCGGCTTTATTTCAATCCTGAAATTATGACTTCACTTCGTTTAGTGTTGCAGTTCAACGGCAAAAGTAGTTGTAGGCTTACAACATATGCACATCCAACAATTCAAAAGACAGAGAGTACTGTTAAGAATCTCAACACTTTATTGAATATCGCCTCTGTAATTGATCTAGAAACAAGGTTCAATGAGTACGAGGTTCAGTTCAATAAAGTCAAGCTAAACCAAACCTTATTGGAAAAATCAAACAAAAATAAGTCTGAACTCGAATTGGTTCTTGAAGCAACAAAACGCCTAGATATCCAAAGTGTTGCGACAGAAAATATAATAAAAAAGAAAGAGGAATTAACAAAAGAACTCAATGATATAAATCTCCAGATAGCTGCTTTACAAAAAGAAACCGCTTCCGCCAAGGACATAATGAATTTTATCGTTCAGAGTATTCGATTGGAAATAAGCCGAGTTGGGGCTCTGAAGATTGTATGAGCATACGATAATAAGCTATAGCCATATGGAGATAGCATTTCTTCCCATGTTGACTTATGTCCAACAAGGTATAAAATTGTAGCTCAACAGGATTTGAACCTTGAACCGCTAGGTTCGAGGTTCAAATCCTTGTCAACTATCTTCTTTTTCCCTCCTCCCTCCTTCTTTCCTGCTACAATCCCTTTGCTCCTTGCTCCTGAACACGGTTCCGGCACCTAGCCACTGCCATTAACTGACAGCAGGGAGCATTTATTTAGTCCTCCCCCAAATCCCTTGGATTTGGGGGAGGTGCCCCCGAAGGGGGCGGAGGGGGTCGCTAAAGGAGTTTTTTAAGGTTCCACCCCTTGCAAAATAGAATATTTGTGCTATAATATAAGCGACACGGGCAAAGTGCATAAATCCATCCGTGTCGTTTTTTTTACTTGGCGTCATAACAAGATTTAATGTAATGGAAGAAATGCTGCCACCCTTGACCCCCCTCGCCCTGAAGATGCGTGAAACCATCCGCCGCGGCCCCGTCGCCTGGGCCTCCGCCTGCCATGTCGCCCTCCGCCCCTACCAGCGCCAGATCGCCCTCGCCATCAAAGCCTCCATCATTCACAACCTCGGTCTCACCTTCGTCGTTGTCCTCCCCCGTCAATCCGGCAAGAACGAGCTTCAATCCCATCTCTTTTCTTGGCTTCTCTTTCGCTATGCAAAAGCAGGAGGTCGCATCGTCTCCGTCTCCCCCACCTTCAAGCCCCAGACCACCAACAACATGGATCGGGTCAAAGTTTCCCTCGATGCCTGCGTTGGCTCCCGTGGCCTCTGGAAGTCATCCAAAGGTTACCTGTATTGCCTCGGCAATGCCCGCCTCCAGTTCTTTTCCGGCGAACCCCGCGCCAAGGTCGTCGGCGCCACCGCCGACCTCCTCCTCTCTGTGGACGAGGCGCAGTCAATCTCCCCTGCTAAGTATGACAAGGACTTCAGCCCCATGACCGCCTCCACCAACGCCACCCGCGTCTTCTGGGGTACCGCCTGGACCCACGATACCCTCCTCGAACGGCAGCGCCGCCTCGCAATGCAGGCACAGCACAAGGACGGCATCCAACGCGTTTTCTTCTACACCGCGGATGACGTCCGGCGCCTCGTTCCTGCCTACGGCCAGCATGTGGATGGCATCATTGCAGAACTCGGTCGCAACAATCCCCTCGTCCGCACCCAGTACTTTAGCGAATCGATAGACGCCCAGTCCGGCATGTTCAACCCCGCCCGCCTCGCACTCATCACTGGTGATCAACGATCACCCTTTTCTCCCCCCATTTTTGGGCTTCAAAATGGGGGGAGCCAGAGGGGGGCGGGAGTTGGGTCTTCCCCCCTCCCTAAATCCGAAGTATTTGGGGATCGCGTAGCATCCCGGAGCGCAGCGGAGGGAGAGCTGGGTGTAGGGCGGGGGGCTGGACCGGGGGCGGGGCCAGATTCTCCTCCCCCATTTTTGGGTTTGAAAATTGGGGCTAGCCGAGGCGGCGTCGAGCCGCCATCGGCTGTTTCGGCGCCACGAGGCGCCGAAGGAGGGGGCTCCTACGCCTTCCTCATCGACGTTGCCGGTCAGGACGAATCCAAAATGAATGTCCTCCAGTCCTTTGACATGGGCCTCGGCAACCCTGGTCGCGACTCTACCGCCCTCTCTATCGTCGAATTAGACCTATCCACACTTGAAACTTTACGCCGCCCCGCCTACCACGTGGTCGCCCGTCACAGTTGGGTTGGCGAGAACCACCTTACGGTCTTCGGAAAACTCAAAAACCTCGCCGAGACCTGGAATCCCGGGCACATCGTCATGGACGCCACCGGCGTGGGCGAGGGTCTTTGGGCGCTGGTGGATCGTGCCTTCCCGGCACGCGTCATCCCTGTCAAATTCACCCAGCAGGAAAAATCCGAGATTGGCTGGCGCTTCCTCTCCATTATCGAGACCGGGCGATTCCGCGACCACGTTCATACCGATGAAGTCCGCCTCCAGTACAACAAATGCATTTGCGAAATACTCCCCGGCCCCGCCAAGACCCTCCGTTGGGGCGTTCCCGATGGAACCCGCGGCCCCGGTGGCGAGCTCATCCATGACGACTTCATCCTCGCCGATTCCCTCACCACAATCCTCGACCGTCTCGAATGGGTTATCCACTTAGATCCTTCAAGCAGTGAAGGTTGGGACCCATTGGAGGAAATGGACCACAACTTCTAACCTCATCCATCGCTGTTCTGTCCGGGCGGGTCTTCCCGCTCAGTACTTCCCGCCCCGTATCCATTGTAGGTCGGGTTTCCAAACCCGACGTCACAGTTGGCGGCTAAAAAAGCCGCCCTACGGCTTTTTGGACAGCCCCTGTACTTCCCGCCCCGTATCGAGACCCACGCTCGAAGAACAGACCCTCGAACAGAAAGGAATAAGACCATGCCCGCAATTTCTCCATCCATCCAGCGCAAACGCGGCGCTCAACCCGGAAATACGAACGCATTCCGTCACGGCTTTTACTCGCCATCCTTCACCTCCGCTGAAATGCGCAGTTTGGATTCGAACGTCAAAGGTGAGTTCCACGATGAGATCAACCTCGCCCGTGTCAATGCCAACCGCTTGGCTGAGTTGCTGAAAGACTACAAAACCATGCCCTTTGAGGATGTCGTCTCCGCCTCCAATGCCTTGACTAATTATCTTGACCGCATCCAAAGCCTCAGCCGCGCCCAAAAATACATCTACCAGAACCTTACCACCACCGAAAAAGCCCTCGAAGAACTCGGCAACATTCCTCCGGAAGAAGACTGAGTTACTAGCCGAGGCGGCATCAAGCCGCCACTAGCCGAGGCAGCATCATGCTGCCCTCGGCTGTTCCGGCGACATGAGTCGCCGGAAACGGCTGTATCGGGCGTCATTGGCTGAGGCGGCTTCGAGCCGCCATCAGCCATATCGACGCCTTGAGGCGTCGATGTGAGGCGCCCGATGCCAAGTTTCTTCATGGTTCAATTGATTCCCTCACCGCCGCTGAACACTGATGACGCAACACGCATCCCCTCATTCGTTCCTCCTTCGTTCCTCAGGAACGAATCGCTTGCTTTGTTTTCCTCATTGCTCCTCCCCCATTTTCCGCCCGCTTGCCCCACGTTTTTTGAGGGGTGAAAATGGGGGAGGCAGGGAGGGGGCAGGCCGGTGTCCCGGTCACTCGAAGCCGAAACTCTTGCACTCGATCATCTGGATGACGCAACACGCATCCCCTCATTCGTTCCTCCTTCGTTCCTCAGGAACGAATCGCCTGCTTTGTTCTTCTTTGTGTAGGTGACTTCTTAAAAAAGTGGGGTATGGGGGTTCGCAAGCGGGCTTCGCCCGCTTGCGAACCCCCATCTTCCCTTAATTATTGAGAAGGTACTAGTGTAGTTTATCTGTAACTTGGGTACAATTGTCCTCAGGATAGAAAGATGAACCGCTTATTTCAAAGGGATTGCAAAATGAACGGCCCGAAATTCCCAAACAAGTTATTTGGAGTGATTCTGGTTATTGTGTATTTAACTGGGTGCGCCGTGCCCATAGTTACGCCCACTTCGCTCCCCACATTTCCGACCCCGCCTCCCACCTTCCCGCCGCCCGGGATCGCGCAAACGGCAGCCGCCCCGGCCTCCGACCAGCCCGGC
>Ga0315291_10010095_pt1 | contig 11570 bp, 6 predicted proteins | sample YL17G12_20_MG_FD_203070 | JGI IMG/M metagenome (GOLD analysis project Ga0315291, IMG submission 203070) | Sediment microbial communities from Yellowstone Lake, YNP, Wyoming, USA - YL17G12_20 | ecosystem: Environmental > Aquatic > Freshwater > Lake > Sediment | place: USA: Wyoming | collected...
TCGTTTCCGAACGGATTTGCTGCCTGCCGTGCACACGGCGGCCCGGCACACGGGCAAAGGGATTCGGGAGGCGTCGACTCCGCTTACTTCCGCCACTCGCTTTGATGCTACCAACAAAGTCGCTCTGGAATTGTATATATAGATGACAAAGAACATCACTTGCTGTCGCGGGAGACTCTGCTCCCCGGGCGGGGATATTGCTTCTCTATCAAGGGGCAACGACGTGAAGATAGTCTGGATTGACTGAGAGGCGTCCCTGCGTGGAGATATTGCTCCCCTCACACAAGCCGAAATTGGTGGGTGCCTATCTCCCTTTATAGGGAGCCACCTGAAAGGAGTGGCGGCAATGAAGGTTAGAGAATGGATTGTCTGGACACTGGCGGTGGTGACGGGGCTGGTTCTCTCCCTGGGGATGTGCTCGCTCGCAAGCGCAGCCCAGGAGGTCTTCCCCGAGGACTTCAGCACCACGCTTCACCGCGACCAAATCTACACCAATGTCCACTGGGACGTGAGCGCCGGTGAGATAAAGTTGTGGCCCTTTGACGTCGCCCGCTCCGGGCAGTGCTACCTTTCCGGACAGAGTGCGAGAGGGGTCGCCGTAGCCGGCGAGTTCGCATACGTAGCTGCGGACGCTGGCGGCCTAAAGATCGTGAACATCAGTAACCCCGCAAGCCCAACGCTTCGGTCCACCCGCGACACGCCCGGGAATGCGTACGATGTCGCTGTTTCGCGAAACTACGCATTCGTCGCTGACGGCACCGCCGGGCTCCAGGCAATAGACGTCACCGACGTGGCGTTCCCGTACATCGCGGGAACCTGCAATACGCCGGGTACTGCCTATGGAGTGGCCGTCTCGGGCGACTTTGCCTATGTCGCGGACGACGACTCGCTGCAGGTCGTTGACATCTCGGATCCCACTAACTCGGGGACTTTCAAGTGCGTTGGCAGGACCTACATTCGGGACTCTGGCAACGCCATCGACTTGTGTGTCTCCGGTGACATTGTCTACGTGGCCGCGGACGATGGTGGCCTTCAGATCTTCGATGTCTCAGACCCGTCCGACCCGGTTTATTATGACACTTACGTCACGGCCAACAACGCTAAGGATGTTGTCGTTGCGGGCGAGCTGGCCTACGTGGCTGTCGCCGGGGCGGGCGTGGAGATAGTGGATATCAGCGGCGACGAACCAGTTCAGAGAGGTCTGTGCGACACCCCTGGCATAGCTCTGGGATTGGAGATTTCCGGGGACTGGGTCTACGCCGCTGCTTTCGGCGGCGGGGTCCAGGTGATTGACGTGAGAAACCCGTCGAGTCCCACATGGGTGGACAGTTGTGCCACGCCGGATAATGCTTTCGGTCTGGCGATTGAAGGCGGCTTCGCGTTCGTGGCCGCCTCAACCGCAGGACTCCAAGTGGTAAGGATAGCTGAGCTGACGCCCCCTCTCCTTGTCACGGACTTCGGTTCTCCGGGCGAAGGCAAGGACATCGTTATTTCCGGCGAAAACGCGTTTGTGGCAGCGGGAAATGGCGGCCTCAGGATAGTCAGCGTCACATACCCGGACAATCTCTCGGAACAGGGAAACTTCACCGAAGCCCACGCCAATGGTGTGGCAGTTGACGGTTTTTACGTCTACGTCGCGGACGCAGACAACGGCTATCTGTGGGTCATAGACGTCAGCGATGTGGTCAGCCCCGACTCTGTGGACTGTCTCGCATTCTCCCCCGCCTTCCCGCTCGACGTGGCTGTCTCGGGAGACTACGCCTATGTGGCAAGGGGCACTTCCGGGCTTACGGTCGTTGACATCAGCGACCCGACGAGTATCAGTATCGTTGCCACTTACAATACACCCGGCACCGCCACGGGAGTGGCCATCTCAGGCAACTACGCGTTCGTCGCGGACGGCGGTTCGGGACTTCGCATACTGGACATCAGCAACCCCGGCAATCCGTCCTCCGCCGGAAGCATGGATACGCCCGGTTACTCGTACGATGTTGCAGTTTCGGGTGACTACGCCTACGTCGCAGACGGTGCCGCGGGACTTCAAGTGATAGACACCGACAGTCTCTTCGTCGGCCCCAGGCTGGTCGGTAATTACAACACGCCGGGGGTGGCACTCAAGCTGAGCATCTCGGGGGACTATGTCTTCATCGCCGACGAGAGCAGCCTCCAGATAGTCAACGTTTCCAATCCGGCAAATCCCTACCTGGCTGGAAGCCACGGCGTTCCTGGGCTTTCAAAGGGGATCTGCCCTGCCGGCGATTTCGAATTCTTGACATACTACGGCGACGGCAGCGGAATACGCGTCATACAGGTCTTCCAGCGGCGCTACAATACGGTGGACAATCAGGCACAGTCTGTCGTCGTACTCGAGCCGCCTGACACGATACTGGCGGTTAGAGTCTTCACGGCCCAAGTGGATTCTATTTACTGGTACGTGAGCGGTGACGGCGGGCAGATCTGGACACACGTTCCCAGGGACGGCCAGTGGCATGCGCTGAATTCTCCCGGCACCCAGCTCTGCTGGAGCTCCCGGCACTGCTACAGACGGTACGGCGCCAATCCCGCCTGCACTTTTCTCGAGATTCAACTCAAGTACGATTACGCCACGATCGACTCTGTCAAGGACGTCGCGCAGGACCAGGGTGGATGGCTGCGGGTACGTTTCAACAGTTCCGGCCTCGATTACGCCGGCCCGCCGCCGCCGGGGATGCCGCCCGGTAACTACGGTGTCAATCAGACCGGCACTGCGACAAGTTATGGCGTCCACCGTCGAATCGACGACATTGGATTCTCGGACGAGTTGCTGGACAAGGGCATACCGATTGAAGAGGGCAAGTCCACCTTCGCCACGCTGGGCGGGGCCACAGGCGGGGCCACATTCGAACTGCCTGCTACTCTGGGTGGCGCTGACGCGTACGTGTACGAAGGCCGCTATTTCTACTCGTCGCCACCCTTCGCGACACAGAGTTTTCCGCCCGGACTGTGGGAGGTGGTCGGGACAGTGCCTGCCATGCAGCAACCGACTTACTACTGTCTCGTGCCGTCTGCGGACGATTCCATGTCCGTGTTCAGGTACACGGTGTACTGCATCACCACGCACACCACGGACCCGACGGTCTTCTATTTCAGTCCGGCTGACAGCGGGTACAGCGTAGACAATCTGCCGCCGGAGCCACCCCTGGAACCCAGAGGTGAGTACGATTATCCACCTCCCATTCTGCTTCTAAGCTGGGAAAAGAGCCCGGAGCGCGATTTTTCTCATTACGCCGTCTACAAGGGAGACAACCCGGACTTCGTTCCCAGCGTCGGCAACCGCATAGGCACGCCCTGGGACAGTTCTCTTGTGGATGCGGACTTTGACCCCAACGAGGACAACTACTACAAGATCAGTGCGTGGGACATTCACGAGAACGAAGGCGGATTCTCGCTGATGGGGCCCGGTGACATCACTCACGTCGAGAACCCACCCAGGATACCGACCGTCACAGAGCTGGAGCAGAACAGACCGAATCCATTCAACCCGGCTACCGTAATACGATTCTCGGTGGCGAGAGCTGGTTGGGTGTCGCTGCGGATCTACGACGTGAGCGGAAGGTGCCTGCGCACGCTCGTAGACGGCGTGAAGGACGCCAACTGGTACGAGGTCTCCTGGGACGGAAGGGACGACAACGGTCGCCTTATGCCTTCTGGGGTGTACGGTTACAAGCTGGCGGCGCCGTACCGGTTGGAGGCCAGGAAGATGGTGCTCGCCAGGTGATGTGGATGCGGCCGCGGTACTGGATGAATGGCGCGGTCAGAGAAATAGCCAGTGATATCGGGGTCATAGGCGTCACATCACGGCCGCCACACGGTGAGTGCTAGGTATCCCTATGTCTTCTGCTGTTTCTTCTCGGCGGCCGGGAAGAGAATGTTGTTGAGGATGAGCCTGTATCCCGGCGAGTTCTTGTGCAGGGCCAGGTTTGTCGGCACGTCGCCGATCTCATGCCTGAAATCCTCGGGGTCGTGCCCTCCGTAGAAGGTGAACGTGCCTCTGCCGTAGTTACCGTGAGCGTACTTGACTTCGTCCGCTCCCTCGACTTCCCCCAGAACGACCACCGCGGCCTTGAGCTTCTTCTTGTTGAAGCCGGTCGTCTGCCCGAGAAACTCGGGCACTGCCGCGACGTGGTCCTGCGTGAGCATCGTCGGCACCGGGTCTCTCTTCGCTGAGAACTCAAACAGCGAGAAGTATGCGTTCGGCCCGCGCCTGAAGGCCGCGTCGCTCACGTCTATGTCGGAGAACTCATACACGACCGGGTTCATCGTCAGTTTGAAGTTTTCGAAAGCGAGCGTCTTCGAAAAATCCAACCGCTTGTCCGCGTCCGGTTCCGGAGGATCCCCGTCATACTGTTCAAAGACAAAATCGATCCCGTCTGCAGCCAGTGTTATGTCGAAGCTGTCCGTGGCAGAACACATGGCGAAGACGAAGCCGCCGGTCGCCACGTACTCCTTGATCGTGCGAACAACGGCCGCCTTGTGCTGAGAGACTTTTGCGAAGCCCGCGGCCCGAGCGGCCTGCTCGTAACTGGCTTGCTGCGCCTTGTACCAGGGCGCGTTCCTGTAAGCGGCCCAGAACTTCCCGTACTGCCCGGTGAAGTCCTCGTGGTGGAGATGCAGCCAGTCGAACTCCTCCAGCCTGCCTGCGAGGACGTCGTCATCCCAGATCCGAGTGTAAGGAATCTGTGCGTACTCGAGTGCCAGCGTGACTGCGTCGTCCCAGGGCAGAGCCGTGGGCGGGATGTACACTGCAATCCTGGGGGCCTTCTCGAGAACCACTACCTCCATGTTGCCCTCTTCTATCTCGCTGTGGATTCGTGCCACGTCTGCTCCGGAGACGATCTCGTACGATACTCCCATGACGTTGGCCAGGTTCGTCAGCTCTTCCGTACCGAACATGAGGAACGACCCGCTGCGGTAATTGAGGAGCCACTCGACGGTGATTCCTTTTTCGAGGCACTTATACGCGAGACCGTAAGCTCGGAGATGGTCCTTTTGCTTAAGGTCCATGTTGACGAGGATCTCGGCGCCGCAGCGGGGCGGCAACATCACTGATAGCGAAGCAGCAATCCCCACAATGATAGCAAGCAACACGGCCATGGACGTTACCGCACCTAGCCGGGCGGCAACCGAGAGCGTTGTGGGCTTTAGCTTCGAGGTCATTCCTCACCTTCCCTGTTTCGCACAGTAGCGGGTCTCCCGCTCAAGTCTCCCATGTCCCGCGCGGTCAGTCCGATCGCGCTGACTTCTCACCTTTCCCGGGGCCCTTGCCCAGCCTGTCTAGGAGACTCCGCGCTTCCACCGCGTACGAAGTGTTGGGAAATCCCGTGGCGATCTCTTCACACTCAACGATGGCCTTGTCCTTCTCGCCCAGTTCAGTGGCGTAGAGCTTCGCTATCTTGAGCTTGCACTCTGGAACAAGCCGGCTCTGAGGAAATCTCACTTCCACGAAACGATACTGGTTCAGGGCGTCTGAGAACTTGTGCTGCTCGCGCAGAATGTCCGCTTTCTTCGCCAGTGCCTCATCTGCGATCAGCTCAGTCGGCGAATCCCGCAGGATCGTTTCAAGGATTGCAAGAGCACTGTCCGGCATGCCCGCCGATTGCGCCAGTTCGGCCCTGGCGTAGGCAGCTAGCGGCATCGGGCTCGCTCCCATGTTCTCGTCAATCAGAAGCAGCCGCTCCACAGCGTCGTTGACAAGACGGCTCTCCAGATTGTCTTCCAGGAATGAGATGTACGCGTCGATGGCTCGCTTGGCATCTCCGGAGAAATACAGTATCTCCGCCTTGAGGAAACTCAGGCGCTCGAGGGCGGCTTCGTCCGAGACTCCTCCGGGTACCTTCGCCTTGACCACCAGGGACTCTGCCTGTGCAAAATCCCCCTGGCGGAGCTTACTCTCACAGAGCAACACATAGACGTCTGCCAGCTGAGAAGGCGCCAGGTTACGTTTCAGCAGTTCTTCCAACTTGTCCGATGCAGCAGCGAATCTGCGGGCCTCGAAGTCCTGCCTGGCACTGCGGATGAGTACATTCGTCGAGGTCTTCGAGACGTCGGCCACAGTCCGGTCTGCGACTGGCGCGGTAGAGGTCGTGGAACGGTCGCTCACGGCGGCAGTTGCGACTGGCGCGGCGGGGGTTCCCGAAGTGCCGCTCACTGCCGCGGTTGCGCTGGACGTCTCGCTCGCACCGACCGCGTCGGACAGAAGAAAACAGGGAGCCGACGCCAGCAAGAACAGCACTCCCAGTCTCACTTCTTCGTCCCCCTGGAAAGTGCCCGCAGGTACTGCTTGACGAGTTCGCGATAGCTGTCGGGATAGCGTTCGGTTCGTTCTCTCAGCATCTGGAGCTCGAGCTTCTCGCTCTGCCGGAGCAGCTCCTGCGGCAGTTCCGACGGGGAGGCCCGCTCCATGAAATCTTTCCCGGGCCGCGAATAGCGCTTCCCGGAGTAATCCCTCTGCTGAACTGATTTCTGCGCGTCCAGGAGCCGGCTCAGGATCTGGTTCTGCTGCTTGACCACTCTCTCGTCCAACTGTCCCGCACCCATTCGGTCTTCCACACCGCGCATCTCTTTAACGATCTCCTCGATTCTGCCGAGTATGTCCTTTCGCTCTCCCATGGCCCGGGACACGTCCTCCATCCCCTCTCTCACCATCTCTTGCTGAGCGGCGAGCCGCGAGAGGGCCTGTTGTTCGGACTCACTCAGCCGGCCGATCTCATCAAGCCGCGAGTAGAGAGTTTCCGTAGAGCTGTTGACCGCCCGCTGGAGTCCCGAGAGCGACCTCATCCTCTGGAACCCGCTGCCGGAGCCCATCCCGCCCTGACCGGAACACATAGACTGTTCGGCCACGAGCAGTGACTTGAGGACATTGTTCACGAGCCTGAGAGCCTCCTTGCTCGCTGCAAGACCCTCGGCGGTCTTCTTGTTTTCAAACGCCCTGAGAGCGTCTTCCATCTCCCGCAGGGATTTGCCCATGTCCGTCGAGGTCTTGTACGTCATGAACGGCGCTTCCTTGGCTATCTCCAGCAACCTGTCCACGACTGACGACGCTCCGTCCAGAATCTTCTGCTGTCTCAGCGCGAGCTCGCCACAGGACTCACTGCCGGTGCACATCGACAGTTCTTCCTGCGCCTTGGACAGTTCCAGGAGCTCATGCATGTTGCGTCTCACTTTTTCCGTCACTTCGGCGAGCTGGCCGCTCGAGAAATTCTGCTCGGCGCTGGCGAGAGAGTCGGCCACTTTGTAGAGCCCGGTCTCGATGTCCCGCATGAGTCTCCTCAGTGAGGCGGTCTTTTTCGCGCGGAGCATTCCTGCCGACTGTCCTATCATGTTCTTGAGACCGCTCTTCTCCATCGAACGGGAGATCTCCTCCAGCATCTGTGAAAGCTCCTTGTCGCCTGCGTCTTTCGAGAGCTGTTCGATCTCCTGCTTCAGTTGTTCGAGCGCCTCGCCGATGTCCGCTTGTTCTTTCGCCGTCTCTTCCATGTCGGGATTGGAGCCCTCGAGCTCCTGCCCGAGCTCGGTTTCTTTCTCCGCGAGACGCATAGCCTCTTCCACGAGAGCCCTGAGTTTCTCGTCCTGTTTGATCTGCTTCAGAAGCTCGATGGCCCTGTCGAGCCCCTTCATCAGGTCTTCCTGCGAGAGGGAGTACTGCGCCATCGCCTCGGCAATCGCATCCTTGTCCAGTTTCGAGAGCGCATTGTTGAGCCTCTCAATCGCCCCTTTGAGCTCGGGGCTTTGGATCTCGTCCAGGAGTTTCGTGAGCTCCTGGATCTTGTTCGCCAGCTCCCAGTTCACTGGGTCGTGGCTCTCGAGTTTCTGTATGTCTTCCTCGAGGGCCTGGCTTATGCGGTCGATGTTCTCGAGCATTTCCGCAGAAACCCTGCCCACGCCCTCTATCTCCTTTTTTCTCTCCCACGAGACCGGCGCTTCCTGTCTCATCTCCGTGGCGATCCGGTCCAACTCCTGTTTCAGGGCCTGTGCCTCTTCGAGAATTTCCTCCAAACCCACGACCTGCTCTGAGTGTTCGGCTTCCATGCCCGCGTAGAGTTCGGCCATCGTGGGGAAGCGCGCAGTCATGAGCGGTGTCCTGGCAGACTTGGGGCCGGACACATCGTCGTTGTCGAATACTTCCAGGAAATAGCTCACGCTCTCCCCGGGAAGGAGCTGGAGCGGCCCCACGTCCCAGAAGTGCGTCAGCGCCGCTTCCCTTGCTCTTTCCTGGAACCTGCGTATCTCCTGCTTCCGCACGTTCTGCGGATCAGTAAAATAATGAAGGTAGAGCGACGAGAGCCCGTAGTCGTCCGCGCACATAATCTCAAGGGGGAGTTCCATGCTCTCGTCCAAATCAATTTCCGGCGCCGGCGAGAGGAGCTTGATGAACGGATAGAAGTCTTCCTGGGACTTGATGGAATAGACCGGAGACGCCGATTCCTGTTCATGTCTGTCGCGGGCTGAGATTCGGTATGTGCCCTCCCGCATGATGACGAAGCTCCCGGAGAAGCTCCGGGCAGATTGCTCTTCGAGAGAAAGTGTGGTTCCATTGTCGAACGACAGACTGACAGAGGAGGTCTCGCGCGTGAAATCCACTCGGAGGCCGATTCTGGTGCCTTTCAACGCCAGGAGGTCTCCTACGACAGTTCTTACTACTCGTTTTTCTAGGCCGCTGTAATCGGGATAGTCGTACGAGATGCTCAATTCTGCGATCTGCGGCGGGGCCTTGACGGAGTCGGCGTATCCGGCGCTCCCGGGCGTCTCAGCGACAGGAACCTTTTCTCGGAACGGACTCAGCACGAGCGAAGAAAACGAGGGTTCAAACGCCCCGGGCACGAAAAGAAGAAACGCGGCGAGCGTAACTGCCGTCAGTGTGAATCTGCTCGCCCAGAAGCGGAGGCCTCGCAATGGCAGAAACCGCCCTCGTTCCAGCGTCCTGCTGAGCTCCGCACCCTCGCGGACTATCGCTTCCATCATCTCCCTGGAATAAAACGTCGACAGGTCACCGATTCGTCCTCCGAACTGAAGCGCGGATACGAGAAGGTTTTTCTCACCGGGCAGAATCGCGTCCGCCATGACTGCGACTGTCTCGAGGTGGGGCATTCGAACAAGCGGGAGGAGCAGTGCCAGGATTAGAAGCGCCGGGATTCCGAAGACAGCCACAAATCCTAAAAGCGTCGTGAGGAGAGAGCCACCGCCAACGATGAGGACGATGCCGGTTGAAACGAGGAGAATGGTGGCGGAGATACTCAGTGCCCTCAGGAACCACAGCCCGAGAAGGCCTCTCATCAGAGTTCGCCTGGCCAATGCGAGGTTGTGTCTTAAGGTGCTGTAGGCGTCCAGGGCCATGGCGTTGTCCTTCCGGGCAATGACACCGGGCGGCGGCGCTCTCGCACGTGCTCACGAAGGTGCGTACGCAGGTGCGCCGAGAACTATCCGGCGGCTTGCTGAACAGCGCGTCCCGGCAGGTCTTAATGCGTGAGGGCGTAGATCGCGACGTTGATGGCCATCTTCATGGCCTGTTCCCTCTTTTCCGGAGGGTCGCCGTGGATCTCGGCGTCCTCGAGCCCGTCACCTATGTCGGCCTCATGAGTATAGAATACCACAACCCTTCCATCGTGGACAATCGCGTAGCCCCGCGGAGGAAGGCCGTCGTGCTCATGAATCTTGGGTGGGCCGAGCGAAAGGTCGTAGAAACAGTGGTAGATTTCGTGGGTGAAAGGGAGCTCGACCAGCTCTTTGTCGGGAAAGACCTTCTTCATCTCCTCCCTGAATGTCTTGTCGAGACCGTAGTCGTCGTCCGCAAAGAGAAATCCGCCGCTTTTCAGGTGCTCACGCAATCTCTCGGCTTCTTTGCTGCTGAAGCGCACTGGGCCGTGGCCCGACAGCCACAGGAAGGGAAAGTTGAAGAAGTTCTCGCTCCCGATGTCGACCGCCACTTCTTCTTCAGACGCGAGCCTGACGGAAGTCCGTTCTCTGAGAGCGCGGAGCAGGTTCCTCAGCGAAGTCTTGTTGCCGTACCAGTCACCACCCCCGCCATATTTCACACGGGCCACGGCGAATCCGTCAACAGGAGGAAGTTTCGGGACGGGACGGGCCAGACCCGGGGACTGAAACAGGAGACACGAGAGGAGAAGGACGGCAAAGCTCGCGATAATGACAGATTGGGAAACGCGTCTTCGATTCATGGGAACAGCTCTGATGGCGCCCGAGTAGAAGCCGGCAGGCCTCACTCCTGAATCCTTATCTCCGAAACGACCCAGCGGTCGGCCTCATTTCTGAGCCCTATCCGCACCTTTTGTACAGTCAGCTTACCTCCCGGTTCCCTGCGGAATGACCACTGCGCCCTGGCAAAGGGCGGATCGTCTCCACCCTTTGAGTACTTGAACTCCACGAACTCGAAGGATTCAGTCATGGTGAACCGAAACTCGTCGGTCAGCATGTAGGTGGCCTGCTTGTTCGTATAGAAGGCCTTCTCGGGGGCGGTTTTCTCGAGACGCAGGAGGATCCCGTCTTCAGGAAAGAACTGCGCGATGGAATCCGGCTGACCTTCATTCCAGGCTTTCTCTATCACGGCGAAGACGCGAAGAGGGGTCAGTGCAAGCGTGATGGTACCGGGCGCTTCTTTCGGGGGCTGCTGGCGCTGTTCGGGCCGCACCGATTGCGGCGGCTCCGGTTGCGACTGGGCCTTGGGCGGTGTCTGCGAGTCGTCTCTCGACTCGTTCCCGGTCTCAAGGGCAAGGGCCGGCCCGCCAACATGACAAGAAGTCGCAAGAGACGAGGATGTCCCTATCAATGGCGATGCGAAGGCCAGGAGCGCAGGAAGGAAGATGGCGCAAAAAGCTCGCACGGTATCTCACCTCACGCGCTGAGCAAGAACGTTGCGGACGCGGCGCACCGTACTGGAGTCTCGCCATGCGTGAACCCGGAGCGCGGGCGCTCTCTAGTTGTCGTCTTGCCCGCAGCGCGCGTTTCTGTCGCCGTTCCCGGGCCCGTCGTCCGTTGCTCTTTGCCTACTTCCGCAGCTTCGTCGTCCCAGTACCGCGGATGTCCAGCGCCAACGCACTGGCCACGTAAACCGAGGAATAGGTGCCGATGCTGACACCGAAAAGCATCGCCACCGCAAAGTCACGGATCACTTCGCCGCCCCAGATCAAAAGGGCGACGATTGTCAGAACAACGGTGAACACCGTCAACACCGTCCGGCTCAGGGTCTGGTTCACACTGATGTCTATCACCCTCTCGAAATTCTCCCGCCTGAGGAGACGGGACTGCTCGCGGACCCTGTCAAAGACCACGATGGTGTCGTTGATGGAGTATCCTGCGATCGTAAGGAGGGCCGCCAGAACTGTGAGCGAAAGCTCGATGTTCAGGACCGAGATGAATCCGACTGTCATTAAGACGTCGTGGAAGAGCGCGATCACGGCGCCCAGGGCCATCATGAATTCGTAGCGCCAGCCGACGTAAATGAGAATCCCGCCCATGGCAATTAAGACCGCCCACACCGCCTTGTTCCTGAGCTCTGACCCTATCTTGGGACCCACGGT
>Ga0315291_10010096_pt1 | contig 11569 bp, 11 predicted proteins | sample YL17G12_20_MG_FD_203070 | JGI IMG/M metagenome (GOLD analysis project Ga0315291, IMG submission 203070) | Sediment microbial communities from Yellowstone Lake, YNP, Wyoming, USA - YL17G12_20 | ecosystem: Environmental > Aquatic > Freshwater > Lake > Sediment | place: USA: Wyoming | collected...
ACCGGGCTCGGGGGTGAATGTCATCGTGTAATCATCTACCAGGGTTCCCTCGACGGAGAATTTGCTGTTGAGCTCCATGGGGAACTTGTACAGGGCAAGCGCCCCGTTCGACATTCTGTATTCGTGGCTCGCAACGAAGGTGTCGTTTTGATATTTAAACCAATCGGTCGGGGTGAATTCATCCGTACCCTCCACGTATGTTGAATAATTCCCGATGGCGAGGTCGGTCTTGCGGTAAGCGAGCGGAGAAACGGTGGTCGTCTTTCTCCATATCGTGTAATCCCCTTTTGTGGATTGCTGGCCATCGTCCGTGAAGTAGTAGGTCCCGTTTTGCCAGCTCTCATTTATTAGGGACAGTTTGTACCAAACGGTGTCCGACGTGCTCAATACCTCGATGTGCTGGTAGAAATCCACGGTGCCGTTGTAAGTTGTCATCATCATGATCATACCATCTTGATCATAAACCGGCCTTTGGTAATTTTCCGGTTTTCCGTTAAGAGAATAATGCCAGAAGTCGCCCTTCTTCCACTCAGGAGCCGGTGTGGCGACCCTGTCCGCGGCTTGGCCTTCCTCCGTGGAGGCAGGGAGCGCGACAGTCCAACATGAAATGAGAATGGACGCTGTCGCGCACAGTATAATGGTATTATCCAGCAAGCGGCCCATGTCGCCTCCCAATTTCCCATATTAAGTCCGGGCTCAATGTCCGGATTCGAACCATAATCTCCTTAACTACATAATAAGTTTTTTGCACTGCGCAGCGGAAGATTCCCCAATTATTGTCGTCTTGGAATCACCGGAAGAGGCCGGCCACAGTTCAGTGCCCGGTCTTTACAGAAAACATTAAACCCAAGTTGTCCGATATTAGCCGGGCCCGGTGTCACGCTTGAAGATAGGCATCCTGTCCAGGGACCGCCAGCTCTACACCACGAAGAGGCTGCTGTGGACGGTCAAGGAGATCGGCCACGACCCGATATTCATGGACACTCTGAAGCTTTCGCTCATGGTCCGCAATACCAAGTTCGAGGTGTTCTACGACGAGGAGAATCTCGGCCAGATCGATGTCGTGCTGGGCCGGATAGGGGCGTCCATCACTGATTACGGTCTCGCTGTAATACGGCACTTCGAGCTTGGTGGGACGCCTGTTGTGAACAGCTCCCAGAGCATCGCCGATTCGCGGGACAAGTTCCGGTCCCTCCAGGTGCTGACCAAGCACGGCATCCGCGTTCCGGCCACCATGCTGACGCGGTCGCCCACGATGACCATGCGCTCCGTGGACTTGCTGGGCGGGATGCCCATCGTGCTCAAGATGCTTCAGGGCACCCAGGGTATCGGGGTCATGCTCGCCGAGAACCCGGCCGCCGCCGAATCGATTTTGGAGACGTTTTGGGGTTTGGGCCACGACATCCAGATCCAGTCCTTCATCAAGGAGGCGAAGGGCCGGGATATCCGGGCCCTCGTCATCGACGGCCAGGTGGTGGCCGCGATGAAGCGCGAGTCTACGACCGGCGAATTTCGTTCCAACATTCATCGCGGCGGAGAGGGAAAGCTCTACATCCTCTCGCCCGAGTTCGAGGAACTCGCCATCAAAACGGCCGAGGTGCTGGGCCTGAAGATCGCGGGCATCGACATGCTGGAGTCGCACGACGGGCCCGTCGTCATCGAGGCCAACAGCTCTCCCGGCTTTGAAGGGCTGGAGCGGGCGACCCACAAGGACGTCGCCCGGATGATTCTGGAGTTTTTGATCCGATACGCCCGAGGTCCCTAGGCCATGCCCGAAGCGCGCGATTCGTTCCAGCTGGGGGACACAATAGTTCTCCCCGGCGAGACCCGCCACATGCGCCTCGCCGTCAGCGAATCGTATGTTTCGACCCAGATAGAGATACCGCTGACCATAATAAACGGGATCGCCGAAGGCCCTATCGTCTTCGTTTGCGCCGCCTCCCACGGTGACGAATGCAACGGCACCGGCATAGCGCGGGAGCTGATCTACGGCGTGGACCACAGCAATCTTCGGGGCGTGCTGGTCGTGGCGCCGGTTCTGAATTTACCGGGCTTCCTGCGCAACGAGCGGGACCTGCCGGACGGCCGGGACCTGAACCGGAACTTCCCCGGGAAACCGGACGGCAACTCGGCACAGCGGATCGCCAACGCCATATTCAAGAAGATGGTCCAGAAATGCGATTACGGCATCGATTTGCACACCGCGACGCGCGGGCGCTCGAACATACTGCAGGTTCGCGGGGACATGACGAACACGGAGGTCCGCCGGATAGCGCGCGCCTTCGGCTCCGAGATCGTCATCGACGAGCCGGGGCTCGCCGGGACGTTGCGCCGGGCGGCGACCGAAACGGGCATTCCGACCATAACGGCAGAAATCGGCGAGTCCCAGCGGTTCGAAAAGGAGCTGGTCAAGAGCGGACTTTCAGGGGTGCTCAATGTCCTATACGAACTGGGGATGCTCAAGGGAAAGACGGTCCCTCCCATCTTCCAGGTCATTGTCAAGAAGACCGAGTGGGTTCGGGCCAACAAGGGCGGCATACTGGAGATGATAGCCGAGCCGCGCGGGCTGGTCTCCGAAGGCGAAGAGCTGTGCACCATCACCAATCCGTTCGGGAAAGAGGTCGGGACCGTTCGCGCGCCTTTCACCGGCATGGTGGTGGGCATAACGAATTATCCGATGGTCTCGCCGGGAAGCCCCATATGCCATCTGGTCAAGCTGGACCGGACGCTTTCGACCGTGGAGTCTGCCCTGCGCAAGGAAAAAGAGGCGAAGGAGAGGCCGAAAACAGCCAGGGCGGAAGGCAAGCCGGGTGAACCTTCGGCCCGGGGGCCGGGCGCGCTTTCAGAGCCGGCGGCCGCGGCTGGTTTGTCGGCGACCGCACCCCAAGGACCTGCGCCGGTCATGGTATCACCTCCGGTCATCATTTCACCGCCGGCTACCGGGCTGCTCGAGGAACAGGGCGACGTGGACGACCGGCCATTGAAGCCCGACAAGGAGCCGAAAAAAGAGCGGAAGTCGAAGAAGGAGCCGGTCCAGAAGGAACTGGTCGTTGTCGAAGCCCGGAAGGACGAACCGGCCGAAGGCGCGCCCAACGGCGAGCCGGACGGCGATGCCCGGCCGAGCGCTTATTACGAAGATTACGACGAGGACGCCGAGCCGGAAGAGAAGGAATGAGCGATGTTTCTGGTCAGGCGCGCCGTTCCTGAAGATGCCTGCGCCATACGGCGCGTCGCCGAGACCCTGAAGTACGAGCCGCCGGGTTCGGAAAAGGGTTTTTTGGTCCATGTCCGGAGCGATGAGGTTTATCGGGTCATTTTGGAGATTTCCAAGCATTCCTTTGTAGCCGAGGAAGACGGCCAGGTCGTAGGATTCCTGCTGGTACACACGCTGAACGAGCTGGAGGCGTTGGCGAGCCGGATTCTGGAAAAGGACCAGGTCATCCGATATGTGCTCGAGCTGGGCGACGGGACGGTCGTCTACGCCGACCAGATAGGCGTTTCACTGGACGCCCGGAGCCGGGGAACCGGCCAGGCCCTGGCCGAAGCGATGGGCAAGGAGCATCCGAAAGCTCATTTCATGGCTGCCATCATGCACCGGCCGGCGAAGAACGGTGTATCCCTGCGCCTGGCCATGCGCAACGGCTGGACCCTCCGGACGGAAATACCTGAAAACGAGTTCGTCTGGGGGATCTACGAACATCGCAATTGACGAAAGGGTGGAAGGGGGAAAGGGTGGAAGGGGTAAAAGGTGGAAGGGTAGAAGGGTGAATGGGTAAAAGGGTGGAAGGGGGGAAAGGGAATGCCGGTTCATCCCTTTCACCCATCCACCCTTTCACCCTTGTACCCTTCCCATTTCCCCTTGCACCCTATTACCCATCCACCCTTCGCACAATATATAAATATCATCAACCCGTTGATAGACGGCGTTGCGTTCGGGCGGAGGTATCCTCACATGCCGTACCAGTTCCGGGGCAAGAATTTTGACCAGTTCAGCGTGGGCGACGAGTTCGAGACGGCGGCCAGGACCGTGACCGAGGCGGACGTGGCCCAGTTCGCCGGCCTTTCGGGTGACTACAATCCGCTCCACACCGACGAAGAGTACATGAAGGAAAGCGCTTTCAAGGGCCGGATAGCCCACGGGATGCTCCTGGCATCCATATCGACCGGCCAGGCCAACCAGCTGGGCATATTCGAAGGAAGTTCCATTGCGGTCCTGAGCATCACGCTCAAGTTCACCGGGGCCGTCAAGTTCGGCGACACGGTGCACACGGTGCTGAATTGCAAGGAGAAGAAGGAATCTTCCAAGCCGGATAGGGGAACGGCCACATTCGACATCAAGATGCTGAACCAGCGGAACGAGACGGTGATGGAGAGCCAGTGGGTGGTTCTCCTGAAAAGGGCCATGAAGGCCTGAATGGAGGAAGGAATATGAGGCTCAAGGACAGGGTAGCCATCGTCACGGGCGGTGGGGCCGGGATAGGGGAAGCGACCAGCCTGCTTTTCGCGCAGGAAGGTGCCAGGCTGGTCGTGGCCGATATCGATATCAAAGGGGCCGAGCGCGTAGCCGGCCTGATAAAGGAGAAGGGCGGCGAGGCGACGGCATTCAAGGTCGATGTGCGGAACGCCGCAGAGGTCACGAACATGGTCGGCGCGGCCATCAAGACCTTTGGCGGCCTGGACATACTCGTCAACAATGCCGGCGTGAACCGCGACGCCATCGCCAAGCGCATGACCGAGGAGCAGTGGGATTTCGTGCTCGATGTCAATCTGAAGGGCACGTTCCTCTGCTGCCAGGCCGGGTCGGTGCCTATGATGGAAAAGAAGTACGGCCGGATAATCAACACCTCGTCCATCGGTTCTCTGGGGAACATCGGCCAGGCCAACTATTCGGCGTCAAAAGCGGGCGTCATCGGATTGACCAAGACGCTCGCGCTCGAGCTCGCCAAGTACAACATACTGGTCAACTGCGTGGCGCCGGGCGCGACCCGGACGCAGATGACGGCCGGGATTCCGCCGGAAATAGCGGCCAAGTTCCAGGAGGGAATTCCCCTGAAGCGGTTCGCCGAGCCGGCCGAGATAGCGGCGATGCACCTGTTCTTCGCCGGCGCCGAGGCCAGTTACATCACCGGACAGGTCATATTCGTCGACGGCGGCATCAGTCTGGGACTGTAGAGGGGAGAAACGTGGCCGGCATCGTAGACATCGGGATCCACCTTCCGTGGAAGAGGCTTTCCGGAAAGGAAACGGGAATTGCATGGGACCGTCCGGGTAGGGGCGAAAGGGCTGTTGCGTCGTATGACGAAGACAGCGCCACGCTGGCCGTTTCGGCGGCGCTGAAATGCCTCGGGGCGCGCAATGTGAAGGATGTGGACGCGCTGCACTTCGTCTCCGTGAGCTCGCCCTATTCCGAGAAATCGGTGGCCTCGCTTGTTGCAGCGGCGGCGGATCTGGGCAACCTGATACGGACCGGCGACCATTGCGGTTCTTTGAGGGCGGGAACGAGCGCCCTTCTATCAGCGCTTGACGCGGTGAAGGCTGGTACGAGCCGCCATTGTCTGGTTTGCGCGGCGGATTGCCGGCTGGCACCTCCCGGCTCGATGCTGGAGATGGCGTTTGGAGACGCCGGCGCCGCGGTGCTTGTAGGGACGGATGGGGCGGTCGCAGAACCGTTGGCGGCCGTTTCGCATTCGCAGGAAATCCTCGACACCTGGAGGACGGACGAGCAGAGGACGGTACGGACCGGAGACGCGCGTTTCAACCGGGTCGAAGCCTTCACGAAATGCACCTTGGATGCTTGCAAGGCCGTGATGGCCAGAGCGGGTATTGAGGCGAATCAGATCGCCAAGGCGGTCATCACATCGCCCGACGGGAAGGGTCACGGGGCAGTTGCGAAACCGCTGGGTCTGGACCCGAAAGCGGTGGTGGACCCGCGGACGGACGCGCTGGGCATGCTGGGGACCGCGCAACCGTTCGTTTCGCTTGCGGCGGCGCTCGAGGATAGCAATGCCGGCGAGAAGATACTATTGGCGTGCTACGGCGACGGGTGCGACGCCATCATCTTCGAAGTGAAAGCCGGTGTGGAGCAGTTCAAGGCGCAAAAACGGCTGGCTTCGCCAACGGCACAGCTTGGCTATGTCAAGTTCCTGGCCTACAAGCGGATGCTCGCGGAATGCGGTGGGGAATCCAATGCTTTTGCGTCGCAGATTCAGGCCAGCCGGGAGGCGCCGATATCCTTGAGGTTCCACGGGAAGAAGTGCCAATCCTGCGGCACCATCAATACATTGAGCTTGCGGGTTTGCCCTCATTGCGGTACGAGGGAACGGTTCGACGACATCAAGCTTTCCAAAAAAGGCGTCCTGAACACTTACACCCAGGAGCATTACTTCCCAACGCCGGAGCCGCCGGTCACGATGGCCGTTGTCGATCTGGAAGGCGGCGGCCGCTACCTCAGCCAGATGACCGATGTCGAAGCGCCCGAGGTGAAAGTCGGCATGCCCGTCGAGATGACCTTCAGAAAGTTGCATGAAGGCGGGGGCTTCCACAATTATTGCTGGAAGTGCCGGCCGGTACGGGAGGCGCCGAAATGAGCATGAAGGACAAGATCGCCATCATCGGCGCCGGCTGCACGCTGTTTTCGGAGAACTTCGGGCAGGATTATTCGGACCTGATGGTCGAATCCTCCGGCGAGGCGCTCGAGGAGGCGCACCTTACTGGCAAGGACATACAGGCTGCATGGTTGGGCACGGCCTTTCCGGATGCGGGCGTGTGGAAGGGCCGGTCCGGGATGGACCTTGCGCAGTCGCTGGGTATTTTTGACATACCTATCACGCGGGTGTCAAATTATTGCGCAACTGGCGGGGACGCTTTCAGGAACGCCTGCTACTGCCTGCTTGCCGGCGAGGCAGACGTTGTGATGGCCCTCGGCGTCGAAAAGCTGCGGGACAGGGCGCCCCAGGAAAGCCTGGTCAAGATGATGGTCGAGAACGGCCACCCGATAATGCAAAAGGGGTTCACCGCGGCCGGGACGTTCGCCGTCACGGCGACCCGGCACATGCACGAGTACGGGACCAGGGCCGAGCATCTGGGCCAGATATCGGTCAAGAACCACAAGCACGCCGTCCACAACCCGAAGGCGCAGTACAGGACCGAGGTGACGCTGGAGCAGGTCATGAGGTCGCCCATGGTGGCCTGGCCCTTGACGGTTCTGATGAGCTGCCCGACGACGGACGGCTCCGCCTGCACCATAATGTGCCGGGCCGAGGATGCGAAGAAGTATAATGAGGACTATGTTTTGCTGAAAGGACACGGGTTCTCGGTATCCACCGGCTGGGACCTGCCTTTCTACGATGAGCGGCACAGTTTCACCTCGTACCGGGCGACCGAAGTCGCCTCGCGCAAGGCCTACAAGGACGCCGGAGTGACGAATCCACGGAAGGACTTGGACATGTGCGAGGTCCACGACTGCTTTGCGAGCGTGGAGCTTTTGACCTACGAGGACCTGGGCCTGTGCAAGCGCGGCGAGGGCGGAAAATTGGTTGACGAAGGAGCGACGGCGGCCGGCGGCGAGATCCCGGTCAATCTCAGCGGCGGGCTGTTGAGCTGCGGCCATCCCGTCGGGGCGACGGGATTGCGCATGCTTTACGAGATAACGCGGCAGATGCAGGGCAAAGCCGGTAAAAGGCAGGTCGCCAACGCGCGGCTGGGCCTGGCTCATAACATTGGAGGCCCGGGAGCGGTGTCCTCGGTGACCATACTGGGAGCGCGGGATTGAGGGGAGATGCCGGTGTCTGAAAAGCGGATAAGGGTGCTGATCGCAAAGCCCGGCCTGGACGGCCACGATGTCGGGGCGAAGGTCGTGGCGCATGCCCTTCGCGACGCCGGAATGGAGGTCATCTATACCGGCCTGCACCAGACCGTGGAGCAGATACTTGGCACGGCCCTCCAGGAAGACGTGGATGTGATTGGATTGAGCATCCTTTCCGGGGCGCACCTGCCCATCGCCGAGAAGCTGATGGCCGGTTTGAAAACGGAAAATGCAGGGGACATCCTGGTGGTCATCGGAGGCAACATTCCGAAAAGGGACCATGAAAAGCTGAAAGCCATGGGAGTTGCAGGCATCTTTCCGACAAGCACCCATTTCGAAAGAATCGTCGATTTCATCAAGGGCGCGGTGAACGTCCGATGAGCGAAGGACCCAAGGATGCGAAGGGCGAGAAGAAGAAGGAGGAAAAGAAGATTCGCCCTGTCATACTGGAATCCGGTATCGAGATCAAGCCTGTTTACGGCCCGGAGGATTTGACAGATTTCGGATACGAACGCGACCTGGGGAATCCGGGCGAGTTTCCGTTCACGCGGGGCATCCACCCGCTGATGTACCGGTCCCGGCCCTACACGATGAGGCAGTACGCCGGTTTCGGGACGCCCAAAGAGACCAATGAACGGTTCAAATATCTTATCTCCCAGGGCCAGAACGCGCTCAATGTGGCATTCAGCCTGCATTCTCAGATGGGCATCGATTCCGACGACCCGCGGGCCGAAGGAGAGATCGGGCGGGTGGGCATGGCCGTGGATACGCTCAAGGATTTCGAAATAGCGTTCGACGGGATTCCGATAGACAGGATATCGACTTCCCTGACCATCAACGGCAGCGCCGCAATCATGATAGCGATGTATCTGGCGATGGCCGAAAAAAGGGGCGTGAAGCTGGAGGATGTGCGCGGTAACGCCCAGAACGATATATTGAAGGAGTACATCGGGCGCGGGACCTGGATCTTTCCCATGGAGCCCTCCATACGGTTGATAGCCGACACGATAGAATATTGCCATCATAAAGCGCCGAAGTACTATCCCGTGTCCGTTTGCGGGTACCACATACGGGAATCGGGCGCAAACCCCGTGCAGGAGATCGCCTACGCGTACTGCATTGCGCGCTCCTACATACGATTGGTCATGGAGCGCGGGCTTCCTCCGGACGAATTTGTGGGGCGGTTCTCGTTCAACTTCGATATCCACGGAAATATCTTCGAGCAGGTCGGCAAGTTCCGGGCCGCGCGCCGGCTTTGGGCGAGGATAATGAAAAACGAATTCTGTTGCACTTCTCCGGATTCGATGCAGATGAAGATGATAGCCGGCGGCGGCGGGGGCGGGCTGACCATCGAAGAACCGGAGAACAACATCGTGCGAGCCGCCTATTATGGGCTGGTATCCGCCCTGAGCGGGACGCAGACGATGGCGCTTTGTTCATACGACGAGGCTTATACCATACCGTCGAAGAAGGCGGCGCTGATATCGCTTAGGACGATGCAGATGCTGGTCGAGGAGATGGGACTTGCCGACACGGTGGACCCGCTGGCCGGCTCGTACTACATCGAGTGGCTGACCAACGAGTTCGAAAGGCGGATAATGCAGGAAATGACCAAAGTCGATTCCATGGGCGGGATGGTAAAGCTCGTCGCCGACGGGACCATCCAACGCGAAGTTTCGAATCAGGCCTATATCCTGGAAAAGAAGCTGCAGACCGGCGAGATCGTCAAGGTCGGCATGAACAAATACCGCCAGGAAGGGCCCCGGGAAGAGCAAAACGTCGACATTCACGAATACAACGTCGATTCGGCAAAGGAGAAGATAGCGGGGTTGAAGCAGGTGAAGGCATCGCGAGACAACGCCTCGGTTAAAGCCGCCCTCGACAAACTGCGGACGGCTGCGAAGGGAAAAGACAACCTGATGCCGTACATACTGGAAGCGGTCAAGACCTATGCCACCGTAGGCGAGATGACGAACGCGATGAAGGACGTGTTCGGGACGTTCAAAGAACCGGTTAATTTGTGATATTGGTTAATGAATGCAAGGGTACAAGGGTGCAAGGGTGGAAGGGTGAAAGAGGACGACAGTGGAATCGTGTATAGGGTTGGAATGATGACAGGACGCCGAACAATCGGCCGTTCCAACCGTCTAAAACCCTTCCCCCCCTCCACCCTTTACACCCATCCACCCTTGTACAAACGGGGCTGAGCGAGATGGGACTATTGGATGGCGTGCGTATTCTGGACCTGTCGCAGATGCTTTCGGGGCCGTACTCGACGCTGGTGCTGGGCGACATGGGCGCCGAGATATTGAAGATCGAGGAGCCGGGCGAGGGCGACCGGACCCGGACGATGCCGCACCACCATTTCGGCGGGCTGAGCGGCTATTACATCAGCATCAACCGGAACAAGAAGAGCATCACGTTGGACCTGAAGGTGCCCGAGGCGCGGGAAGTGTTCTACGACCTTGTACGAAAGGCGGATGTCGTCTTCGACAATTTCCGGCCGGGCGTATTGGAAAGGTTGAAGATTGACTACGAGACGCTGAAAAAGATAAAGAAGGACATCATATCGGTTTCGATAACCGCGTACGGTTACGACGGACCTTACAAGGATCTGCCGGCGTTTGACCTCACGATACAGGCCATAGGCGGCGCGATGAGCGTGACCGGGGAGCCCGGGGGCGCGCCGGTCAGGTTGGGGTTGCCCATGGGGGACATTGCCGGGGCGGTGTTTGCGTCGAACGCGGTCTGCGCGGCATTGTACAGGCGGGTAAAAACAGGCGAAGGCAGCCGCGTTGACGTCTCGCTCCTGGACGCGCTGGTCTCGATGCATACCTATGTCGGACAGTATGTCTTGCAGGGCGGGGAAGTTCCGGGGCCCGTCGGTTCAGGGCACCAGTCGGTCGTGCCTTACAGGGCGTTCATGGGCGGGGACGGTAACTGGTTGGTCATCGCCGTATTCACGGAGAAGTTCTGGGGCCTGTTCTGCAAGATGCTCGGCATCGAAGGGCTGGAAAAGGACCCTCGTTTTGCGGACAACCCCAAAAGGTGCGTCAACCGGGAGGCGCTCTTCCAGATACTCGAGGAAGAGTTCGAAAAGAGGACGGCGGCAGAATGGCTGACGAAACTGGACGCAGCAGGCGTGCCGGCGGCGCCGATAAACAAACTGGACAAGACCCTTACGGACCCGCAGATTATGCAAAGGAAAATGGTGGTAGAGCTCGAGATTCCCGGGGCCGGAAAGGTCAAGACTATGGGCAACCCGGTCAAGGTGCTTGGGGAAGAAGACAGGTTCGCGGCGCCGGCGCAGCTGGGGCAGCATACCGAGGAAGTGCTCCACGGGCTGCTGGGATATTCGAAGGAGAAGATCGCCGCGCTCAGGGAGAAGAAGGCGATTTGAATTTGAGGAGTATCTGAGGCGCGGTACGGGGTTCAACGCGGCATTTGGCGTCTATCAATATATATAATCATCATCGCCGATATGGATGGATCTTTCCGGTGCGACCGCCTTGTATCCATCGGCGTCTTCCACTTCGACATTGATCTTCCAGCCATTGTTGCCGGACGCCAATGCGGGCAGGTTGTACAGCTGGGCACCTGGCTGAACATCTTCATTTATCTCGTGGGCGGTGATATCGTCGCTTTCGAGGATGTGTATTCGCAATTTCAACGGTTTGGAGAACGTGTTGTGATGATTTTCGGTTATGGTGAACAATATCTTTTGTCCTCCGGACCATTCGTGTTTTGTCTTGATGTCGGAGATCG
>Ga0315291_10010098_pt1 | contig 11567 bp, 13 predicted proteins | sample YL17G12_20_MG_FD_203070 | JGI IMG/M metagenome (GOLD analysis project Ga0315291, IMG submission 203070) | Sediment microbial communities from Yellowstone Lake, YNP, Wyoming, USA - YL17G12_20 | ecosystem: Environmental > Aquatic > Freshwater > Lake > Sediment | place: USA: Wyoming | collected...
CAAGACGCTGGACTACGGGCAGGCAGGGGACAATGTGGGGTGCTTGCTGCGAGGGATCGAGCGGACGGATATTGAGCGCGGGCAGGTATTGGCGAAGCCAGGGAGCATCAAGCCGTACACGACGTTCATGGGTGAAGTGTTCGTGTTGAAGAAAGAGGAAGGCGGGCGGCACACACCGTTCTTCACGGGGTATCGGCCGCAGTTTTTCATCCGGACGATGGACGTGACGGGAGAGGCGGAGTTGCCCGAGGGGATGGAGATGGTGATGCCCGGGGACAACGTGAACCTGAAGGTGAAGTTGATCGTGCCGGTTGCGTTGGAAGCGGGGTCGCGGTTTGCGATTCGTGAAGGCGGGCGCACGGTTGGCGCTGGCGTCATCACCAAGATTCTGGAATAGACTTCGGAAAGGGGAGTGGAAGCGTCTGCTTCCGAGTTGAGACATGGCAAAAAAGGAAGTTCGCACGATCATCACGCTTGCCTGCACAGAGTGCAAGGAGCGCAACTATACGTCGGAGAAGAGCCGGCGCAACGACCCTGGCAGATTGGAGATGCAGAAGTACTGCCCGCGCTGCCACAAACACACGCTGCATCGGGAATCCAAGTAGAGCAGACAATTGTAGGGGCGAAGCATTTGCTCACAGGGGACGCTGCTGTGGCGCGAATCGCTGGGCAAATGCTTCGCCCCTACAAAACTGAAACGTACCGTACAGGCCAGTAGCTCAATTGGCAGAGCACCGCTCTCCAAAAGCGGGGGTTGCGGGTTCAATTCCTGCCTGGCCTGCCTCTGAGTGGCGAAGACACCGTCGCGCGGAGAAGGGATTCATCTGATCCGGTGGCGGTGTCTTGAAATGTTAGCGAACGGAATTGAAAGCGCGCTGAGGTTAGACTGTGGCAAAGATACCAATAAAAGACCGCATCGTAAAGTACTTCCGGGAAACCCGTGCGGAATTAAAGAAAGTGACGTGGCCTACGCGGAAAGAGGCCCTGCGCCTGACGGGCATCGTGCTGGCTACCACCATTGGGTTTGCCCTGTTCCTGGGTGTGATGGACTGGGTCCTGTCCAGGCTGTTCGGCCTTCTGGTGCGGTAGCGTCGGCGGCATTGTCATTCTGTCGAAGCGCGGAGTCATTCCGCGCGGAACTTGAAGCATGGAAGAAAAAGAAATCGTGACACCCGAAAATGAAAACCTGGCGAGCGCGACCCCTGAAGCGGTGGAAGCCATTGAGGCAGAACCCGAGGTAGAGACTGCGGCAGAAATGCCCGCGGCGGAGGTTGCGGCTCCTGCAGAGGATGGCACAGGCGAACCCGTTCCGGAAAAAGCATGGTACGTTATTCACACCTACTCCGGATACGAGAACAAGGTCAAGAAGAATCTGGAACAGCGCACCGAGTCCATGAGCATGCACGACTACATCTTCCAGATTGTTGTGCCAACCGAAGAGGAGATTGAAATCCGGGATGGGCAGCGCCGCAACGTCGAGCGCCGCATTTTCCCCGGCTATGTGCTCGTGCAGATGACCCTTACCAAGGAGTCCTGGCACGTGGTGCGGAACACTCCCGGCGTGACTGGCTTCGTCAGTTCCGGTACGGAGCCGATTCCGCTCCGCCAGGAAGAGATTGACAAGATTATCAAGCGCATGGAGGCCGAGGAGCCTACCATTAAGGTGAGTTTCCACCGGGGCGAGCGCGTCCAGATTATCAGCGGCCCGTTTGCCGAGTTCATGGGCACGGTGGATGCCATCAGCATGGAAAAGGGCAAGGCGACTGTTCTGGTCTCCTTCTTCGGGCGGGAAACCCCTGTAGAAGTAGAATTGACTCAGGTTTCAAGACTGTGATGTCCATCGTAGGGCAAGATTCCATCTGGCTCTACTGTTGAGGAGGATAAATGGCAAAGAAGGTTGTAGCGATCGTCAAATTGCAGATTGAGGCGGGCAAGGCGAACCCCGCCCCGCCGGTCGGTCCCGCTTTGGGCCAGCACGGCGTGAACATCATGCAGTTCTGCAAAGAGTATAATGCACGGACGGCAAGCCAGGCGGGATCGGTGATTCCCGTGGAAATCACCATCTACCAGGACCGTTCGTTCACCTTCATCACCAAGACGCCGCCCGCGCCAGACCTGCTCAAGAAGGCTGCCGCCGTGGAGAAAGGCTCTGGTGAGCCCAACCGCACGCCCGCCGGCAAGATCACGCGCAAACAACTGCGCGAGATTGCCACGCTCAAAATGCAGGACCTGAACGCGCTGGACGTTGAAGGCGCAGAGCGAATGATTGAAGGCACTGCCCGCAGCATGGGCATCCAGATCGCAGACTGACAAACCCTGCGCCCGCGAGGGCCAGTGGGAGGGCTTCGCAAGACGCCCAATTGAACCACAAAGGGAGGAAATAGGGAAATGCCGAAACGAGGCAAGAAGTACCAAGAAGTAGCGCAACTGGTAGACCAAAGCAAAACGTATGGGGCCGAAGAGGCCACCGAACTGGTGCGGAAACTGAACTTCACGAAGTTTGATGCGACGGTGGAATTGCACCTTCGGATGAACCTGGACCCGCGCCAGGCCGACCAGCAGATCCGCGGGGTGGTTCCGCTCCCCCAGGGAACCGGCAAGCCAAAGCGTATCCTGGTCTTCGCCGAAGGTGAGGCCGAGCATATCGCCCGCGAAGCCGGGGCCGACTATGTGGGCAGCGACGAGTTCGTCGCCAAGATACAGGAAGGCTGGTTCGACTTTGACGTGACGCTTGCCGTGCCGCAGATCATGGGCAAGATTGGCCGCCTGGGGCGATTGCTGGGTACGCGGGGGCTGATGCCCAGCCCGAAGACGGGCACGATTGTCCAGCCCGAAGATTTGCCCCGCACAATTGACGAAATCCGCAAGGGGCGCGTGGAATACCGCCTGGACAAGACAGCCAACATCCACATGCCCATCGGGAAGACGAGCTTCACCGGCCAGCAGATTTTGGACAACTTCACCGCCGTGATGGAAGCCATCATGAAGGCGAAGCCCGCCAGCGTCAAGGGCGCTTACATCAAGAAGATTGCTCTGGCGCCCACCATGGGCCCGTCGGTGCGGGTGGACGTGTTCCAGGCAATGACTCTGCGGACATCATAAATCTGCAATTCACAATTGAATACTGGTTTGCCGCAGACAGCAGGCGCACCCTGTGTTTAATCTCCTGCCGAGGCAAAGGCAAGAATACGCTTCTCTTCGGATGATGCGCGAATTCCCCGCCTTTGTGTCGGCAGACGCAAAGGCTTTTTGTTTCGCGGAACTCGTGTAGGGGCGAAACATTTGTCACCGATTCTCAGATGGGCTGCGAACTTCGCGGGCAAATGCTTCGCCCCTACAAGAAGACGATCTAGTCCAGTTTAAGGAGGTGATGCAGTTTGGCAATTTCAAAAGAGACCAAAGAAGCGCGAGTTGCTCAGTACCAGCAGCTGGTCGGCGACTCCCAGACGTTCGTTCTGACCGAGTACAAGAACCTCACGATGAAGCAGATGAACGACCTGAGAGGGAGGCTTCGCGGAGTCGGGGCGTCGTACCACGTGACGAAGAACACCCTGCTCCAACTGGCCCTGCAGGAGATGGGGCGTCCAACCCTGGATACCCTTCTGAAAGGCCCGACAGCCGTCGGCTACCTGGGCGACGACTTTGCGGCGGGAATCAAGGTGCTCCTTCAGTTTGCCGAGGAGTCTAAAGCCATCGAGGTCAAGGGCGGATTGATGGGAGACCGCGCTCTCTCCGCTGATGACGTGGTCACGCTTTCCAGGTTGCCTGGACGCGAAGAACTCATCGCGCAGGTGCTGTCGCGGCTCCAAGGCCCGATGTATGGTCTGGTAAGCGTGCTCAATGGCCCCATCCGAGGACTCATGTACGTCCTCAAAGCCCGCCAGGAACAACTGGCGAAAACCGCCGCGTAGCGGCACACATTCAAACGAAATAACTTTGGGAGGCAATATCATGACAAAGGAAGAAATCCTGCAAGCGATTGAGAAGATGTCCGTCTTGGAACTGGCCGAGTTGGTGAAGGCCCTGGAAGAAAAGTTTGGGGTCAGTGCCGCGGCTCCCGTCGCCATCGCTGCCATGCCTGGCTCGGCTGCCGCTGCCGCTCCTGCCGCAGCCAAAGAAGAGGAACAGACCGAATTTGACGTCGTCCTCAAGGAAGTCGGCCCGAACAAGATTCAGGTCATCAAGGTCGTCCGCGAACTGACAAGCCTGGGTCTCAAGGAAGCCAAGGAGATGGTTGACGGCGCTCCCGGCACGGTCAAGACCGGCGTCAGCAAGGAAGAAGCCGAGGCCGCCAAGGCCAAACTGGCCGAGCAGGGCGCTGTCGTAGAACTCAAGTAGTTCCCGCTTCGCGCGCTCTCATCGCAACAACTGGCAGAGAACATTACAGAATCACAAAGACACGGAGAGCACAGGATTGATCTTCCTGGCCTCTTCGTGTCTTTGTGACTTGTGGTGAGTTCTTTCGGCTCCGCGTCTCTGCGGTGAATCCTGCCGCTTATGTGCCCCAGTCGCGAGGCATGCGGAATTCCCATCCCACCGTGCGGTCGCTGACCTTCGCAATAACCGGCGGAAGCCGCTTGTACTGGCTCTTCTGCACCATGCGCCACACGTTGCTCACGAACTTGGGCGAAAACCCCATCTCCGCCACTTCATCCCGCGTCCGGCGCTCGTCCACGAGCAGAAAGAGCACCTTGTCCACCTCCGCGTAAGTGAGGCCCATTTCGCCCTCGTCGGTCTGGCCAGGCCACAGATCGGCGGACGGAGGCTTGGCGATGATCTGCTCTGGCACGCCCACGGCGCGGGCCATCTGCCGCACCTGGGTCTTGTACAGGTCGCCCAGGGGATTGACGGCGGATGCCATGTCGCCGAAGAGCGTTCCGTAGCCCAAGAGCAGTTCCGTTTTGTTGCTGGTTCCGATCACCAGCCCGCCCCATTCTTCGGATTGGTCGTACAGAATGATCATCCGCGCGCGGGCCATAACGTTGCCCTGCCGCCGCTGGCCGATATCCGGAAAGTACGCGAAGTACGCGTCTACCATGCCTGTGATCTCTATCGTCGCGTGCGACAGGCCCAGCCGCTGGATGACATCCATCGCGTCGCGGGTGGAATCAGGCGCGCTGGTACTGTAGGGCATCAGCACCGCGCGCACGTTCTCCGGCCCCAGGGCCTCGGCGGCAAGATAGGCCGCGAGCGAAGAATCCAGTCCCCCCGAAAGGCCAAGCACGGCCTTCTTGAACCCAAACCGCCCCAATTCGGCCCTGATTGTGTTGACCAGCAGCCGCCGAGTCAGAGGAACATCCAGCGAAAGCCTGGCTTCAATGTCCATTCCATGCTCCTGACAAACGGAAAGGAACCACAGATGAACGCAGATAAACGCAGATCAAGAACTTGTCTGTGTTCATCCGGGTTCATCTGTGGTTGCGTCTTCTGTTGTTCGCGGCACGTCGCCATGAGAAACGATGCGGGACAATTCGTGGAACACTAACAGCGACTTCTCGTCCCGCAGGAGCGGCAGGCGCTGTCGAGCCGTCCTGAGCAGCCCCGGATCCACCTCCATGGGAACCAGCGCCTCCTCAAAGAACGGGCCTTGCGCAAGAACCGGGCCGCTGGGCGCAACCCCCAGGCTGCCGCCCCAGAAAGAGATTCCTTCCTCCACTCCCACACGGTTTGTATGGAACGCAAAGGAAGTGAGGAGCCGCGCATAGGTCTTGGTGAACTGCTGGACAGTGGCTGCATTGCCCGTCGCGCCTTCCTGGTCTGGGCCAACGCCATAGGCCGGGGACGAAGAGCAGAACAACAGGTAATCGGCTCCGTCCAGCCAGAGAAGGTACGGCGTCGACAGATGCCAGGCGTCCTCGCAGATGGCAACGCCCACCCGCCCAAAGCGCGTGTCAAAAGCCTGGAACCCTTCGCCCGCGCAAAGATAGCGCCCCTCCTCAAACAGACCATAGGTGGGCAGATACGTCTTTCGGTGAACGTGGATGGTCTGCCCCCCGTCCAGAAAGGCCTGGGAGATGTAGAACCGATGCCGCGCGTCCTCTTCCACGAATCCCACCAGAAGCGACATCTCCTTGCTGGCGTCCAGCAGCGGCTTCCAGGCTGGATGCTCTGGTGAGGGGCGGACAGCCACGTGGGGGACTAGATCCCTGAGAGTGTAGCCGGTCATCGAAAGTTCTGGAAAGCAGAGAAGGTCAATCCCCAGCCCCCGCGCTTCGCGGACAAGTTCCAGGTGGCGCTGAAGGTTCGCCTCTACATCGCCCAACCGCGGAGCCATCTGCGCCAGTCCAATGGTGAAAGTCTTAGCCAAGTGCTACCTCCTGAGAATCGGTTGAGTCCGAGGCGGCACGCCGTCGCCTCCGCAGGACGAGCAGAAGCGCAAGCCCCGCGAGGATTGCTATGATGCCCAGCCACTGCGCCAGGCGCAGGCCGCCCACGACGACGGTATCATCTCCCCGCATGAACTCCAACATGAACTGACTCGCGCCGGTCAAGACCAGATATGCGGCAAAGGCAGCCCCCGGCCACCGTCGCCGGTGAAGCGCCCACCACGCCAGCACGAAGACGATGAGAGAGGCCAGCGCACCCGCCAACTGGGTTGCGAAACGGTATTCTATGTATCCGTAGATATCAGGCAAGAAGAAGTATCCAAACCCCCGGCCAGGCCTGCCATACGCGCTGCCGGCCAGCAGGTTGCCCACCCAGCCCAGAGCCGACGCCAGAGCCAGCGCGGGTGCTAAGGGATCCAGAATATCCCACAGGGACACGCGGCGGATTCGGCTGTAGAGCCAGCACGCGGCAGCGCCCGCCGCCAGCCCGCCGCCGAACGCTACGCCGCCCCGCCAGAATTGGGCGATTTCGCCCGGCTTCGCGGCATAGTAGTTCCAGTTTGCCAGGACGAAATGAAGCCGCGCGCCGACCAGCCCTGCCAGGATGCCCCAGAGCGCGGCGTCCAGCACATGCCCGTAGGGCAATCGGTACCAGCGCGCAAACCGATAGGCCGCCCACAGGCCGACCAGCAGGGCCAAGTCCAGAAATACCGTATAGGAAAGCAGGGTGATGCCGCCAAATTGCAGTAGGATAGGGCGCATGTCTAACCTTTCAGACTCTCTACGATTCGGGCGTACCGTTCGGCGAGCTCGCGGGCCACCGCGTCCGACTCTCCCTCCGCGTAAACGTGGAACAGCGGCCTGTCCGGGTCGGGGAGCACAATAGCCCACTGGCGGTCGGCGAGCCAGATCTTCAGTCCGTCAATGGCTTCCGTCCGTTGCCCTTTGTGCTGTTCGTGGAGTAGCCGCATGACTGTGCCTTTAACCTCCCACGAGCAGTTCACATGCATTTCGGCCATGTGCCACTTCGGAAGTCCCGCGATGACCTCGGACAGACGGCTGTGGCGGATGGACAGCCACTCCATCAGTTTCGCAATGGCCATCATGCCGTCGGCCATGCTCTGGAAGTGGGGGAAGATAAAACTGCCGCGCCCGTCCAGTGCCAGCACGGCGTTCTCCTTCTCCGCCCTGTCCATCAGCGTGTGCACGTCCAGTTTGGTGCGCACAACTTTGCCTTTGCGTTTCTTCGCGATGTCTTCAAAGAGCATCGGCAGTGACATGGGAACCACCAAGATGCCCCCGGAACCATGAGCAGACAGGGCCAAGTCAGCCATTGCTGCCGACACGGTGATGGGATGGCGCAACTGTCCCCGATCATCCACAACATAGATCATCTCGCCGCCCACGTCCAGGCGCGTGCCGAAATCCGTCTTCAGGACCTTACAGATGCTGGCCAGTTGGGATAGGCCTTGCTGCTGTTCTTCTTCGGGAATGGACATCTTGGATTCGTCCATCCGTTCGTTCAGTGCCACGACCGAGCAGCCCAAGTCATTGAGCAGTTCCGGGAGCACCAAGGATACGGGAGAACTGGCGTAGTCCAGCACGATGCGGAAGCGGCCCTTGCGCACGGCACCCACGTCCACAGCCTTCTTGAAACCTTCCGCATACAGTTCTACCACGTTGGAGGCGTACTGGATAGAGCCGATTTCTTCGCTGTGGACACGGCGGAAATCTTCTCGGAAGAACACTCGCTCAGTCTTGCGCTCATCCTCTTTGCTCAAGTTCCTGCCTGCGCCGTCTATGACTCGGATGTCCACAGTACTTGGGTCAAAGGGAGAAAGGCGGACGTGGATTCCCCCCGCTGCTCCCGTGGCGCGGGTGTAATAGCGGGCGACAGGCACGGGCACTGTGCGCAAATCCTGCACGTTCACGCCCGAAGAAGGTAGACCGGAAATGACGGCCCGCTTGATCATGCGGGGAGTGCGGTGGGCGTCGCGGTTGATGGTGACGGTAGCGCCGCGTGGCAGTGTCGCGCCGTAGGCGGCTCCCAACTTGGCCGCAAATTCAGGGATCATGTCCACGTTTGCCAGGCCGGTGATCCCATAGCGCCCGAACAGCACCTTGCGTCCCTGGGAACCCCAGATAATACTGGCCCTGACAATTGCGCCCGGCTCAATCTCCTTCCCAGGCCAGATTTTCACGTTTGGGTGAATCACCGCCTGTTGCCCGATGACCGTGTTGTCGGCAATCACGACGCCCTCAAACACCACGGCCTGGCTTTTTACGCTGCACTGAGTGCTGACGATGGCGCCTCGGATGTCCGCGGCCTCGCCGACGTACGAATTCCCCCAAATCACGCTCCGCTCTATGTGCGCCCGCATGTCTACAATCGTATTGTCCCGTATCACGGCAGGCCCCTGAATGTGAGCCTGGCTTCGAATTCGGACGCCGCTCCCTAGAAAGATTGGGCCTTCCAGTCTGGCGTCGGGGGCGATCTGCACATCATCCTCGCACCAGACCCCGGGCTGCGACTCTTTTCCAAGAGGGTCAACCTGCACGCGCTTTTCCAGAATGTCCCCGCTGGCCCTCAGGTACTCCTGCAGATTGCCCACGTCGCACCAGTACCCCTCCGCGACGTATCCATATAGAGGATCGGCTTTTTTCATCATGAGAGGAAACAGATCTTGACTGAAATCAAAGACCTTGCCCGGCTCAAAGTAGTCCAGCACGTCCGGCTCCACGACGTAGATACCAGAGTTCACAGTGTCGGAGATCACTTCGCTCCAACCTGGCTTCTCCAGGAATCGCTGGATGCGGCCCTGCTCATCGGCGATGACCACCCCGTATTCCAAGGGATCAGGTACGCGGAAAAGGGTGATGGTGAGTTTGGCCCGCTTCTGCTGGTGAAAGGCGATTAATTTCGCCAGGTGGATGTCCGTCAGAGCATCGCCGGAGATGACGATGAACGGCTCATCCAGGAAACTCTGGGCATTCTTCACGCTCCCGGCGGTTCCAAGTGGGACCTCCTCCACAGAGTAGGAAAGTTTCATGCCCAGACCCTGGCCGTCGCCAAAGTATCGCTGGATCATGTCGGACATATACTGCACGGTGATCACCACGTCGGTGATGCCATGCTTCTTCAACAAAGCGAGAATGTGCGCAATCACCGGTTTGTTCACGAGGGGAACCATTGGTTTCGGTCTGCCCAGCGTGAGCGGGCGCAGGCGAGAGCCTTCGCCGCCGGCCATGACCACGGCTTTCATCTCTCTCCCTCCATCGCGAGAATCGGTGAAGCAACCCTATGATAACACAGGGGAGGAGGATTGTAAACCACGGCAGCGAATCTGTAGGGCGGCTCTCCATAGCCGCGCAGGGGCAGATTGGGGAGCCTGCCTCATACTGAAAGGCTGTTTGACAAAATCCCGAAACTGATATAGCATAGCATTACCCGATGGGGGTATTGTCATGGAAGAGCCGGAAAGCATCCAAGATGTCACCACAACGGGCCCGACCGTAGTACGGTTGCGCCGCATAGAGGGGCAGATCCGGGGGCTTCAACGCATGTTGGAAGAAGGCCGCGACTGCGATGCTGTCCTCACTCAACTGATGGCTGCCCGCGCGGCTTTGGACGCTGTGGGACGGGCTATTATACAAGAATATGTGGATCACTGCCTGGAAATGCCAGACACAAAAGAGGCGCGTGAGAAGATCGTGCGCATCGTAGAACTGTTTCTAAGACTTGCTTGACCCTGAAGAACGCCTGGAGGAAGAATGTTTATGGGAGAGCCAATCCATCTGACGGACGCCACCTTTGACGCAGAAGTGTTGAAGTCCACCCTGCCCACGCTAACTGACTTCTGGGCAGGCTGGTGCGGCCCGTGCAAAATGATCGCCCCGATCCTGGACCAACTGGCCGCCGAGTACGAAGGCAAACTGAAAGTGACAAAACTGGATGTGGATCAGAACCCGACCGTGGCCTCCCGCTTCGGTGTGATGAGTATCCCCACGCTTATTCTGTTCAAGAACGGCGAGGCCGTGGAGCGATTGGTGGGCTATATGCCCAAGGAGAAACTCGTGGAGCGGCTTAAGCCTCATCTAGGGTAGCCATTTGCTTTTCTACTGAAAAGAAGACACCCGCGTTGAGTGCGGGCGTCTTCTTTGTTTTCCTTTGATAGCACTACCGCGCCAGCATATCGGCCAGGTCGTAGAGAGCCAAGTCCAATTTCTTCGTTTCTGACGCGACTTTCTCCAAATCTATCAATTCTACCTTGTTCCCGACCAGGCCAACCATTTTGCCGAACTCGCCCGCGGCGAGGGCCTGGGCGGCCCGAATCCCCATCCGCGTCGCCAGCAGCCGGTCAAAGGCCGTTGGCGACCCTCCGCGCTGCACGTGGCCCAACACCGTCACCCTCACCTCAAATCCTGCCGTCCCTTGCCGCAAGTAGTCCGCAATCTCCTGTGTTTTGGGTGTAGCGCCTTCGGCTACGACGATGATGGCGTGAGTCTTTCCGCGGACGTAAGCCTTTTCCACCGCCGCGGCGACATCTTCCACAGTGATGGGCTTCTCCGGGATTACGGTCACCTCCGCCCCAGCGATGATCCCTCCGACCAGGGCCAGATAGCCGCAGTTTCGCCCCATGACCTCCACCAGGAAACAGCGCTGGTGAGACGAGGCAGTGTCCTTGATCATGTCAATGAAGAGGGTCATAGTGTTCAGTGCCGTGTCCACGCCGATCGCCATGTCGGTGTAGGGCACATCGTTGTCAATGCTGCCGGGAGCACCCACCACCGGCACGCCCATCTTGTGGAGTTCGTATGCCCCCGCCAGGGAGCCATTCCCGCCGACGATGACGAGACCATCTATCCTGCGGTCGTTCATGCGGCGGACGGCTTCGCGGCGGCCATCAATGGTCATGAACTTGGCGCTGCGTGCGGTCTGAAGAAACGTTCCCCCGCGTTGGATGATCCCGCCGACGTCGCGCGCAGTGAGCGGTTCCATATCCCCTTCAATCAATCCAGAGTACCCACGGTGGACGCCATACACCTCCAGGCCCAGGCTGAGCGCCGTGCGCGTCACTGCCCGGACACAGGGATTCATTCCCGGCGAATCTCCACCGCTGGTCAAGACACCAATTCGCTTCATAGGCACACCTCCCTACACAACTACAACCTTGCCCGCAGCGCGGCGCACATTCCGAGAGCGCCGCTGCCCCCTACGGGAATCTTTCCACGCGCAGGGCA
>Ga0315291_10010099_pt1 | contig 11567 bp, 8 predicted proteins | sample YL17G12_20_MG_FD_203070 | JGI IMG/M metagenome (GOLD analysis project Ga0315291, IMG submission 203070) | Sediment microbial communities from Yellowstone Lake, YNP, Wyoming, USA - YL17G12_20 | ecosystem: Environmental > Aquatic > Freshwater > Lake > Sediment | place: USA: Wyoming | collected...
CCCCTTATCGGCTTTGGGTCCCTCCGTATCCATCGCGATCCATCCCTGATATATTACATCAATACGAACCGGCCCCTCATAACGATATGGAAAGGAGGTGTTGGAGTTCACGTCATGCTCCCCGAGGGACTGCGGGTCCTGATTGCGGCAGGCGTCTGCTGGATCAATTTTGTCACCATCGATGTATTCTTCGGCCTCCCGAAGGAGGGTGGTGTCTGCGGGGCTACCGCCATCGCCCGGGAGGTGGAGAGGGGCGGCGGCACCCTCAACGGCGGCTACATGCTGGGGAACATCGTCTCCTCGCCGGATGCCTCGGCGGGAACCCTCCTTGCCTCGTGCGCCGTGTATGCGGCGGGGATCCCGGGAGGCCTCTTCATGGCCCTCCTCGTGTACATCGGGAACCGGATCTGCTACGACCCCGGCTACGCGGGCACGACAGGGTGCGTCACCGCCACCTTCATCGTGTACGGCTTCACGCAGATGGGTTTTCTCGCCACGGACTTCATCGCCGGGATGGTCATCGCCATCCTGACCATCCAGGGGCTCTCCCACGTCCACGCGAGCCGGCTCCTCGCAACCCTCTGGAGGTGGCGGTCGGCATGATGGCCCTTGCGGTGGTCGCATGTATCGCGGCCTTTGAGGCGGTGCGGGTGTGATGGAGCCTCTCAGGATCTCCTTCCCTTTTCCTGCTGCCCGAAGGGGCCCAGGCGCTCCTCGAGGGCCGTTGCCAGCTCGGAGATCCGGGAGCGGATACCAGCACCTTCGGGGAGGTCATAGACCGGCACCCCTTCCTCCTCTGCTTTCTGGACGGCTGGCTCGAATGGGAGGACGCCCAAGGGGGTTACGCCAAGGGCAGAGAGGCGGGAGAGGAAGGGCTCACCCCCTTCCTCCCGCACCTTGTTCGCCACCCCGAAGATCCGGGTTATCCCGAGATCCCGTGCGAGCCTCGCGATCTGGCCGGCTGCATCCACCGACTTCACGGTGGGTTCAGTGACCACGAGGAGCGCCTCGACGGTCCGTGTCGTCCCGCGCCCCAGGTGCTCCACCCCGGCCTCCATGTCCATGATGAGGAGATCGGCCGTGCCCGAGAGGTGGTCCACGAGCCTCCGGGCGAGGGCGTTCGCCGGGCAGAAGCAGCCCCCGCCACCCGTGCGGATGGACCCCAGGACCAGGAGGTGCACACCGTCCTTACAGCTGATGCCGAATCTTTCAGGGATGTCATCCACCTTCGGGTTGATCCTGAAGACCATCCCTCCGCCCTCCGGCGGGGCCCCGGTCCTCTCAAGGATGAGGTCCTCCATCTCGACGAGCGGGGTGATGGCTGCCGCCTCCCCTGGGCTGCAGGAGAGGGAGGATGCCAGGTTCGGGGAGGGGTCCATATCGAGGGCGATGACCCGGTAGCCCCGGGAACCAAAAGTCCGCGCAAGGCCTGCTGCGATGGTGGTCTTCCCGACCCCTCCCTTCCCGGTGACGGCGATCTTGGCCATGTGTCTTATCCCATACCATGATGAGCCTCGGATATAAATTCAAGGTATCCACGGGCCTGCCGGCCAGGGGCATGATTGGCCTCCGGCGGCAGTCCCGTATCCGGGAGTCGGGATGGGGGAGATGATCATCCTCCCTGGCGGGAGGAGGAGGCCGCTCGAGGTGGGGAAGACGATCCTCTCTCATCTCCAGCAGACAGGAGCCTCGGTGACCGCCCACTGCGGGGGCAGGGGGGAGTGCCGTGCCTGTGCCATCCATATCGACAGGGTGGATCTCCTCTCCCCGAAGACCGGAGTGGAGGAGTCGGTGCTGGGCGATCCCCTGATGCGCCTTGCCTGCCAGGCAACCGTCGTGAGTGTAGACGGGACCCTCAGAGTGGAACTCCCCCAATACCCGGGATACTCCATCGTTGAACGGGGCCTGCGCCCGCAGGTGCCGCCCTCGCCACTTGTGGAGGTGGCTGGAAGGGAGGGTTCGCCCTCGGTTACGTGGGGAGGCCGGGTCCTCGGCCCCTACGAAGGGGAGATCTTCGGTGTCGCTCTCGACATAGGGACTACCACCCTGGCCATGCGCTGGCTGGACCTTGAGGACAGGCAGAACCCCGACCGGTTCTCGGCATCGGTCCTGAACCCCCAGATCCGGTTCGGGGACAATGTCATCGACCGCATCCGGTATGCCATGAGGGTTCCCGAGGGAGCACGTCATCTCCAGAACGCGGTTATCGGTGCAGTCAACAACCTCCTCTCGTGCGGTGCGGTCCGCCCGGACCATATCTACGAGATGACGGTTGCGGGGAACAGCGTGATGCGGGACCTCTTTCTCGGCCGGCCGGTGGAGGGGCTGGGTGCGTTCCCCTTTGAACCGCTCTCTATGGGTGCGGTGAACGCCAAGGCGTCCGGGCTCGGTATTCCCATCAACCCGGAGGGGAATGTCTACGCCCTCCCCCTCATCGGCCATTTCGTGGGGGCCGACACCCTGGCCATGATCCTTGCGACAGAGATGCATACGAGGGAGGAGGTGGCTATGGCCATCGACATCGGGACGAACACCGAGATCGCCGTCGGGAACCGTGAGGGCATCATGGTCACCTCCTGCGCCTCGGGCCCGGCCTTTGAGGGTTCCGGGATAGCCTGCGGTACAGGTTCGGTTGAGGGGGCGATCCAGCGCGTTGAGATCGGCGCCGGAGGGAGGGTCTCCTATGCGACCATCGGGAACGGCGCTCCTGTCGGGATATGCGGGTCAGGGCTCATTGACACCCTCGCAGAGCTCCTGGAGCACGGGATCATCGACTGGACCGGGAAGTTCACGGGCGGGATCGGGCAGTTCTCCCTTGCAGAAGGGGAGAGGGGTGTGTACCTCGACGGGAGCGATCTCGACAACCTGAAGCTCGCCAAGGCGGCGGTGGCGGCTGGTGCCGCGGTCCTCCTTGAGAGGGCGGGGATCGAGGCAGGGGAACTCACCCGCCTCTTCCTCGCGGGAGCCTTCGGGACCTACATAGACGTGGCCAATGCGAGGCGGATCGGGATGCTCCCCATGATTCCTCCCGAAAGGGTTGAGAAGGTGGGGAACGCGTCCATCGAGGGGGCGGCCCTGGCACTTCTCTCGCGCGAGTGCCGCAGGCAGGCCGAGGAGCTGGCTGGTAAGATCTCCCACGTGAGCCTCGAGCGGGACCCGGCCTTCCAGGACAGGTTCGTGGAGGAGCTCTGCTTCCCGGAGTATCGGAAAAATGAGCGTTCTGCTGCGGGATAGATCGGTAGAAACCCAGTAGGCTACCTGCATGAGGGATTCATTTCAGAATTTGTCTTCTGTTGGGCTCTCGGGGGACTCCCGCCCCCGCCGCGGGCACCCCCCCGTTGTGTACCGGAGCATGTGCAGGCGGTTTCCGGGCAGGATCATCTGCCTTGTGAAAGGGACCTATCCTCACGCGGGGGACGCCGCAGCGGCGGGGGCGAGCGAAACGATGCCCCCAGGAGCGTCCAACCCGGCATCCGTATCAGTTGGTTACCAATACAAGGGGTTCACTTTTAGAATTCGCCTTCTATCGGGCCCTTGGGGGATTTCCCCCTGCTGCTCTGCCATCTTCCCACCGCGATAGGCCCCTCCGTTTCCTTTCATCCTGCAATCCTCAAAGGACCATGAAGACTCCAAGCCCGCTCATGTGCCCTGCCCTGCCGTATCGCCGCCTTTTGATCGAAGATTACCTGCCTGGATTCTCAGTCCTTGTTTGCTCTGGCCCTCACCCTCCCTTCCTGTGTCCGCTCCACTTTCCCTTCCTGGACGAGCTCCTCCAGGTAGAGATCCACGGTGCGACCCGCGGTGCATCCCGTGTCCACCCCTTCCCACCGGGCATGGGGCGAGACGACCCTCGCCTTCAGGTCCTCGACGGTCATCTCCCCTTGATCAGCAAGGGTGAAGAGGATGAGATCCCTCGTGGTGGGGAGGCCGCAGGCAGCGAATACCGCGTCCTTCAGGAGGTCACCCGCCTCCTGCATGACGGGGTAGAGGGGGTCCATCTCTGCCAGGCAGCAGTGTTCGGCCCCTTCGTTATGGTGCTCCTCGTAGCACCGCCGGAGGACCAGGTCCGTGTCGCAGGGGAGCCCCTCAAGCTTCTTTGCCGTGGAGGAAGCGGTGCCGCATGGCGTGTCGCGCAGGACGGTGACGGCCGTGATATGGCGGGAGGCTGGATCTATCGTTGCCCGGAACTCCGGCCTGCCGAACCTTTCGGCGAATGCTCGGACCAGGTCGTTCCTGCTCCCGGCAAGGATGCAGAAAGGCTCCGGGAACTCCACGTGGATCCCGGCTCCGCCGAGGTCCTCTTCAAGGGATCTCCTTGCATCGGGTGCCATCCCCCGGTCATCGATAGCGAAGATGACTGCCCGGGCCCCCCAGCGTTTTGCCACTCCCGGTACAAGCACCCCCAGGGATCCCTGGACTCCCAGGACGAGAAGGAGGTCGCAGCGGGCTTCCGGCAGATCTGCGGGAAGGAACTCTTCTGGGCGCTCCCAGATGTCCCCCGATCGGCCTCCCCCAGGGATCTTCTCCGGCGTCAGCTCGTAAACGGCAACGATCCGGTCGCCGAACCCGGAGAGGGAGATGTGGTTGATCATCTGCTCGCCAAAGGGGCCGGCGTAGAGGATCCCGATCTTCATGTGTCCGCCCCGACGAAGGCAAGGCACTTCTTTAGCCCGTCGATGGCGTCCCTGCCAAAGGCGTCTGCCCCGATCTCCCGGGCAAACTCCTCGGTAACTGCGTGGCCTCCGACGATGACCTTCACATCCTGCCGGAGCCCACGGCGTTTTAGCTCCTCCAGCACCTCCCCCATGGCGGGAAGGGTGGAGGAGAGGAGGGCTGAGAGGGAGAGGATATCCGGCCGGTGGCGGACCACGCTTTCGGCGAAGAGATCCAGATCCACGTCCACGCCGAGGTCGATGCAGGAGAAGCCATTGGACTCGAGCGTCACGGAGAAGATCATCTTCCCGATGTCATGGACATCCCCCTTCACAGTCCCCAGGATGACGAGCCCCCTTCCCCTCTCCCCCTTCGGGAAATGGGGCCTCAGGATCTCGAGGGCCCGCTTCATGTTCCGGCCCGAGACAATGAGATCGGAAGTGAAGTAGCGTGTCTCGCCCTTCCCCTCGAATCCCTTTCCTATCTCGTCGAGACCGGCCGAGAGCTCTGCGAAGATCTCGTGGGGGGTGATCCCTTCTTCGATCCTTCTTTCGCAGAATCCCTTCACCCGCTCGCCCTTGAAATCGAGGAGGATGGAAAGGATCTTCTTCGGACCTGCAGTCTCCATACCGGACCTGTTCCCCCTACCGGGCAGACCATCCGGGGGTGTGGTCCTGCCCGTACCACTTCGCCTTCACATATCCCGGTATGGCTGACGAGTCCCTCGGCCCCACGATGACATCCCACCCGGTCGCGTCCTCGATGTCACCCTTCAGGCGCGCCGCAAGCCCGGGGATGATCAGCGTGCGGTGGGAGACCTTGTCCGCGATTCCGGAGGTCCCCACCACCTCGGCGACCTTCGCGCCCGTGAACTTCCTCCCGGCGACCGCCGAGTCCACGCTCATCCCCTCGGTGTCCACCACGAGGAGGTGGCAGTCGAGCTTCTCGATGTCAGAGAGGACGGTATAGTAGGTGAGGGCGAAGTTGGAGGTGATGAAGACGGGCGCCTCCTTCGGATCCGGTTCCCCAAAGGTCCTCAGGCCCGGGTCAACGCTCACGGGTTTCCTCGGGTCATTGTAGATGTTGTTCCTGAGCACCACGAGGGGAAGGGTGGACCACTTCGAGGCCGAGGAGACCATGAGGAGATCGACGTAGCGCACCACCATCATCGCGGCGAGGCATGCCTCCTTCCACCTGATCACGTCCTTGGCCTCTGCATAGTGCTTCTCCCAGAGGGTGGCCGGGGCACCCGCCAGGGGGTAGCCGAGGAGGTCGTCCTCCTCCCGGATGGCCGCGATCCGGATCTGGGTGAGGGCAGAGACAGTCTCCCGGAGGTCTCCCCGGAACCCGCAGCCCGGGTCGAGAACAAGGTCATCGACGCCCATGACCCTGAGGGTCTTTACGATGGACCGCAGGGTGCGGATCTCGTGGGCATAGACACCGAGGGGGCAGCGGTAGCGGAGGGCGAGCTCCCCCATCTGCTTCCAGTTCTCCCGGGTCGCTGCATAGAGGAGCGGCCTCCGGGCATGGACGACCTTGACCCCCGCCTCGATGACCGCGGGGTTGTGGGACCAGAGGATGAGGGGGAGCTGGGTCGACTTCGCCACGATCTCCACGAGCCGCGCGTACCTGTCGGGGTGTTCGTTCGCCGACCGGATGGCGATGGCATCAAGGGTGAGGATCTTCCCGATGTACTTGTAGTGGAAGTAGTTTGTCTCCTGCACCCGCTTTGTCACGGTCTCGTCGGTCATGCTGTCGTCGACAACGACCGCGATGGCAGGCGGGTTCGTGTACCGGAGCTCGTGGCGCATGAGGACGAGGGCACCGCCGATGGTAACCTTATGGTCGCCGCTCCCGATCACCACCTCCCGGACGGGTGGGGCAAAGATCTCCCTGAGCCGTACCAGGTTCTCCCGGTACTTCTCCTCGAGGAGGGGGGGGCATTCCTCAAGGGTGTTGTTCCGCTCGCAGAGCTGTACCGCGAATCCCATGCAGGTCTTCGGCTCGCAGACCCCGCAGTTCGTCTTGGGGAGGAGGGGGTAGACCTTCATCGGGCCGATCTGCTTCATTTCGCCCTCACTTCCCCACCCCGATGAGCTCCCTGAACGTCGGCGGGGCCGATCCTCCCGAGAGCCATCCCACGATGTCCTTCACCGTCCGCGCCGCGCCCGGGTGGAGCATGATGAAGAGATCGACCCCGGCGAGGAGGTAGGCGAGGCTGCCGGTCAGCTCCCACATGGGCCCCCGGAGCTCCCTGGGGCCGAGGGTGGCATCGGTCTTCCAGGCCTCCCTCGCCCCCCAGGAGTTCGCGGTTCCCGCTGCCTGGGGGAACTGGAGCTCCTTGTCGCCCATGAGAGCGGCATGGCGTATCCGTTCAATGACCGTGTAGGCATATTCGAGCCCGTACCCCAGGGCAGCCGAGGTCGGGTCCATGATGATCTGGGCCGGCGTGATGTATCCCGTAAGGTTCCGGTTCAGCTCCTTGGCCTGGTTGATATCGATGGGGGACCAGGCGAGGACCACCTGGCCATGCCGTTTTGCCGCCTCTGCGACGGGCTTCCACATGTCAAGGGTTGCCGAGGAGAGGAGCACCCGCTCGCCCTCGCAGACCTCGGCAACCTTCGGGAGCACCTGGGCGTCCTTCTGGGGGTTCCCCGAGCCCCCGATGATGATCGGGACATCGACCGCCTGGAGGAGGTCTTCCACGAGCCGAGCCGCATCCTGCACGGGGGTGTCTTTGATGTAGGGGTCGGTGCTCGTCAGGTCGAGGTCAACAAGGTCGGCCCCGAACTTGTTCACCCAGAGGCGGGCCCATTCGCACGGGTCCTGGAGTGCATCGCCGAAGAAGGCCCTGACAGGTGCGGGCAGGGGGGGCGCAGTATCGAAGATCGACCCCGCGATGACGGGCGGGTGGAGGGGAATCTCCTGGAAGGTGTGGAAGGCAGGGGCTCTCTCCCCGCCGATGGTGACCGGATGCTTCCGGGTTCCCCCGTCAGCCCGCCCTGCCCCAAGGGTTACCTCCACAATAGAGCCAGGATAGGTGCGGACAGGGGGATGGTACTCGGTCTCGAGGAGGGTCTCGGGGGACACGACGGCGAGCTCCTCGGCAAGGAGGCGCGAGAGGGCCGCCCTCCCCTCGAAGGTCACGGTCAGCTCCTCGGCGGCGATCGCGATATCCTGGAGCTCGACCTCGCCCGAGGCAGAGAGCAGCTCCAGGAGGATCCTCACCAGGTCCCCGTCGTCCTCTCCCATCGCGCCCTCACTCCGGTTTCTTCCGGATGATCATCCGTTCGGCATGGATCTTCACGTTCTTCAGGGTGAGGCTTACGCTGCCGCCCGGGATGGTCACCGTGTTCTGGGAGGCTGTCTGGGGCCGCGGGAGCCCCGCCCTGGGATTTTCAGCCGCAGGGACGGGTTCCGGTGCCTTCATCCGCTCCACGATGGGGTGGTGGTGGGCCCTGAGGAACCCGGCGAGGGCATCGACGGTGGTGACGTCCTTCTCGGTCGCTATCGCATCCCAGAGGCCGGCGGGGATCTGGTCCTTCATCCGCTCCTTCAGCTCCGACGGGAGCCAGACGATCCGCTTCCACCCGCCGCTCGCCGCAAGAAACCTCGGGGACCTCATGTACTCGAAGGAGAGGCCGTGGAACCCGTCGACCTGCCTCCCCCCGGCCGTCGAATCGGCGATGGCGCCGAAGGAGAGGCCCGTGGGGGTTTTACCCTTATAGTCCCGGTGGACGATGCCGAGGCCGTCGCACTCGGGCACGTAGAAGGTCGTGCACTCGAAGCAGCCGCAGGAGGTGTGGGGGTACCCGAAGGCAGAGTAGAGCTGCACCCGCTCCACGTTCCCCAGGGACTTCTCCTTCACGACGGCGTTCACTCCCGCGTACTCCCCGGTGGCCGGCTCCAGGCACTCCCCCTTTGCGATCTCGAAGATGGGCCCCTTCGGGTCGACGCGGGAGGCAGCCCTCCCGTCCATCCAGGAGATGGCGCCGCAGTTCGCGTACCGCTGGGGGGTGATGACACAGACGTGGGATGGGGCAAAGGACTGGCAGAGGGTGCACCCGAAGAAGACCCCAACGTCATCGTCGGTCATCCCCCGGGTGCGGGCATCCCGCTCCTCGAAGATCCCCCGCACCCTCCCGATCCGGCGCTGCACCTCCTCCGGATCGGTGATGAAGGTCACCTCGACAGCCTCGATGAGGGGGATGGCGCTTTTAAGGAGCCGGGCGAGGACAACGCCGACGTGCCGGAGAGTGAGCCCCTTCTTCACCGATCTCCTGTCGACCCGGAGCCAGATGGCATCCCGCTGGTTCAGGTGCATGTAGCCCTCGATCCAGTTGGAGAAGTCGTGGATCCGCCGCTCCATCACCCCGGCCATGTCGGGCTCGACCCCCTTTCCCGCAACCGCGATCTCGGTGCCGAAGGGGAGGCTCGAGCCCTCTGGCATCTGGGGGATGTCAGGCCCGATGAGGCTGATCTTCCCGTCCTCCACCTCCCCGGGCCCCTTTACCTCCAGGATCTCGTACTTCTCCTGAACGTTCGGGCCGCCCAGCTCGGCGTGCATCTGCTGCTTCCTGATCCGCTCCCCCTCGAAGACGACCCCGATCTCGACAGGAATATCCGAGAACATCCCCTCGCTGCTCATCCCTTCTCCACCTCCCGGGCGATGGCCTCGAGGTTCTTCTCCCATTCCTCCCGGGACTGGTTCGGGAACGAGAGGTCGCAGTGCGGGTGGTAGAGCCGGTCCAGGGAGATGATCTTCAGGTGGTCCCGGGCGAACGACGCAAGGCCTGCCTCGACGACCGAGGCGATGGCAAAGGGGATTCCCAGGATGAAGGCAAAGTCCGGGGGGCTCCGATCGGGAGCCGGCCGCCATGCCGGGTCAAGGAGGCGATCGCCCGCTTCCATGGCTGACATGACGAGTACCGAAGTGAACCCCCTCTTCCCGAGTTCTGCGGATACTCCCCCGGTAGTTACGACGGGGGCACCGGTCGCTTGGGCTGTCCGCACCACCGAGTCCAGGATCCGGGATCCGCCCCTCTCCGCGGCTTCGTGGCCTACAACAATGACCGGGCTCTTCGCCCTCTTCAGGAGTTTTGCGGCGACACCCGGCTTCTCTATAAGAGTAGCCCTGACAATTGACGGGGTCTCGGCCCGCAGCCAGGCTTCGCCCTTCACGGCGGGTTCCCTCCCCTCTTCGCGAGCCTGGGAAGCATGGTGGGATCGGGGATGGGCCACTCGGTCTCCTTCCAGCCCTGCGCATCGAGGATCCTCACCACCTCGTCCTTCATGGTGATGGGGATATCCGCCCCCGTCCGGACAAGGAGCGGGAGATCGCCGGGCAACCCCCCGAAGAACTTCCGGTGGAGGTCGATGTAATGGTTCAGCTTGATGGACCTCCCCCTGGCCGTGTCGTTCGGCCTCATGCAGAGCTTGGGCACGAGCACCATGGCCTCCTCCCTTGTCTCGGCAACGGTGAAGAGGTGCTCGGGGACCGGGCCCGCGTAGACCCGCTCCCCGGTCCGTGCATCCAGGACAAACCAGTCCTCCTCACGATCCTTTCTCCCGAGGAGCATCCGCCGGTACTTTGCGCCGTGGGGCCCGGCGATGACCGGGATGCCGAGCCTCCAGAACCCGGCGGCGATGGCCGCAGCCTTCTGGGACATGGCACCCCACGCGATGCCGACCGCCCCGACCCGGTGGTGGACATAGTCAGCGATCTCCTCGTAGTTCGAGTTCAGCTTCCTCTTCGCAAAGATGCTTGCGATCTTCACCGCTGCGCCGGAGATGTGGGCATTGGAGACACAGGACCCGCAGTTGACGAGGCCGCCTGCATCGAACCGGCCCGGGTAGATGTCATAGAGGCCCTCCCCGTTCTCGTTTTTGTACATCCCGATGGAGATGGCGGTGCACCCCGATGTCACGACGATGTAGCGCCGCTTCAGGAACTCCTCGGCCATCGACCCGACATCGTTCCAGCTCCCCGGGTAGTTGGAGCATCCCACGGTGGCGACCACCCCGGGGATCTCCCCCATCACGATAGGTCCGCCCACGGCCCGGATCTCGGTGTCCTGGATGGGCCCGCGCCCGGCCCTGATATGGTATTTTTCGGGAGGGCAGAGAGCGCGGTAGGATCCGGTGATGAGGTCGTGGGGAGAGAGGCCCGAGGGACAGGCATCCTCGCACCGGGCACAGCCGATACATGAGTCATAGAGCGCAGCGAGGGGCGCGAGATCCCCTGATGAGGCAGCGGTTATGGCGGCGGTTATCTCCCTGTTATTCGGGCAGGCCCTCATACAGCTGAAGCAGCCTGTACACGCTCTGGCAGCCTCGATGATGGACGCACGGTCCGGGAGATTCCTGAACTTCCTTCTCTTCGGGGAGATCTCCATGGCAAGCCGCACAGCCACCTCCCCTACTTTCTCAGGATCCAGGATGGCCGCTCCGGCCTCCCGCCCCTCCACGAGGGATCGTACGATCTCGTCCGGATCATCGCCGGTCCTGTCCGGTAGCCCTTGGAGGTTCTTCGCATTGGTCACGATGAGGGGGGCATGGGTCTTCATCGCCTCGCTGAGGACATCGGCGCGGATGCACTGCTCGTCGACCACAATGACATCGGCCATGCCGGATCGGATGAACCGGAGCTGCTGGGAGAGAGCCCCGACGATCCGCGCCCGGGCGTTATACCGGGTGAGATCGAGGGCTGTGCAGCAGATTCCGCAGACCTCGATCTTATCATCGAGGCCCATGTCATGCATGGTGTCGGCGATGGCGATGGCAGGGGGGACATTATGCCCGATGACGAGGATGACCGGTTTACCGGGATCCAGGCACCCGGGCCCGCACTCCACGAGGGATGCCTCCGGGTCCCCCTTGGGGAAGGAATAAGCAGAGATCTGAGCGATGTCGGC
>Ga0315291_10010101_pt1 | contig 11565 bp, 10 predicted proteins | sample YL17G12_20_MG_FD_203070 | JGI IMG/M metagenome (GOLD analysis project Ga0315291, IMG submission 203070) | Sediment microbial communities from Yellowstone Lake, YNP, Wyoming, USA - YL17G12_20 | ecosystem: Environmental > Aquatic > Freshwater > Lake > Sediment | place: USA: Wyoming | collected...
GCTCGTGCTCCTGTCGCTCTCACGCGCCAAGCGGTTCGGCCCGCTGATGGTTGCGGAGCACAACGAGCACGTGGTGATCATGTTCGACCCGGAGGCGGAGAGAGCGAACCTGCCGAGGCGCGCGGCGAGGGCGGCGTTCGGCGCGACGAACACCACGATGTGGGGGTTCCCGCCGGAAGTCGCGCGGCAGATGGCGAAGAAGATCAGGGAGATCGCAGACGGGATCGAGGTGCGGCACACGGCGCCACCGTCTAAGTCAGAGAAAGGGCCGAACTGATGGCGAGCGCGCCGGTGAACGTGAGGGTAGGCGTCGGAGCGGCCGGCGCGAGCGAGACGAGCGCGCGACGCGAGCCGGAGTCGCCGAGGCGCGTGGTCGTGGAGCGACGCACGGAGCCGGACGAAGACGACGAGCCCGTGCCGCCGAAGAAGCGGCCGACGATGCGTGAGATCGTGGAGCGCGCGGCGAGTCTCGCCGAGGTCGGGTCGGTCGCGGCCGACAACCTCGGGGCCGAGGGCGCGGCGGACACCATGCGCAGGGGCGCGGACGTGGCGCGCAAGGGCGTGGTCGCGGTCGAGGGTGTGAAGCGGGAGATCGAGCCGGTCGCAACGGCGGCGAAGGGGCTCTGGAAGTCGATGGAGGAGAAGGGCTGGGTCGGCGTGCGACCTCCCATGAACATCGCGCAAATGCAGAAGAGAGATCGGCCGCGTAAGCCGAGGAAGACCGAGGACGAGTAATGGCCACTAGGACGAATAAGCCACCGCGGGTCCGCGATCTAACGTTCGCCGGCTATGAGTTCCAGTCGAGTCCAATCGGTACCGTGATCAAGCGAGAATCGATCGATCTCGCCGCCCCCGGAGACTACGGCGCCGATCCGCTTGGAGACGGAACGTTCCGTATGGTGCCGTCGGGTAACGTCGTCTCTTACGAGGAACGAACACGTCGACTCGCGAGAAAGAACCGCGCCCTCTCCGCCTCCTCGAAGCGTTCCCCGATGGTCTCTGGCCTGACGCTCGCGGACTACGAGGCGATGGCGCGACAGCAGCAGCAGCGCGGACCGACCGGAACCCTCGCGATGGAGCCCTCACGACAGGCGCGGCAGACCGTCGCGATGACGCCTGGAGGAACGATCGTGATGAACCGCGCCCGTCGCGATCCGAGCGGCTGGGGCTTCGTCGCGCGCCGCGGCAGCGACTCGAAGCACGTCTACGTGAGCCGCGAGCAGGCCGAGCAGATCGCGGAGTCGCCGGCCGGCACGCGTGAAGACTACCTCGCGCTCTGGCTCGTACCTCCGTTCTACGCGAAGAAGCGCGCGACGGCTGTGTTCTGGGTGGAGCACGGCGGCCTACCGCTCGCGTGGGACTATCTGCGCGGCAAGCAGGAGCTGCCGGAGGACTTCCTCAACGATCCGAACGCGTGGCTCGAACGTGTCAAGCGTGAGGGCCGAGAGATGACGTGGGATCAATCGACCGCGCCAGCGACTCGCGGGTGGAGCGCGAGGAACCGCGCGGACGCCGCACTGACCGGCGGCTCGGCCGAGTTCATGGAGGGCCTGCGCAGTCTGCTCGACGTCGGCGACCGTCAGGTGAGGATGAGAGGCGAGAGCCTACTCGGCGGTCCGGCCCACCACTACGAGATGGTCCACGTGAACTTCATCAATCTGCCGACTGGCATCGGTGGAGCTGGCGGCGGAGCCGAAGCCGAAAACAACCGCATGTCGTTCTTGATCGAAGGTTTTCACGGCGCCGACCCGCACGCGCCCCCCCCGAGGGGAAAGGTCAAGATCGAGCATCGGGTCTCCGCTCTTCCACGTGAGTACAAGCTGCGCGGCAAGACCGGGACGCCACAACAGATCGCGCGCTACCTCGCCGACTTTCTCAACCGCGTCGCGCGCGAGGTGCCGCCAGACTTCACGCACACGAAGATGGGAGCATGATCATGAGCCGTTACGCTGGGAGCGAGTGGGGCTTTGTCGCGAGCGTCGGAGGCACCCATTTCCGTACCGACTACATTGATCGCGAAATGGCCGAGCAGCTCACGGAGTCGCCGGCCGGTACGCGTGAGGACTACCTCGCGCTCTGGCTCGTACCTCCGTTCTACATGGCCGCTGGAGAGGGAGAGTTCCGCGCGCGACAAGGCAACCTGCCGCTCGCGTGGGACTACCTGCGCGGCAAGCAGGAGCTGCCAGAGGACTTCCTCAACGATCCGAACGCGTGGCTCGAACGCGTGAAGCGCGAGGAGTACCCGACCTACGATGTGCGGCCGGTCGCCGGCACGAAGGCGTGGAGCGCGAAGAACCGCGCTCGTCCAGGCGTCGGCAAGGGGATGAGTAAGACAGACATGGTCGTGGTCATGTACGGCGACCGGTCGCTCTACGGAGCAGCGGTAGCGAACGAGCGAACAACCAATCCGTCCTACTGGGGATACGATCGAGGGGAACCGGTCGCTCTCTTCCGCGCGAGTGTTCCGCACGAGATCGTCGGCTTCTCCGACTTTGAGAAGACGAAGCCGGTCACGCTCGTCGAGGCACTCGAAGGACAGGGTACGATGAACCAATGGTTCGACGACGGCTACAAAGGATGGGGAGCGGTCGCTCCGTATGTCAAACCGAAGAAGCCGTTCTACGTATCACATGAGTACGACAAAGATTTCGGTCCGTTCAAGCGCGAGTCGAACGCGTCAGACGCGAACCGCGCCGGGCACGAAACGGAGACGGTCGCTCAGCGGATGGTCATGTTCAACGAGCTGATCGGCGCCTATCAGCGTAGCTGGAACGATACGCACACGAAAACGGTCAACGCGCGACACATCGTCGCGGCGGTGAAGAAGCATCCGACGCTCATGCAGCAGATCCCGTGGGACGTGTTCGACCTCGCGGTGAGAGACGCCGCGGCGAACAGAGCCGGTGCAGGCACGAAGCGCGGCAAGGTCATCGAAGGCGTCGACGAACTTTTCGAGTACGTCAACCGACTCGGCTTCGCCGGCAGCGGATCGATGCACTACCGACAGCAACAGTTGGGAGCCGTCTACGACGCGCTCCTCGCTGCTGCGGGAGGAGACTTTCCGTTCCGCGCACGCTTCCACACGCACAAGAGCGAGTACGGCTTCACATACCCCTGGCTAGGCGAGTTCGAGATCGACGGCAAGAACGGACACGTGGTCGTCAATATGTCGAATGTGAAGTCCTGATGAACGCGCTCAGCCAGAAGCCGAGGAAGCGATGATCGTCATCGAGGACAACCGGGCCGGCGGCGTCTACGACATGCCGCTCGGCACTCTTCTGGAGGATGTCGCACGAAACGCGATCGCCGCTGCGAGACGAACGAGGAAGACGATCTACGTCTTCTACGCGAGCGGTCGGTACTTCGGCGTTACGGATCCGATCGAGAACAGCATCACGGTCGTCCACCCGAACAGAGGAGACTTTCCGGACCGCGTGCACTTCGAGCGTGTGATGGCGAAGCTCCATCCGATGTCTGTGCTGTCCAGTGAACAGCGGCACTACGACTACTCCGCGAAGGGGAACCGCGCGAGAGGAAAGAGCGCCGCCACGCCGAAGGAGGCGTACGTCGCGCGCTTCCCGTCCGACTTCCACGCGCAGCGCTTCGTCGACTACGTGAACGCGGAGGCGAAGGAGAGGGCCGCGTGGATCAAACCGGGGACGACGTCGACGGTCGTTCTGGTGCCGCCGCCCGGTACTGACCCTGAACTCGTCGGAGTTGTGGTACGCAGACACCTCGGCGTCGTCTCCATCCAGCCGATCGCGTGGAAGGGGAGGATGATCCCTGGGGGACTGCGACCGACACCCTACGATCCACGCGGCTCGCGCGATCGCGCGGTCGGCGGCCGGCTTACACCAGAGGAGCGTTCGGACGCGCCCAGCAAGCTCGAACGCAAGCTCGCCGACCCCGAGGCGTGGCGCGGGTTCTCAGTCGCGCCAGCGAACGACATCGAGGGAAAGCCTGGGTCGATCTGGGTGCACCGCGAGCCGGACGGCGCGGTGGTCGTGAGGAAGCTCGGGGGCAGCCAGTTTGTGCGGATCGATCCGAGCGGCGACGGCTACGAGGCTTCTGTCTGGTACCGAGGGCTCCGCGGCGAGGAGCCGAGGCTCGGTCGAATGAACGCGCGGCGTACCACGATCGACGCGGCGGTCACGTGGGGCAAGGATCTGCTCACACGCGAGGAACGCGAGGTCGAGACGCGCCAGCGGATGGAGACGGGAACCGAGGAGGGCGGGGAGCTTCCGGTCGGCGCCGTCGTGCGCTTCCGAGATCGCGGGGCGCGCAGACGCTACGTGGTGGCGAGGGTGATGCACTTCGGCAGCGGCGAGAACGCCTGGACCGACTACTACCTGGTCGCGCTCTCGGGCGGCGAGGCCGGGTCCGGATCGAGCGGGGTGCGGCGCGAGCAGGTGACGCTCGACGCCGACCAGACGGTCGAGTTCAAGGGCGCGATCGCGCGAAAGCTGGAGCGACAGTTCGAGTACTACAGCAGCCAGAGGAGCGTATGATGGCGAAGCGAGTCGAGAACGAGTACGGGCTCACCTTCGAGGAGTGGCTGGCCGCGGCCGGCGGTCGCGCGGGCATCCAAGCGTTGATTAAGGCGGGCCGTATCCGAATCTCCTCTTGGACGAGCATCCAGACTGCGTGGCGCGGAGGCGACGATCCTTCCGACTGGCGCAAGGCGACCAGCGACCTCGCTCACCAGACGTTCAAGGAGAAGAACATGGTGAACGGCGATGAGGTGTTGACTCACGCAGACTTTCGACCGCGTACGCGCAAGGGCTACTACAAGAGCGGCGTCAACGTGGTTCGCGTCGACGACGTGCTTCCGTATCGTTCGGCGCATGGCGTCAGGCTCGGTGTCGCGGACTGGTGGGTGTACGGAACGATGACGCTGACTACCCCAGACCGCGACGGACCGTCTCCTGGAACTCAGTCTGCGACCCTACAGGTGAAGCTGTACGAGTTCACGTCGAGCAACTGGAAGCGAATCGACGCTGCGAGGCTATCGCCGAAATGGAAGGTGTTCTTCGCTCGCAACCCAGCGGGCGATGACGACTTATCCAATCGCGCGCGAGGATCCTCCTCGTCGAAGCGCAAGAGCCCGCTCTCCGCACCGACGCGCGTCGCTACGCTCACCTCACTCGGCGTCGACTACGACTCGTCGCTCTTCTACAGCGTCAAGGCCGGCAAGCTCTACGCGCGCGAGCGCACCGGTAGCGGCGGCTACGGACGCGGACGACTCGGCAAGGCGAAGCTGCTCGGGACGATCCCGGGCTTCAAGAAGGGCGTGTTCTACAGCGTGAGCAACGGCGTGATCAGCGCGCGGCGCAGGAAGTAACACGAGGGAAGAATCATGTTCGTAGTTCAGTTTTACGATGAAGAACACCGCTCGATGCTCAGGTCGGATGGATCTCGCGTCATTCGTGATCTCAAGACAGTCCAAGGTGCCGAACGTCGCGCCGCTCATAACGTTCCTTCGCGTGCGAGGACTTACGAGGTCTTTCGAGTCAATCCAGAGCGCTTCTACGATCAGACTTCTTGGAAGCAGGTCGCCGGAGGGCATGTGGACTCACTCAAGGCGATGCGCTCAGGGAACCGCGCTCTCTCCTTAGAGGCTGCCGCCGATGCTGCGTTCGGTTGGGGATGGAACGACTGGGTTGCGTCTAACGGTCAAGGAGAGCCGCGTTCATCGTCGAGGGAGTACCTGCACGGCTGGAAGGGCGCGCAGAAGGCGGCACAATCGGGCATCTCCGTCGAGCCGATCGGCAGCCCGGCCTACCACGCCGCGCTGAAAGAGCTGCGCTCGGCGGGCCTCGTGAAGAGCAGGAACCGGCTCTGGCCATTCTCGAAGGACGGTCCGGAGTACTCGTGGTCGTCCCACAGCGGCATTCGCTCGACGGAGGTCGGGAAGTCGAGCGACCGTCAGAAGGCCGTCCGCGAGGCGATCGCGTACTCGAAGAGGACCGGTCTGGACGTGACCGTCGGAGGCGTAGACGACGAGTCGGCGTGGCACATCGGACGAGTGAGCGGCGGCAAGTTCACGCCAGATCCGAGGGATACGAACCGCGCCGGTACACGGAGTCGCACCAGGAAGAGCCCGCTCACAGCGGCCACTCGCGTCGCGACGCTCGCCTCGCTCGGCGTCTCCTACGACTCGTCGCTCTTCTACAGCGTGAAGGGCGGCAAGCTCTACGCGCGAGCGCGGACCGGCGGTGGCGGCTACGGACGCGGGCGACTCGGCAAGGCCACGCTCCTCGGAACGATCCCGGGCTTCAAGAAGGGCGTGTTCTACAGCGTGAGTAACGGCGTGATCAGCGCACGAAAGAGGAAGTAGCAGTTTGGGTCACGAAGAGTCTCACGTCGACGCGTTCTTTTTCTTCGCAAAGGAATCAACATGGACCCCGAAGCAGCACTCGCAGGCGCAGAACGAGAGATCGCGTGGATCGTCGAGGGGAGTCCTCACGGCAGCAAGCGAGACGCCCGCGAGTACCTCGCCGCGTACAACGGCTGGCGTCGGGGCGGCGGCTTCGAGCCCACGAACGGCGACGCGCGAGCGCGCGCTGTCTCGCGGTTCCTCAAGAGCGGCGGCAAGGCGAGAAGCCTCGTCGGAAACCGCGCCGGCTCCGTCGGCGAGTGGGACGTCTACGTCCACCACGGCAGCAAGACGGAGCCGCTCTCGACGACTCGTCGGAAGCTCGCCATCCCGATCCCGGCGTCGTGGGACAACGTTGACGCGGCACAGGAGTATGCGGCGAAGAAGCTGCGTGTCGCCAAGTCGAGGGTAGGTGTGGAACCTGCGAGCAGGGGCGCGAACCGCGCGAAGCCCAGCGCACTGACGGAAGCACAGAAGAAAGAGCGCGCGGGTTGGCGTGCTATGGGTGACAGCCACGGTAAGGCCGGCCGCGAGCCGATCTTCGCGGAGACTCCTACCGGCATCGACGCCATCAGCATCTTGGCGAGGCCGACGTACATCAGCGAGACCGCCGCTGGTCGTGCATACCTTCGCGGCTACGGGAAGCGCGCGTATCTTCGCGATTCGGACGACTCCGCGAACCGCGCGAGGTCTCCGGCCCGCTCCCGACTCGGCAAGCAGGCGCTGCCGAAGGCGACGGAGACCAGGGTCGCGACGCTTGCCTCGCTCGGCGTCTCGTACGATCCATCGCTCTTCTACAGCGTGAAGGGCGGCAAACTCCTCGTCCGCCAGCGCAAGGCCGGCAAGGGGCTCGGCGCGGCGAAGGTGCTCGGGCCGCTGCCCGGGTTCAGGAAGGGACTGTTCTATTTCGTGAAGAACGGCGTCGTCGTCGCGAGACGAAGAGCGTCTACCGGGAACAGAGCCGGTGGCAGCGTACGACGCGCGAGCGTCAACGGAGCCGACGGCGCCGACGCTCAGCCGAAGTCGATCACGCTCATCGGACGCCGCTGGCAGCGCGGTCCAGGCAACACGTACCATTCCGTTGAGATCATCGTTGACGGCAAGCACGTCCACAAGATCCCGTTCGGTCTTGATCGTCTTTACGGCTATGGCGACCAGTGGGAGGACAACGCGGCGGCGTGGTTGGATGAAAACGGCTATCTGCCTGGCTACGAGCGCCCGCTGTGGCGATACACGCAGGACCGCGACATCCACTACGAACGCACCGTCACCGACGTCGCGCGCAGGAAGGACCTGTGAGATCAGCGAGCAACGCGGGGGGGAAGCAAGAGGTAGCAGATCGAGAGATCTGAATGGAATCGAAGGAAACGACCATGCCCAAGATCGACGGACGCTCAGCTCTCGCCCTCGCGCTCCAGCGCGCGGGGTTCCGACGCGACCCGCGCGCGGCGGAGGCCTACAGTCTGCCCGGCCAGGAGGGCACGGTCCGCGTGGACTTCGGCGGGAGCCGCAGCAAGAGCGCGAACCTGCAGTCGAAGCGTGGTGGCCTAGGCTCCACCTACGCGAACGTCACCGACACGATCTACTTCGGCTACATGAAGACCGATGCGGACGTCGACGGCTGGGCGCGCCACCTCCACGCGATCGCATCGGACGGTCCGCGCGTCCCTCACCCGCCCATCCCGCAGAAGAAGGCGGCCAAGCCGGAGACCGTCGCGCGCAGGGAAGAGAAGATGGAGCGCACCGTCGGCCGCGGCTTCTACGTGGTCAACGAGACCACCGCGGGCGTGATGACGTCAGGTCGGCTCGCGGCGAACCACGGGCCGTTCCAGACGCTCGACGAGGCCGTGCCGGTCGCGTGGCGCCAGCTCCAAGATTACCTGGAGATGAAGTTCACCTACCTGCTGCCGGTGAAGATCGTGGAGGCGAGGAGCAAGAAGGACGCGGAAAGCGGGCACGGACACGTCTGGTGGATCGACGGCCGAATGAAGGGCGAGCCTGTTCCGGTCGAGCAGGAGAGGTTCCAGTTCGCGAACCAGGCGAAGGGACGAATGAGTCCAGAGGATCGACTCTTCGTCGGAGTCTTTCCGGCGGGCATCTCGTACGCAGATCGCGCGCGCGAGGTCGCGGGAGACTACCGACGACTCGCGTTCCTGCCGTTCGGCACGCTCGTGCTGGAGTGGGAGAAGAACGTTCCTGCGGAGCTGAGGAAGATCATCGAGATCGACGCGCGGGCGATCCAGGCACGGCGCGGCGAGCAGTTCCAGGTCAGCTCGTCAGGCCAGACGGTGACGCTCGGCTACGCTCTCGCTGGAGGATCGTCGACGGGGAACAGAGCGAGACGCGATCCGTGGGATCCGCGGCCCGAGGTACGCAAGCGGATGACACCCGAGCAGAAGAAGGCGCTCGCCGACTACCGGTTCGCCGTCCAACAGGAGGATCGCTACCTCGGCAGCGTGTTCGTCACTCCGTCGGGTCAGCGTAGGGTCGAGGAGACGACGCGCGCCGCCGCGGAGCGATGCCAACGACTCGGACTAGGGATCGAACATGGCCTCTAGCAAGACTCCCTCGCGCGCGATGACCTCGCGAGAGATCGTCCGCGCGCTCCTCGCTGCTCTCTCGCCGATGCTGGACGGCCAGATGTTCCGCGTCTCGAACGGCGAGGAGCCGCCTCTCCAGGGGATCAGCGACCACGTCACCGTCACGTGGGCGAGCGTGCCGAGCGACGCGCCTGAGATCGACGCGCTCAACGCGAAGGCGAGCGTCATGCTCGCGATCGACGCGCCCGAGTGGTCGCAGAACCGAGTCGACCGCGCGAGGATCGGGCAGATCCCCGTCTCGTCGGTCAAAGTCCGATCGTTCCGAGGCAGGTCCAGTTTCCGCGCGAAGACCGGGACGCCCGAACAGATCATCGCCTACGTCGCCGAGTGGTTCCGCAAGGCGACCTCGACGTCGAGCGCGAACATGGCGCACAGCGGCCACGCGGGGAGTCGTCGTCCGGTCAGGATCGGCGGGCTAGTGAGGGTCGTGCTCCCAAGCGGCTACCTCGGGGTCTACACCGACGCGCGAGCTACGCCCGAGGAGACGATGCGCTACGGCGTTCTCGTCGCGGTGAGGTTCCCGGACGGCTGGCGAGAGCACTCGATAGGTCACTGGAGGCCTGCGAGCGAGTGGGATCAGCAAGCCTACGAACGAGCGCCGATGCACGTAGCGCCTCCGTCGAGCGCGAACAGCGCGCTCCCGTCCTACGTCTCGACCGAGCTGCTGACCGAGTACCCGGGCGCACCACCCGCGATGCTCGAAGACTGCTACCGGAAGAAGCGCGCGAAGACGCCGAAGCCGAAGGTGCCCGACGCCTACGCTGAGTGCTTCGACGAGATCGGCACCTACATGCGTGGGAACAGAGCGGGACGGCCGCGCGGCTGGCGAGAGCCGAGGGCGCCGATTCCCGTCTCGCCGCAGATGGTCGCGTGGATGAACGACTACATGCAGAGCCTTGCGAAGCCGGGTGAGCGCGCGCAGTTCCGCTTCGGCATGTCGAAGCGCGGCCACCTGACGTACGCCCGCCGGATGTGGATGGGACAGGGTCATGGATCCGCGCCGCGCGCTGAGGTCGAGCGCGATCTCAAGGGCTGGTACAACGTCGACGTGCAGGAGCTGGTCGACCTCGCAATGGCGCGCACGGCGCAGGCGGGAGTCTCTGCGTGACGACTCAAACCACTGCGAGTGGGCGCAGGAGGAAGAGGGCCTGCGCGAGCGCTGACCCGTCACGGTGGAAGACGCACCGTGAAAGGACGGCGATCCGACGCCGCGCTCTATCGTCCCCGATGCAGTCACTCAAGCAGTACGGCTACCTCTCCGGACGGCACAGCGTCTTCGACTTCGGCTGCGGCCGCGGAGACGACGTGCGGATCCTCCGTCAGAAGGGAGTCCCCGCCGAGGGCTGGGACCCGTACTTCGCCCCGGCCGAGGGGTGCTGGCCGGCGGACGTCGTGAACATGGGCTTCGTGGTCAACGTGATCGAGGACCCCGCGGAGCGGAGGCACGCGCTACGACTCGCCTTCGATATGGCGGAGCGAGTACTCGCGGTCGCGGCGCTGCTCAAGAGCGGCACCCGGCACGAGAAGGCGCGTCTCTACCGAGACGGCGTGGTCACGAGCCGCGACACGTTCCAGAAGCTGTTCACACAGGCGGAGCTGGGCGACTTCATCGCGAAGACGCTCGGGCGCGAGCCGATCCCCGTGCGCTCCGGCGTCTTCCTCGTGTTCCACACCGACGACGAACAGCGACGCTTCCTCGCCGAGCGAGCGCACCAGAGGGCGAGCTAGCGATGCCAGTGATACCCCGACACTCTCGACTATGGCACCACTACCAGACGGACTCAGAGCGCGACGCTCTTCGTCTCAAGCACGAACTCGAACGAGACCCAAGGGTCGGATTCGTTGATCGGACGGGCGATCGGATCGTCACGATGGTCGACGCAGCGCGCGTACAGCAAGCCGCAGATTCCCTCGGAGGGATGGTCGTCTACCCGATCGAGGTGAGTAGGCGGAAGAATCGAACAGCTCCTCTCTCCGTCTTCTCCGCGCTACCTTCCGGCTTCAAGGGCTTCGACGCGGACGACGTGTTCGACGTCCAGACGTCGACGACGACCGAGGAGCCGTGGCGCAGCGCCAGGCCACTCCTCGGACTGCGCCTGGGCGATCGCGTGGTCGTCGGCCGTCAGAAGTTCGACGTGATCCGAGCGTTCGACGACTACACCGTCATGGCGCAGAAGCCGGGAGCGAAGCGCAAGGCGTTCAACGTCTGGCAGAACGGACCGACCGTAGAGGTGCGCGAGCAGAGGGGGTCGCCGGAAACGACGATAGCCGGACCGGTCCTCGCGAGCGCGCCCTACGACAGGGTGCAGGTCGTGCGCGGAGACGAGAATCGCTCGATGGCGAGCTACAGACATGCGACGACGGGGCAGCACCTGCGCTCGCTGAGCGAGATGCTCAGGGGCTCGGATCCGTTCCCCGTGCTGCGCGACTTCTACGATTCGCGCGGTCCGAAACGCCAGGGGTGGATCCGCGCGATCAACGCGCTCTCGACGGACGAACTGATCGGCGTCGCGCAGATCGCGGCGAGCTACGGCACCGCCGCGGGTGTCGAGCTACGAGACCAGGCGCAGGAGATCTTGCGTCGACGCG
>Ga0315291_10010102_pt1 | contig 11564 bp, 12 predicted proteins | sample YL17G12_20_MG_FD_203070 | JGI IMG/M metagenome (GOLD analysis project Ga0315291, IMG submission 203070) | Sediment microbial communities from Yellowstone Lake, YNP, Wyoming, USA - YL17G12_20 | ecosystem: Environmental > Aquatic > Freshwater > Lake > Sediment | place: USA: Wyoming | collected...
TGTCTGCGACCGCTTCAACCCATTTGGACGCGCGGTATAAGGAACTACCGCCCCAAGTTTAGCTTCCGTAACGGCTTGTGTCAAGACAGGTTCTGGGAACGTCGCGGTACCGCACGCGCGGCTGGCTGCATGAGTTGATTGCGTGCCGGTTCAATATCTTCCGTACGTCCGGGCAGTCTCGATCATTGCGCGAATATTGTCGTCGGGCGTGTCTCTGCCGCATTGGTCTCCGGTTGAGAGGATGAATCTGCCCCCGGTCGCCGCATCGTCAATCGCCTTGTTGCTCGCGGCGACGACATCTGCAACAGACCCTTTCAGCATGATCTCTGTCGTGTTGATGTTTCCCTTGAGCACGATCTTGTCTCCATAGAGCCGTTTCAGTTCCGCGAGATCGCAATTGCCCATAGGAGGCGGTTCGAGCGGGTCTATCACGGTTAGGTCGGTCTCCTCAGCGAATATCTTGACCAACTCCTTTTCTGGACCACAGGAATGGACGTGGGTCGGTATCCCGGCATCGGTCGCCAATTCGATCACTCGTTTCACGGCGGGGAAAGCCAGTTCGCGGAACATCTTGACCGTCTGGAACACGAGCGTTCCGGACCCGCCAACGCACAGGAAATCCGGTCTCACATCCATTGCCATTATCGTCTCGAACCGTTTTTCTGCGGTCTCGAGCCGTTGCTGAGCCCATTCCTCGTGCTTCTCAGGGTGGTCGTAATACCTGTAGATGTCCTGCACGCTGCTAACGGCTCCGGTACCGATCACGTACACCCCAACAAGTCCCTGATCGCCCATGAGTTTCTTCACGCGCTTCAACCCTTCTGCGCCAGTGTCAACCGGTTTCACGCCTTCAAGATGGTCCCATCGTTTCGGCACCGGCGCCAATCTGATCTTCTCCGGTTTCACGCCGTGCCATGGCGGATTCGCGCGATAATATACGTTCACAGTAGGAGCCCAGATGCGGTTCGCGTTTTCGACATAGGACGCCTGCGTCACGATCCGGTCGTCCGCACGGAGCACGATGAACGGTTCCCATTCGGGGTCAGCATCTCTTTTGGAGTCAGGGAAAGAGAGCGGGAAATAGCCGTCCATGAGGGAATCAATATCGAAATGTTTCGCGCATCTGATGTATGCTTCCCAGATGGGAGGGTCGTTGTACAGGTACGAATCCCAGAACGGCTTCGCTGTCAGACGAGCGGGTATCATGTTGGAAAAGTCAGGCGCTACTGGAACACAATCCGGAATCTCGCCCCGTAGCACAGTTAGAAGCCGGTCTCGCGAAGTCATAGCACAACTCCTGATACCAATGCACCCACGACGACGACCCACAAGATGTCCACCTTGAGAAGCAATGCGATGAATGCGGTACAGGCAAAGAGAATGCGGGGCAAGTCCCAATGGACGTTCAGCCCAAACCTAACGGTTACCGTAAGCAGTAGTCCCACAAACGAACACAGGACGCCGCCGATAGCCTTGGCAAAATGGGGTGACGCGCGCAACCTGTCGAACCATGGTGCAACACCGATAACCATGAGGAAGGACGGCAAAAAGATGCTTAATGTCCCGACCAACCCGCCGAGAGGACCGTAAAGCATATACCCGACGAAGGTCGCCGTGATCACGATCGGTCCTGGTGTGACTTGTCCCATAACGATCCCGTAAACCGTCCTTTGGTCACCCTGTCCCAATAATATTGAGCTGGGATTAGAATGAACAGTCCAACTGTGTACAAGGGCACCAGCAGCCGTTTGACTCGATCAACGAGATACTGACCTGCGGTTCTATGCTCGAGCGCGCACCATGACCCGATACCCGAGATGACCATCAAGAGCGGCATCTGCCACGTATCGCAGAATCCAACAAAAAGAAACATCCCCAGGCTACGTTCGGCATTCTTGACGTGCCAGTCCAGGAAATCGAAGAATCTGGCGTTGTGAAAAAAGAAGACGGTGAGCATCGCAAATGCTCGAAGCCAGTCTATGTCGTACCTTCGTTCGTACACTGGTTTACTCATTGTGCTTGGCTACGTGCGTCGGTAGCGCTTCGCGCGGCAGCCCGATGGCCGTTCACTTATAGCCTATGTCCGGCGAAAGAGGGATCTTACTCCGCATGAAGGTGCCGCTTCCTCGTCCGATCTCCTGACCCTGCGAATCAACCAGCACAGATTCGGCGACAAATAGGTTGCGCGACTGGTGAACGATGCGTCCTGTCGCTTTCATCTCGCCTTCTGAGATCGGGCGCGTCAGGTACACGGTGAACGATACAGTCAGCACGAAAACGTCATCAACAAGCGAGTTCGCAGCGAAAAAGGCGGCATCGTCGAGCATCTTGAAATAGACTGAACCGTGGACGGCTCCCGCAGAATGGAACAACTTGAGACTCACTGCAACGGTCACCTCAGCGCGTCCTTCGGTGATATGCATTGTTGGGGAGTAATACTCGTTTATCGGTGCTGAAAGATACATTCGTTCTAACTTCCTGTAATGATCCTCTTTGGTCAACGTGCAGTTACTTTCCATGGTTCAAGAAACGACCTCCTGTAACTATTGATGAATTCGTTCTCTTCATCCTATCGAACTCATGTGTCATTCCGACCGGAGCGATTCGGCGAACCCGAGCGCGCACGTCGCAACCGCTCGTCAGCCTGTGTCAGCGTTTCGGAACCTTACCTATAATCGTAGGAATCCCCCGTTTTTCTGAGAGCGCTGTTTGCAGCACCGTTTCATCCAGATTCTCGGGACTTAGCCCGAGGTTTTTGAGAGCCTTCAGGAGTCTTTTCTCGTAATCGCTGATCAATTGGTACACATCCTCATGCGCTTCAAGGTAAATGTTGTCCTGCCAGACGGCAACCTTGACAGGTTCGTACACGATCTTCCCTTTATCTTTGATGTTGATTGCCTCAAAGAACTCGTGAGCCGAATCGGGGTAGAGTCTCACACAGCCATGGCTCAATGCTCTCCCGATAGACATTGGCTCGTTGGTGCTGTGTATTCCGATATGTTTCAAACTGATCCCTATCCACCGGTCACCCAGAGGATTTAACGGTCCCGGCGGAACGACCTCTTTGCGGACATGCATTTTTGCGGACATGTCGTTGGTCATGTACCACGTTGGGTTCGTTACCTTGTTGACGACCTCAAACTCGCCAGGTGGAGTCTGCCAGGTGATCAGCCCGATGCAGATCGGATATACCTTGATGTCTTTGTCGGACATGAAATGGTACAGTCTGAGTTCCGGGACGTTTATTACGACGGACTCGTCAGGGTTGTGCTTTGGCAATATCATTGAGCTCGGAATGACCAATTTCGTTCCGGCTTCGACCTTGCTGGCATCTGGGAGCGCGTTAGCCCGCCGGATGCTCGGATAGCTACAGTTGTACTGCAACGCGATCTTGAAGAGGAATTCGCCCTTTTTGACTTCATGGACGGTAGGTTGCCCGAGGAGCGGGTTGGTCTGTTCCGGAAAGGCGGCTACCGATAGAACGCATCCCCACAAAACCAATGCTATGACGAGCCTGTAAGAGAGACGTGTCATCGAGGTATTGCCCGTGGTCATACCGTTTGAAAGCGATTATCAACCCCGCTACTTCTCAGTGCCGTTCCTGACGGCAGTAACTTAATGCTACATCAATTGCGAAGTGGTACGCAACACCCATCGAGCCGAATCCGGCTGCGGTTTGCACTCCCGGAAGCAGAGGTGATACAATACGGGGTGCGAGAGACCTCTTTGAAGGAAGTGGGGAGCGTTTTTCACGGTTGCAGGGAGATAGTCCGTATGCCGACATATGAATATGAATGCCAGGAGTGCGGCAAGACGTTTGAGAAGTTTCACAAGATGACCGAAAAGCCGCGCGTGAAATGCCCTCACTGCGGTGGCAAAACCAAAAAGCTCATCGGCACGGGCGCCGGGATAATCTTCAAAGGGGAAGGGTTTTACGCTACCGACTATCGGAGCAAAGAGTATAAAGAAGCCAAGAAGAAGGAGGTTGAATTGCCTCCGGAGCTCAAGTCTGAGTTGAAAGACAAGTCCAAGTCCAAATCGAAGAAAGAAGACTGAGCACCGCATACATAGTCTATCTCGTTCGGTAACCGTTTACTGAAACCCTTTCAGGTGATTTGCTTTTCAGGATTCGCGGAGGGGGGGTCCTTTTTTCTGAACGACGGGAGATGTTCCAGTGGGAAAGCGGAGTCGTACACAACAGGTAAAACAGCTTGCTGACACGTATCTTATGAACGCGTATGGCGAACGGAAGGTCGCGCTTGTCAGGGGTTCAGGGAGCAGGGTGTGGGACGCCGATGGTGTTGAGTACCTGGACTTTTTCTGCGGGATATCGGTGAACAATCTCGGTCACTGTCATCCTGCGGTAGTGGAAGCGATTCAACACCAGGCAGAAACGTTGATCCACGTGTCGAACCTGTATTACATAGAACCGCAGGCGCGGCTCGCTGCTTTGCTTTCTAAACACTCGTTCGCGAAGAAGTGGTTTTTCTGCAACAGCGGTGCAGAAGCGAATGAGGCAGCGATAAAACTGGTGCGCAGGTACTGGCATCAGAGGGGCAAGGAGAAGTCCGAGATCATAACTATGGAAGGGTCCTTCCATGGCAGGACTATCGTGACGGTGACTGCGACAGGTCAAGAGAAGTATCAACGCGGTTTTGAACCGCTTGCTCCTGGGTTCAAGCATGTCCCGTTCGACGACATCGAGGCACTTGAAAGTGCTGTTGGCGAGCAGACCGGAGCTATCATGCTGGAGCCGGTCCAGGGCGAGGGTGGAGTCAGAGTTCCTTCAGATGGATATCTGGAACAGGTGCGAAAGCTGTGCGACGATCGGAATCTGCTGCTCATTTTTGATGAGGTGCAGAGCGGCCTCGGACGTACGTGTAAGCTGTTCGCGTACGAGCATTTCAACGTAACGCCGGACATCGTCACGCTGGCAAAATCGCTCGGCGGCGGCGTGCCTATTGGTGCTACAGGGGCTACGGAAGATGTCGCGACAGGGTTTGCTCCCGGGACTCATGCGTCAACGTTTGGCGGGAACCCGCTGGCTACAGCGGCAGCAGAAGCCTACCTGAAAGCGCTTTTTTCAAAGGGTGTTCTTGCGAAGGCGAACCGTCTTTCGCGGCTCCTCTTCTCGAATCTGACGAAGATTGCAGAGAAACACTCGAGCGTCAAGGAGGTACGCGGTAAGGGATTGATGATAGGGGTGGAACTGAATTTTCCGGCAAGCGAGATGGTTGACAGGTTCTTGAAGGAGCGGATCATCGTCGGTAGCGCGGGACAAAACGTTTTGAGACTGTATCCGCCATTGATTGTCACGGACGACGAGATACAACGCGTCACGGAGACGTTCGACCGGCTGTTGGAGGAACAGGAGCATGGTTAAGGATTTCATCTCGATCGCAGATGTGTCTAGGGAAGATTTGGAGAATCTTATCTCCGCGTCGTTTTATCTCAGGGAGCGACTTGCGCGCGGTATCAGTTACAGACCGCTTGAAGGTCAAACGCTTGCGCTCATCTTTGAGAAACCGAGTTTGCGGACGAGGGTCACGTTTGAGACGGGGATGTATCAGCTTGGCGGCTACTCGATATATCTCGCTCCAGAACAGATCCAGTTGGGCGTGAGGGAAGCTGTGGATGACTGTGCACGGAATCTCGAACGGTGGGTTGACGGTATAGTGGCGCGAACGTTTGCGCACGAAACGGTGGTCGAACTCGCTCAGAACTGCTGTAAACCGGTCATCAATGGTTTGACGGACAAACTTCATCCGTGTCAGATCATGGCAGACCTGATGACCATACAAGAGAAACTGGGTCGGCTTGAAGAGTTCAAGATCGCCTTCATAGGCGACGGGAACAATGTGGCAAATTCATGGCTTACTGCCGTGGAAAAGCTCCCGTTTTTCCTGAGCATCTCAACTCCGCGGGGATACGAGCCGGACAAGGAGATCTTTGATCGGGCAAAGCTTGTTGCGGGCGAGCGCGTGATGTTAACAGGTGATCCTGTGGAAGCAGTTCGCGACGCAGAGGTCGTGTACACGGATGTGTGGGCGAGTATGGGACAAGAAAACGAGGCTGAGGAGCGGAAGAAGACGTTCAGACCGTATCAAGTGAACAGCACGCTTCTGAAAAATGCGAAACGGGACGCACTTGTCATGCACTGTCTTCCGGCACATCGTGAGGAAGAGATAACGTCTGAGGTACTCGACGGACCGAACTCCGTCGTTTACAATCAGGCTGAGAACAGGCTCCACATTCAGAAGGCAATTATGATAGCATTGATGCGTAAGAAGGGGGATGATCGCACGGAGCCTTCAGTCGCGTCACGGGAGAAACAGAATGTCTGAACAAGTCAAAAAGATAGTGCTCGCGTATTCCGGTGGGCTCGATACGTCGGTCATACTGAGATGGCTGATCGAGCAGTACCATGCCGAGGTGGTCTGTGTAACTGCCGATCTTGGTCAGGGCGAAGAGTTGACGCCGCTCCGTGAGAAAGCGATCAGGACGGGTGCAAGCAAGATCTATATCGAAGACCTGAAGGGGGAGTTTGTGTGGGATTTCGTGTTTCCTGCGATCAAATGTAACGCAGTTTACGAGGGAACATACCTGCTTGGCACCTCTGTCGCTCGACCTCTGATTGCGAAACGGCAGGTGGAAATCGCGAAAAAGGAAGGTGCCGACGCGGTCGCACATGGTTGTACGGGGAAGGGCAACGATCAGGTCAGGTTCGAGCTGACGTACGCTGCGTTGGCGCCAGAACTGAGGGTGATAGCGCCGTGGCGCGAATGGGAATTCAAATCGCGGACAGACCTCATAGAGTATGCGAAGAAAAAGGGAATACCGGTGAGTTCGACGGCGGAGAAACCGTACAGTTCCGACCGGAACCTGATGCATCTCAGTTTTGAAGGAGGGATCCTGGAAGACCCGTGGCGGGAGCCGCCTGCGGACATGTTCGTGCTTACCGTGTCGCCGGAAGATGCGCCTGACAAGGCGACATACATCGAACTGGAGTTCAAAGACGGCGTGCCGGTAGCTCTCGACGGAAAGAAGGTCTCGCCGGCAACGCTTCTTGCTGAGTTGAACAGGCTGGGCGGCGAGAACGGTATCGGACGGGTTGACATGGTCGAGGACAGGTTTGTCGGGATGAAATGTCGTGGTGTGTATGAGACGCCGGGCGGCACGATACTTCATGTCGCCCATCGTGCGATTGAATCCATCACCATGGATCGGGAGGTAATGCACCTGCGCGATGGTTTGATGCCAGAATACGCGCAACTGATTTATAACGGGTTCTGGTACTCGCCCGAAATGGAGCTGTTGCGGTCGTTCATAGATGAAACGCAGAAGAATGTCACTGGCACAGTACGGCTCAAGCTGTACAAAGGGAACTGCATTGTGTGCGGGCGAAAATCGCCGGTCTCGCTATACAGTGGCGCGTATGCGACATTTGAGCAGGATACCGTGTACAACCAAAAGGACGCAGAAGGGTTTATCCGGCTCAACGCGCTGAGATTGAAGGTGCGGAATTTGCTGAGCCGCAACTGGCAATCATGAGAGGCGCGCTCCCGCGGAGGGTGATATGACGAAAAAAGCGTGGAACGGCAGATTCGAGAAGGATATGGACAGGCTCGCCGAAGAGTACAGTGAATCGGTGTCGTTCGATGTCAGACTTGCCCAATACGACATTCGTGGCAGCATAGCGCACGCGAAAATGTTAGGGCATACGGGTGTTCTCGCTGCCGCCGAGGCGAAACAGCTCGTTGACGGTCTCGAGTCAATCAGCCGCGATATAGAGTCGGGACGCTTTAAGTTCAAGAGGGAGTATGAGGACGTCCATCTGAACATCGAACGAGAGCTTATCAAACGGATCGGCGACGTGGGAGGGAAACTGCACACGGCGCGGAGCCGAAACGATCAGGTTGTGCTCGATATTCTGATGTACCTGAAGGACGAAATTCGAGAGGTATGTCGGCGACTCGTTGGCATTCAGTCGGCGCTCGTCGAACTTGCTGACAGAACGGTTGACGTCATAGTTCCCGGGTTCACTCATATGCAGCACGCTCAGCCGGTGATCATGGCGCACCATTTTCTTGCGTACTTCGAGATGTTCCAGCGCGACAGAACCCGGTTTTTGGACCTGCGCAAGAGGGCGGACGTTATGCCGCTTGGTTCTGGCGCGTTAGCGGGGACGTCGTTCCCTATAGACAGAGAGTTTGTGGCTCGTGAGCTCGGGTTCGCCCGCGTTACCGAAAACAGCATAGATGCCGTGAGCGACCGCGACGCCATAGTGGAGTTTTGCGCGGCAGCTTCTATCTGCATGATGCACGTATCGCGGCTTGCGGAAGAGATCGTTCTCTGGAGCACATCGGAGTTCGGGTTCGTCGAGGTTGACGATGCGTTCGCGACCGGTTCGAGCATCATGCCCAACAAGAAGAACCCGGATATCGCGGAGCTTGCCCGAGGGAAGACCGGACGTGTCTATGGCAATCTCGTCGCATTGCTAACGGTGGTCAAAGCGTTGCCGCTTGCGTACAACCGGGACCTTCAGGAGGACAAAGAAGCTCTCTTCGACACGATAGACACGCTGAAACGAACGCTGGCGGTCTTCGCACCGATGCTCAGGACATTGAAGACCAACAAGGAGCGAGCTGGACAGGCGTGTGCTGAAGGTTACGTGGTTGCTACGGAGCTTGCGGATTATCTTGCGCGAAAAGGTGTACCATTCAGAAAAGCGCACCGGATTATTGGAAAGATAGTCCTTGACTGCTCCAAGAAAGGTCGTGCACTCCAGGAGCTCAGCTTGAAAGAGCTGCGCAAGTATTCCGATAAGTTCGAGGAAGACGCTCCGGCGTGTCTCCAGTTGGAATTCGCTGTCGCCAATAAAGAATCGTACGGTGGAACGTCACCGGCACGCGTCCGCGAGGCGATAAACAGAGCGCGAAAAGCGTTGTCGAGAGCACGCTGCTAAACCGCGTGCGGCTATTGTGGTAGTGTTCGCGCTTTTTCGGCTTCTTTCAAATCCTGAGCAGCCCTATCGTTTCGTCCTATCCAGCTATTAACGTAGGAGGCTCTCTGGAAGTAGTCGGCGGCTTTTGCTGGGGCACCCAGTTTCGTGTGCACGGTACCGAGATTGTGCAGGGAGAGAGCTATCCCCTGCACGTTGCCCGCTTTCTTGTCGAGAGCGAGCGCGCGGTTGTACAGTTCGACCGCACCAGTGTAATTCGTTTGAGCTTCGAGGAGCGCTCCCATGTTGTTAAGACAGGCGGCTTGTCCGCGTTTGTCTGCGAGCTTCTGGTATATCCGTAACGCACGGGTGTAGAGCCGTTTGGCGTCATCGTAATCGCCACGCTGTTTGCTGACGAGACCGAGATTGTTATGCTGGTCTGCGATGCCGCGCACGTATCCAGCTTGTTCCGCGAGCGCTAACGCTTGCCGAAAGAGGTCTGCAGCTTGAACCGAATCGCCGCGGGCATACCATATGCTTCCGAGCTTTCCGACCGCATCAACCTCTTGTTGTCTGTCTCCTATCTCGCGCGCTATAGAAAGCGATTCGGTTGCGCATGCGACGGCATCGTCGAACTTTCCGAGTTCTCTGTTGATGGTGGCGAGCTTCTCGAGGCACTCGACCGTTCCTTTCCTGTCGTCGGTGCCACGGTATATCTCAAGAGCGCGTTTGTAAAAGAGGGACGCTCGATCCAGTTCACCGACGCCGTGGGTCTTCGAGCCGGTGGAAAGCAGCCGCTGGGCGCGGTGTGTGTAACTCGGCGTTTCGGGGACGGTTGTGCACCCGATAATTGTCGCACACAGAGCCGCCGCCATTGCCGTTATGCTCCCGTTGGGTTTCCAGCGCATATCAGATCAGTGCCCTTTCGAGTAGTTGTTGTCTCTGAGCGTTTCGGGGACGGGTTCTTGACCGGTCTCGCCGGCGAACGACCCGCGCAGCAACCAGCTTTTGCGAGCGGCTTCGACCAGCTCCACCCCTTTCTCTACACCTTCTCGTCCCGCCTCGACCAGTTCAGGCAACTCGATCGATGCCTTTTTGATGTTCTCCGTGATGGTCTCCAGATTCGTTGTTGCCCGGTTCATCTTAGCCATCAGTTCGGGGAGGTCTTTGGAGGCGGCTTTGACGTCTTGCGCGATGTCCTCTCCGGAATCGGCTAGCGCGACGATCTTGCTCGACCCTTTCTGCACGTTCGCCATGGTCTTGCGCGCAGCAGCGGCAAGCTCCGGTAAATCTTTCGAGACAACGGCGATATCGTCTGCTACCACTTTCAAATGGTTGACCGTTTTGTCGGCATCATCAATCAGGGTCACGACTTTGTTGTACAGCTCCGGATCCTTGAAGACGGCTCCTGCGGTTCCGCGTCCTGCATTGACGTCCTCAGCAATATCGCCAACGGACACGAGCACCTTCTGGAACTCTTTGAGAGGCGCATCGAATGAGGTAAGGAACGCGGACATATCCTTAAGCACTTTCTGAAGGTCCTCAAACGTTGGTCCCACCTGATCCATGAAGTCGGTCACCTCCATATATTTTTGCGTGCCGATAACGGTTCCGTTCGTGGCGCCGCCTGATTCAGAAGTGCCGCTTGTCAAGATGATGATCTTGTCGCCTAGGAGACCCATGGTAGCAATGCTTGCGACAGCGTTCTTGTAAATGCGCTCTTTGAACCGTTCTCGTATCTCGAGGATGACCTCCGCTTTGTTTTCTTTACTGAACCTGACTGCCTGAACGGAACCGACATCAATTCCAGCGAGCTGAACGGTGGCACCCGGCTTTAACCCACTCACGTTGTCGAACACAGCAATGAGCTGGAACCTGTTCTCGAAGGCGTGTTCTTTGCCCAGGAGAGCGAAAAATATCGCCACTAACAGAATCATTCCGCTTACAGCAAAGAATCCGACAGCAGTCTCGAGTTTTCCAGTCCTCGTCACTGCGATGCACCTCCCTTGATGTGCCCGGCAGCTTCCACGAACCGTCGAAAACGCGGATCGGAACTGTGAGCGAGCTCCTCCGTGGTGCCCTGTTCAGCGATCACTCCATCTTCGAGATATGCGATGCGGTCGGCGACGATATACGCGCACGCCATGTCATGAGTCACAACGACCGCGGTGTTGCCAAGCTTGGTTTGAAGTTGCCGGATGAGACGAGATATAGATTCACCGCGCAACGGGTCAAGTCCGGCGGTCGGCTCGTCGTAGATGACGAGGTCCGGGTCGAGCGCCAGCGCCCGCGCGAGTCCCGCTCTCTTCTGCATACCACCGCTGATCTGCGATGGGAGCTTGTCTGCGGCATCTTCAAGCTCAACGAGGCTTAATTTATCCGTGACCCGCTCTTCGATCTGGCGCGGCGACAGGTCTGTATGATGTTGAAGCGGAAAGGCGACGTTTTCCGCTACCGTCATAGAATCGTAGAGAGCAGCTCCCTGAAACACGAACCCGATCTTCATCCTCAGTTTGTTCCATTGCTCTTCCGTCGTGAACTGTGTCACATCTTGACCGAACACGAGGATAGTTCCTTGGTCCGGCGTCATCAGCCCGACAAACATGCTCACAAGAACGGTCTT
>Ga0315291_10010103_pt1 | contig 11564 bp, 8 predicted proteins | sample YL17G12_20_MG_FD_203070 | JGI IMG/M metagenome (GOLD analysis project Ga0315291, IMG submission 203070) | Sediment microbial communities from Yellowstone Lake, YNP, Wyoming, USA - YL17G12_20 | ecosystem: Environmental > Aquatic > Freshwater > Lake > Sediment | place: USA: Wyoming | collected...
CGGGGAAGTTCCTCAACGGCGCGAAGCGGTAGACGAGGCGCCCGGTTAGCGGCCTGCGCGGTCGGGGGCGACCTTGATGATGCGGTTGAGGGTGGGGTAGGAATCCACCGAGATGAGGGCTCGGTCGGAGTTTCCGTCCTTGTTGTTCCGCACGCGGTAGACCGCCACTTCACAACCGGCCTGGCCGCGATTCGCGCGGATGATCTGGCCGGGTGAGAGGTGATCGTCGACGCGGAGGAGCGTGCTTGGCGGTGTGACGGATTTCCGCTCTAGCTCGACAGAGTAGGAGCCGGCGGAGGGTCCGCTGCCAGCGCGCGCGCGTGATAGCAGCTCGACGATGAGGCGATCGCCGCTTCTGCGGGCGCGTATACGAATGGGAGCCGGGAGCGGGTTGCGGAAGCGCAGGTCTATGCCGGGGTAAGCGACGGCGGCATCGAGGCCGGGCCGGGCGTAGTTGACGGGCCAGAAGTGACGGTGGCGCTCGAGCAGGTCCATGCCGCCCAGAAGAGCTGCGGCATAGAGAGTGGTGGAGAGCTGGCAAACGCCGCCGCCGACGGCGAGGGTGATCTCTCCATCGTAGCTGACGGGGGCGCGACGGTAGCCCTGGTCGGCAGTCCAGGGGCCGATGCGCCGGTTGAAGGAGAAGGTGGCGTGGGGCTCGATGACCGCGCCGTCGAGGGCTCGGGCGGCGCGGAGGGCGTTGGCGATCTGGCCGGCGCTGCGGTGCTGAAGGCTGGTTGAGTAGGAGGCGATGACCTGCTCCCGCGCGTCGGGCGGAGGCGCGCAGAGGAGGGCGGCGCTTGCGGCGAAGGCGAGGAGCGCGAGCGCAAACAGGGGGGCGCGCCCGCCTGACGGCCGGCGGGCAAGCCAGTGGCGAGGAGCGCTCATGGCTTCACCTCCACCCGGCTGAGGTCGCCGACAGCGTTGACGGTGGGCTGGTACATGGCGAAGCCGATAGGAGGCAGGGCGCTAAAGCGCCCCGGGGTGCGGGCGGTGACGACATAGTCAATGGTGTATTTGCCCACGGGGAGCCAGTCCAGGTAGAAGGTGACCTTGTCGTCGCGCACGTCATTGTCCACCCACCAGGAGCGCCAGTCGTAGAAGCCGACGTCACCGCGGGCGCTGGGCTCCAGGCCGGCGGGGAAATAGTCCTCGATAAGCGCGTAGCGGAGGCGCTGGGTGGAGTTGATCGTCAGCCGGACCAGCACGCGCTCGCCCTCGGTGAAGGAGTCGCCGGGCTTGGCGGCGGGGCCGTAGGCCAAGGTGTCGCCGGCGGAGAATCCGCTGCCAGACTTGCCGCGGGCGAGCTTGAAGTACTCGCGGTTCATCTGGAAGGTCTCGCCGCGGGCGGTCTTCTCGCCCTCGCGAATCCGGACTTGCTGGCGGAGGTCGGCGCGGTAGTAGATACGGCCGTCGCCATCGCCGCGGGCGAAGATGAGCTTGTTGGCGCCGCGGGAGAGGGCGCTAGCGGGAACTTCGACCGTGACCTCGCGCCAGGTGGCCGGGTCGGGCGTGAAGCTTTGGCGCAGGATTTCCTTGCCGTTGAGGGTGACGACGGCGGTGTAGCTGGGATTGGGCTCGTCGAGGCGGCGGAGGTAGTCCACGAGAGCGGAGAGAGCGATGGCGGTGTCGCGGGTGGAGACCCAGTGGTCGCCGCGGCGCTGCTGGAGGAGCCAGTTTGCGATGGCGGCGGCGCGGGGATCGGCGGGATCGGCGCGCAGCGCGGCCTCGAGAGACCAGGCGGTGGCTTCTACGTTGGCGCCGCCGTCCCACCAGCGGCTCTCGGCGTCCTGGAGGCCGGTCCAATAGAGGAGCTTGCCCTCGGACTTGGCGGTGCGCCAGATGTCTGACAGGAGGCGGTTGGCCTCGACGGTGTTGCCGAGCTCGAAGTAGGCGAGGGCGCAGAGGGCGCGGCCGCGGCCGGAGAGCTTGGGATGTCTCTCGGCACGGATGAGGGTAGGGACGGCCAGCTCTGACTTGTAGCGAGCAAGCACGTAAGCGGTGAAGGCGAGATCGTCGGGGTACTCGTTTCGATCTATGCGGAGGGCATTCTCGAGCGCGTTGAGGGGGAGATCGGTGGGGGCTATGGGATAGCCGACGGCGGATCCGTTGCCGGGGGCACGCGCCTCCTGGATCGCGAGCAGGGCGTAGGAGGTCATCCAGATGTCGAGCTCTCCCCAGCGGCCCCAGCCCCAGCCACCCTCCTCGCGCTGGAGGCCGGCTAGCCGAAGGAGGCCCTCCGTGATCATGCGCGGAATGCGGCGAGCGATGGGTGAGTCGGCAAGACCACGGGCCTGGAGCAACTGGAGCACGTAGAGGTCGGGTAGGAAGGCACTGGTTGTTTGCTCCACGCAGCCGTAGGGGTAGGCAACGAGGTAGTCGAGGCTGGAGAAGAGGCTGGAGGCAACCGAGGGGGCGATGGCGACGGTGAGGCGCGTCCGATCGAGGGCGGCGTCATCGCGGAGGGGCAGGAGCAGCGTCGCTTCAGCATCGGTCCGGCCGGACCAGGCGTCGAACTGGGTGCGAGTGAATGGGTTGACAGGCAGGGTGAGTTCGAGCGCGTCCTGCAATTCCCCGCTGACCCCTGAAGCGCCGATGACTGCTTTGTCAGAAGCGGTAACGGTCGCCCACCAATCGCGCCGGACGACCTTGTGGGGAGCTACGGTGAGGGTCTCGCGCGGGGCCTCCAGGTCGAGGCCGCGCGCCCAGGAGCTTAGTGCAACTCTCTGGCTCTGATCGGTCTCGTTGTGGACGTAGGCGGAGACGCGGAAGCGGTCGCCCTGGGTGGCGAAGCGGGGCAGATCGAGGCGGACCATGAGGGGCTTGTTGACCTCGAAGTTGGCGCGCGCTTGGCCGCCGCGGGTGTCGGCAGAGACGGCGCGGGCGGTGACGCGCCAAGACGTGAGGTTGTCGGGGAGCTTGAAAGTAACCTCGGCGCGCCCCTGCTCGTCGGTCATGACCTGGGGAGACCAGAAGGCGGTGTCAACGAACTTGCGGCGGACTTCGACGTTGGCGGGGGCCTTGTCGCCGCCGCCGTAGTAGTGCGCGAGATGCGAATAGGAGGTCTGGACGCGGTTCCAGCGGGGGCCGAAAAAGTAGTCGGCGGGGTCCTGGGTGTTGTCGGGGGCGAGAGCGTAGATGGCCTCGTCCACGACGCCGATAGAGACTTCGGCCTGGGCAGGACGGCCGTCGGGGTCCTTGATCTGCACGCGGCAGGCGGCAGTCTCGCCGGGGCGATAGTCCCTGCGGGCCGGGGTGACTTCGACAGTCAGACGACGCGTCTGCCGACTGATGAGGATCTCCTTTTCGGCCTGGTAGAGGGACTTCGCATGGACTTGCCCGACCCAGACGAAGACGTTGGGGAGGTACTCGGGGCGGAGGTCGAACTCGATCATGTTGGCGCCGCGGCGCAGGTTGACGGCCCTCGTCTCGTAAAGGTGGTCGCCCTCCAGGGTGAAGACGGCGGGGCCTTCCTGCTGGCTGGTGACAAGGAGCTTGACGCGGTCGGTTGGGCCGTATTGCTTGCGATCGCTGACGATGGTGATTTCGGCCTGGCCGGGGGTGAAGTACCAGGGCTCGTCACCGGCGGCCCAGAGGTACTGGCGGAGGGCGATGGCGTAGTTCTCGGCGTCTCGGGCGAGGGCCTCGAGGATAAACTCGCCTTGCTTGGGCGGGGTTACTGTGGTTCTGGCGAGTCCGTCGCCGCCGGTGCGAACGGTCCAGGTGCGGAGGGTGTTGCGCTTGACGCGGCCGCGGGCGTCGGTGGTCTCAGAGAGAAGAGATAACTTGATCTCCTGATCGGCGACAGGCTCACCCTTGAAGTCGCGGGCATCGAGCTTGAGGCCGGCAGCTTTGCCGACGCGAAGGACATACTGGTCAGGTGAGGCGGTGAGGTAGAAGCGGCCGCGGGTGACGAGGTAGCGGGCGCTGGTCTCGGCGGCGCCGCCGGCCTCGCCGACAGACCAGATGTTGACGGTGAACTGATAGTCGTAGTAAGGCGACTCCTCTTCGGCGGTCTGCCCGCTGGGGAGGCGGGAGGGAAGCGTAAGGTGGAGGCGGCCGCTGTCATCGGTCGTGCCGTCGCCTTCGCTGACGAGCTCGCCGCCGGAGGATTCATACTCACCTTCGAACTCGTAGGGCAGTTCATCGGAAGGGGGGTAGTAAGGGTCGCGGGTGAGGACCCAGTGGAGGCGAAGGCCGGCGGCTGGTGCGCCAAAGTAGTAGGCGGCCTGGACATCAACGGCGGCGAGCTGGCCGCGGACGTACTCCGGCTTGTCCGGGCGAGCGGTTAGCTGGATCTCCGGCTTTAGGTAGCTGGCGACGTTGAGGAAGGTGGTGTCGGTGAAGCCGTTGATAGTGGAGGTCATAGAGTAGATGCCGGCGCGGGTCTGCTTGGGCAGGTCGAAGGAGCCGGCGAAAGAGCCCTGCTCGTTGGTGGTGAACTCTGCCTTGTGGATCTGGATGCCCTGGGGATCGGTGACGGTGAACTTCACGGGGAGGCGGCCGGGGAGCTGGTAGGTGAGGCCGTTCTGCTTGCGGAGAACACCCTTGAAGAAGACGTGGTCGCCGGGGCGGTAGATGGGGCGGTCGCTGAAGGCGTAGAGACGGTAAGGCTCGCGGGCCCAGTAATATTGCGTGGAAACACTAACGACGTCCTCCCTTGCCTTGGCGGTGAAGGTCAACACTTCGTTGTAGTGGCGGCCGAGGTTGAAGCGGGCGAAGCCGTCGGCGTCGGTGGTGGCGGTGAGGTCGCGGGCAATGACCTGGGCGCCTGAGATGGGCTGGCCGGTTCGGAGATCGCACAGGTGGGCGACGGCCTGGTCGCCGTCGGATTTCACGATGAGGGCGAGGCGAGAGACGGCGATGGCGCCGGCGGAGTAGGAGCCGGTTTCGCCGGTGACGGCGAGGAAGTAACGGCCGACGGGGAGCAAGTCGAGGAAGACGCGGTCATAGAAGACACCCTCGGAGTCTATCTTCTCGGGGGTGATATCTCTGGAGGAGAGCAAAACCAGGTTGCCAAGGGAGACGGCCTTCGCAAGGGCCTTCGGATACTGGAGAGCTTCGTATTCCCTAATCTCTTTCCATTCGACGACGCGGTAGACGTCGAGATGGTAGGAGGGATGGAGGGTGAGGCCGCGGACCGCGAACTGGAGGGGCTCGTCGGGGTAAAGGACATCCTCGTGCTGGACGAGGGAGACGTAGGAGGGGCGGCGATCCATCTCCAGGTAGGCGAAGGTCGCCTGCCTGGCGCGGGAGAGCGTTCCCTCGGTGACCTGGACGAGGCTGTGGGGTGAGTCAGGAGGGAGGAGGTGGCCGGGACTCGTGGCCTCGACGCGGTAGAGGCCGGTGGGGAGGTCGAGGAAAGAGAAGCGGCCCTGGTCATCGCTGCGGGCGCTGCGGTAGGCGGGGCCGGTGAGGCTGACCTGCGCGTTGGCGACAGGACGGCCGGAGTCGCGTGCGATGAGGACGCCGTCGAGGCGGCCGATGGGTGGCTCGAAGAGGAGCATGGCGCCGAGGCCTGCGCCGAGCACGAGGGTGGCGAGAGCCTGAAGGAGCGGGAGGAGCCAGTGTTTCCGGGTCTGGGCGGTCATGGCGGGCTAGCTCTTTTCGGCTATCGGTTCGATGACGGCCGGCTTGCGGTGGTTCACCAAAGCGAGGAGGAGTAGTGCCAGGACGACGGCGCCGGCGGCAGCGAGGCCGCGCACCCAACGGGCCTGGCCGACGATGAAGTGGGCCCAGTTGGGTATGATGAGCGCCCAGATGGTGACGAGGGGTAGGTAGGAGGCGGGGAGGTTGGCAGGGGCCCAGCGAGCGGGCGATAGGTTAGGCAGCAGCAACTGCCAGAGCCACATGCCAAGCACGAGGCCGAGGAGTGCTTCGTAGCCAAAGACGAAGAAGAGGACCGGGGCAACGATGCCCAGGGCCAGCAATTGGAGGAAGGCGGAGACGAAGTCCGGGCGGGCCTTGGCCGCGGCGGAGGTCCAGATGAGGGCGGCGGCAAGGCCGAGCAACACATAGTGGCGGCCGAATTCGAGGTGGATGTCGCCGCGGACCTCGCCGGCGTAGCGGGCGAGGAAGAGGCGATAGGCTAGGAAGAGAACTCCGAGGGCGGCGAGCCAGAGTCCGCTGGAGGCGGAGACCGCCTGTCGGGCGGCGACCGCCTGTCGGGCAGACTTGTCGCCACGCGAGAACGCAAGGGAGAGAGGAAGGCCGGCGGCAAGGGAGAGAGCGACGCCGCTCCCGCCGAAAATGTTGAAGCCGATGATGAGAGCGGCAAGGCCGGTCATTGGGAGTGCGGCAGCGGAGAAGAGGGAGTCATCGGGCCGGATGGAGAACGCGGCGATGAGGGCGAAGGCGATCCAGCCAAGACCGAGCAGGTAGGGCAACTCGATGGGGGCGGTTAGCTGATTGCTGCGCTGAAGAAGGAACCCAGACCCCCACCAGGCGGCGAGGCCGAGGATGACGACGAAGGCGGCGACTCCCAGTCGGGCGAGGCGAGTGCGGCCAAGCAAGAGAGCGCCGACGACGGCGCCGAGGAGGCCGGCGGCGAGGCCGATGGAGGTAAGCGCCCAGTAGGGGCGGGTGTCGGGGGTATTGAAGCGCTCGATTGCCAGAAGGGAGCCGAGGCCTAGGAGGAGGAGGGCGAGGCTGAAGAACCAGAAAGGCTCGGAGGTCTCGGGAGACATCCAGAGGAGAGGCAGAAGGGTGAGGAGGCCGCCGACAAGGCAGCCGAAGAGGGCGGAGGTGGGATCGCCGTGGTAGGCGATCTCGATGGCTGCGATTGCGATGACGGCAGGGCCGGCGGCGGCGGCGAGGGCACAGGCCTCGGAGGCGTAGCTGTCGGAGGGGCGGCTGAGGAGGAAGAGGACCAGAGACAGAAGCGCCGCGCCGAGGCCGATGAGGATGCCATAGGCCAGTTGCTGGCCGGCCGAGAAGGGGAAGAGCGCGAGAAGACAGACGAAACAGACGATGACGGCCAGCAGCGCGCCCAGGATTATGGGAAGGGCCGGCGGGGCGCTCGCGCTCCCAGGGGTGGTGCCGGAGGAGGCAGGCGGGACGCCTGCGCTCCCAGGGGAGAGGCGGCTGGCAAGCACGCCGCCGAGAGAGACGATCACACCCAAGACGAGCGTCCAAGACCAATACCAAGGCATAGCGCATCCCCTCCAGGCAAGGGTCGCCCTCGAGGCGAAGGTCGCCCTCCGGTTGCGGGCTGATTCCAGATGGGCGCGGGAGTTCCTTGCTTGACTCGAGGCAAAGCAGGAAAGGATGTGTTCGGACGAGGACGCGAGGGAGGGTTGAGGGGTTTGGGCAGGAGACACGCTGCTGCCCTACCATCTAACGAGCCGCGAAGACACCGCGTCGCAGGTCGCGGGCGTTGGCGACGGCATAGCCGTGGATGTCGTTGTTGAAGTAGGCGAAGACGTCGAGGCCGCGGCGGAGGTGTTCGCGGATCCGGCGGGCCTGCGCGGCGAGGTACTGGGGGCGGTAGTTGCCTTCATCGCGACCGCCGTGGTAGCGGAGGTAGACCCAATCGGCGGTGATGACGTAGGGGTGATTCTCGGTGAGGTCATGGATGCAAAGAGCCGCGGCGTGTTTGCGGAGGACGGAGTAAACGGCCTCGCAGAGCCAAGATGGGTCGCGGAACTCGACGGCCCAACGCTGCTCCGGAGGGGAGGCGGAGAGGAAGGCGTCGAGGCGGTCGGGGTTGGCTTTCCAGTGGGGTGGGAGCTGAAGAAGGATGGGGCCGAGGCGGCGCTCGCGGTCCAGGAAGAGGCCGATGCTTTGTTGGGGGTTGAGGAGCTTCTTGCGATGGCTGCCGTAGCTGCTGAACTTGAGCACGTAGAGGAAGCCGGGCGGGGCGTGCGACGCCTGCGGGGCGTGCGATGCCTGCGGGGCGTGCGATGCCTGCGGGGCATGCGATGCCTGCGGGGCGTGCGACGCCTGCGAGGCCTGCTCGCGCCAGTGGTCGAAGGCAGAGGGCTTTGGAAGGCCATAAAAGGTGTTGTTGATCTCGACGGTGTCAAAGTGCTGGGCGTAGTGCGCGAACCAGCGTGATTTGGGCAGGTCCTCGGGGTAGAAGACGCCGCGCCAGTGATCGTACTGGTAGCCGGAGGTGCCGATGCGAAGGTCGGGCTGAGGGGATGCCAAAGGAGGTCCTCATCTGCTGCGAGTCAGCGCTGTTGCTGGCAGGCCGGGCAGAAGTAGCCGGAGCGGGCGCCGAGCTTGATCTGCTTGATGGGGCTGGCGCAGGCGGGGCAGGGCTCGCCTTTGCCTCGAAACGGCATGATCCAGCCGCGGGGGGACCTGGAGACATCGCCGCCCTTGGCTGCGGCCGTGCGAAGGACCCGGCGCATGATGCGGTAGATACTAGCAAGCTCCTTGTCGGTTAGCTTGGAGACGTCGGTCAGGGGGTGGAGCTTGGCCTGGAATAGGATTTCGTCGCTGTATTCGTTGCCCACGCCGGCGATGAGGGATTGGTCCATGAGCTTGGCCTTGATGGGGCGGAGGGTCCGCTGCCGGCCGGAGCGGGAGCGCAGGAGCGCGACGAAGCGCTTTGAGGTGAAACGGTCGGAGAGGGCATCGGGGCCGAGGCCCTGCTCAGCGACATACTGTTCGGGGCTCTCGACCAGCCCAACCTTGCCGATCATGCGCATATTGGAGTAAGCGAGATGGTGGCCGTTGTCGAAGTCGAGGACGACCTTGGCATACGGGGGAGGCGTGTCCTTGTAGTGGCTCAGCCGGCCGCTCATGCCGAAGTGAAGCAAGAGCCAACCATCGGCGTTCACGCGGGCGAACAGGTACTTGCCGTAGCGCTCAGTCTTCTCGAGGGCCTTGCCCTTGAGGCTGCGGGAGAGCTGCTGAGGGGTGATGTCCTCGAGGATGCGCTTGTCGGTGACGGTGACCCTGGTGATGGTGTGGTGGAGGGCATTGGCATCGAGGTAGCGCTTGAAGCCGGTTACTTCCGGTAGCTCGGGCATGTGATCCCCCTTTGCTAAGCTTGTGCTAAGAGGTTTGATTGGCAGAGAGCAACTTGCCGGCCCATCACGGCCTGCCCGTCTGACGCTTAGAACAGAACCTTTCACCGCGAAGACGCAAAGGACGCCAAGTGGGTGCGAAAGCTCTGCTGGCGCGCCACGGGCAGGTGCGGCCGCTCTCCAAGATGCGCCTTCTTCTTTGCGCTCTCCGCGCCTTTGCGGTGGGTCTTATTAGAGTCTTCTAGGCCCGGCGAGGTCCGCCGTGGCGGGAGTGTTGTCGGGCCGGCCGCGCTAAAGGCTGAAGAGGGCCTGAAGCCGGGTGGCCAGAGCAAGGTCTCCGATGACGGTGAGCCGGCCTGTGATGAAGGCGGAGAATGGGTCGAGGCGGCCGGCGACAAGGTCGTTCCAGTCTTCCACGGTCATGGAGACGGCGACGTCGGGTGCGGCGGCGGGGCCCTGGTGAAGCTCACACCGCTGGTCGGCGATGATGAGATGCCAGCATTCCGCGCCGTTGCCGGTCGGGGCCCCACTACCGGTGAGCTGAAGCTGGTAGGTGGCGGTGAGGCCTTCGGCGGCAATGGGGCAGAAGCGCTTAACGAAGTCCGCGAGCACTGCTGAGGAAGACATGCGATGAAATCTCCACGATACAGCTAGTCTTTGTGCCAGGTTCGCCACAGCGCAGGTGGTTCCTACAGACCGGAATCCAGTATATTTGGGTTGGGTGGCGCTGGGGCTGGAGGAGGGGTGGGAAGGCGTGAGATGGCCGAGAGAGCGGAGGTTCTGGCTGGTGAAGGGGCGCTGCGGATAGAGCGATTTCGGTTTGGGGAGGTAACGATTGGCGGGGACCGGTACACGGACGACGTGATTGTATTTGAGGATCGCGTGCAGCCGCGGTGGTGGCGGAAGGCGGGGCATCTGCTCCAGTTAGAGGACCTGGATGGAGTATGGGAGCAGGAGCTGGAGGCGCTGATCGTAGGGACGGGGACGCAGGAATGCATGAAGATCGCGCCGGAGGTGGTGGCCTACACGAGGCAGCAGGGAGTGGAGCTGCTAAGCTTTGATACGCGGACGGCGTGTCAGACCTTCAACCATCTGCTGGGCAAGAGGAAGATAGTGGCGGTGCTGCATTTGACCTGCTAGCACAGAGCTGTCGGGAGAGAGGAAGCGGCGGCGCCCGGATGGGTGTCCGCCGCTTCCTTATTGGGGGATCAGGGCTGGGGTTCGCCCGGGGGGCGACCCTCGCCTGGGGGGCGACCCTCGCCCGGGGGGCGACCCTCGCCGGGGGTGGCAGGCGAGACGCCTGCGCTCCCAGCTGCGCCGCGGGCGGGGCGGCGCAGGGCGTAGCGCTGCTCGGGCCGGGGCCGCGGTCGGAGGCGCTGGAAGAGGACGGCGATAAGGAGCCCGAGGAGGAAGGCGCCGAGGCCGGCGAGAGCGGGGGGCCAGGGAGACGGGGGGCGGGCCTCGCCGACGCCGAGACTGATGAAGCTGGAGTTGTTGCTCTCGTCCGACTCGATCACGTCGTTGAGCGGGTCCACGGTCGCGAGCATGACGACGGAGCCGCGGACGGCCGGCCAGGTGAGAGACCAGGTTGCGCCGGCGCCGGGAGCAAGGGTGGAGGGAAGCTTCCACTCGGCGTACTGCTTCTCGTTCAGATTCAGCACCACGGGCACGGGCGGCAGGGGGGAGTCGCCGCGGTTGACAATTTCGACGGTGATAGGGACCTGATCACCTTCGTGCAGGTCGTTGCCGGCGGCGTCAATGCGGGCGATGGCGGCGTCGGGGAGAGCGAGGGCCGGAACTGCCAGAACCAGGCCGGCGGCAAGCATTGCGATTCCCGTGATGAGTGAGTCTATTGGCATGGCGGAGTTTCATTCCACCAAGGCGAGCGCGTGTCCTGGCGGGGGGGAAGGGTCATGATGTGAGTCTCAGGACTGCAGAGCTTCAGCCCCTCTGGGATGCCGTACTCCGACTGGCTACCCACTTTGTCCGCGCTTTCCCGCGCCGTACGCCAAGCCGTTTACACCACTATGGCCCCATGTTATAATCCCGCCCGGGTCTACCGGAGATGGGCAGAGAAGTCGGCACCCGACTGGCAGCAGAACAGACGACGATCGCTCAGCCGGTGATTAAGAGTGGTATAGGACTGCACACGGGGGAGCGTTGCGCCGTGTCCCTGCTGCCCGCGGAGCCCGACGCGGGCATTGTTTTTGTGAGCGGGGGGGTGGAGGTTCCGGGGAAAGCGGAGTTCGTGGTGGACACACGCCGGGGGACGACGCTGGGGCGACGGTCTCTTCCCGGAGGTGCAGGCGAGACGCCTGCGCTCCCAGGGAGACCGACCCAGGTGGGATGTGTCGAGCATCTGATGGCGGCACTGTATGGGCTGGGGGTGGACAACGTGCGGGTCGAGGTGGAGGGGGCGGAACTGCCGGCGCTGGACGGCTGCGCGGGCGAGTGGGTGAAGGCGCTGCGGAGGGCGGGGCTGCGTAGATTGGGCGTCGCGCGCAAGAGGCGGAGGCTGGACCGCGCGGTATGGGCGTCGGATGGGGCGGCGTGGGCAGTTGCTGCGCCGGCAAGGGGCGGGCTGACGCT
>Ga0315291_10010107_pt1 | contig 11560 bp, 10 predicted proteins | sample YL17G12_20_MG_FD_203070 | JGI IMG/M metagenome (GOLD analysis project Ga0315291, IMG submission 203070) | Sediment microbial communities from Yellowstone Lake, YNP, Wyoming, USA - YL17G12_20 | ecosystem: Environmental > Aquatic > Freshwater > Lake > Sediment | place: USA: Wyoming | collected...
GCATTGAAGTACTCAAAAGTAGCCGTGCGAGCCACATGATAGGGGCTTGAAGCATCCCATTGGGCAATTAACGACATGGTCACGTCATTGGCATCCAGGGTTGAGCCATCAGAGAATTTGATGCTCGCACCGAGGGTGCAGGTGTACTCAGTCAACTCCGTGTTCGGCGTACAGGCAGTCGCCAGGTTGGGCTCGGCAGCCACGCCACCCAACTGATATTTATACAGAGCCTCATTGATCTGTTCGCAGGCACGTAAAGTCTCGCCATCGGTTTCATCCGCACAATACAGTGAGATAGGCTCGGCGTTCTGCATCCAGACGAAAGTATCCTGCCCGGAGATTGACATAACGGAGAAGTCTTCGTTACCAAGTGGGCTAGCTTGTCCACCTTCCACTGCGGCTTTGTAAGCGACACCAGATCCACCGTGTGCAACGGGGATCATGGGTACATGCTGGCGGATGGCGTTGTTAGCGGTGACGTAGAACGGCTTACGGGCAGCATTATCTGCCAGCTGTGCACCCGCTGACAGAGCATCAGTGATATCTGTCCAGTGTGTACCAAACTGTTTTGATGATCCCGCACCAAAGTGGTAATCCAGGAAGTTGACGATGTCAGGGAAGTCAGCCCCCCATCCCAGTAAGTGCAAACCTCCAACCGTTCCAGCTGAAGTCGCATCCAGGTAAGCCGCCGATTCCATCACCACGATCTCAGCAGTGATGTTCAGGTTTGCCTTTAGTTGTGCCTGGATATCCTGAGCCACCACACCGGGTTGCGGCAGGTAGCCGCGCACGACATCGCGATAGGTGATGGTGGTGTCGAACCCATTCGGAAAACCAGCTTCAGCTAGCAAAGCCTTGGCTGCCACAACGTCAAATTTATACCAGGGGTCACCCACGCAGCCATTGGGGAGGGTGCAGGGGGTGAAGTATTCTGCCACTGAAGAACCCGCCGGGTAGAAGTTGTCTACGATTCGCTGGCGGTCAATACCCATGGCAATTGCCTGGCGGACTTTCTCATCATCGAACGGCTTGAAGGTATTGTTCATACCGATGTAGAAGGTGGTTAGAGCTTCTCGATTGAGTAGTTGGAGATTCGGGTCATTCTTTACGGTGTCAAAATCTGCCGGACCAACGTTATCAATACCATCGACGGTACCCGATTGAAGCTCAAGCAAACGCTGGGCAGCTTCAGAGCTCCAGCGGAAGACCAGCGTCGGGGTCTTGGCAGCCTCACCTCGGAAATTCGGATTCTGCGTAAAGACAATCTCATCGCCGCGCTTCCACTCGCTGAGCATGTATGGTCCAGTACCTATTGGGTTCTCAAGCAATTCTGTACCGCCACCACCCGTTGCCACAATCTGATCAGAGGAATGAATGGCAAATGCTGAGAAGGCAATTTTGGATAGAAAGGCTGGGTCCGGGTAACACAGGGTAAACTTCACTGTCAGTTCATCCACAGCCTCGATGCTCGAGAATTCACCACCGTAGGAACAATCTGTTGCACTGAGTGAGAATCCCTCGAATGTTGGTGCTGCAGTCGGCACTTCAGTGGGCACTTTAGTGGGCGGTACTGCGGTTGGTGGAGTAGTTGCCACCGGGGCTGAGGTTGCAGGTGCTTCGGTAACAACCACGGTGGGGGTGGCTTGCGTGGCGCAAGCTGCCAGGATCATGCTGGACAGCACTATAACCGCCACCAGTATATATAACTTGTTGTGTTTCATCTTTCTCTTCTCCTCTAGATTTAGGTGAAAAATGATTTGGTTGGAAAATTGTTCAAAAATGGGTTTACGAAAATTTACCTCCTTTCATCCAACGAGCATAAGGATTAAAAGCTGTATGGAATTCCCTGATTATACAACAGCTTTGGAACAATATAAATAACAGAAAGTTTTTGAGCGTTAGCAACGCTAATTAATAAACTATAATTCTAGTTGTAATGTATTACTCTTTGCCAGGGATAAAGTTCAAGGTATACTAAATGCCGATCGGAGTTAATTGATGACCGAAAAAACCTGGGAAACCCTGAAATTTCAATATTGCCAGCATGTGGATCAAAAGGTTGGCCTGCAAGCCCAGCTCGTTTACCCTCCCGAGCACCTGCCAGACCAACCCGGGCGCGTACTAGCCCATCGCTGCAGCCATGGGTCCGCCTGCAACCTGGATGGGCGACCTAGCTGCATCTGGGCAGGCACGAATCCTGTCTTCGATCCATTTAAAGAATAAGCCAGGGGCAAGCCCTGGCGTTCTTTTACCGGATTCCCTTACTTAATCACACCCAGTTTACGACCAACTCCAGCAAAGATCTCCAAGCCTTTGTCCAGGTCCTCTCTGGCATGCGCAGCTGAAATCATCACGCGGATGCGCGCTTTGCCTTTGGGAACGGTGGGGAAGCCGATCGACATGGCGAATAGACCGACCTCAAACAGCTCACGGCTGAACTGCTGGGCCAGAGGCGCTTCACCCAACATGATCGGAGTAATAGGTGTGGTGCTTAATCCGGTATCAAAACCCAACTTACGCATCTCAGCTTTAAAGTAGCGGGTGTTATCCCAGAGCTTATCCACCAGCTCGGTGGACCCTTCCAGGATGTCCAACGCGGCCAGGCAGGCAGCCACATCTGGGACAGTCATGGCGGAGGAGAAAAGGAATGGGCGCCCGCGTTGGCGAAGCCACTCGACAACCACCGGGTTACCGGCGGAGACCCCGCCAACTACGCCAAACGCTTTGGAGAGTGTGCCCACCTCGACATCCACCTTGCCGTGCAGGCCAAAATGGTCTACGATACCGCGCCCTCCCTTACCAATCACGCCTTCTCCATGAGCATCATCCACCATCAAGATAGCCTCATACTTTTGGACGACTTCATAGATCTTATCCAGTGGGGCAATATCACCATCCATGCTGAAGACTCCATCTGTGATGACCATTGCCCTCGGATATTTTGAGCGCTCCTCACTCAGCACCCGATCCAGGTCTTGAGGATTGCAGTGGGCATAGCGGATTATCTTGGCGCCCGAGAGCCGGCAGCCATCGATGATGCTGGCATGGTTGAGCTCATCGGAAAAGACCGCATCGTCCTTGCCCACCAGTGCTGGTATCGTGCCCATGTTGGCGGTGAAACCGGATTGAAATGTGATCGCCGCTTCCACACCTTTGAAGGCTGCCAGCCGGCGTTCCAGCTCAAGGTGCAAGTCCATGGTACCGGCGATGGAACGTACCGCGGCTGGACCGACCCCATATTTCTTCATCGCTTCTTGAGCGGCCTGGACAATGCGCGGATGGTTGGCCAGTCCCAGGTAGTTGTTCGAGCAAAAGTTTAGCACCCGTTTACCATCCACCACCAACCATGCACCCTGAGGTGAGCTGAGTGTGCGGATGCGGTTATATAGCCCATCATCTTTCAGTTTTTGGAGTTCATCCTGGATCCATTGCAGTTTATTAGCCATTAGTTTCCTCGGTAACCATGAATTTTACAGCGCGGTTATGAACTACTTCGGTGGTTTTGGTTTGCGCCCGCCGCCAAAGGTGAACATACGGGAAAAAACTTCCTTTGCCGTGGGCAGATTGACGTTTGGGGCACTTTCGGTGGCAGCCCAGTTGGCTGTTTTTCTTTCATCCAACCATTTTTCACGCCCAGCTCTGGCGCGCGCCAGCTCCGTGAGTAGCTTTTCAGCATCTTTTGAAGCAAGCAGTTGGCGCAGTACGTATAAATTATCCATCAAAGCATCGATCCATCGTACCAGATGCTCGTGGGTTGAGATAGCTTGACCGGAGAGTGAATTAGCCTCCCCGAACTGTGTGGCTGCACTGGTAGCAGCGGCATATGGGCGACCGGCCAGCTTGCGCGCCTCATACCAGCCTGGTTGGTCCACGGTCGTATTTAATAATGCAGACGCGATCAATTGAGGCAAGATATGGGTGGCTGCCATCATGCTATCCAGCTCAACGGGATCCATAAACAGGTGTTCGGCACCCAACAAGTGGCTGAAGTCAGTCGCTAGCTTGATGGCTTCCGATGGCACACCCTGGGGAGATAAAATAGCCATCATGCCATTCTTGAACAAGTCTGCATGGGCTGCTTCGACGCCCGAACCAGGGGTATCCAGGTAAGCTGGGTTAATTACGGGGGTTAGCCCGATATAGTAGCGGTTGGGTGGGAGCAATTCTTTAGCCCATTGCAGTACCGCGCTCTTCACCGGAGCGGTATCCATGACGACCGCTTCTTCCTGTAAATCAGGTGCAATAAATTTAAGGGTATCCCGAATCTGGTCCAGGGGTAAAGCCAGGATGACGATCTGAGCACCTGCCACTGAGTTTGGCAGGTTGAGATCCACCCGGTCCACTGCGCCCATGTCTTTGGCCTGGTTGGCGACCCGGATATCCTTGTCATGCCCCACCCTTATAAATAAGTCCTTGTGCTCTCCCAGGGCCAGACCGATGGACGCCCCAATTTGCCCTGTACCAATGATGGTGATCTGTGTGATCATCTTTTACCTCGGCTAACTTTCATTATCAACAACCCACAGCTTACGGTGCAGGCTGTTCTCGACAGAATTCGCTTCGTGCCTGGGCGGGTGATGATGCTCGCGGATCAAGGTTTCCGTCAGGGGGGTCGCCCCTGCCTGGCGAGCCATCTCAGCCCCCCATCCGGCGTGCTGCTCTGCTACGATGAATGCCTTACGCCAACCAGGCAGTCTATCCCACCCATTGGGTGGCAACCTCCCCCAGCGTTGTGATTGTTCTGGATTAATCGCATGGACCATTACAACCATCGCCCGCTCCAAGGGATTCATTCGGTAGCGCAGCTTGCCTATATCATGCAATAAAGCCGCCACCAGCAGGTCAGACTGAGTTTCACCCTGCTCTAGCAGACTGCGAAACATCGCCACCGCATGACCCTTCTCACCAGGTTGTAGCTGTGCAAAAAGCTCCCATTGCTCAAGGCTTAATCGAGCCTTTGTCCGTTCAAGCTCAAGGAGACTTGTTAATGTCGAAAATGTTCGCCAAAATTGGCGTATGCGATACGGGATACGCACTGATTTCAAGCACCTATCAACAGCCGTGTTAGCAGGCTGAAAACTGGCTGGATGACTTTACCAATCACATCGATACCTATTAAAGGTAATACGAACAGGATGACCATTAGGATCATTGGCCCGTAAGGTCGAATGCTTTCCAAAAAACGAACGCCTGAGGGGGGTAAAAAATAATCCAGGACTTTTTCACCATCTAGAGGGAATAAGGGGATCAGATTGAATAGCATCAGCCAGAGATTGACACTGACGAATAGAAATAGGAAGAGAGGGATGTTGGGCAGGATCTCCCCAGTTACGATCTTGATATCACTGGTTGAGACCAATCCCAGCCGGAAGAACGCGGAGGCTACGATTGCCATCAGTAGATTGGACATGGGTCCTGCCAGTGAAACCAGCATGGGTGCGGCTCGTGAGCGGCGCTGTAGCACGTACGGATTAATCGGCACGGGTTTTGCCCATCCGAAACCGACTACGATCATCAGGAGAGTGCCGATGGGGTCCAGATGCGCCAAAGGGTTAAGTGTCAGCCGCCCATTGGCACGCGGTGTGTCATCCCCAAAGTAATTAGCCGTCCAGGCATGGGCAAACTCATGCACCGGAAAGGCAGTAAGTAAAATGATAATGTAGGTGATCAGTTGAGGCAGGGAGGGTAAAAAGCCAAGCGTCACGGGAAATCTCCTTAGGCAAAGATTATACCATCCAGTGTTATAACAGCTGCGTGTTATAATGCCCTCATGCTGCCCGATTTACGGCTGGATGATATCCTTCGTTTGCGCAAGCCCCACCCTTGCGGGGGCTATGAATGGAAGGTAGTCCGGCTGGGTGCAGATATTGGCTTGGAATGCCTGAGCTGCGGGCGACGGGTTCTATTGCCTCGCCGCCAGCTTGCTCATAGAGTGAAGTCTATTTCACCTCACTCTGATGCTCCAGTCTCCCCCAATGACTGATCACCCTTCCAGACGACCTCATATCCTGTTTCTATTTTCAGATACCGGCGGTGGTCACCGCAGCGCTTCTGAAGCCATTATCGAAGCCTTGAGGCTCGAGTTTAATGACCGCATATCCACCCAAATGGTAGATATCTTCCTGGATATCGCCCCACGCCCTTTGAATTATCTGCCCAAATGGTACCCGTATATGGTGCGCTTCCCCGAAGTATGGGGGTTTAGCTACCGGATAAGCAATGGCACCCGCCGAGCACGGGTGATCGTTGAGAGTGCCTACCCTTATGTACGCCGTAAACTTCACAAGGTGCTCAACCAATATCCTTCCGATATGATCGTTTGTTTACACCCATTAGCTAACGACCCATTCCTGCATGCACTCGGAAAGCACCATCCACCTTTCATCACGGTTGTCACAGACCTGGTCACAACGCATGCTCTGTGGTATCACAAAGACGTAGACCTATGCCTGGTGCCAACCGATGCAGCTTGCCAGCGAGCCCTCTTTTCAGGTCTTAGTCCTGAGCAGGTGAAGGTTGTGGGTCTGCCAGTGGCAGACCGCTTCTGCCAGCCCATCGGTGATCAACGGACGCTACGCGAGAAGCTAGGATGGCCTCAAGACCGACCTGTGGTGCTGCTGGTTGGTGGGGGTGAGGGCATGGGTCCGCTAGAGAAGACCGCCATGGCGATTGCTGACTCCAACCTGCCGATCACCCTGATCATTATTGCCGGACGTAATGCGGAACTTAAGCAACGCCTGGAGACCCGGCAGTGGCCGATGAAGACTTTGATATATGGCTTCGTTCACGAGATGCCAGACTTCATGCGGGCTTCTGATATCCTGGTCACGAAAGCAGGCCCGGGTACGATCAGCGAAGCACTCAATGCCGGTCTGCCCATGATCCTTTACAGCCGCCTGCCAGGTCAGGAAGATGGTAATGTTGATTATGTTATCTCCGAGGGGGTCGGTGTATGGGCACCTAAAACCAGCTATATCGTCAGTGCACTTCAGGCCTGGATATCTCACCCGAAGCAACGTGAGCTAGCTGCTGAAGCTTGTCGCCAGGCAGCCCGCCCTCAGGCAGCCCGGGAGATTGCACGCATCCTGGCCAACCGCCTGCAGATACAGAACTAACGGGTAGTCTATATGTCAGTCACGAATCGCACCCCCGTCCGGTTCAGCTTGTTGACCGCGTTGATTTGGTTGGCAGTAGCTGCAGGGATCATCTTCCTGCTCTGGCAGGTGATCACGCGAATCTCTGCCAACAACCTGCCCGTCAGCACCGCCACTCCAAACCTGACCCAGGTGTACCAGACCAATGCAGCCATGCTGACGGCACAGCCAACCAGCCCAGCCACAACCATTTCTCAGACGGACACCCCCTCACCTACAGCCAGACTGACCCAGTCACCCTCCACCCCTCTTTCCACCCCACACCTGACTTCCCCACCGGGTGAGGCGATCCAAACCGCCTCCTCAGCTGTATTATGCAATCAGGCAGCCGCAGGTAACCCGATCGACATCACCATCCCGGATGATAGCCTGATCCCACCTGGACAAAGTTATATCAAAACCTGGAAGCTGGTGAACATTGGTACTTGCACCTGGACGACGTTATATTCCGCCAGCTTTTTCTACGGCGACCGTATGGGAGCCCCAGAATCGGTGCCATTACAAGCCACCGTCCTGCCGGCTGAAAGCGTCGAGATTTCTGTCGAGATGATCGCCCCGCAAGCTCCTGGTACGTACCAGGGCAACTGGAAGCTAAGCAGCCCAAATGGTGGGCTGTTTGGCATCGGCCCAAATGGGGATGCGCCATTTTGGGTGCGCATCATCGTGGCTGAAAACCAGGCCGGCACAGCAACAGCGACGGGAGAAGTCACTGCCACGACCAACCCAACCGATCTGGCCACACCCACAGCCACGCCACTGGGACAGGTTAGTGGCGAGCTTTCACCCGTCCTCGGCGACACCATCAACCTGGATAGCCTCACCCTGAACAGCGACGACGAAGACCTTATATATCAAGTGGATGCCGACCAATATCACTGGCTGACCCCACATGATGAGACGATGATCGGCGTATATGGCAACCAGGAGCCTTCGCTTACCGATTGCCGGTCGGCGGGTATGAGCTCAGCCCCAATCGCAGTGGAGAGCCTGTCGATTGGCACCTATCTGTGCTATACCACTGACGAGAAACGGTTTGGCAGGGCGCTCCTGGAGGAGGTGGACCCGGACAATTTCACCCTGACCCTGGATCTGCTCACCTGGTCACTGCCATGAGCACGCTTTATCTGGTGGCGACCCCGATCGGGAACCTGGAGGATATCAGTGCACGCGCCCTGCGTATCTTGCGTGAAGTGCGCCTGATTGCGGCTGAAGACACGCGCCAGACCGCCAAGCTTCTGCAGCGCTATGACATTCACACCCGAAGCCTCAGCTATTACGAGCACAACAAGCTGGTACGCCTGGAACAGGTGCTGGAGGTGCTGCAGGAGGGAGACGTAGCGCTGGTCTCGGATGCTGGTACCCCTGCCCTTAACGACCCGGGCTACGAGCTGGTACGCGCTGCCCTGGCAGCTGGCCACGAAGTTAGCCCCATCCCAGGTGCCTGCGCACCTATTGCTGCCCTCGTGGCATCCGGCTTACCCACCGATTCTTTCCTGTACCTGGGCTACCTGCCACGCAAGGCAGTCGAACGCCAGCGCCTGCTGACACAGGTTTCCAGCCTGCCTTATACTCTGATCTTCCTCGAAGCACCGCACCGCCTGCTTGTCTCCCTGCAAGACTTGCAAGCAGAGCTTGGTGACCGTCAGATTGCGGTGGGACGCGAGCTGACCAAGCTATACGAGGAAATCTTCCGCGGCAGCCTGAGTGAGGCATGCGAGCACTTCACTAAGCACACACCACGCGGCGAATTCACCCTGGTGCTGGCGGGAAATAGCACCCAAACAGAACGCTGGACCGAAGAACGCCTGAATGCTGAGCTGCAAGTGCAGCTGACCAAGGGAGAGCCTACCTCACAGCTGGCTGCCCGATTCGCTCGTCCGTCCGGCTGGTCGCGACGGGAGATCTACCAGCATCTACTCAAAACCCAAGGGAAAAAGACCCCCGAAAAATCTTAACCGATTTGTTTCACCAAACTTCACATCTCACAGACTATGGATCTAAACGATTACACTTCTTTCTCCAAAATCGACAAGCAAAATTACCTGGCTGAGATCGAAAACTTGCCCAGCCAGCTTCAATCTGCCTTCCGGCAGGGTTTGAGTCTGAACCTGCCTGACTGGCAGGGCATCCAACAGGTGCTCATCGCTGGCATGGGCGGCTCAGCTATCGGGGCTGACTTACTGGCAGCCTATGCCGCCCCCCTCTGCCGGGTACCCATCGTTGTGCAGCGCAACTACAGCTTGCCCGCCTGGGTGAGCGGACCCCAGACACTGGTCGTCGCCAGCTCACATTCGGGCAACACCGAGGAGACCCTGGCGGCTTTCGAGCAGGCTTCCGAAAGGGGCTGCCACATCCTGGTGTTGTGTACAGGTGGAAAATTAGCTGAGGCCGCCAAGGGTTCAAACGTCCCATTATGGACCTTCGAGCACCCTGGGCAGCCGCGTGCCGCGGTCGGTTATTCCTTTGGATTACTGCTAGCGCTGCTGGCACGCCTGAGTCTGATCCCCGACCCAGCGGGTGAGCTCACAGGTACAATTACGGCTATGCGCACACAACAAGCGAGCTTGAATGCCGAATTGCCCGTGGTCCGTAACCCGGCCAAGCGCCTGGCGGGGCAGCTCGTGGGTCGCTGGGTGATGGTTTTTGGGGCGGACGTTCTCGAGCCGGTCGCACGTCGCTGGAAGACGCAAATCAACGAGCTTGCCAAGGCCTGGGCACAGTTTGAGGGCTTACCTGAGGCTGACCACAACGCATTGGCGGGTCTGGAACACCCCGAGCAGGCACTCTCATCTGCCATGGCGCTGTTCCTGCGTGCCCGCTCTTATCACCCACGCAACCAATTGCGTACGGAGCTGACCAAGCAGGCTTATATGCTCGAAGGGCTGAACACCGACTTCGTGGACGCTCAAGGTGAAACACCTCTCGCCCAGCTGTGGACCGCACTGCACTTCGGTGACTACGTGGCGTATTACCTGGCGATGCTGTATGAGATCGACCCGACGCCGATCTCGGCGCTGGAGGGATTCAAGCGCCAACTGGCGGAACGGTAGCTCATTAGAATGTTAGCACGTTAAAACGTTAGAACGTTGGCTTTTTTGATGAAGAAAGTAATTTTAATCCGACCTACCAGCGCGTAAATAAAAACTTCCAAAGGATGAGTTTCATTCCTTCGGAAGTTTGTGTTTTATATTGAGATTATGGCTTATGCGCCGTGATCTTGGCGCTGAAGACGGCTTCCCTGACGGGTTTGTCGCCCAGGTCGACGCCCTCATCCAGCTCGACCACCTTGACCTTCACCCCATCGCTCATCACCAGACGTTTGCCCGCTGTGGAGCCTGCTTCTGGTTGAATTACCTTCACATACTCATCCACCGTTTGCTGGTCGAAGTAGACCGGGGTGAGCTCGATATTGGTAAATCCAGCCCCTTCAAGCGTGGCAATGTAGTCTTTCACATCCAGCGCTCCGGCCACACAACCCGCCCAGGCACTCAGGCTGTCCTTGACCACCTGGGGCAAGGGACCGTCGGTGACGATATCGCTGAGGGCAAGCCTGCCACCGGACCTCAGCACGCGGAAAGCTTCGCGGAAGACCTGCGGCTTATCGGGTGATAGATTGACTACACAGTTGGAGATAATGACATCCACGCTGTTATCTACCACGGGCAGGTGCTCGATCTCGCCCAGGCGGAAATCGACGTTCTTGAAGCCCAATTTTGCCTGATTGGTACGTGCTTTTTCGAGCATCTCGGCAGTCATGTCCACACCGATCACATGCCCACTCTCTCCGACCTTCTTTGCCGCCATGAAGCAGTCGATGCCGCCGCCCGAGCCAAGGTCGAGCACGATTTGACCAGGCTTGAGTGAGGCCAGGGTGATCGGGTCACCACAACCCATGGAGAGCCCGGTGACTTCCTCTGGCAGTGTTTCCAGCTCGGAGATGGGGTAGAGCTTACTGGCTGATATATCTTCCACATCTTTCGAGCCACAGCAGCTGGTCGAAGCCGGTACACAGCAGCTCGATGAGGCTTTAGGCGTAAAATCTGCAGCTGCCTTTCCGTAATGTTCACGCACGGCTGTGCGAATATCTGCGGGTTTTTCCTGTATGTTTGATTCAGACATGGTCTTTTCTCCTTTTATTAACAATTGTTCGCAGCGCTCAGACTGATAAAACCTATTATTCAAATTATATCCATAATTTTCGATTAGTCAAGAGGAAGAATGTCATATTAATCCATTATTTTCGATTATATAGCCATTTCCTTGACATTTTAGGCACATTCTGATAATATATATCCAAATTACATCGATATTTTTGGATGTGTTTCTAGATAGGGATTACTCATGGACAATATTACCTCCACTTTGATCTCCCAGCTGCTGGAAAAGGCACTGGAAAACACACAGCC
>Ga0315291_10010108_pt1 | contig 11558 bp, 8 predicted proteins | sample YL17G12_20_MG_FD_203070 | JGI IMG/M metagenome (GOLD analysis project Ga0315291, IMG submission 203070) | Sediment microbial communities from Yellowstone Lake, YNP, Wyoming, USA - YL17G12_20 | ecosystem: Environmental > Aquatic > Freshwater > Lake > Sediment | place: USA: Wyoming | collected...
TGCCGGAGGTGCCCACGAGCCTTTGGCTTCCTTATCTGGGCCGAGGACTCGACGGCGGCGCGGCCACCCTGCTCGCCCAGGAGGCAATCTGCGCGATTCGCTACCTCAACGGCGAGCCGATCGAGCAGGATCACACGGGCTTCATCTCGGATACCATTCTGCGCGAGTTGGGCATTCAGCTCGTGGACGGCCGCATGCCCGGGTTCGCCGCCCTCCTCGGTCCCGCGCCCACGAACGAGATCGCGGTCAAGACGGTCCGCGCCCTCCAGCAGCGCAGCATCCTTTCCTTCCTCCTGTGCAACCGCGACGGCAAGTCCATGTATGACCAGATGGTGGCTGAAAGCGTCGAGATGGGTTGGAAGACTTATATTGTTCCCGTAGGGCGGGACACCGCTTCGGCGATCTACGTGCTCGACTGGGCCATCCGAGGCGGGCTCACCTTCGGCGGCCTCAAGAAGGGCGATTTCGAGGGCTGCCTGCGATACACCCGCAACCGCATCTTCGCCTTCGGCATCACCTTCGGGCCGATTCCGGACGACTGGTACGCCGTGGGCGCGGGCGCGGTTCTCATGGGTTTCCCGGTAATTTCGGACCACGCCTCGACCCCGGAGGTGCGGCCCACCGGTGTGACCACCTACGAAGCGGTGGTGCGCGAGACCGATCCCTCGAAAATCGTGCAGCAGGCCATTCAGGTGCGTGGCGTCAAGGTCAAGGTGGAGGAGATTGACATTCCGGTGTCCTATGCGGCGGCGTTCGAGGGCGAGCGCGTGCGGCGCGAGGACATGGCCGTGCAATTCGGCGGCAAGTACTCGCGCGGCGTGGAGTTCCTGCGGACGCGCGACATCGAGGAGGTGGAGGACGGCAAGGTGACCTTGGTGGGACCCGATCTGGACACCCTCGAGGAAGGCGGCGCGATGGATCTGGGCATTCTGGTCGAGGTTTCCGGGCGCAAGATGAAGAGCGATTTCGAGGGGATCCTGGAGCGCCAGATACACCGCTACCTGAACCACGCGATGGGCGTGATGCACATCGCCCAGCGCGATCAGATCTGGGTCCGCATCAGCAAGGACACGGTCAAGGCGGGTTTCCGGCTCAGGCACTTCGGCACGATCCTTCACGCCAAACTGCAGGGCGAATTCGGAGGGATCGTTGACCGCGTGCAGGCGACCATCTTCACCAAGCCGGACGACGTGAAGAAGCTGCTCGACGAAGCGACCCCGGTTTTCGACGCGCGCGACGCCCGCGTGGCCGGCATGACCGACGAATCGGTGGACACTTTCTACTCGTGCACGATCTGCCAGTCCTACGCCCCGAACCACGTCTGTGTCATCACCCCCGAACGTCTCGGGCTTTGCGGCGCCTACAACTGGCTGGACGGGCAGGCCGCCTTCGAGATCAACAGCACCGGCCCCAACCAGCCCATCAAGAAAAGCCGCGCGATCAACGAGCGCGCGGGCGAATGGGAGGGAGTCAACGAGTTCGTATACAGCCACTCGAACCGGTCGGTCACGCGGTTCGCGGCTTATTCATTGATGGAGAACCCGATGACGTCGTGCGGGTGTTTCGAGGTGATCGTGGCCATTATTCCCGAGTGCAACGGGGTCATTGCCGTCAGCCGGGAATACCAGGGCGACACGCCGATCGGCATGCAGTTCAGCACGCTGGCCGGCGCCGTGGGCGGAGGCGCGCAGACACCGGGTTTCCTTGGCGTGGGCCGGCTTTACCTGACCTCGCGCAAGTTCATCTCGGCGGAAGGCGGTTTGCCGCGTCTTGTCTGGATGCCCAAGGAACTCAAGGAGGCCGTTGGGCCGGCCATCGAGCGGCGTGCGAAGGAAATGGGGCTCGACGGCTTCCTGGATAAAATCGCCGACGAGACTGTCGCCACGGACGGCGAGGCCCTGATGGCGTTCATGGAGAAGGTGGATCATCCCGCCAGGACGATGGAACCGCTGATGTGACGTCCCCATCGCCGGCGAAGCGGAAGCATCAAACCATTAGGAGGAGTGCGGAGCAATGCCACTAACCGGACTGGACATCTACAAGCATCTGCCGCGCGAGAACTGCAAGAAGTGCGGCGTTCCCACTTGCCTGGCCTTCGCGATGAAGGTCGCCGCCGGGCAAGCCGGCCTCGACCTGTGCCCGCGCCTGGACGACAAGGCGCGCGCCGCCCTGGCCGAGGCGAGCGCGCCCCCCCAGCAACTCGTGAAAATCGGCGCGGGCGACAAGGCCATTGAAGTGGGTCAGGAGACGATCCTCTATCGCCATGAGGAGAAGTTCCACCATCCCACGGCGGTGGCCATCTGCGTGAATGACGGCCTCGAGGGCGCCGCGATCGAAGGACGCTGCCGCGAGGTGGCGGCCCTGAAGTTCGAGCGTCTCGGCGCAACGCTGCAAGTGGACATGATAGCGGTCTACAACACCTCCCGGCAGCCGCAGCCTTTCGCCAACGCCGCGCGCGTGGCAAGCAAGACGTCGGGAATGCCCCTGGCCCTGATTGCCGCCGACCCGGAATGCCTGAAGGCGGCCGGCCTGGCCGTGAAGGAAACACGCCCCCTGCTATGGGCGATGTGCGCGGCGAGCCAGACGGCGAAATTCCTGGCCGTCGCGAAGGAGCTCAACCTGCCCATCTGCCTGGAAGGCGATGGGTTCAATGCGCTGGTGGCTCTCGGCGAGGCCGCGCGGGCGGAAGGCCTGAAGGAAGTCGTGCTCTCGCCCGGGCAGACGGGTGCATCCAAGACCCTCGAGTTTCTCACTCAAAGCCGCCGGGCCGCTCTCCTGAAGAAGTTCCGTCCGCTCGGATTCCCCATCGCCGTGCCGGTCCTCAAGGGAGAGTCGTTCCAGGCCGTCGTTGAGGCGTGCTGGTTCATCCTGAAATACGCGGCGCTGGTGGTGGTCAACACCACCCGGCCGGAGCAGATCCTCAGCATCCTCACCAGCCGGCAGGATATCTACACCGATCCGCAGAAACCGGTGCAGGTGCAGGCGGGACTCTATACGATCGGCCAGCCGGGGCCGGACTCGCCGTTGCTGGTGACGACGAATTTCGCGCTGTCGTACTACTCGGTGGCTTCGGAAGTCGAGTCATCGCGCGTGCCGGCGTACATCCTGTCGGTGGACACGGAAGGCACCAGCGTGCTGACCGCGTGGGCGGCGGACAAATTCAACGCGACGACGATCACGGCGGCGCTGAAAAAGTCGGAGATCGAGTCGAAGCTTCCCCACCGGAAAATGGTCATTCCCGGCCATTTGGCGGTGATCAGCGCGCCTCTGAGCGATGAATCGGGCTGGCGGGTTCAGGTGGGGCCGAAGGAGGCTTCCGGCCTGGTCTCCTTCCTCAAGAGCCAGTGGAAACCATGATGAGCGACGTTGCCGAGAGTGAATCCCCTGAGTGCCTCGTGCGATTCGTCAATAACGAATCGGCTGTGGCCGTTGCGCGCGGTTCGACCATCCTGGACGCGGCGCGCAAGGCGGGGGTATTTATTGACAGCCTTTGCGGGGGCGACGGCGTGTGCGGCAAGTGCCGCGTCATCGTGCGGGAAGGCAAGGTCAAGGGGGGCAGAGCCGAATCTCTGACCGCCGAGGAAATCCGGCAGGGCAATGTTCTGGCCTGCGAGACCCAGGTGGATAGCGACCTGGTGGTGGAAGTGCCCGTGGCCGTGAGCTTGCGGGAGCAGATACCCGAGGGGGGCAGGCCTCGGCGGCGGTTGTATGAGATGGCCACGCGCGAGCGCCAGCCCTCGAAGCTTGAGCCGCTGGTCAGGAAAGTGCATCTTCGCGTGTCCAAACCCTCTCTGGAAAACAACGCTGCGGACCTGGAGCGTCTCGAATACGCCCTGCGCGAAACGCTGAAGTCCGACAACGAGTACCAGATGGGGCTGAAAGTCATCCGGACGCTGCCCGACGTGCTTCGCCGCGCCGAGGGAAGCGTCACCGCCACCGTCGGCTATCGCGGCCGGCTCAGCGAGATCACGGAGGTGACGCCGGGCGACACAAGCGCGCGAAGCCTCGGAGTTGCCGTGGACGTGGGAACGACCACCATTGTCGCGCACCTGGTGGACCTGGCCGTTGGGCAGACGCTGGAATCCGCCCTCATGTACAACTCGCAGGCCGCGTACGGCGCCGACGTGATTCGGCGGATCATCTGGTGCTCCAGCAACCCCGGCGGCCTGGGCAAGATTCACGAGATCACGGTTGAGGACATCAATCAGCTGATCCACGAACTCGAAGAGAAGTTCCACCTGAGCATCAACGATATTGACCTGGTCGTGGCCGTCGGAAACACCACGATGATGCACTTCCTCCTCGGGATCAATCCCGAATGGATCCGCCGCGAACCCTACTGCGGAGTCACCTATCAGCCTCCGGCTTTCCGCGCCTCCGAAGTGGGCTTGACGATCAACGCCCGCGGGCTCCTCTACTGTCTTCCCTCGGTCGGCTCTTTCGTGGGGGCCGACATCACGGCGGGCGTCCTGGCCACGGGGATGAATGAGAGCGATGATCTGCGCATGCTGATTGACATCGGCACCAACGGCGAGGTCGTGATCGGAAACCGCGAATGGCTCGTTTGCGCCAGCGCGTCGGCGGGGCCGGCCTTCGAGGGCGCCGGCAACCGCGACGGCATGCGCGCCACCCATGGGGCCATAGACCACATCCGGGGCTGGAGCAGATCCCGCACGTTCGGCTATTCCACCGTCGGCGACAAGCCCCCGATCGGACTGTGCGGCACGGCCTACGTGGATCTGCTGGCGGAGCTCCTGCACATGGGGGTCATGGACAAGACGGGCAGATTCGATTTCAGCAACGGCTCATCGCGGCTTCGGCGGGGGCCGGACGGCACGGCTGAATACGTCGTGGTGTATGCGGGAGAAAAAGGCGCGCCGCGCGATCTCGTGATCACCGAGGACGATTGCTCCAATCTCATTCGCGCGAAGGCGGCGATCTACGCCGCCGCGAAGTTGCTCTTGCGCTCGCTGGGCCTCACCTTTGCCAACCTCAAGGAGATCATGGTGGCCGGCGCGTTCGGGAACTACCTCGACCTGGAAAACGCGGTTCTCATCGGGTTGTTGCCCGACTTGCCGGCCGAAAAGCTCCGTTTCGCCGGCAACACGTCCATTGCGGGAGCGAAGATCGCCATGTTGAGCTGCGACCGGTACCGCGAGGCCCAGCGGATCGCGCAGAGGATGACGTACTTTGAACTGAGCACCGCGCCCTCCTTCATGGAGGAGTTTTCCTCGGCTTGTTTCTTTCCGCACACCAACATTGAGGAATTCCCCTCGGTGATGGCGCGCTTTGCGAATAAATGAAGAACGACGCGCGAACAACACACGAGGGACCACGCGTCGAGGCGGGAGCTGAAATGGCGTACCTGGTGGCAGTAGCGGGAAAAGGTGGCGCCGGCAAGACCACGCTGGCCGCCTGTTTTGTGCGCCTTCTCCTGGACAAGAAGCTGACGCCCGTTCTGGCCGTGGATGCCGACCCCAACAGCAGCCTTGCGCCGCTCGTCGGGCTCGAGCCCGGGCCAACGATCAGCGATATCCGGCAGGAAATGATGGAAGAGAAGACACGAACGACAGGAATCCCCAAAGAGCGTCTGCTGGAGATGAAACTTGAGAGCTGCCTTCAGGAATCCGCCGGGTTCGACCTGCTTACCATGGGCCGTCCCGAAGGGGCGGATTGTTACTGCTACGTCAACAACCTGCTGCGCGGAGCCTTGCTGCGGCTTAGAGAGAACTACCGGATGACGGTGGTGGACAACGAAGCCGGCATGGAACACCTCTCGCGCATGAACACAAACGACATTGACTGCCTGATGTTGGTGTGCGAGCCCACGATGGTGGGCGCGCGTTCCGCGGTCCGCATCTGCCGGTTGGCCGAGACACTGCCCGTCCAGGTGCGGCGAAAGGTCCTGGTGTGGAACAAGGTGCAGCCGTCCGGCGTGCCGGGTCAGCCGGCGGATCTGGTCCGCAACGAGAGCATGGACGAGACCGTTTCTCTGCCGTTTGATGAGCAGATCGCGCAGCTCGCAGTGTTAGAACGGAGTGTTTTGACGCTCCCATCGTTGCCCACCGCGTTTTCCGATTTGGCGGACGCCTGTTTGGACGGCCTGAGGAGCGCCACTTGATAGAGATACAAGTTACGAATGGAAAGGGAGAACCATGGAAAGCACAGACACCGCGCAGAAATGGGCTTCGGCCGTAAACCACTTGACCATCGGGGCCACCGCTGCCCAGGGAGGCACCCGAACGAAAACGGTGACCGTGGGTGGGGCGAAATGCGTGCCCTGGCTGGCATACGAGGGAGACGTGGGCTGCCGGCCGGTCGTCGCCTTGGAGATCTGGGATTCGGGCGCCGATAATTGGCCTCAGGAACTGCGCGCGCAGTACGGCGGCGCAATGAACGATCCCGCTGCCTGGGCCAGGAAGGGCGAAGAGCTGGGAGCCGATCTCATTTGTCTCAAGCTGATGGGAACGCACCCGGAGATGGGCAATCGCGGCGCCGACGAGGCGGCTGCGGCGGTCAGATCCGTTCTTGCCGCCACCGGCCTGCCCCTCATCGTCCTGGGGTGCGGGATAGACGAGAAAGACAACGAGATCCTGCCCAAGTGCTGTGAAGCCGCGCGTGGGGAGAACTGCCTCTTTGGAATGATCCGCCAGAAGAACTACCGAACGCTCGTGGCCGCGTCGCTGGCCGACGGGCACAAAGTGCTTGCCGAATCCCCTCTTGACATCAACATCGCCAAGCAAGTGAACATTCTGGCGCACGACATCGGCTATCCCCTCGAGAACCTGGTCATCTTTCCCACGACGGCCGCCATGGGTTACGGCTTCGAGTATGTTTACAGCATTATGGAGCGCGGCCGGCTCGCGGGACTGGGCGGCGATCCTCTGCTTCGGCAACCCGTCCTGTGCGACGTGGGCTTCGAAGCCTGGCGAGCAAAGGAAGCCCAGGCGTCCGAAGCGGAGCTGCCCGGCTATGGTCCGGCCAGCGAGCGCGGGCCGCTCTGGGAAACAATCACGGCGACGAACTACCTGCAGGCCGGAGCGGATATTCTGGTGCTCCGCCATCCCGTGGCCGTCGCCCAGGCGAAAGAGGCGATAGAAACTCTCCACGGGGCCGCGAAGTAGGAGGACGGGCAAACAAGGGAGACTAGCCCGAAGCAACAGGACGCTGTATGGAGGATCTTCTCGGAAAGGAGAAATGTCATGTACATTGTGGGAGAGTGTCTCAACGGGATGTTCAAGCGGGTGCGTCAGGCGATCGAGGAGCGCGATAAGAGCGTAATCCATGAGTTGGCGCGCTCTCAGGTTGCCGCGGGGGCCAACGCCCTCGATCTGAACGTCGGGCCGTCCATCGGCGATCCGGTGACCAACATGACGTGGCTGGCCGAGACCGCGCGGGAGGCGACCGATGCTCCTTTGTGGATTGACAGCCCGAGATGGAGTGTTCAGAAAGAAGTCATTCCGCGTCTTTCCGGACCGAAAGGGATCAACTCCACGAAAGCGGATGAATCGGCGCTGGACAAGTATCTGCCTCTGGCGGTCGAGAACGGCGCCGCCTTGGTCGGGCTCACCATTGACCAGAAGGGCGTGCCCGCGGATGCGGAGAAGCGGGTCGAACTCGGGGTGCAGATCATGGGCAAGGCCATGGAAGCCGGCCTCTCATCAGAGCTCCTGTTCATTGACCCGATCATTCTTCCGGTCAATGTAGCCCCGGCCCAACCGGCAAACGTTCTGAAAGCGCTTGCGCAACTGGTGGTTTTCAGCGATCCGCCTCCGCGCCTGGTGATCGGCCTCTCGAATCTTTCTCAGAACTGCACCCATCGCAACCTGATCAACCGGATTTTTCTTGTGATGGCTCAGTCGGCGGGACTGAGCGCCGCGATTCTCGATCCGCTGGACGAGGAGCTGATGAATGCCCTGATCACCGCCGAGATTCTCTTGGGCAAAGCGATCTACTGCGACGGGTTCCTTGAGGCATACCGGATGCGCAGCCAACCGGGCAAGTCCTAGGGGACGCGGCCACGCGCCGAAAGCGGGAGAGGCCTCACGAGACGGTTTGCCGGAGCGCGCCCCGACCCCGAATGCATGGCGAGGCCGGGATCGGTGTTGCCGTTTGTGAGGCGGAGAGAGGATGGGCGTTTATGGATCTGAAATGCCCGGGGCGGATCAGCAATGCCCCCAAAGAGACGTTCATCGCCGCCTGTCCCTCGTGCAAACGCGACATTGAGATGTTCCAGGACGAGTCGAAGGTCCGCTGCCGTTGCGGGCAGTGGGTTTTTCAGGAGGTTTTGCCCTCGTGCGTGAAGTGGTGCGCCGCGGCGGCGCAATGCCTGGGAGAGGTGGGAAGCCTTGCCGAGAGCATGCAGCGCGCGCAGGCGGCGCCCGATCAGGCGGAGCAAGAGCAGCGTCTCAGGGAGCTCCGCGAGCTGATCGCGGAGATTCAGAGGCGGTGCGCCCAGCGGAAGGCGGCTGAGGAACAAGAGGTTCTTCAGCGACCGAAGGACCCGGGTCATGAGAAAGCTTGAACGCCAGGCAAACTATCAGGAGGCCCTGAGCAGAGCCCTTGAGTGCGTGCGGCGGCGCCCCGCGCAGAACCTGGCCGCGCTGGGCGCGCGTGAAGCGCCGTCGCAGCGCCTCGAACTCCCCGTCTTGGAACGGATCTTCCTGATCGATCTCGGAGCCGGCACGGTTGCGCTGTCCGATGGACGCGGGGCAGCCTCCGAAGAGAGCCTGAGCATCGGGTGGAAGATACTCGCGCTGCACTATCTGTCCGCCGACGTCCCGTGGCCCCCTTGTGGCGCGTGGATCAGTTATGGGGATCTGCCCGAAGCCCGCGGATACAAGACGGTGTATGAGGCCCGTGTCATCGAGCGCCTCTGCGCAACGGCGGGGTGCGATCGCGACCGCCTCGTCGGAGCGTGTGCGCGGCTTGGCGCTCGGCGCCTGTCCTTGGGAAACGAGGGTTTCACTTTCCAGTTTTTCCCGCGGTTGGAGATCCGGTTTGCCTGGTATGCCGGAGACGAAGAACTCGGACCCGGCATTTCCTTTCTTTATCCCGACAACGCTCTCTGCTTCCTCTCGGTGGAAGACATCACCGTACTGTCGGAAAGCCTTGTCGGCAGACTCAACAAGATTGGATGGTGAGACCATGCATGCAATATGCGTTGTGGCGACCGGAAAAGACGTCGGCAAGACCACCGTCTGCATCGGTCTTGTGAAGCTCCTGCGAGACCGGGGGCTGCGCGTGAATTTCATCAAACCGGTGGGGCAGTCCTACATTCAGATAGACAGCGCGAGAATGGACAAGGATTCGATTCTGATGCGGTCGGTCTATGATCTGAAAGGCGACTTGACCGACATGAGTCCGGTGACGATACCCAGGGGCTTTGTGCAGGACTACATCTTCAAGCCCGACGTGGAGCCGCTGAAGAAGCGCGTTCTGGAGGCCTACGAACGGCTCTCGCGGGACTGTGACGTTCTGGTGGTGGAGGGCACGGGACACGCGGGCGTCGGATCCTGTTTCGATCTATCCAACGCCGACGTTGCGGCCCTCATGAATGCCCAAGCTCTGGTCGTGGCCGAAGGGGGAATTGGGAGCACCATAGACGAAGTCTGCCTGAACGTCTCGCTGTTCCAGGCAAAAGGCGTGAACGTGCTCGGCGTTGTTGTCAACAAGGTCTTTCCGGACAAATGGAAACGGTTGAGGGACGATCTGGCCAGAGGGCTGGGGAACAAAGGGCTGACCTTGCTGGGGGTTCTTCCGCACGATATGACATTGACCTATCCCCGCATGGGCCAGATCGCGCAGGTGCTCGGGGCCCAGGTGCTGTGCGGGCAAGAGGCGCTCGACACGCGGGTCGAGAACGTGATCGTGGCCGCCATGGAACCTCAAAACTTTCTTCCGCGCGTTGGACCCCACACTCTGATGATCACACCGGGCGACCGGATTGACAACATTCTTGTGGCGCTCTACACCCGCCATTACAGCACGGACGTCCGGGGCGCAGTGGACGGCATTGTGTTGACGGGCGGGCTTGTCCCCGACCTGGCCATCCTGGAGATTATGAAGGCCTCTGGAATGCCCGTTCTTTTGTGCAAAGAGAACACCTACCCGGTGGCCGCTGAGGTGAACAGCATGGTCTTCAAGATTCTTCCGGACGATCTGGACAAGATCGAACTTGCCCAGAGGCTTGTCCGGGATCATCTCGATGTCGAGACCCTTCTGTGCAAAGTGCTCGGGGACGACAGGACACAACCAGGAGTTCGCGCCGTCCCTTCTGAAGACTCTGCGCAAGGGTGAGAGACGCGTTTCGGTGCCGGCGCACGGCACAGAAAAGGAGAGAGCCGTTATGGGAATGCTCAGTTCCATTCAAGAGGGCAAGTTCACGATTCTTGTCGAGTTCACGCCGCACAGCGGGGCTGAGGTGGAGCATATCGCGCGGATCGCGAAAGGGATCGCGAGGCTGAACGAGAAATACGCGCCGAACCGGATTGTTTTCGCGGGCATTTCGATGACCCAGAATCCCGGCGGCCAGCTTTCCTACGACCACCTGGCCGCGCTGGCGATCCTCAAGGAGCAGGGGTTCCCGGAGGGTCTGGAAATCGTCCCCCACGTCACGGCCAAGGACATGAACGTGGACGCGCTGACGATCTTCCTCACGGCTCTCGCGGAGCGCGGCGTGCGTTCGGTGCTTGCGCTGACGGGGGATTCCTCGCTGGGGGCAAAGAGCGTGTTCGAGGTGGATGCCCTCGGACTTCTCCAGCTAGTGCGCAGGGTCAATGTCAACCTCCTGAAAAAGGCCAAGACGCCGGAGTTCGACACGGCGCCGATCATCACCGCGGGTGCGGCGGTGTCGCCCTTCAAGTACACCGAAGGCTCTCTGGCCATGCAGTACATCAAGGCCTCGAAGAAGATCCGCGAGGGGGCGGCCTTTCTCACCTGCCAGAGCGGCTGGGACTCCGAGCGCTCGGAACACCTGGCCAAGACTCTGGGCGGGGAAGGCGCCCCGCTGATCGGGAACGTTCTGGTCGTGAACCACGCCGCGGCAAAATACATGCAGACGCTCCCCGGCTGCGTGGTGACCGATGCCTTCCTGACCAAACTCTCGAAGGAGAAGGAGCCGGACTACCTTCTGCGCGCGAGCCACCAGCTCGCGATGTTCCGCGCCCTGGGCTACGGGGGGATTGACCTCGGCAGGCCGGGCGAGTTCAAGACGGTGGAAGAGATCGAGAAGATCGTGGACGGCGCGCTGCCGATAACGGACTGGCGCGAATTCAAGGCCAGCATCACCTTCCCGATGCCGGAGGCGCCCACCCCGCGCTTCAAGCGCACGGCCGGTTTTTCCCGGGCCGTGCACAGCACGGTTCTCGAACCCCATGCGCCTTTGCGCGGCATAACGCGGGCCCTCATGAGCCCCTTCAACGCCGGGGCCGAGCGCGAAAGCGCCCTCTACCGCATTTTCAACGCGCTGGAGGAGGCGGGCAAGGGCCTGATGTACGAATGCAAGCATTGCGGCGACTGCTTCCTGCCGGAGAACAACTTCATCTGCACGTGGGGAG
>Ga0315291_10010111_pt1 | contig 11553 bp, 9 predicted proteins | sample YL17G12_20_MG_FD_203070 | JGI IMG/M metagenome (GOLD analysis project Ga0315291, IMG submission 203070) | Sediment microbial communities from Yellowstone Lake, YNP, Wyoming, USA - YL17G12_20 | ecosystem: Environmental > Aquatic > Freshwater > Lake > Sediment | place: USA: Wyoming | collected...
TTGCGTGCGATGACCCAAGATTCGACTTCAGCCGGATTACCGATGCAGAGGGCAACTATCGCTGTGCGACCAAGGAGCAAGCCGGCGGGGCGCCCGCCGGCACCCGGTACAAGGTGGAGATCGTTCCCCGAGCGGATCTCATCATGCCAGTGGCAGAGGTACCCCGGGATGAGCACGGCAGGGCTCTTCCGGCCACAGAGGTGCCACCGAGGTACCAGAGCTTCGACACGTCGGACCTCTCGTGTACTGTGGAGGCCGTGCCAATCTTCACCACGCAGCGGAAGCGGTACGACTTCCGGCTCCAGTGACGGGTACATTCGTTGAACCCGTTCGTAGTGCCCCGATTCGTCGGGGCAAACTGTTCGTAGTGCCCCGATTCCTCGGGGCGAGCGGGATGATTCTAGATGACCTCGCACGACCTCCGGAATTCACCAACTGGCACAGGAAACAGTGGCACCGGCGTCTCGCCGGTGGAAGCCAAGTAGGGCACATAGCGGCCGGAAGACACCGGCGAGACGCCGGTGCCACTTGCCTCCTGGAATCACGCCAGTCCGTTGGGGAGAAGACCGCATGAATGCGGTCACTACCGACGCTTGCTCGCAAGTCACTCTCCTCGCAGTACCGCCAGTGACTTCTCGTAGAACTCCTGTTCCGGCTTCAGGCCGTTGGCCTTGCAGAAGGCGATCAGCTTCTCGAACCGTTTCTCCGGATCGGCGCCGGTGGCGTAACAGAGCTTGGCCAAGCAATGGGGGCAGAGGGCCAACGGGCGGCGGTCGGATTCGGCCCGGTGGTTGCTGCCGCACATGTTGCACTCGTAGAGCGTGCAGTGCATCATCGAGAACATGTGGCCGGTCTCGTGGCTGGCCGTCTTGATCGTGCGGCGAAGACAGAGGCGGAAGGCGTCGTCACCTTGGCTGGGGTCGCCGTTGCGGTAGATCGACCAGACGCCCACCCGCTCCCGTAGCGAGGCCTGGCCGAAGACGAAGTTCCAGCCCTCGCCCGGCCACAGATCCGAGGTCGTCAACGCGATCAGCACACAGGCGTCCTGAGGGAGGTTCGGCTGGAGCACTTCGTCGAGCACATAGGTGGTCAGAATCTGTTTGTCGCCCCAGGCCGGGTGCGTCCGCCGGGCCTCTGCGGGAATCAACTTCAGCGGCAACTCGTCGCGGATCTTCACCGGCAGGTCGAAGTAGACCCCCAGAAACTCGGCCGTGCGGTTGACGATCTCCCGCTGGGTGCGGTTGAAATCGCCCAGCGGCTGCACGTAGATCATGCGGCGCCGGGGGGCACCCACCGAAGGTGGGTCGGGCTTGACGGGCCGGTCCTCGACGTACTGGCGATAGGTCTGGCCGGGCTCGGGATGCACCGCCAGCCATTCTCCGGGCCGGGGCTTGCCCAGCTTCGTGTGCAGCGGCAGCAGCTTCCTGAACTGTGCGGGCAACACGGCGTCGCCCCCGGGCCTGCTGCCCGCCCAGGCCAGCACGACCGCCACGCAACCGGCAATCAGGAGCAGCGGGAAGAGTCTCGTCAGCATGGTGCTCCGCCTGTTGACCATGATCTGCCTGCGCCTCATTCTGCGCATTCCACTCCGCTCTCCGGACCAGGTCGATGACCAGCAGCTCCGGCCCGCAGAGAAAACGCCGGCTCACCAATTGGCGATCAGATCGTGGCCAAGCACCGTTTGGTCGTTGACCTTCTTTAGGTCCCTCCCGAAGCTCTTGCGAAAGGCGGTCTTCATGCTTCGCCTTGCAGGATGCGAAAGACCTCCTCGCGGGTGGCGATGTTGGTCTCTTGTCCCTCGCGGATCGCCTCGGCCAGGGCGAAGTCTTCGAGCACTTCGGCGAAGACCTCGTGCAACAGCTCGCGTTGCTCCTGGAGCGTCTCGGCCAGAGCTTCCTTGAGCGCCTGCTTTAGCGTGGCCTGGTTCACGTCGGTTCCTGCCATGTTAGCCACCCCTACCGTGCAAGTTGACAATTGACCTTCCGTGGGGCAAGGGCCCCCCACAATCCCGATTATCACCGCCGCCCCATTGCGAGGCAACCCCCCCGGGTACCCTCTGGGTGCTGCCCTTCCCGGGCCTTGAACACTCCGGTCCGAACACCCACAATAGCCCAGTCCCGAATCCCTAATCCCCAATCCCTACTCCCGAATCCCTAAATCCCCCAGAGCCTCGGAAAGGAATGCCCATGAGCGGAATTCCCGTACTCCATGCGGAAGGCGACTGCATCGCCCGGACGTGGGAAAACGCGCTGGTGACGCTGTACGAGTCGGGCTGCGACATCAGGACCCAGTACGACAAGCCGGGCGATCCGCCCAGCAAAGACGCCACCATGATCCTCGTGGTCCACGACCCGCTGGCCGAACCGATGATCCACCGCGACTTTCCCGGCGGGTTCGAGGAGCTGCAGGAGTACGTGATGGAGGTTTGCGACGGGATCAAGGACCACTGCGTCCGCGATCCGGGCGACCCGGCCGACACCCGCTGGGAATACACCTACCACCAGCGGCTCTTCGGCTACGAGGTGCCCACGCTGGCCCCGATCGACCAGATCGAGCAGCTCTGCCGGCGGCTGGCCGAGTCGCCGCACACCCGCCGGGCACAGGCGATCACCTGGAAGGTCTGGGAGGACAACACCTGCTACGATCCGGCCTGCCTGCAAAGCATCTGGTGCCGGATCAGCGGGCCGGACGAGGGAAGGGAGAAGAGGGAAGAGGGAAGGGAGAAGGGGGACGGCGGACGGGGGACGGCGGAAGGCCCAATCGGGAATCCGAAATCCGAAATCCGAAATCCGAAATCCGAAATCCCTAATCCCCAATCCCTAATCCCTACCCAACCCCTGCTGAGCATGAACGTCCGCTTCCGCAGCAACGATGCCTACAAGGCGGCCTTCATGAACATCTTCGCCTTGACGCAGTTGCAGCAGCGGATCGCCGCGTGGATCGAGCAGCTCTCGGGCAGCCCGGTCAAGCTGGGCCGCTACTGCCACATGGCCGACAGCTTCCACATCTACGGCTGCAACCTGGCCGAGTTCGAGGGGCGATTCCTGGGCGCGATCAAGAAGCGCTCTTTCGACCAGCGTACCATGCGCTACGAAGACGTCCGCCAGATCATGGAGGAGGCCCGCCCGGCGATCCTCGAAAAGGCCCGCAGGATGGGCCGCGGGGTGCCCTGAACCGGTCGGCGGGGAGAAGTCTGCCTCATCCCGGCTCGTTGCGCTGCAGAATCCGCCTTCCCCAACAGCCGGACAAGGCCGAACTGGTAGGCCGACCGATCCAAACCTTTCGCAACCGTCGCAGGCCGATCGTTGACAACTCCTTTCAGCGCCACTACAATCAGAAATTGAATACGCGACAGCGAAAAGGCATGACGCAAAGGACCAAAAGCGGTAGTGAGTTTGCACCAGTCAGCTTCTCCGGCACAAGGGGTTCGGGCCGGAGAGCATGATCGAGGTCGCTCGGGACCAGAGTTCGAGGCCGAAGTCCAGCCGCGCTTCGAGCTTGCGCCCTGGCGCCTTGGCGTGAAACCTCTCTTTCCGAGACACGATCTTTAGATGGCTGTCGTGAGGATCTCAGATGAAGGTGTACGTGGACAACGTAATTGCCTCGGCCGTCGTTCGAGCGGACCTGGCGGAATCCTCGGAAATGGAGGCGCTGAAGCGCCTCCAGGCGCCACCGTACATCAATGAGCTTGAAATCGTGACATCGCGGGAGTCGTGGCGGGAGCAGGAGCGCACATGGGACCCTGAGGCCCGGGCAGAACTACGGGATGCGCGATCCGGCATTGGCGTGGTCCCGGACGATCACGGGGTCTTAGACTTCAGCACCATCGATTATGGATACCGAGGCTTCGTCGCGTCGCCGCTCGTCACAGATATCATTGACGAGCCGACCTTCGCCAAGTTGAAGGGGTTGGGCCTGAAAGACGCAGATGCCCGACATCTGATGTACGCGTTATGCAACGGTTGTCTTCGCTTCGTTACCACAGACCCAGATTTCCTCACGAGGAGAGACGCAATAGAGGCGGCGTATCCGGCAATTCACGTACTCAAGCCGTCGGAGCTAGTCCGGGAGATGCCGGGTGCCGCGTAACCGTCTAACCGCGACCCTCAGGGGCAACAAAAGATGACCTGCGCAGAGGTGAAGTAGAATGGGAGTTTGCAGACATCAATTCGTAGTTGACGACAGCGGGCAGAGGCGAGCCGTCATCTTGGATATCGAGCAATACGAAAAGCTCCTCGAGGAGGCCGAAGAACTGGAGGCCATTCGTGCCTATGATGCGGCAAGGCGGCAACAGACGAAGCGATTCCGTTCGAGCAGGCCGTGACTGAGATCGAGCGTAGCCGACCGTGACCTATACGATCACAATTCTCCGGCGCGCACAGAAGGAACTAAGCGAACCCAGGGCGTTGCCCTAGACCGGATCTCAGTCCTTCGGACTGAATTGTGTGTGGGCGAGTCTTGCTGTGAGCTGGTGACAGCGATCCGCAGACACCCTCTCAGACGTCGCAGAGCTTCACCGCCTCCGAGAGCGACTGCACCGGATCGCGGGTGGGGATGAACTCCTGGGCCACGTAGCCTTTGTAGCCCGTCTCGACGATAGCCCGCATGATGGGCGGATAGTTCAGCTCCTGGTTGTCGTCCAACTCATTGCGGCCGGGCACGCCAGCGGTGTGGTAGTGGCCGATGTAGTCTTTCCACTGGCGGATCCGCGTGATGATGTCGCCCTGCATGATCTGGACGTGGTAGATGTCGAAGAGCATCTTCATCCGCGGCGAGGCGATCCGCTTGCAGACCTCGCCGCACCACTCGACCGTATCGCCCATGTAGCCGGGGTGGCCCTTCATCTCCGCGGCCACCCGGCTGTTGAGGACCTCGATGCAGAGGTTGATCTTCTTCTGTTCGGCGTAGCCGATCACCTTTTTGAGCCCCTCGACGGTGTTTTCCAGGCCCACATCGTCGGGGATGCCGTCGCGGAAGCCGGAGAAGGTGATCACCGAGGGGAACCCGGCCTCGGCGCAGGCGTCGACTGACTTGCGGATCTCGGCGATGCACATCTCGTGGTTGGCCTTGTCGTTAAAACCCTTGACGAAGCCGTGGCTGGGGGCCAGGGCGTTCAGCAGGCCGTATTTCTTCAACAGCGGCCAATCCTCGGGCTTCACAAGCTCGACCGACTTGATGCCCAGGGCAACGGCCACCTGGCAGAGCCGCTCCAGCGTCATGGGCTTGGGCGAGGCGTTGCCGATGAAGCACCAATCGCAGACCGACTGGTTGATCCGCCCCTTGGTGACCGCCCGGGGGATGGCCGCGGCCTTCTGGGTGGGCCGTCGCCGGATCGGGCCGATCAGGGGCACAGCGGCGGCGACCGCCACGGCCCCGGCGGTACGCTTCATCAATCCACGACGTGTTAGACTGCCGGGCAGGTCATGTTCGTTGTTCGTGCTCATGGTTGGCTTCCTTTTCGGGCAAGGTACAATTTCGTGAGTGAGTGGCCTTGATCCTACCACCATACCATCTTACCGGCGGGAAACAAGGCGTAGGCTATGCCATCGGTTCTCGGGTTTGAGGGGACATCCTCAATGTAGTCATCTCGCTCCGCGAGATGAGGCCCCTGGAGTAGCTATCTCGCTCCGCGAGATGAGGCCGCTGCCATGAGGCTGTGTCCTCCCCGCTGCCGCTTCGTCTCGCGGAGCGAGACGACTACTTTGGCTGCGGCTAGGCCGCGCTGGGCTGAAGCATAACCCACATGACTACGTGATTCTCAGACCTTCAGCCCCTTGAGGTCAAACTCCCACTTCTCGTTGGCCTTGAGCATCTCCTGCCAGGTGACCTGCTTCTGTTGGTAGGCCGCCGTGCGGCCGAGGATCGTCGTGAGGTTGCTGCGGACGCTCTGGGCCACCGTCGGATTGGCGAAACGGCCCTGCATAATACTGTCGTGGAACTCGGCGATGTTGCGGACGGCCCCCTCGGTGAAGAGGTTGTTCATCGGGCCGCCCTGGTACGGCTTGTTGCCCTGGATGCTGACGCTGCCGAAGTAGTGGGTGTCGACCATGCCTTCGGGGCCGAACATCCGGCAGCCGATGTCGTCGTAGCCGGTGCCGTACTGCTTGGAGTTGAAGCCCAGTACCACGTCGCCGGGAAACTGGTAGACCACAGCGAAGTGATCGTAGCACGTGCCGGGTTCGGGGCGGGCCTTGCGGCCGCCGGTGCCCACGGCGCTTAAGGGTTCCTGGTTGATGATCCAGGCGGCCACGTCCAGGGCGTGGATGTTCTGCTCGGTGATGATGTCGCCGGAGAGCGTCCGGTCGAGGCCCCAGACCCGCAGGCGCAGCTCGGGGTTGGTGGGGTCGGCGGCCAGCGCGTCGCCGCCGCCCCAGGTGGTGCCGCAGTAGTAGACGGCCTCGCCGCTGACCAGCGGTCCGATGTCGCCCTGGTGGACCCGGCGGACGGCTTCCTGATAGATGGGATTGGCCCGGGTCTGGAAGTCGGCGAGGAAGCAGAGTTTTTTCGCGGTGGCCTTCTTGCCGGCGGCAGCGATGGCCAGGCAACCGGGCACGTCGACGGCGATGGGCTTGGCCAGGAAGACGTGGCAGCCCGCCTCGACGGCCGCGGCCGCGTGTTCGGGATGAAAGTACGGCGGGCTCTCGACGGCCACGGCGTCGGGCTTGGTGGCCAGCAGCCTCTCGTGGCCGGACAGCCCGCTGTAGCGGCGCGAGGCCTCGACGGCGAAGCGCTTGGCAAAGGCCTCGACCTTGTCGCGGAAGTAGTCGGCGGCGGCCACCACCTGGTACTTGCCGTGCTTCTGAAACAACTCAGCGATCCAGTTGCCGCGGCCGCCGCAGCCGATCATGCCCAGGGTGAGCTTCGAGTTGGCCTGGGTGCCGCGGACCTGCTGCGGCTTGACGACGGTGAAGCTGAGCGCGGCGGTGCCGGCGAGAAACGCGCGGCGTCCGAGCTTGGTTGCCGACCGGCTGGGTTGGACAGCGTGTTTACGGGTCATCCTTAAGACTCCTTTACTGCATGGACTCGCAGGGCGACTTCGGCCACGCGGCGGCCGAGGTTCCTGGCGGTGGACAGTCCGAACTCGTCTTTTTCGATGCCGCCCGGGCAGCCGCTCCAGACGGTTGCGCCGCGGTGGCCGGTGGGCTTGCCGTCGCCGACCAGGAGCATTTCGTGACAGAACAGCACGGCCTGGACCGAGGCGATAGCCAGTTCCTGGCCGCCGTTTCGTGCGGCCCCGACCGCCACCACGCCGCCGACCTTGCCGCTTAAGGCGAAATCCTTGCGCAAGACGATCCAGCGATCCAGGAAAGCCTTGCACAGTGCGCTCATATTGCCGAAATAGACGGGCGTGCCGATGATGATTCCCGCAACCTTGGGATCGGTGAGCTTGGGGGCGAGTGCGGGGAAGTCGTCCTGCTCGCCCGGCTCCAGGGGCACGTCGGCAGCCACGCATCCGGGGATCTTCAGGCCGGCCAGCTCGATCAGCTCCACCTCGACGTTGTCGGCGACCTGCTTGGCCGCGTCCAGGCAGACTTGCAGGGCCGTGGCAGTGGTCTTGCCCTTGCGAGGACTGCAGCAGACGCCGAGGATCTTGATCGGCGCTCGCGGCGCCGGCTGGGGGGAATCGGCGGCTAAGGCGACGGAGGTGGCGGCCGAGGCGGCGGCCACGGTGCCGGCGGTTCCCAGAAATCTGCGACGCGTCAGTTCAGATGGCATGATCGATTGCTCCTTTTTGCGGGTATCCTGAAGGTCGGTGTGTATTGAGTGTCAGGAAAGTGGTGGCGCTAGCCGGCGGCTAACAGCCGCCGGGATTTCCCGCGTTTTCGCCCGGCGGCTGTTAGCCGCCGGCTACCGCGATTCGACATCGGTTTTCTGAGAGTCGATAGCAGGCGGTGCTGTGGTGGGCTTCGGCCGACAACAACACGGCCGGACCACCAGCATAGCGGGCGGGCCACGGGAAGGCAAACCCGGGAAAGAGTGCAACTACTGCACCTCTTTGCGGACCAGCACCACGTCCTGTTCCTGCTCGGCGTCGATCTGGAAGCCGCGGGTGCGGAAGGTGGCCAGTGCGCGGGTGTTGTCCCTGGTGGTCTCGGCCACCAGGCGCTTGACGCTCCAGGTCTTGGCCACTTCGAGGCAGTAGTCGGTCAACAGCCCGCCCAGCCCGTGGCCCTGCCAGCGATCGGCGACGATCACGGCGTACTCGGCCGTTTCGTGGTCCACGTCGGCGACCAGCCGGCCCACGCCGATCAGCCGCCGTTCGCCCGCCTCCTCGACCTCGGCCACGATCGCCAGCTCGCGGTCGTAGTCGATGAAGCAGTAGCGGGTGGCCATGTCGTGGGTGGTCTGCTTGAAGAGGTACTGGAAGCGGAACCAGATGGTCTCAGTGGAACAGCTCCGCACCAGTTCGTGCCACATCGGCTCGTCTTCGGGCTTGATCGGCCGCAGGATGACCGGCGTGCCGTCCTTGAGTTCTCGGTCGGTGACGTACTCTTCGGGATACGGTCGGATGGCCAGGTGGGAATAGCGGCGGACCGGACGGACGACCAGGTCGCGGTCGACCACCACCCGGGCGTCCAAGGCAATGGCGTCCTCGGGGGTGACCAGCAGCGGGTTGACGTCGAGTTCCTTGATTTCCGGGTAGTCGGCGACCAGGTAGGAGAACCGCATGATGATCTCGATGAGCCGGTCGATGTTTGCACCGGGCTTGCCGCGGTAGCCTTGCAGCAGGGGCCAGGACTTGAGCGATTCGAGCATCCGCCGGGCGAGCGTCTCGCTCAGCGGGGGCATGGCCAAGGCCCGATCGCGGAACAGCTCGGCCGTGGTTCCGCCCATCCCCACCATGATCACCGCGCCGAAAATGGGATCCTTCTTGGTGCCCATAATCAGCTCGAAGCTGTGCGGGTAGGTGACCATCTTCTGGATGGTCACGCCGACTACCTTGGCCTCGGGGCGCATCCGGCGGGCCTTGCCGGTCATCCGCTCGAAGGCCTCGCCGACCGCCTGGTCGGACCCCAGGTTCAAGGCCACCCCGCCCACGTCGCTCTTGTGGGTGATCTGGGGCGAATGGATCTTCATCACCACCGGATAACCGCAGCGTTGGGACACGCGGACGGCTTCGTCGGCCGAGCGGGCCAGATGGGGCTTAGTGACCGGGATCTCGTAGGCCTCCAGAAACGCCTTGGAGACGTTCTCCGAGAGAATCTCGTCTCCCTCGGTCAAGATCGTGTCGAACAGTCCCCGCAGCCGCCCGCGGTCCAGGCTGAACTCCAGGGGCATGTCCCGCGGGGTCTCGTAGAGCACCTCCAGGTTGCGGGCGTAGGAGACCAGGTGCATGAAGGCGCGGACGGCCTTTTCGGGCGTATTGTAGGTAGGGATCCCCGCCTCGTTGAACAATTGGATGCCCTCTCTGACGACTTGACCGCCCATCCAAGCCGCCAAAACCGGCTTGTGGGCGCGGGCGGCAACCTGGCTGACGGCCCGGGCCGTGCCCGTCGGATCGGTCATCGCCTGGGGCGTGAGGATCACCAGCACGGCGTCCACACCCTTGTCCTTCAGCACGGTCTCGATCGTGCTGGCGAAGCGTTCGGGCGGGGCATCACCCAGCACGTCGATCGGGTTGTGGTGCGACCAGTAGGCGGGAAGGATCTCGTTGAGCTTCTCCATGGTTTTGTCCGACAGCTCGGCCAGCTTGCCGTCGCGGGCGATCAGGGCGTCGGTGGTCATCACGCCCGGGCCGCCCGCGTTGGTGACGATCACCAGCCGGTCACCCTTGGGTGGGTCCTGCCGGGCCAGCAATTCGGCACAGTCGAACATGTCCTCGATCTGGAAGATCCGCTCGATCCCCGCCCGTTGAAACGCCGCCTCGTACACCGCGTCTACACCCGCCATCGCCCCCGTATGCGAGGCCGCGGCCTGCGCCGACTCGGCGAAACGGCCGGCCTTGTAGGCCACGATGGGCTTGGTGCGGGCAAATGCCCGGGCGGCCGACATGAACTCCCGGGCCTCGCTGATCGACTCGATGTAGAGAATGATCGACTGCGTCTCGGTGGCCGAGCCTAGGTAGTCGATCAGGTCGGCCATGTCCACGTCGAGCATGTTGCCCACCGAAACGAAGTACGAGAAGCCGATCCCCTCCTCGTTGGCCCAGTCCAACACCGACGTGCACAAGGCCCCGGATTGGGAGATAAAGCCGATGTGACCTTCCCGCGCAGAGCTGGCGGCGAAGCTGGCGTTCAGCGAGATGCCCGGCACGATGATCCCCAGGCAGTTCGGCCCGAGAATCCTCATGCCGTCGAACTTCCGCTGCTGCTCGGCAATCTGCCGCTCGAGTTGCCGGCCTTCTTCGCCGATCTCGCGAAACCCGGCCGAGATGATCACCAGTCCCCGCGTACCCGCCTCGCCGCACGCCTGCACAATGCCCGGGACCGTCCGGGCGGGGGTGCAGACCACGGCCAGGTCGGGCGGATAAGGCAGGCTGGGGACGTCCTTGTAGGCGTGAATCCCCTGCACGGATTCGTGTTTGGGGTTGACCGGGTAGACCACCCCGCGGAATCCCGAACCCACCAGGTTCCGCAAGACCGTGTAGCCCACGCTGGCAGGTGTATCGCTGGCCCCGATCACGGCCACGCGATGGGGCCGAAAGATCTTGTCCAGGTTTCGGATGCTCACTTCGTGCTCCTTGGCGGCGTGGGGCCGCGGCGTGGCCAGGTAGGAAGAACCCGCGGAACGTCGACAGGCTACCGGAACTATAGACTCCGGCAGTATATAGTGTCGGCGCAGGCGGGGAAAGCAATGAGGATTGCGTCGCCGCGTCGGTCTGCATAGACAGATCGGATTACGCCGCCGCTGACGGTTGGACAGGTATTACGGGTCCTGGTGCCCCGACACACTCGATTTCACGAGTTTAGCGGGGCGGCTTGCCGCCCGCGTTTCTCGGGTTGTGGGCAAACTGTCAACTCGAGATTCAAAGCGTGTCAGAACCCTCGGGACCGATCAACCTGCCGCCGTCCGCCGCCAGACCAGCAGCAACACGCCCAACGCGCCGGTGATCAACAGGGCCAGCGTCCCCGGCTCCGGCACGACCATCAGCGTCAGGCCGTGCGGGGTGAGCTGCCACTTCCACTCCAGACCCGCTGCCAGCGGGGCGCCTTCGAGCTTGAACAAGCTCACACCAGTCGGGTCCGAGTAGGTCAGGTGGGCCGGCGGCACCACATCGCCGAACATGTCGAACGGCCCAGTGACCAACAGCTCGAACCGGTCGCCGGCCTTCGGGCTGTAAGTGTGCGTCGGATCGGCCGGATCTCTGGTGAAGATTATGAACGGCCCCGACACCCGGATATTGGTCGAGGTCGGGTCCATCGACAAGTAGAACTGGGTGTAGTCGCCGGTCTCCAGGCCAAAGTTGAAATCGGGATTAAAGAACCCGGGAAGCCCATGGATCGTACCGCTGTTCGGACCGAGCAGTTGGACCTCCGTGTTCGCCCCATACCCCGGCGCTGGCGGCGGATCGAACTCGGGCGGGGTCTCCGGGATGAAGCTGGGGCTGAAACC
>Ga0315291_10010112_pt1 | contig 11552 bp, 6 predicted proteins | sample YL17G12_20_MG_FD_203070 | JGI IMG/M metagenome (GOLD analysis project Ga0315291, IMG submission 203070) | Sediment microbial communities from Yellowstone Lake, YNP, Wyoming, USA - YL17G12_20 | ecosystem: Environmental > Aquatic > Freshwater > Lake > Sediment | place: USA: Wyoming | collected...
AACGATCCGGGTCACACGAAAAGGGTAACAAATAGCCCAGGGCCTGGCCACGCCGCCCGTTTTGGCTGCGAGGGGAACCATCCGTTTCCCCCGGCCCCCCCCGGGAACCAGTCCCGGCGGTTCCCCCTCCGCTACGGGGGCTCCGGATGGTTCCCCTCACATCCCGGGTGGCGTCCGCGGCAGAGCTTCATGGCAACTTTTACCTCGCCGGGTGCTCATCGAAATCGGGAGGGAAGCCGGTTTTTCGATTTAAGCGAATTCGGTGGAGTATTTTCAAAATTTAGTCGGGCGGCCGGACCGAAAACCAGCCCGCCGTCCGCAAGTTCAACCCCGTCGCCGCGTCCTCGGCCACAATTTCCAGCCGGTATCGGCCGGGCAGGAGTCCGGGGACTTCGAATTCCATCAAATAAAAATCGGTCTCATCCCGGCTGGCGCTGTTGACGATGGTCATCTCGACCTGGGTTCTCTCGTCGCTTCCCTCGGGTGAGAGCCAGGCAGAAAACTCCATCTCGCCGCTCCGGTTTCCCTTCCAAACGCATCTCACCGCGGCATCAAGCAGGTCCTGCCCCCGCTCCAGCGAGCCGACCAGGGGCACGTATTCCTTGGGCGGGAAGGGGAAGATAGCCGAGATGGAAACGCTCGCCGCGGGGGCCCCCTTGGCCGGTGTCGTCATGTTGAGATACTGAGCTTCCGGGCCGCGGACGAGGAAAAGCGGCGAAAAGAGCGTCGGCCCTTCGGCTCGAGGCCCGGCCACCTCGACGGAGCAGGAGCCGACCGCCGCCCTCCCATCGTCGAGGTTCCTGATGATGACCCGGAAGTCGTATTGGCCCGGCGCCAGGGCGATGGCCGCGTATTGATAGACCCTTTCCCCGCGCATGCTCTTCCAGTCGATCTCGAACCTTTCGCCGTCGACGATGACCGTGTTTTGGTCGAGCACCAGGCTGATGAATTCGGTGCGGTCTCCGACCTCCTCCCGGATCGACAGGACGGGAATCTCGGAGAGGAGAAGGGTGTTCTCGTTCTTCTCGTCGGAAAAGGCGACGGCCGTCAGGGGGATGTCCAGACTGCTTTTGGAGGAGGCCTTCTCCGCCAGGGCGAGGTCGAGCAGATGGAGATGCTTTTCAACAGGCGATAGCTTGTTGAAGGGAAGAGGGTTGAAGTAACCTCTCTGGACGTAAATTTTGCACCCGGGCTTGCGGACTTCGACCTTGATGTCGTGGAACTTCCCATCCCAGGCGGCCGGGATCGTATAGCCGAGGACGTAGTAGTTGCTCGTGGCGTCCTGGATATCCGTGGCGATGCGGCTCGAATAGTCGATGCCACCCACGTACTTCCCGCCGGTCGTCTTGGAGAGGTAATCCAGCGACTGTTCGGGAAAAACGCCGGCGGCGACTTTAGCGGCAAAGCCCGTAATCGTGTTAACGGAGAAGACCGGCGCGTTGGCCGAGGCCAGTGCCCTGGCCATCGTTTGGAACAGGGTGTTGCCCGCGTCGCCCGGACGAACTGCGCTGTTCCCGAACCCCCTCGAGAAAAAGATAATGTTTTTCTGGCCGGGAATCGTCCGAAGGGCCTTGGCCAATTCCCCGACTTCCGCAAACAGGTTGCGCGAGCCCACGCCGGCTTGCCCGCCGTGAGGGCCGAATATTTGGATGGTCATGAGCTCTATGCCCATGGCCTCGTGGTCGGTGGACACGCTGGACATGCCGGGCTCCGAGATGCCCGGGATATCCCGCATCTTTTTGATGGCGGCTTTGACCTTCGCGTGGTCCGATGTCAGATATTCATGAAGGGTCAGCCCGCCCACGATCGAGAAAGAGAACAGGGCGACTTCGTCGCCCGGCTGGACTTTCGTGTCCATGAACTCGAGCGCGGCCGTCTTGGCCTTCATGATGCCCTCGAGCTCGTTCCTCACGTAGTCGATGAGGAAGATGAACTTGCGGTTCAGGAGGGACGCGGCCTCACGGGCCGGAGGCGGAGCGGGTACTACTCGTTCAGGCGCCGGAACGGCCAGGGCGTGTTTCTCGAAATCCGTGATCGTCTGGGATTTGCCGTTATCGGACAGGACGAAGTCGGACCTCTCGAGGTCCAGGGCCGGCTTTCCCTTGGCGTCCGTAACGAATACCTGGACGAGCTTCAAGGTCACGGTGACCTGGTGCTGAAGCGGCGATTCGGCCGACTTGGCTTTGACCTGGGCCGGAAGCCCCTGACGTCCGGACACGCCGGCCGCTAAAAAGGCGCATAGGATAAGCGTCGCGCGCGCGACGAACATTTCTTCGCCCTTCCTGCCGCATACCATGCCGACCTCCGCTTTCCACTATATCCCCGGGGGAATAGAGGTGTCAATCCGGAAGGACCTTGAGCCGGGCGCAGAACGGATATATCATTCGGCCATTGTTATCCAATCGTTCTAGTTTCTGTCTCATCCTCTTTGTCATCCTGCTCATCAGCCTAACGGCCGCGGCCGTCGCCGGGACACTCCTCCTCAAGGCCGACCTGGCCGAGTTCATCAAGGACGCTTCGGGGGTCAAATAGTCAGCGGCCGTCATCGCCGTCACGGGGCCCTTTGGGTCAGCAGCTGCTCGATACGGTAGCCCGCGGCGAGATAGAACTGGAGGTCGAAGGCGTTGTCGTCGAGGTCGATGGGTGTCGTGCCCGTCAGCCGGAAAAATTCCAGCTCGAGCTCGTGCGCTCTTCCCCGCGGCCTGGGACCGTCTGCGGGCCCGTAGGCCTTCCAGAAAGCCCGCCAGACGACTCGCGCCGCCGACGGCAGGTCGTCCAGGCTGACATACGGTTTCCCCCGGGCGTCGACCCGGACCCAGTTCTCGCGGAGGGCGCGAACAGCGGGGTAGAGATGGGGCCGGCCGGGGTCGCCGGAGAAATAATGGTAGAGCCGCGACTCGTCGATGTAGGTGTAGTAAATATCCCAGAGCGGCTCCTCCGAGGCCATCCAGACGGCGCCGTATTTCGCGACGAGGTCGATCTCGTCCGAGTAGCCGACGAGCGTCAGGTCGGCCGGGTCGAGGGTGCGGTCGCTGTAATAGAACGGCACGTACGAATCGGCCACAACGCGGACGGTCGGGTATTCCGCCGGCCGGCCGGCGAGCCCGGGGTAACGCGACTGGGCGTTGGAGCCGTAGAGCCCCGTGCCGGAGTCGCGACAGACGACGATGTTGTGGTCCGCGTCCTGGCTCGCCTCGAGCATGACCAGGCGCGGCTCTTGGCCGTGGAGGAAGTTCACGGCGTAGGCGAACATCGCCCCCTCGAAGCAATGGGCCATGCCCGTCTGGAGGACGCCGCGCGGCGGCATGGCCGTTTCCTCCTGCTCGACCGAAGCGTGGTCGTCGTTGTAATAAAGTTGGGTGTCGAGAAAATCCTGGACCTTGGCCGGCGTGTCCAGCGCGGCGAGCACGCCGAACTCGTCCCCGGCGAAATGAAGGTCGTGAGTGGCGCAGCGTTCGGCGAAGCGCTCGGCGGCGGCCGGGTCGAGGGCGCCCCGATAGACGCGGGCGAACTCCCGGAGCTTCTCCTCCGGGGTCAGGCGGACAATGCCTTCCTTGGGAATGGGCTTGCTCATAAAACCCCTCGGCTCGGGTCCTGATATAGCACAGGAATGGAATAGGAATCAAACGCATTCGCCTCCCCGGTCTGAAGCCCCGGGGCATGCTCAGGGTTGATACTGAGCGTCACCAACCCAGTTTTAAAAAATGGGGTTCTGGCCGCAAACGTATCAAACGGGACGCGGTTGCCCGGGTCCGCCGGACGTGCTATCCTACTTCGCCAGCCATGCGCCAACACGAAACATCGCCACCCGCCCTGAGCCCGGGCCGCATCGCCCGCTTCTGGCTGCCGCTCGAAGCCACTTGGCTGATGATGGCCGCCGAAGGGCCGTTCCTGGCCGCGGTCATCGCTCGTCTCCCCGTCCCCAAAGAGAACCTGGCCGCCTTCGCGGTCGCCTCGGCGCTGGCCTGGATCGTCGAGTCGCCGATCATCATGATGCTTTCGGCCTCGAACGCCCTCGTCCGGGACCGGATCGCCTACCAAAAGCTGCGGCGTTTCTCCCTTGCCCTCAACGCCGCCGTGACCGCGGTCATGATCGTGCTGATCATACCGTCCGTCTTCGACCTTGTCGCCCGGCGGATCATCGGCCTTAATGCGGACGTGGCCGGATTGGCCGGACGGTCGATGATCTTCCTCGTCCTCTGGCCGGCGGCCATCGGCTTCCGGCGTTTCACCCAGGGCATTCTCATTCGCGACGGCCGGCCCCAGGCCGTGACATGGGGAACGGTGATACGGCTCACGACCATGGCCGCGACCGGGATCATCGCGGCCCTCGTCTTCCGCCTGCCGGGCGCGAGCGTCGGCGCGGCCGCGCTCGGCGTCGGCGTTCTGGCCGAAGGCGCGGCCAGCTGGGCCATGGCCCGGCCGACCGTCCGCAGGTTCCGGCGGCAAACGGACGCCGAGTGCGAGTTCGGCCGTTCGCTCACGGCCGCCGGGGTCATGCGCTTCTATGCGCCCCTGGCCCTGACTTCGTTCCTGTCTTTCTTCATCAATCCGCTGACGACTTTCTTCCTGGCCCATGGCCGCTCGCCCCTCGAATCGCTGGCCGTCCTTCCGGTCGTCGTCGGCCTGGCTTTCGTCTTCCGCACGGCGGGCATCGCCATGCAGGAGGTGGTCATCGCCCTCGTCGGGGACGCCGGCGAGAACCACCGCGTCCTGGCCCGGTTTTCCTTATGGGTCGGCGCGGTGTCCGCGGCCGCGCTGGCCGCCGTGCTGTTCACTCCGCTGGCGAAAGTCTGGTACGGGATGGTGTCCGGCCTGTCGCCGGACCTGGCCGCGTTCGCCCTCTTGCCGGGGGCCCTGCTCGTTCTCCTCCCCTTCCTCGAGTCCGTCCTGGCTTATGAGCGCGGCGTCTTCGTCAAGGCCCACCGGACGGCCCCGATCAGCGTCGCCGTCGCCGTCCAGTTAGCCGTGACCGCGGCCGTTTTCACTCTGATGGTCATGGGTTTGAAGACCGTCGGCGCAGTCGCGATCGGGCCGGCCCTGACCACCGGGTATATTGCCGGTGCCGTCGTCCTCGCCCTCCATCGAAGCTGAGATATCCAATCCTTTGAATCAGACTCCAAATCAATGGATTTATTGCTTCTCCTCGTTTTGTAAAATGCTCATTTTTAATTAGATAGAACTAGTGTATATTGGCATAATATTTGCAAATAGGTTAACGAAGGCTAAAGATTAAGTGCCTTTTTTAAGCATGTGCGTATTGAAGTGTAATTTTCGTGAATCAAAGGAGGTGAGAGCAGGGATAGCTTCAGATATGTTGCTCTTTTCACCTAAGAGAAGAAGTGAGTACATGAGGAATGCAAAAAGGAGACAATATTGAGAAAAGCATTAGTTATCATTTCTCTTATCCTCATCACGGCGGGCTTCATTTGCGCCCAGGAATTCGGCGCCGTCCGGGGCAAGGTCTCGGACAAGGAAGGCAACGCCCTGCCCGGCGTCGCCGTCACCCTGACCGGTTCGAAAACGGCGCCGCGAAGCGTCGTCACCTCGACTGAGGGGAACTTCCGGTTCCTCAACCTCCCGGTGGCCAACGACTACGCCGTAAAGTTCGAGCTCACCGGATTCCAGGGCGTGACGCGGACGGAGCTGGCCGTTTCCTACGGCCGCGACATCGAACTTAACATCACCCTGGATCAGGCCGCCCTCAAGGAACAGATCACCGTCGTCGGGCAGACGCCGGTCATCGACACCAAGAGGACACAGGTCGGCGTCAACATCACCAGCGAAATGATCATGCGCCTGCCGACCGCGCGCGACCCCTGGGTCATGATGCAGCTCTCCCCGGGCATGCTCATCGACCGCGAGAACGTCGGCGGCAGCGACAGCGGCCAGCAATCTTCCTACTTCGGCCATGGCTCGTCGGCCGGGGACGCCACCTGGAACATCGACGGGGCCAACATCACCGACAACTCCGCCCTCGGCGCGGCCCCGGGCTACCTGAACATGGCCGGCTTCGAAGAGATCCAGATCAACTACGGCAACAACGACGTCCGGTCGCAGACCGGCGGCGTCCAACTCAACTTCGTCACCAAGCGCGGCGGCAACGCCTTCTCCGGCCTGTTGTTCGTCGACGTCTCGAAGAAAGCTTGGCAGGCCACCAACCTCCCTGAGGGATTGCCGTCGAACTACACCGGGGCCGGCATCAACAAAGTCTACCTCTACGGCGCCAACTTCGGCGGGCCCATCGCCAAGGACAAGGTCTGGTTCTACGGCTCCTACGGCATCCAGGACTTGGGGACGGTCGGGATCACCGGAAACGCGGACAACACGTTCCTCGAATCCGGGTACTTCCGGCTCGACGCCCAGCTGACCAAGAACACGCGGGCCAACCTCTTCTACGAGTACGACAACAAGCTGAAGTGGGGACGGACGAGTTGGGGCGCGGCGTCGCAGGCCCCGGAGACGCTCTGGAACCAGGTCGGTCCGACGCCCATCTACAAGGCCGAGATCGAACAGATGTTCGGCAACCTCTTCTTCGACGCCAAGGTGTCCTACACCCACAACGTCTTCCACCTCATCCCCGTCCTGGGGGAGGTTCCGAACGGCGGCCCGTATCAATATGTGGACCACCAACCCGAGCTCTTCGCCTCGGGGAACGTTGTCGACTACAACACCGTCCGGCCGCAGACAAATGCCAGTCTTTTCGGCAACTACTTCACCGAGGATGTCCTCGGGGCGGACCACGAATTCAAGTTCGGCGTCGACTATATCCGCTCGGGCGTGTCCAGTTATTCGCACTTCGAGGGCGGACTTTACATCGACGCGTGGATCAACGGGCCGTCGGATTACCCTGACCAGGATAACTGGCGCGAAGCTGTCATCACCCGTGATTGCATCAAGAACGAGAGCTTCAAACGCTATTCGGCCTTCGCCCAGGACACCCTGAGCTTCGGCAGGCTGGCCGTCACCCTCGGCCTCCGCTACGACATGGAGAAGTCCATCGTCGCCAACGAGAGCACACCCGCGGCACCATTCATGTCGAATTTCCTCCCGGCCCTGACCCTCGAGAGTTATGACCCGGGCATGAGCTCCAAGATCTTCTCGCCCCGTCTCTCCGTCGTCTACGACATCAGCGGCGACGGCAAGAACGTCGTCAAGCTCAACCTGGCCCGTTACGGGACGCAGACGGGCTACGAATTCTCCGGCTTCCTCAACCCCATTCCCTTTTATGGCCAGATCGCCCTCCGCTGGGTCGACACTAACTCCGACGGATTGGTGGCCCAGAGCGAGCTCCACGGGACGGATTGGGTGACCGGAGAACCGAACGTTGACCCCGACGACCCCGAAGGATGGAGTTGGTTCACGGGCTTCGACCCGGAAAATCCGTCCCAGAACGTGTCCACGAACAAGTACGATCCCAGCTACAAGACCCCGCTCCTCGACGAGCTTTCGCTCTCCTACGAGCGCGAGGTCATCTCGGACTTCGCCCTGCGGTTCGAGTTCTTCTACAAGAAGCTGCACCGCTTCTCCTGGAACCGGGCCATCCTGTCCGACGGCACTCTTGAAACGAAGGGCAATTATTACCTGATCGGCACAGAGCCGATCACGGGCGCGCAATACTACGGCCGCGACGACTACCAGATCGGCAGCTACAAGACGAACTACATCGACGGCACGCTCCAGGGCGACGGGTCCCTCAGCGGAGCGACGACCATGCGCAAGTCCTACAACCGCTACATCGCGGGCGAGATCGTCCTGAAAAAGCGGCTGTCCCACAACTGGATGATGGACGGCTCCTTCACCCTGTCCGATTGGAAGTACTTTAACGGCAATGCCCCCACGGAATGGCCCTACGACCTGACGAACTACGAGTACTTCGAGGGCGGCGTCGTCGCTCCGCAGAGCGGCGGCTCCGGCATCTCGGCCGTCTGGGTCAACGCCCGTTGGATGGCCAAGCTGGCCGGCCTTTACCAGTTCCCTTACGGGATCAGCGCCAGCTTCGCCTTCCAGGCCCGCGACGGCTACGTCACGCCGCCCTTTGTCGAGGTCTATCAAGACAACCTGAATTATGTCAACCTCAACGCTAACGCGCCGGGGGAGATCGGCAAGTTCGGCGGCCGGCGCCTGCCCAACTTCTACGAGCTCAGCCTCCGCTTCGAGAAGACGTTCAACGTCTCCGAGAAGCTCCGCTTCTCCGTCGCCGGCGACTGCTTCAATGTCTTCAACTCGGCCACGGCCCTGGAACAGCTCCTGAACCTGGAGGCCGGCAGCGACTTCGGACAGACGCGGCGCATCCTCAATCCGAGGGTCTTCCGCGCCGGCGTCCGCGTCGAATTCTAAGCTCACCCCGCACAAGCAGATGCTCAAAGCCCCTTCCGGCCCGGCCGGAAGGGGCTTTTCTTTCCCAGGCTTCCTGGCGCTCCTGGAGGGAGAATGCTACAATAGAGTTTGGGAGGCAGCTAATGAAAAAGATCCTGTTGGCAACGCTCGCGCTGCTTCTTTCGGCAACCCTTGTCTTCTCCCAGAGCTATCGGGGTCAGGGCCGGCTCAAGGGCAAGGTCACCGACGAGGCCGGGAAGCCCCTCGAAGGCGTCAAGGTCAAGCTCTTTTCTGTCAAGGGCCAGTCCGGCTTCGAGCTGACGACCAACGCCGGGGGCGAATGGTCGGCCAACTACATCCGGGGCGGCGGCTATAATATCGATTTCCTCAAGGCCGGCTACGAACCCAAGCAAATCAGCACCTCGATCCCCGAAGCCTCCAACAACCCTCCCGTCGAGGTCACACTGAAGAAGGCGGCCGGGCTGATGATCACCGACGAGTTCCGGTCGGCGCTCGAGGCCGGCAACAAGCTCTTCGAGGAGAAGCATTTCGAGGAAGCCTGCAAGGTTTACGAGGACCTCGTCGCCAAGAACTCGGACGCTTATATCCTTTCTAAGAACGTCGGCAACTGCCGTTTCGAGCTCCAGCAGTATGACCTGGCCGAGGCGGCATACCAGAAGGTCCTGGAGAAGGAGCCGGGGAACACCGATATCCTCCTGCTCATAGGCAACTGCTACGCCAACCGCGACCAGGCCGACAAGGCCATGGAGTGGTACGGCAAGATCGAGTTCGAGAAGATCACAGACCCCGCCGTCCTCTTCAACATCGGGACGAGCTTCACCAAGCAGTCGAAGTTCGAGGACGCCCTGAAATACTACAAGCGGTCGGTCGAGGTCCAGAAAGACTTCCTCGACGGCCTCTACCAGCTCGGCCTGACCTACCTCGCCCTCGGCCGAAATCCGGAGGCGATCGCGCCCTTCGAGGATTACTTGAAGACCGACGCCGATTCGCCGCGGGCCGAGCAGGTCAAGGGCTTCCTCGAATTCCTAAAGAAAAAGTAGTGCGGAGCTCCCGGGCCGTCGTCGTTCTGCTATTCGTCCTGCCCTTCTTGTCGCCCGCTTTAGGACGGCCGCTCGCCGCCGCGGCCCCGGCCAAGCCCAACGTCCTCCTCATCACGGTCGACACGCTCCGGGCCGACCATCTCGGCTGTTACGCGTCAAAGACCGTCCGGACGCCGGCGATCGACGCCCTCGCCGCCCGCGGCGTCCTCTTCGCCCGGGCCTTCGCCCACACGCCCTCGACGCTCCCCTCGCACACGAACATCCTCTTAGGGATGACACCTAACGCCCACGGCGTCCACGATAACTCCAACTTCATCGTCCGCGAGGATTTCCTGACCCTGGCCGAATGGCTCAAGGCCGAGGGCTACGCCACGGGCGCCTTCGTCGGCGCCTTCCCGCTCGACTCCCGCTTCGGCCTGGGACAGGGATTCGATGTTTACGACGACAACTACGGCAGTCAGGGGCCGACCGACATGGTCTTCGTCGAGCGCAAGGCGGACGTGGTCGTCGGCAAGGCCCTGGAGTGGCTCGAGAGGCGGACGGGCCCGTGGTTCCTCTGGGTCCACGTCTTCGACCCCCATCAGCCCTACGAGCCGCCAGAGCCCTTCCGGTCCCAATACCCGGGAAGCCCCTACGACGGCGAGATCGCCTTCGCGGATTCGGCCCTGGGGAAGCTCCTGGGTTTCCTCGAGGACCGGAACCTCAGGGACAGGACGGCGGTTATCTTCACCGCCGACCACGGCGAATCGTTGGGCGAGCACGGCGAATCGACGCACGGCTACTTCGCCTACAATGCGGTGCTCCGCGTTCCGCTCATCCTGGACTTGCCCGGGACGAAACCGGGCCGGGTCGAGGCCAACGTCTGCCACGTCGACATCTTCCCCACCGTCTGCGGATTCCTCGGAAAGAAGGAACCGCCGGGACTCCAGGGCCGGTCGCTCCTCCCTCTCGTCCAGGGCAAGAGCCTGGCCGTCCGGCCGGTCTATTTCGAGGCGCTCACGGCCTATTACAACCGGAGCTGGGCGCCCCTTCGGGGGTATATCGAGGGCCGGGAGAAATACATGGATTCGCCCATCCCCGAGGTCTATGACCTGGAGAAGGATTTCGGCGAGCTTCAAAACCTGGCCGACACAAGCAGCCTCGACCGTTGCCGGAAGGTCTTCGCCGGCCTCGTCGAAGCCGAAACGTCCCCTCTCGCCTCCCAAGCGGGCCAGGCCACGGACCGCGAAACCAGGGAAAAGCTCCACAGCCTCGGCTATCTGGCCTCGCCCCAGACGCCGAAGAAAAAGGGCTTCACGGCCGGGGACGACCTCAAGACCCTCTACCCCTACCATAACAAATGGCAAAAGGCCACGTCCGCCTATCATGACGGCCGGGCCGAGGAAGGGATCTCCTTACTCAAGGAGATCATCGCCGAGAGGAAGGACTTCCACCTGGCCTACACCTACCTGGCTACTTTCTACCAGGAACAGAAACGTCCCGCCGACGCCGAAGCCGTCCTGCGGGAGGCCAACGCCTTCAATCCGGAGAGCTTCCGCATCATGACGGCCCTCGGGATCCTCATGATCGACAACGGCCGGTTCGACGAGGCCATCGGCCTGCTCGAGAAGTCCCTGGCCATCATCGATTTCGATCCTGAAACCTGGAACTACCTCGGCGTCGCCTACTGGAACAAGGAACGCTACGACCAGGCCCTCGAGGCCTACCGCCGGGCCCTTTCCCTCGACCTGAACTACCCCATCGTCTTCAACAACAGGGGCTCCCTTTACCTCTCCCGCTACCTCAAGGGCCGGCAGGCCAAGGACCTGGCCAGGGCCTTGGAGGATTTCCGGAAGGCGGTCGAGCTCGATCCGAAATACGCCTCTGCCTGGAACGGCCTCGGTGTCGGCCTCCGCCAGTCAGGCGACATCGACGGGGCGATCGCCGCGTGGAAAAAGGCCGTCGAGTTCAAGCCCGACTTCGGCTTCGCCCTCTACAACCTGGGCCTCGGGCTTCTCGGCAAGGGGGACAAGGCGGACGCGTTGAAATGCTTCACGAAATACAAAGAGCTCACCTACGCGACCCTTCCTCCCCGCGACAGGGTCCGGCTCGACGAGCTCATCGCCAAGTGCCGCTAAAAGGAGAGAGGCCATGACCAACACATTCCGGGCGATCGGCCGCCTCCCCGTCCTC
>Ga0315291_10010114_pt1 | contig 11552 bp, 9 predicted proteins | sample YL17G12_20_MG_FD_203070 | JGI IMG/M metagenome (GOLD analysis project Ga0315291, IMG submission 203070) | Sediment microbial communities from Yellowstone Lake, YNP, Wyoming, USA - YL17G12_20 | ecosystem: Environmental > Aquatic > Freshwater > Lake > Sediment | place: USA: Wyoming | collected...
GGATCTTCTTTAAGGCCTTCACCTCTTCGGGAGGTTCCTGTCAGCGAAGGGGTCGCGATCCCTCATCTTCGCCTTCAGCTCCTGGATCTTCTTTAAGGCCCACTCCCCGCCCTGCCGGATGTTCGGGTCTCCTGTCTCCTGGAGGGCTTTCTTCAGGGGTTCGAGAGCGATTGGCCCGAGCTTCACGAGCACCCCTGCCGCCTTCCACCTGATCCCTTCATCGTGGAGGGCCGCGATGAGGGGTTCCACGGAGGGCTGCCCGATCTCGAGGATGGCCCACTCGGCCTCCATCCGGACATGCCACTCGGGGTCCGAGAGGGCCTTGATGAGGGGCCGGACCGCCCGCTCGTCCTTCATCGCCCCGAGAGCCCATGCCACCGAGTCCCGTACCGGGGTGTGGGGATCCGAGAGGGCCGAGAGAAGGGCAGGGACCGAGCTCCGGTCCCCGATCATGCCCAGGGCGATGACCGTCGCGGTCCTGACATCCCCGTCCGGATCGGCAAGGAGGATCATGAGGGGAGGGGCCGCCTTCGGATCCCCGATCTTTGCGAGGGAGAGAACCGCCGCGAGCCGGACCTGCTCCTCCTTCTCCCCGAGGACACCGATGAGGGGTTCCACGGCCCTACCGTCCACGAAGTCCCCGAGGGAGGCTGCGGCCGCCCTCCGCACCTCCGCGGGATGGGCGGGGCTTAAGGCACGGATGAGCCCTTCGACGTCCCCGAGAACCCTGAGATCCTCCACGCCCGAGGGTGTCATCTCCGGACCGGTCATCTCGCTGCCCCTTCCTGCTCCATAGAGAGGATGCCGTGCATCCTCATGAGCTCTTCCCCTGAACGAGTTTCAGGATCTCCCGTGCGAGAGCCTCGCTCGCCGGCTTGTCCCTCATGAAGGTATCGAGCCGGACCGCCCCATCGACCTTCACCGGGTCCCGGATGTCCTGCACAAAGACGTCCAGGAGGTCCTGGTACAGGTCGAACGTCCCCCGGGAGGTCGGTTCCGACCCCCAGGCCTTCATCAGATCCGCTGCCGGCCCGCTCACCGCCCTGTCGCCGATGAAGGGGCTCACCGCCACCACGAACTTCTGGGAAAGGGCCTCCGGCACACCGGCGCATTCCAGGATGGGAGAGATGGAGGTGACAGGGTTCGATGGGCCGATGACCACGCCGTCGGCCTTCCCGATGGCCCGGATCACCTCGGGGGTCGCCTTCGGCGGCTCCGCAAACCTCCGCACCACCTCCTTTACCCGGGGTGCACCCCTGTGTTTCACCCAGTAGTCCTGGAAGTGGAGGAGGCCGAGGTCGGTATCGACAAGGGTCGCGACCGGCGTATCTGCCATGGGAAGGAGGGTCGCCTCCACCCCGAGGCGTCGAGAGATGAGGGCTGCCGCGTCGGTGAGCCGCATCCCCTTCCTGAGCATCTCGCCCCTCAGGATGTGGACTGCACGGTCGCGGTCGCCGATCTTCAGCGACTCCCCGCCGCCCCATGCGGTGAGGGCATCGTGCGTGGCGAAGGTATCGCCCTTTATCCCCCACCAGGTCGTGGTGTCGGCGAGGCCGGCGAAGAGGTACATCACCGTATCGAGATCCGGGGAGAGGTGGTTCCCCGAGATCCAGAGATCCTCGGCGGTGTTCACCACCACCGCGATCTCCCGGTCCGGAAGCAGGGATCGCATCCCGCGGATGAGCTTCGGGGTCCCGGTTCCTCCGGAGAGGAAGGTGATCATCACCCAATACTATTATCAATGAATATTTGATGATTCTTAAACGGAACCCGATGAAGTTCATCAAGGACCCGGTGCACGGCTACGTGGAGGTCGAGGCAGAGCTCCTCCCCCTCCTCGACTCCCCGCCGGTCCAGCGCCTCCGGCACGTGAAGCAGCTCGGGTTCTCCTACCTCGTCTACCCCGGGGCGAACCATACCCGGTTCGAGCACTCCCTCGGCACCATGCACCTCGCGACCATCCTTGCACGGCACCTTGGGCTGGATCCCGCCGACGTCCTCCTGATCGGCGCGGCCGGGCTCCTCCATGACATCGGGCACGGGCCGTTCTCGCACACGAGCGAGGCCTTCCTCTCCGAGTTCGCGGGGCATGACCACCACCAGGTCGATCATCTCCTCGGGGATCCGGCCCTCGCGTCGGCCATTGAGGAGGCGGATCTCGACACGGCCGCAATCTCCGCCCTCATCCGGGGAGAGCACCCCCTCGCCGACCTGATCCACGGGGATCTCGATGCGGACCGGATGGACTACCTCCTCAGGGACGCCCACTACACCGGTGTCCCTTACGGGACAGTGGACGCCCAGCGGCTCATCCAGTCGAGCATCCTCCACGAAGGGGGGCTCGGGATCCGCGAGAGCGGGGTCCAGGCCGCCGAGTCCCTCCTCATCGCCCGGACCCTCATGCGCCCCGCCGTCTACTTCCACCACACGAGCCGGATTGCGACCTCCATGCTCACGCTCGCCCTCTGCGAGCACGCGGGGTCGGGGGAACCGGGGAACACGGACCTCAGGGCCATCCCGCTCCTCGACGATGCAGGGCTCTGCCAGGTCCTTGCCACCTCGAAGAGCGGCGTGGCCCGCACCCTCCTCGCGGGGCTCATGGAAAGGCGCCTGTACAAGAGGGCCCTCTACGTCGGAAGGGACCAGGTGGGCGGCTCCCTTCTCACGAGCGAGCCGTCTCTCCGGAGGATGCGGGCCCTGGCCCGGGAGGTAGCTGAGGCTGCAGGGCGGGAGGAGTGGGAGGTCATCGTGGACATCGCGCCCTTCCCAGCGGATATGTCCATGGGGGTTCAGGTCAGGAACCGCACCGCCACCCTCGACCTCTCCCTCGTCTCGCCTCTGGTGAACACCCTGAACGAGACGAGGAGGAGCCAGTGGCGCCTGGGGGTCTATGCACCCCGCGAGCAGGCAGGTGCGGTGGAGCAGGCAGCGGTCGAGGCGCTGCACGTAAAGAAAGCCACGCGGCAGGATACCCTCGCATAGGGCATGAAAGGAGGAATGTGCAGTGGGAAAAGTTGTGGTTGTCGGTATCACGGGGGCAAGCGGCATCATCTATGGCCGCAGGATCGCAGAGGAGATCGGGAGATCCGCGGAGGTCCGGCTGATCATCTCGAAGACCGCCCGGGAGATCGGGCGGCACGAGGGGGTGGACCTGGACGGGCTCCGGGCGACCCCCTACCGGAACGAGGATCTGGGGGCGATCATCTCGAGCGGGTCCTTCCGGCACGACGGCATGGTCATCGCCCCCTGCAGCATGAAGACCCTCGCCGGCATCGCCCACGGGTATGCAGAGACCCTCGTCACCCGGGCAGCGGACGTGACCCTCAAGGAACGCCGCAGATGCATCCTCCTCCTCCGGGAGATGCCCCTCTCCCGGATCCACCTCCAGAACATGCTCGTGGCACACGACGCCGGTGCAACTGTCATGGTGGCAAGCCCCGCCTTCTACCATCGGCCCCGAACCATCGAGCAGCTGGTGGATATGGTGGTGGCCCGGGTCCTGGACCACCTTGAGATCCCGCATGATCTCCCGGTACGGTGGGGTGGGTACGATGCGTGAGTTCCTGAAAGAGATGGAAACAAAGGGCCTCGTGGAGGAGGTCCCGCAGAGAGTGTCGGCCGAGTACGAGGCCGCAAAGATCGCCGTCGGGGACGACAGGATCCTCCGGTTTAGGGACCTTGACGGGAAGGAGGCGGTGATGAACCTCACGGCGAACAGGAGGACCCTCTCCCATGCCCTGAGGATCCCCGAAGAGGAGATCGTCCCGCGCCTCGCCGCGGCATGCTTCAGCGGCGAGGTGAAGATCGGGGGAAAGGTGCGGACGGAAGAGCCGGATCTCTCTCTCCTCCCTGTCATGAAATTCTACCCGGGCGATGCAGGGCGGTACATCACGGCAGGGATCGTCTTCGCCCGGATCGACGGTGTCGAGAACGCCTCCATCCACCGGATGCTCGTGCTCGGCGAGAAACGTGTCGCCGCACGAATCGTGGAGGGGAGGCATACCCACGGGATGCTCGTGGCTGCCCTTGACCGGGGCGAGAAGCTCCCGATCGCCGTCGCCATCGGGGTCCACCCCGCCGTCACCTTCGCCTCCTGCACCCGTGTTCCCCCGGGGATGGAGCTGCCCTTTGCCGCCGAGCTGATGGGAGGGGATGTCCGGGTGTCACGGTGCGGGAACGGGGTCCTTGTCCCGGAGGCCGAGATCATCCTGGAGGGGTTCATCGGGGGCGAGCGGGCGCGGGAAGGGCCCTTCGTGGATATAACTGGGACCTACGACGAGGTGCGGCAGGAGCCGGTCATCGAGTTCACGGGCATGCAGGCAAAGGAGGACTTCATCTACGCAAGCATCCTCCCGGGCGGGGACGAGCACAAGATGCTCATGGGGGTCCCCTACGAGCCCATCATCTACCGTGCGGTCTCTGCCGTGACAAGGGTGAGGAACGTCCACCTCACCCGGGGCGGGTGCGGGTACCTCCATGCCGTGATCCAGATCCGGAAGGCCACCCAGGGCGACGGGAAGAATGCCATCCTCGCCGCGTTCGCCGCCCACACCTCCCTGAAGCACGTGGTGGTGGTGGACGAGGACATAGACCCCTTCGATATGCACGATGTGGAGTACGCGGTAGCTACCCGGGTGAGGGGCGACCGGGACATCCTCGTCATCACCGGCGCCCGGGGCTCGTCCCTGGACCCCTGCCAGCTCGATGACGGAACGAACGTGAAGGTGGGACTGGACGCGACCATGGTGATGGGAGAGGAGGAGCGGTTCCGGCGGGCGGGGTGGTCGTAAGGGATGGAACTCACCAGGGAAGAGGAGAGGACTCTTGAGGGCGGGGAGGGCGAGACCCGCCGGAGGATGATGGAGCTCCTGGTCGGGCTCGGCAAGGTCTTTTCCGCCTCGCACCTCGTCCCCGTCGCGTCCGCCCAGGTGAGCGGTGCCTCCTACAAGACCATCGGGAGGTGGGGGCTCGCCTGGCTCGAGAGCCTGGACGCGAAGGTGACCGTTCCCACGATCCTCAACCCGGTGGGCATGGACCGCGAGAGGTGGAGGGAGGCCGGGATCCCCCCCGAGTTCGCGGAGAAGCAGGAGAAGGTCCTCGAGGTGTACAGGCGCCTGGGGGTCCGCCTCGAGTGCACGTGCACCCCGTACGAGATCCTGGAGGTACGGTTCGGGGAGCACCTCGCATGGGCCGAGTCCTCGGCGGTTGCATATGCAAACTCGGTCATCGGGGCCCGGACGAATCGTGAGGGGGGGCCGGGGGCGCTCGCCGCGGCCATCATCGGGAAGACCCCCTGCTACGGCCTTCACCTTGACCGGGAGAGGGCGCCGCAGATCGTTATACGGGTAGAGGGGTTCTCCAGGAGCGGGGCTCAGCCGGATCACTATGGGGCCCTGGGATTCCTCGCCGGAAAGCTGGCAGGGAACCGGATCCCTTATTTCCGGGGGATCAGGCCCCTTCCCGATGATCTGAAGGCGATGGGGGCTGCCATGGCGGCGACCGGCGCGGTTGCCCTCTTTCACGTCGAAGGTGTGACCCCCGAGGCAGGGCGCTGGCAGCCTGAAACCGGCCCTCTGGAAGGCTATACCATCACCTCCGCGGAGGCGAGGGATCTCCTGAAAGGAATGGAGGTGGAGGCGGTGGCAATGGGCTGCCCCCACTGCTCGGCCGCGGAACTCACCGGGATCGCCCACCTCCTCCGGGGGAAGAGGGTGAGGAAGCCCCTCTTTGTATTCACCTCCCGGTGGGTCCTCGCGGGGAACCGGCCTCTCGTCGAAGTGATAGAGGCCACAGGTGCCCGGGTCTATGCCGACACCTGCATGGTGGTCTCCCCTATGCTTGAGTCCTACACCTCGGTGATGGTGGACAGCGGAAAGGCCTATGCCTATGTCCCCTCCCTCTGCGGGGCCATGGTGCGGATCGGGACCCCCGAGGAGTGCGTGGCAGAGGCGACCGGAGAAGCCGGGGATTAAGCGGCCGGATATCGGGAGAAGGAACCGGGGTTTCTCCTCCTCTCCCCGCGTGGGGAAGGTTTTTGTCTTTCTCTTCTGAAGCTCTCTTGTGTTTGGTGAGTTCTCACCCCCGTATACATTCGAGAGGGACGGCCTCTCCCTCTCCCTCGAGATGAAGGAGGGGCACTACCAGTACAGGAGGGATCTCGGTGGGAACCTGGTGGAGAAGGCGATCTCGGTGGGCCTCTCCCGGCTCCTCGTCCACCCGGTGGAGCCCTTCTACACGGGCCCCGAGACAGCAGGCCATCTGGAGCTGGAGTTCCCGCCCCTCATGATCGAGCCCGGGGCCACCGAGACGATCTTCCTCACCTTCCCCGTCGAGATCGGTATCTTCGTCGAGGGGCTGAGGGATACCGAGATCCTGGATGTCTTCTCGGTGGAGCGGCCGAAGTATTCCCTGTACGGGTCCCCCCACCGGGGGGTGATCACCCGGTTCACGAGGAGCAGCCGCCACCGGGAAGCTCCCGCCGTCGATGGAACCAGGGAAGGGGTGCTCAAGCTCTCTGTCCGGAACACGCTTCCCGAGTGGGCGAGGGTCTCCCGGGTCGTCATGGACGAGGCCGAGATGCACCTCTATGTGGGCGAGTTCGCTGCCATGGCAGCAGTGATGCGGATCACCGGGAGGGAGGCGGCCGAGGTCTCGGGATTCGACCGGCCCCTGAAGGGCGGTATGCGCAGGGCCCATGACCTCTTCACCGAGAGAAGGATCCTCAGGCTCGGTTCCGGCCCCCGGTTCCCGGGCGTGGAGCGGAAGGGTTACCTCATGGAGGGAGGCCTCTCATGAGCCTTGCCACCCCCCTCATCGGGAACCTGACCATCTGGGATCTCGCGGTCATCGCAGGGACCATCATCGCCGCCCTCATCATCGCCCAGCTGGTCTCCCTCTACATGAAGAGGGCGTTCTCGGGGAGGGTGCGGGGCAAGGACCTCGAGATCCTCCTGAAGGTCGTGTACTGGGCCGTCCTCGTCCTCGCCGTCCTCCTCATCTTCTCCCAGCTCCGGATCGACCTCTCCGGGCTCCTCATCGCCGGGGGATTCGCAGGCATCGTGATAGGGATTGCCAGCCAGTCGGTGGTGGGGAACCTGATCTCCGGGATCTTCCTCATCATCGAGCGCCCCGTCTCTATCGGCGACGAGGTCCGGATCGGGGACGTGGAGGGATATGTCGAGGACATCCGCATCCTCTCCATCATCGTCCGCACCCACCAGGGGGTCTATACCCGGATGCCGAACGAGAAGGTCTTCACCTCCGATATCACGAACTATGTCGCCCACCCGGCACGGCGGGTGGAGTACTCCATCGGGGTCGGCCACGCCGAGGAGGTGGAGAAGGTAAGGGGGATCATCCTCTCCTTCCTGCAGTCATCCCCCTATGCCCTCGTGCGCCCCGCGCCTGAGGTCTCCCTCTTGGCCATCGCGGATGACCGGCTCATCCTCTCGGTATACTTCTGGACACCCTCCCGCTCCTTCACCCCGGCCAGGTCGGCCGCACTCGAAGGGATCCAGAAGGAGCTCGTCGCGGCGGGAATCGAGATCCCGCCGCCCAGGAGACATATCTCCCTTTCGGGAGGGGAAGGAGGCAGGGGTTCCGTATCCAGGGATGCCCCTGGAGGAAGGAACCCATGAGCGGGACGGGCGAGAACATGGCCGGGTGGATGACGACCCTGAAGAAGGGGGATCTCCCCGCGAGACGTGAGGCCGAGGAGGCACTCCGGGAGCAGGGCGAGGGTGCGGTGGAGCCCCTCATCCAGGCCCTGAAGGAGGATGAGGAACCCGATTTCCGGTGGTACGCCGCACGGGTGCTGGCCCGGATCGGGCCGACTGCCATCGGGCACCTTATCCGGGCCCTGAAGGGCGAGAAGGACCAGCAGGTCCGCCGGTACCTGGCGGCGAGCCTCGGGGAGATGGGGGGGGCCGCGGTCCGGCCCCTCCTCGGCCTCCTTGCTGATCCTGAGCCCGAGATCCGGGGCTTCGCGGCCCTTGCCCTCTGCCGTGTGGGGAGGCCGGCCATCCATCCCCTCAGCGAGGCCCTGGGTGACACTGACGAGACGGTCCGGTCCTGCGCCGCCCTCATCCTCTGGCAGATGGGGGAGGAAGGGATGGACGCCCTCGGGAAGGCCTTCACCACGGGAGAGGGGGACCAGGGGAAGGCCAGCCACGACGAAACAGGAACCCATTAGATACTCCCCGCCCCATGGTAGGGTATGGACCGCTCCCTGTCCATGGCGGACTACTTCTCCTCCCTTGACCGCTCCCTCGGGAGCGCCGTGGAGCTTGCCCGCGCGGCCCGGTCGAAAGGGGTAGACCCCCGGCTCTCGGTGGAGGTGCCGGTGACAAACGACCTCGCCGACCGGGTGGAGGCGCTCCTCGGCATCAGGGGAGTGACTGCCCGGATCCGGGAGCTGGAGGGGAGGATGGAGCGGGAGATGGTCGCCCTCTCCATCTCAGATGACTTCATCGCCCGGCGCTTCGGGGAGACGAGCCGTGAGGAGGTCCTCGAGCATGCCATCCGCACGGCGATGTCTATCCTCACCGAGGGAGTCGTGGCCGCCCCCACCGAGGGTATCGCGAAGGTCGACCTCGGGAAGAACGACTCCGGGACCGAGTATGCCCGGATCTTCTACTCGGGCCCCATCCGGAGCGCCGGCGGGACGGCCCAGGCCCTCTCGGTGCTTGTCGCGGACTATGTCCGGCGGGCCCTTAACATCGACCAATACCGGCCGCGCCAGGAGGAAGTGGAGCGGTACATCGAGGAGATCCGGCAGTACCATGCCCGGCAGCACCTCCAGTATGTCCCGAGCGAGAAGGAGATCCGGCTCATCGTCGAGAACTGTCCTGTCTGCATTGACGGTGAGGGGACCGAGGACGAGGAGGTGAGCGGGTACCGGAACCTGGCCCGGGTCGGGACGAACTCCATCCGGGGCGGGATGGCCCTCGTCATCGCCGAGGGGCTCGCCCTCAAGGCTCCGAAGCTCGAGAAGCATGTCCGGAACCTGAAACTCGACGGGTGGGAGTGGCTCTCGGGCCTCACCGGCGGGAAGGGGGGCGGGCAGGAGGAGAACGGGATCGCCCCCCGGGACAAGTACCTCAGGGAGATCATCGCAGGCAGGCCGGTCTTTGCCCATCCCATGGAGAAGGGCGGCTTCCGGCTCCGCTACGGCAGGTCGCGGAACACCGGCCTCGCCGCGGCCGGCCTCTCCCCTGCCACCATGCACCTCCTGGGGGGTTTCCTTGCCGTCGGGACCCAGATGAAGCTCGAGCGGCCGGGGAAGGCCGCGGGGATCGCTCCCGTGGATTCCCTCGAAGGTCCAACGGTGCGCCTCACAAACGGCGATGTGCTCCGGATCGATGACGAGAAGACGGCGATCGCACTCGCGGACCAGGTGGAGCGGATCCTGGACGTGGGGGAGATCCTCATCGGGTTCGGGGAGTTCCTGGAGAACAACCATCCCCTCATGCCCGCCGGCTACCAGGAGGAGTGGTGGAGGGAGGAGAGCGGGGGGGTTGAACCTCCCGGGAACGAACTTGAAGCAATAGAGATGGCTCTCTCGGGGGGCTACCTCCATCCAGCTTTCACGTATCCCTGGGAGGACATCACCGCCGATCAGGTGAAAACCCTTGCAGGGAAGATCGAGGGGACGGGGTCCATGAAGAACGGGACGCTCGAGATGCCGCTGGGCCCGGAGGCGAAGGCCATCCTCGAGGAACTTCTCGTCCCCCACCAGGTCCGGGACGGGAAGATCCAGATCCAGCACCCCCTTGTCCTCCTCGCCTGCCTCGGCCTCACCGTCGGCCTGGAGCGGCGGCAGATGGTCTGGGAGAGTGCACCCGTGTCCGGGTCAGGCCTCGAGCTGGCCAAGCACCAGTCCGGGTTCCGGATGCGCCCCCGTGCCGGCACACGCATCGGCGGGAGGATGGGGAGGCCCGGCAAATCGAAGCCCCGTGAGATGAGCCCGCCGCCCCACTCCCTCTTCCCCCTCGGGGATGCCGGCGGGAGCCGGCGGTCCTTCCAGGAGGCGAGGTCCACAAAGACCATGGTAAAGAAGGCAGGGGGCTTCTCCCAGACCGAGGGGGTGATCGAGATCATGGCCGGCGAACGGAGGTGCCCCTCCTGCAGGAAGACGACCTTCCGGAACCTCTGCGAATGCAAAACCCCCACCGAGCCGGTCTTCCGCTGCCCCCGCTGCAGCAGGGAGTCCCCCGAGCGCTGCCCCCAGTGCGGCATCCCCACCACGTCGGGGCAGCGGGTCTCCGTCGATCTCCGCGCCGAGTACACGGCCGCCCTCGAGCGCCTGGGGATCCGGGAGAACCAGGTCACCCTCGTGAAGGGGGTGAAGGGGCTGATCTCCCGGGAACGGGCGGTGGAGCCCGTGGACAAGGGGATCCTCCGCTCGATCCATGATCTCTTCGTCTTCAAGGACGGGACCATCCGGTACGACATGATCGACCTCCCCCTCACCCACTTCAGGCCCGACGAGGTGGGGGTAGGGGTGGAGAGGCTCCGCGCCCTGGGCTACACCCATGATACCCTTGGAGCCGAGCTCCGGGAGGCGAGCCAGGTCCTGGAGCTCCGGCCCCAGGACATCCTGGTCTCCGAGGACTGCGCCCGGTACATGGTGAAGGTGGCAGCCTTCATCGACGAGCTCCTGGAGAAGGTCTACCACCTCCCCCCGTTCTACCGGGTCGAGGAGCCTTCCGGCCTCGTGGGGCACCTCCTCGTCGGCCTCGCCCCCCACACCTCGGCAGGGGTACTCGCCCGGCTCGTCGGGTTCTCCCGGGCGAACGTGGGCTATGCCCACCCCTTCTTCCACGCGGCGAAACGGCGGAACTGCTTCCACGGGGATACCGGGATCGAGGTCTACGACGGAGAGAAGTGGAAGAAGACCCGGATACGGGACTTTGTCACCGAGAACTTCGACATCTCCCGGCCGGGCCTGGACCGGCTCGGCACCTACCATTCCGACGCGAGGCATCTCGCGTACATCAGGGCCGTGGACACGACCGGATCGGTTCACCTCCGCCAAATCACCTCGGTCTCGGTCCACAGGGCCCCCGAGGCCCTCATCCGGTTCGAGACCGACAGGGGCAGGTCCATCGCTGTCACCCCCGATCATGCCATGCTCGTCTGGGATCTCACCTACCTGCGCAAGATCAGGGCCCTTGAGATGAAGGAGGGGGACTCGCTTCCTGTCTGTTCCGGCGGGGCGGTGATGGCCGAGCGGATCCTGAAGCGGGAGATCGTCCCCTCACCGGACGAGAGGGTCTACTGCCTCACGGTGGACAGGGACCATACCATGGAGGCAAACGGCATCTTCACCGGCCAGTGCGACGGGGACGAGGACTGCGTCATGCTTCTTTTGGACTGCCTCATCAACTTCTCCCGGGCATTCCTCCCCGAGTCGCGGGGGGGGACCATGGACGCCCCCCTCATGATCACGGGGCGCATCGATCCCGCCGAGATCGACAAGGAGTCCCATAACCTGGACCTCTGTTCTGCGTATCCCATCGAGCTCTACCTCGCTGCCGAGCGGCGGGCCCATC
>Ga0315291_10010118_pt1 | contig 11550 bp, 9 predicted proteins | sample YL17G12_20_MG_FD_203070 | JGI IMG/M metagenome (GOLD analysis project Ga0315291, IMG submission 203070) | Sediment microbial communities from Yellowstone Lake, YNP, Wyoming, USA - YL17G12_20 | ecosystem: Environmental > Aquatic > Freshwater > Lake > Sediment | place: USA: Wyoming | collected...
AGACGTGGATTTTTGTTATATTGTCCATGCGGCATATGGTTAGAAAGATAAAGGTGAAGCTTTATCAATTCTACCTATGTCGCATTTTTAAAGAGAATATAACGGGGGGCGTTGATCGTGGCGTTAAAGTAATCGACAAAATGATACTGCATAATACCGGGGGTTCCGGCTCACTGGCAGCAGGTTCTGGATGTGCAGTCCACTATTATCTCGCAAGAAATGAACAAAAGTACGGAAATAAATTTGTAATTCGTATACCAGAATACCAGACATCCGAAACAGCTTCATCCACACTCGCTGAGCAAAGAGCAATTGATATTGAGATGGTAAACTGGGAGTGGGCAAACCCTGCCAAATCATTTTCTGACCAAAGAAATAGGATAGTTAAGGATGGTAAATTTAATGATTTAGACAACGTAGATCATTATGTCGAAATTTCAGGTGATAAATACGATTTAGTGAATTATTATTTTCAGGAAAAAGATGGATTCTTTGAAGTATTTAATAATAATGGCATTAATGCAGATAGTGAGAGGCTAAAGGCAGAGGTGAGGGCTGATAAGACAATGTTTTATAAATTTTATACAGAACTAGATAAAAAAAATAAAAATGGAAAATTTTTATATAAATATTTTGGATTAAAACCACGATATCTAAATTTAATCGCCTCTAACTCCGACCCAAATTATGAACTTGGTGAAATCTATAAAGTTCTTAACAAAATCCCCTTTGAAAATAATTTTTACACCTATTCAAATAAAGAAACTATTTTGGATTTTAGAAGAATTATGAATCCAAAAGATACATATCCTTTTGATACCTATAAACTTCCTGATGTTCCAAAAGATCAGGCCTTAAATGATAAAGAAATTCCTGACTATTATGAGAAATATACACCTGAGCAATATAGTAATCTTGATAAATTCATTAAACTTATGGGTGAAAAGTATGGCATACTAGAACAGACTTTTAATAAACAGAATCTGGGTTCTATACCTCAAAAATACGGTTTTTATTACCAGAAAATAAGTTCAAATGAAATCCCTAACCAAGTTATTGATTTTCAGGGTATAATTTCCCACAGAAACAGCAAAATTGGAGGTAAAATGTGTCCGGCTCCTGGCTTCCAGATTGATCGCGTTCCCGCTCTTCAAAATTAATAACCAGTTTAATAATATGAAAATATTAATCAGAATATTTTTTACTCTCATCATCTTTGTTTCTTTTCATTACCTTATATACGGAAGTGAATGCGCTATTGATTATAATAATGACTGTTTAACAAATGACCAGACTGATGAGCAGATGCAGGGGTACACAATAGGGGTAGGCGTTTGGTATGGTTATTGCGAAATAAAATGCGCTGATAAAACAACATTCAAACCTATTAAATTAAAAAATGAGGAGTTTGAATTCTTCGGTAAGGATAAGAACCATTTTTTCTTTCGTGATACAGCACTTGAGGGAATTAACCCTAATGGTTACAAAATTAAGGAAACAGGTAAGTCTGATTATTATTTGATTTACGATAAGGATACTGTTTATCTGAATACTATCTTATTTTCACAAATTGATCCTGCAACATTTAAATTTTTAGACACCTCCTACGAAACCCATGAAAGCTGGTTTAAAGATAAAAATCATGTTTATCGGCTTATTGAGGCTGATGACTCTCTTAATAATAAACTCGAAATTTTGTCAGATTCCGACCCCGCTTTTTTCACTTTCGGCTTCAACATCACCCCGAATGCCGTCTACTGGTACGGAAAGAAGATAGAAGGGGTAGATGTTGGGAGTTTTAAAGTTAAATTAGAATGGGGAAATGAAATCGCAACTGATAAAAATAATGTATATGAAAAAGGTGAAGTTATGTATGGAATGGATGTAAAAAGTTTCCAAATGTATCAGGTGGATACTAATGATACTGGCGCCGTTTTCCCGTTAAGCAAAAATAATATATCAATCTTTAAAAAGGAATATCCTTCGTCCGCCCAAAAAATCGACCAATCCCTCTCAACCGCCGTCAAAGAATATGAAACCAAATACCCTAATTACACCCCTCAGCCAGCCATGCCGAAACCCGATTCACCGGAAGAGCAGGCGCTGAAGAAATTCGAGGCGGATGTAGCAAAAGCTGAACTGGAGGAAACTGAAGCAAATAAACAGAATATGATGAAGCTGGGTATTATAGGCATAGTCAGCGCTTTAGGCCTAGGCGGTATTGTGTATGGAGTCATGAAGTGGATGGGGGAAGGGAAGAAGTAAACCTGTCCAATCACCTCTCTCAACAATTCGCACTCTAGTCACACCCAGTGTAGGAGATTTTTAGTTTAAACAAAATAAACAAAAAATAAAAAGGGTTAGAATCCACATACATCACCGACACACTTGAATGTACACAAACGTATAAGAAAAATGGCAGTTCTATACCGAAGATCAATATAAAACTCTGGATAAACTTCTTTCTTACATAGAAGAATCAACCGGCATTCCTTATAAGGTATCACTTTACAAAGATGAAAATGATAAGAATAATAGTTTAGCTTATTATTTTACTCCAAATTATCCTGCTGATTTACCTTCTGATAATCCGCAGACTGATGTAATTAAAAAATATTTTGAATATTTATTTTCATTTAAGGGCGTTGTTGATCATCACGCCAATACTGGAAAGTGGGATGCCGGACCGGCTTTTAATATTTGTGATGAAAATTTAAATTTTAAAAATATTGTACATTTATGTAAAAAATAAAATTTTTAATTGTTTATCTTAATTATTTGAGTATGAAAAAATCATTATATATTATAATAATTCTGTTTATTGTTTTTATCGGGACTGCTGAAGGGTTGATGGCTAAGGCGGAGGTGGAATATACAGATACTGGATTAACTATTAATAATAATAAAATTTTTATAAACAGTAATATTGAATCTAATTCTGGGGAAAATAATATTTGTATAGCATCTGCTATAAACGAAAAAGAATGTATTTTAAAAACAAAAATTTGTATGTATAAATGTGAAAATTTAATCTTATCAGTTGATAATAAAGGTATTTTCTATATGGAAGATGAATTTAATCTTAAATTCTATGATTTAAAATCAAAAAAAGAAGAACATATAATAAGCGGTATATACAAATTACTTAGTAAATATGAAATAGATAAAAATGAAGTAAATTTTATGGATGACCATTACTTTAACTCATTTACAGATAAAAGCCTTAATCCGGAAAAGAATAAATTAGCTGTTGAAATTGTTTATAATGATGATGAGACAATGTCGACAGTAACGCATATGGTCTGCATCGTTGATATAAATAAATTATCAGCAGGTGATGAAAATTATATTGAATGTCCGATAATAACTAATAAAATGAAAAATTTTGATTCCACCAAGGTGCCAGACAACACATGGAAAAATGACCAGTTACCTGTTTTAAACGGCTGGACTGATAATAAGGCAGTTGAAATTACAACGAAAAAGGGTGATGATTTCGTTCTGAATACTGATGACAATAAATTAGAGAGTAAATCTGGAAATGTTACCTCAGAATACACCACTGCCCTTGCCGCAGTTTTATCATTATTGGGCGTACTGGGTATTTTAGGGTTTGTCCTTGCAAAGAGAGGTAAAAAGAGGAGATTAGGTTTTAAGTCTTAAGATAAGACGAAAACCCCGCATCCATTATTGGCGGAATGCAGGGTTCTTCAGCTTACATAATTATTGATCAGTACATTTACAAAGCCTTGCGTAAGGATATGATGGCTGAGCTTCACATGTTTTATTGGAATGAGCTTAGCAAAAAAGTTGTAGATTTCCAGGGAATAATTTCTCACCGTATATCTACTTCCAATGGTAAAATGTGTCCGGCGCCTGGGTTCCAGATAGACAGAATCCCAAGTTTAAATAAATAACAAATGGCAACTAAATTAATCCATCATTTTATGAAAAAAACATTTTTAATAATATTTTCACTGCTGTTAATAAATTGTCCTTATTATGCACATGCTCAAGAGGAAGATGGGTATACTGGCTGTATAAGTTCAGAATGGACGGATGAAAATCTGGACGGTTATAAAATCTATCAGGGAAAGGTTTATCATTATGGTTGTCCCGTGAAAGAAGCTGATCCAAACACTTTTCGTGAAATACCAAAAAGAGATGAAATACCGCTAGGTATGGCTCAAGACTCAAAAAGCTTATTTTTTGGGGGAAATAAACTTGAAGGACTTCATCCTAATTCATATAAAACAAAAAAAGTTCAATATTATGATTCATCTGATGATAAACAGAAAGAAATGTATTTTCTTTTCGATAAAGACAATGAGTATTTATATGATATGAATGTTGATGGGGTTGATTTGAATACCGTGGAGATCATTAATTCAGGATATTTTAAAGATAAAAATAATGTTTATGAAATAGATTACAAAAATAATGTTGTAAATCGCATTCCTGATGCCAACCCCGCTTTCTTCACTTTCGGCTACAACATCAATTCTGATGCAGTCTACTGGTACGGAAAGAAGATAGAAAAGGCTGATCCGGGGAGTTTTGAGGTTGTGGCATGTGATTATTCATCAGAAACAGGAAAAGATAAAAACAATGTTTACTGGCGCGGAGAGTTAGTTTACGGAGTAGACTCAAAATCTTTCACCAGCCTGGCAAGCAATTGCTACGATAAAAATGCTGTTTATGACACATCAAATAATCTTAAAATGTTATCAACATTAAAAGAACTTAAAAACGGATATGCTGCTGATGGCAGAGAAAATCTGGTCAATCAAACCCTCACCTCCGCCATCCAAACCTACGAAACCAAATACCCTAATTACACCCCTCAGCCAGCCATGCCGAAACCCGATTCACCGGAAGAGCAGGCGCTGAAAAAATTCGAGGCGGATGTAGCAAAAGCTGAACTGGAGGAAACTGAAGCAAATAAACAGAATATGATGAAGCTGGGTATTATAGGCATCGTCAGCGCTTTAGGCCTAGGCGGTATTGTGTATGGAGTCATGAAGTGGATAGGGAAAGGAAAAAAGTAAACTTAGCCTATCCTAATGCACCGGCAGACATTCAGCGGAACAGGCTCAAAACATATCATTGAATCAGGCTGCTTTTCCTGCTAAAATAAAGACAGTTAATCACATGAAAAATCCGCCCTCCGCATAAAACAAAACAGGCATTTCGGACAAAAAAACGGAATGCTCTTTCCGGCCCCTGAAAAACCGAAACCATTATAGACAGATGATACATTGACAAAAAGTCAAAAATGGTATAAAGTTGCTCACTATTTATGACTTTATTGCACCATATGCGGGGAGCAATGCGGAAAATCACCGGCTGTCCTGCATCTCGTCACGTCGTTCGCGAACAACGTGACTCGCTATGGGGCAATAAACCCCAGTATGCCTTTAACTTTCTCCGACTTTACGTCGGAGGTAAGCGGGGCTGCTCTTTTACAATGAGGCCTCGCTCGCCAAAGGCGAGCGAATAACCAATTTAAGCGGCAAATTATCATTTTTTGTTTACAAGCTAATAAATGAAAAATGTAAAATGCTAAATGTAAAATTGGTATCCTTTCTAGTTTAGTAATTAAGTAATAACGTTCACCGGAGCGACTTGTAGACGATTACAATAGGTGGAACGATGGGTGAAACAATTGGTGGAACAATTGTTGTGATTTTAATAATTATATGATAAATTCACATCTTAGATAATTTTGTATTTAATTGAATATTATGCGATTAGAAGAGCTTAAAATTTATAACATTGCGGTCAGATTAAGAAACGAACTCCATAAGGAAATCAGTCTAATCCCGAATAACTGGAGAATCAAAGACGTTAAGCAGATAAGAGAATCTTCTGCCTCAATTTCTTCAAACATAGCTGAAGGTTTCGGGAGAAGATTCTATCCGAAAGATTTCATTCGTTTTCTTATTATTGCCTTAGGTTCAAGCGAAGAAACCAAAAATCATATCGGGTCTCTTTTAACAAATAAGCATCTGTCTGAAGAAAGGACAGATTACTTTATTAAAAGTTACCGAGACCTTTCTGTCAGAATAGTGAATTTCATTAATTACAAGAAACAAAAAATCAACAATTGTTTCCCCAATTGTAACCCCGATGGTATCCCCAATAGTTCCCCCAATAGTTCCCCCAATAGTTCCCCCAATAGTTTCCCCAATAGTTCCCTCAATCGTAAATAAGCCGCTCTGGTGAACACCCGCTATGCGCGAGTGTTGTCCCGCATCAGGGCATGACAATAACGACAACGAACCCTTTCGATAGGAGCGTGAATCATGCGTAACTTCCTGTTGGCGGTCATCACCGCCACGCTTCTGGTCGCCTGCGGCGACCATCACACCAATCCTGATCCTTGTGCGGACGTCACCTGTTCGCACGGCACCTGCCAGAACGGCTCGTGCGTCTGCGAGCAGGACTGGTACGGAACGGAGTGCGACAAGCACTTCGACCCCGCCGAAATCGGCACCTCCTACCAGGATTTCTGTTCGTCCGACTCCGGACGGCTGGAGATCTCTGGCGTCACCGGCGATGCCTCCTACCTGAATGGCTACTACGTCGACATCCCTGTCGGCGCGGTAGACCGCTGTGTCTGGTTCATCCTCGCTCCCGCGTGGGGCGAGAACCTACCTCTTCCGGACACCGGCACCATCGTCGAGAGCGCTCACGGAATCGTGATCACCGCTATCGACAAGGAGCAGCCGTTCCTTGCCGACGGGACTGACTTCAACACGGTCCAGCTCTTGAAGGAGGTTACGATCTTCTTCAACCAGCACCGCGCCAAGGTCCTGCTCTACTCGGAATCCGACAGGGCGTTCACGTTCCTGCGGACCGACTTCGTTCCGGAAGGGACCCTTGGGCAGACCATACATCTGTCTGAGTTCTACCTCGATTTCGGCAACCCCGATGTCGAGGCAACCGCCCAGCACCTCGGGAACCGTGAGGTCGAGATCGACTTTACGTGGACCCTGGATGAGGGCTCACCACTCCCCTACTTTCTGCAGTTTTCGGCTGATGGGGACGGGACACCCTTGACGCTGGAACCTGTAGATTCAGGAGGGCTGAAGTATAGGACCACCCTCGCGGGCGGTCAGCACACCATCATCGCGACTGTCACGAACCCCTACGGTGGTACTGGCTCCAAGCAGATCGACCTCACCGTCGACCTGTGTTCAGGCGTCACGTGCGAACCGTGGCAGACCTGTCGCGAGATCGACGGCGTCTGCATAGGCAGCGACCCATGCGACCTGAACCCGTGCGTTCACGGGACGTGCGACAACACCACCGGCTCCGCTGTCTGCATCTGCAACGGCGGATGGCTCGGCACCCTGTGTGACCAGCAGGACCTCTGTTACGAGGTCACCTGCTCGGACAACGGCGTGTGCAAGCCTGCCGATGGAACCTGCCAGTGCAACGCTGGCTACGACGGCGCAACGTGCAACGCGTGCGCCAGCGGGTACATGGGATATCCTACCTGTGTGGATGACCTGTGCTACAACGTCGACTGTCACGGCCATGGATCTTGCAATCAGGCGGATGGTACCTGTTCGTGTGACACGGGCTTCGACCCCACCACGAACTGCGGTTCATGTGCAGCGGGCTACTACGACTACCCCACCTGCCACGTGAACCACGCGCCTGTCATCAGCAACCTGCAGGCGAGTCCGAACCCGGCGAGTCAATACAGTCCAACGACTATCACTTTTTCCCTTGCGGACAGTGACAGCGATACGATAAGCTGGACCATCACCCTGACCGCGGAGGCAGGTTATGATGGCTGGCTTTCAACTTCAAACGGTACTTGCGATCGCTGGGATCACTGTTACGGTACGGTTAACGGTAGTGGTGGGGTTACTGTAACCTTCAACACGGGTTACTCGATCCACACTATCGTAAACGTATCCGCCAACGACGGCAGGGGTGGGACGGACATGAAAGATACAGCTATCGACGTTCAATAATTGTTCCACGTGGAACAATAGAAAGGAGGCCTCATTGTTGTTGAGGCCGGGTGAAACATCCCGGCCTCTTCAGCATATTAAAAAATTCTATTGACAATCCGTCAATAATTATTTAAAATAATAAACCCCATTATCACCGACCTTCTTATATATGATTACTTTTATCGCTAAGAAGGTTGCCCGCCCCGCCATTATAATCACTTTAATTTTTACCGCCCTGCTTGCATGGCCGGTTTTTACGCGTGCCGGTAATCCGCCACAACCGCAAGAGGAAGTCTATTACTTTCTCACGGACCACCTCGGCTCAATAGATGTCGTGCTAGATGAGGAAGGCAATGTCGTCGAGCGTGCCGATTACCTGCCGTACGGAAATGACCGGCTGCGCATTGATGATTCCGAAAGTGAGGACAATGACTATGGATTCACGGGGAAAGAAGCAGATGATGAAACCGGCCTCTATTATTATGGGGCAAGGTACTATGACCCGGAAATCGGACGGTTTACGCAGATTGACCCGTTGGTTTTAGGCGAATCCGAAAAACCGTTAGCGGATGTACTGAGTAACCCGCAGGCGTTAAACGGATATTCGTATGTACTGAATAATCCTATGAGGTATGTGGATGAAAATGGGGAATATGGTTGTGATGTTCATTGCGATTTAACACAATATCTTGCGTTAAAATCCGGATTAGATGTAACAACGGCATCCGAAATCGCAATTTATGACAATCGCATGGATACTGACCCCCAAACAGATCCTCATAACCCTGAAAATCTTATTAATGGTAATACAGATAAATACCATTTCCAGAATAGAAGTGTTGCTGAAGCCTGGCTTTTCGCAGCTATAGCAAAAAAGGATACCCGTGCATTTGGGCAAGCATTACATACTTATCAGGATTCCTATTCACATAACGGTTTAAATTGGATTACTCATGCGGCATTAACTATACAAGAGGGTGCTGATGGTGAATTTGGTACAGATCCTGATAAAACAAATAATAATGTTTTAAAAGCTACTTTCATGTCTTTCAATACTTTTTCCTTTATGAGGGGGTTGCAAAAATATAAACTAGGAATAGTAGATGAAAAAGAAATAACCAAGTATGATGAGGATACTAAAAATATTTGGGGGAGTATATCAGGCAATGTTGATGAATTCCTAAAGGCTGAAGATAAAACTTCAACTAACATTTATAAAGAAATACATGCAAATGATAAAGATGAAAAAAAATAATTTAAGCTCATTTATAAACAGACACATTATTTTTTCAGCGTTAGCTGTGCTTGCGTGGACAATAATTTCACTAATAGTATTAAATCATGGTGATTTAGATTTAAAGACGTTTTTTTTGTATTTATTTATATATTCGTTTTTCACTATTCCAATAATTCTTGCCGTTTATATAAATTATTTGCTGTTTAGTAAAAAAAATATCTATATAAATTTAGCATCTCCTTTTATTTTAGTTTTTGGTGCAATTTTGTTGCCAGCGTTACTTTTTTGGATTAACAAAGCCAAATATGATCCAAATTATGTTGATTGGGGTAGTGTATTTGTGTTTTTAGTCAGCGCAAATAATCTTATTCTGTTAGTTGTTAATGAAACTTTGCTCTTAGTTAACTACAAAAAACTCAAATAATTCAAAAAAGTTCCGCAATCTTTTATATATACATCATTTTCCGCCGACGTATTTCTTGTATTCTTTATGTGCCAAAAGTCCAAGGATATATATCAATGGCAAAAGCAGCCCGTAAACTACAGGGGCAAAATATTGGATATAAGTTGCACACCCCCAGGTGTTTTGTACGCAGTAAAAACCGACTGCGATTCCGGGTAAAAACAGCAGGCTGCCGAAGATATAAACCCAAATACCTTTTAAATTCAGTTCAGGGGCATGGAAAAAAAGATAGGACAAAAGTATACCCATGGCTATTCCGGATATCAGAAGTATCCCGATAACAATAAGATTTTTTTTATTTATCATTGTGTGATTTTGACGGATTTGATGAAGCCGGGATATTGAGTGGGAACGGAACATGGGCTACTAACAGAGCATGTTTGTCCATCATAACTACCATTAGTAATGGTAACAGGCGCTCCCCCAGCCTGCGAGCCAAGGTAGAAGGCGGTCAATCCTGAAACATTCGGCATATTTGTCTGGGTATTCGTTGCCACCAAAGATCCGATTTCCAGTTTCGCCTTGTTCGCAGGCGTAGCATTTTGGGTGTCCCAGGTTGCTATAATCGTTACTGTATCGTTGCCGATCACGCTACTAAGATTAGTGATGATGGCAACAACAACGGAGCTCATTTTAATTTGCAGTCTTAATTCCCCAGCCGCAGTTTTTACAATCCAAAATCCATTCCCACTAGCATCCTTGCTGTCGAACAGATACACCGCCCTGCTTACGGCCAACGGCCTCCCACTACCCGTATCACGATTATCCACCGCAATCGTCATGCCCCCCCTGTTGGGGTTGAAGGTGCCGGTCGCGGGGCAGGAGAGGTAATTACCGTCGCCGGATGTGATTTGCAGACCGCTGCCGGAGATCGCCGAAGCATTGACATCGGAACACTGGATACCGGAGGCGGGATAATCGGGACTGATCTGGCCGTCGAGGTAATCCGCGAAGAAAAGGATGCCGGTATTGTGGCAGTCGATGTCGCAAGCATCGTTGTTGCTTTGGTTGCCGTCGTCACATTGTTCATCTCCTTCCATTTTTCCGTCCCCGCAAACTGGTCCGCTCCGTACAGTAATCCCTATTGTCTGTGTACCCACAAAATTGCCATTATCATCGCGGACAGTCAGGATGATACTGGAATACATGGAAGAATTTATAGCGAGATTAGAGGCATCGATTTGTGCGGTAAAACTGGCAATGCCTGCTACTGGAGGAGAGGTAGGCAGGCTGAAGTTTGAAAGCGACCAACCATACTTTAAATCAGACGATGAAGGAGTAACTAAAGCCGTAATTGTTAAATTAATAATTCCCGAGGGCGGTTTGATTGTGCTCCCCTGTGTGCCATTCCAGCTTATATCAGGTAGTGGAGTGGGTGGCGATATTGGAACAACATCAAAATTTACTGTCGCGGGCTGGAATACAGTGAAATTAGCTGATTTTTCATCCAATATTTCTGACTCTGCGGTGTTCAATAATTTAACTGTCCACGTGTATGTCCCTGGATCCTGTAGCGGCACGGACCGAAAATTTGCATTTAAGACTTCTGTAAATAACGAAATGGAAGGATTCTGCGGATCAGGAATATCCAATTCAAAAGGCCCTGTCGGCGCACTAGGCGCAAGCCATTTGAATGTAATTTCTCCTACTGGTAATCTAGCATTTTCTATCGGGCTTATTAATGTAAGCTTATCAGTTTCAGAAACTATCTTTATTGATGCATCCGCGGTCAGTTCTTTTCCGTCAGCAAATATGAGAGTAACGCTTATCGGGCAATCACCGGGCTCATTGGCAGTAACATTGATATCAAAACTAGTGGCTGAATGTGAACCTGCTGTCTCTACTACGGTGCAGGCTGTTGACCCAGATGGGTTAATTGT
>Ga0315291_10010119_pt1 | contig 11550 bp, 15 predicted proteins | sample YL17G12_20_MG_FD_203070 | JGI IMG/M metagenome (GOLD analysis project Ga0315291, IMG submission 203070) | Sediment microbial communities from Yellowstone Lake, YNP, Wyoming, USA - YL17G12_20 | ecosystem: Environmental > Aquatic > Freshwater > Lake > Sediment | place: USA: Wyoming | collected...
CGGAAGAAGACTGTCAACGAAAAGATGAAAGAGGAACGAGCGGATGAGATTGCAGGTGTGCTGGCGAACCATTCGAAGTGGAGAACTCACGGTCGCTCCATCAAGATTGGAGACTTGGAGGAAATGGGTCTGAAAGTCGTTAGACTGGACGATGACCCCCCACTAGCCGAGCTGGTCTACAGGATTCAGACTATCATCAGACTGCTGTTCTCGACTACGAACATCTACAAGATTTTCGCAACCGAGAATGAGAAGATTTTCAAAAATGTCCTGATAGGCCCCGAGATGCAGATTCCACTTGCAAAGACGGATGCAGTCGTTGCGGATGTACGCTGCCCAAACTGCAACAAGAATCACAAAGTCTATCTCAAAATTGCCGACAACCCGAAGATTGACGAGGATTTCAAGAAGCGAGGGGCAGTTCCCTTTCCGCAGGGCAACAAGCTGAGATGTGAATGTGGGTTCGAGATTGATTTGAGCGGACTGAAGAATGAAGTCGAGGCGAAAACAGGAAAGAAAGTTATATAGTGCCAAGGAGGTATGAACAGTTGATGAGAGACCCAAGAAGCCAGAAACCCGATGAGGAACTCAAGTTCCTCCTAGAGTTCTTGGAAAGGACAAGAGAAGGAAAGTATGCAGTCATTGAGAAGACCTCCTTACCCTATTCAAGAATGACGGAGGAGACAGACTTCATCGAGTCGATTGACGGTGACTTCTACTACTATGGGGTTAGCTGACCTCAGTTGCGAGAGCTGTAGCCTTATTCTAGTCATCATTGGCTGTTATGCTCCGGTCAACAACGCTGCATGCAGTGGAAAGGGATATCAACACCTGTGTCTGAATGGGGAATCATGGTACTGATTCCACTCGACAGCGAGGGCAAGCCGATGCAGGAGCTGGTGGTTCGCAGCATCCTCCAGGAGCTCGAAAAGGTGAAGAGGAAGAGGGACTGGAGGATGCCATATCATCGCTGAGGGGTCTGAAAGGTCATTTGTCAAGAGAGATGGTGTCGGCGAGAACGCCAATCACCAGGCGAAACACTACTGGCACCAATCATGAGGGTTTCCCAGTGAGTGTTCCTTCATCTAGAGAGCGACTCAGAGGCCTAGGGATGGGTTCATCTTCCCCTGTAGCCTGATTTCTCTCTTTGCCGCTCTCTCAATTCGGTCTCGTGCATGGTAAGAGCTTCAAGGTAAGCTTGCTTCCCGTAGATTCTCCCTAGTATCCTAGTGAGTATCCACCAAGACGCGAAAAACACTGCCACCACGGAACAGACAAGCGTAGCCGCCACGGGTAGGTCGACAGTGAAGTTCGTCGAAGGAACAAGAATCACTAGGGAGACAATCAAGGAAAGCAGGGCTGGAGGTATGAATTTCAGGAAAGTCTCGCTAATCAGCCTGTATGATTCCGCTCTAGACATCTCTTGCTGCACCCTCCTTCTTTCGTCGTATATCTCCTTCAGTGTTGAGAGTCTGCCGATTCTGTCAATTGCATGTTCCTCCAACACCTGAGAATAGAATTTTAGAAAGTTCTCGTAGAATTGCCTTTCGGGTGAGGCCTCCAATCCGAGCGATACCCGTTCAGTTCGCAATCCTAGTGATTTCGCATCCATCAGAATTACATCGTTCGCACCGAATCCTCCTCTGGGCTTCGACAGCAGTGCAAACGCTTTGGAGGAAAATGCAGTGAAGTTGGATGAGTGCTCGACTACCACTATGTCGGCTCGGCCACTCATGAGAGGGGCCAGGAGAGTCGGAATATGTCTCGGATTGTGTTGACCATCCCCATCCAATTCGACTATGTACTCAGGATTGTATTTCAACGCTCTCGCCAATCCTATTGACAAAGCCATGTCACGCCCCACATTCTTCGCGTTTCTAATGACCTCCGCGCCCGCTTTCGACGCAATCTCCGCGGTTCTGTCCATGCTGGCGTCATCTACGACAATCACGGTGTCGACTACCGATTTGGCACCAACCACAATACTACCTATTGTGATTTCTTCGTCATAGGCTGGGATTACTGCTACCTTCATCGCCTATCAGCTCTGACCTATAGGATTCAGCCAAGTGGGGACAAAATGCCCTTCAGCAACGCTGCCTGTGAGCAGCATGATGTGTCCGAATCGCCCTCCGCCTACATTAAGGAGACCGGGCAGTCAGTCCGCGCAAATACTGAGCTAGCAAGCCGATGCTGTAGCAAGTGGTTCGTAGCATCCTCCAGCAACTGGACAAGGCAAGACGAAAGAGAGACTGGAGCATGCCATATCACCGATAGCCTCCTCTGCCTCGCTTTGCAGCTGGAACAAGAGCCTGAAGAAAGGTTATATGGAACAGACTTCGTTCTAAACCGGAGGTTGGCGAAAACTCACAAAGAAGGCCGTTCAATGGAGGGGAAACCATGAAATTCAGTTTTGAGAAAGAATTGCAGGAGCTGAAGAGACAGGAATTACTTGCGAAGACTACTGGGATTGATATGTACAAGGAACTGGCCAACATACAGCGCAGCCTATTGATGTCCTACAAGGGTATGACGAGAGAACTTGCGGTAGTGGCTCTGTGCAAAGATAGGGCGTTCGCTCGGCGTGTCATGAATCTGATAGAGACGAAGGATGTTGAAGAGATACATCGTCTCTGGATGAAATACTGCAAAGGAAAGTGAAATGCTTCCGAGACAGAGCACAAGAGCGATGGAATGTTCGGAAGCTCCGGGAGTATTCGACGAAGAACTAAGACATGTGTACGCCGTGTCATCGCCGACATCTAGCGCAGAGATAACAGTGAGGACTACGAATTAGCTTGAGACAAATCCCAGGTCTATCGGTGCCTTCTGACGGGTATCCCAGATGATAGAGTCGGCGCAGTTGTCTGCTCCGTACTTCTCAGCACATACACCGAGCCAGCCTGCAGCATCTCCCTTGTCATCAAAAACGCCGACATCCTCGATGAGTCCCTGCCAGACCAGAATGGCTACATAGTTGCACATAGTGTCAAAGAACGCCAGCACACTATTTCGGTTTTTGTGTACATAATGTACATGGTTACCGATGGTGGGTGAAATCCTCAAGCGCTTTCTTGCGCGGATAGATTCTGCTTCCCGTGACCAGCACTGTCCCCGTGGCCCTGGCCATCCACCTGAAGTAGGACATTACCGTGCTTGCCCTTCGGGCTGGTGTGGAGCCTCCAAGATGGGATTTCTTCTCTATCATCCCCGCAATTCCATCCTTCGCTAGGCCCTGGTCCGGATGGCGCTGGACATATCTGAACACCTCGTTCATGATTGGTATCTTCAGAATGCAAACTGCAAGAAAATCGGCACGATTCTGCTGGTCAGTCTCCACATACTTCCGGCCTTCGTTGGTGAGCACATACTGGCCCTGCGCCGATGTGACAAGTCCCATGGCCTCGGTAGACTCACGGTAGTAGCTTCCCTGCCTCTCTGTGATGCCGTAGTGCTGTGCCCACTTCTTCGCAGTGTTGATTCCTGTGTGAACGAGTAGGGGGAAGTCTGCGACCTTTTGGAAATCATCTGCCTGCGGGACGATGTCGAGGTTCGGGTCGGGCTCTACTACTTCGAGCGTTTCAACTGGAGCTTCGGATTCCTCAACAGCGAATCGGGCTGACCTGACCAGCTTGATGGATTCGTAGTCATTGGGGTCAGTCCAGAGATACTCCCACATTGAATAGCTCTCATCCTTTGGGTCCGCGACAAAGAAGAAGGTTCTCACGGCCTTTCTCGTCACGGAGCTGGCGACTCGCAGCGGGTAGTAGAGTTGCCGAACGAGGAAGTTGTCCACCCTACGAGCCTTGGCTTCAAACAACAACACATCGGTCCTTCCCTCGAACCCCATGTCGATTTCCATCCCCGCGCCCTCGACGCTGATGTTCGGCGAGCCATCGACACGGAACTCGAACTTGCCAGTCCTCATCTTCCCTGCTGTAGTCTGATACATCTCGGGGACTTTCGAGAACCTACTCAACAGACCTGAGTTGTAGGCATGAAGAAGGTAGCGGCTTTCTCCTGTGCCGTATGCCAGCATTGTCAGTCCAAACGGGAATCGAGCGTGAAACTTCTCCGTAGTGCTTTCGATTGGTTCCAGGTCGTGATATCCCTTCCCGTGAATGATGGCATAGGAGTTCCCAGACACCGGCAGGACGAAGACCCCTTTCTCACGGAAAACGCTTGGCAGTTTGCCCTCTGAGTCCATCGAAGCGACAAGCCGTGGCTCCTTGCCAGTTATCCGCTTGATGTCTGCCGCAGTCACATGGGACACTGGATTGGCAAGGTCGATGCCCATCGTCTGGACTATCCGCAGCCACTCGTCCTGAATCTTCGCCAATGCCTCACCCGTAATTCATTATCAAGAGCTCTTCGATTGCCTTCCGGCCAGAGGGTTTGCAGTTGATTGCACGCGTCGCCTTCATCGACGCAATGTGGTATCCATCGTAGAGCGACCGTATGAGGCTTGTGGAGGAGTTTGAGAGCATGACCTTGCTTCCTCTCTTGTCGAGCTTCTTGAACACGCTAGCAAGCTCCTCTTGCTCTTTCTCACCGAACGCTTCTTTGGTGTAGCTCGTGAAGCTTGCAGTCTTGCTTAACGGCTGATATGGAGGGTCGAGATAGACGAAGTCCCCTCTGCCAGCCTCTCCGCAGGCTTTCTTGTAGTCGGCGACCATCAAGGTCTTGCCTCTGAGAACCGCGCTTGCAGCGTGGATATTGTCTCTGTCGTAGAGTGATGGGTTCTTGTACTTCCCAAACGGGACATTGAACTTCCCTGCCGAGTTCACGCGATAGAGGCCGTTGTAACAAGTCTTGTTGAGAAAGATAGTTCTCGCAGCCCGCTCGACCGATGTCATGTCTTCTGTGTCTAGTGCCCTAACTCGATAGTAGTACTCCTGGTTCTTCCTGTGTGGATAATGCCCATCCAGAGCCATGATAAGCTCATCCGGTCTGTCCCGCACGACTCGAAAGACATTCATAAGTTCGTCGTTGGAGTCAGAGAGCGTCGCCCGAGAAGGAAGAAGATGGAAGAAGACAGCGCCCCCTCCAAGGAACGGTTCAACATAAACCTCAAACTCCTTTGGGAAATACGGGCCCATCTGCGCCAAGAGTTGGCTCTTCCCGCCCGCCCACTTAAGCAACGGGGTCGGCTTCCGCTCGTCAGAATACGACTTAATCGGACCGAAGTCTTTCTTCACAAGTGGCTTCTTCATGGCTGCTATCGCGTACGACGATAGCGGATGGAGCTATTAAGATTGATTACGGCATGTTCAAAGGTGCATTTGTCGCGCGGTGAAGCACGAGGAGCTTCCGTACTCTACCCCATCCACACAGCGATGTCAATTCGTGATTGCCCATTAAGCGCTTTGGGACTAGGAGCATGGCGGCTGAGGACTCTCATGTGGTAGTCACGGACTTTTCGTGTCGCCGGACAACCTCGCGACCATCGGCAACGACAGGATGGTGCTCCTGATTTCCTCGGAGAACTGCATTGCCATCTGTATGGCCGTGCCGAACGCCTCCCAGTATTCAAGGCTGCGGATACGGGCTTGATAAGCCTGGATGGTCGCATTATGCTGGTTGACATAGTTCTGGACCTGAACCAAGCCCTGGTCCCTCTCAGCGGTAATCTTGGACAGCTGCTCACGGAGCTGAAGAGTCTCGTCAGACTGCAGGTAAGGTGCAGTTTGAAGGGACTCGCGCAGCTCCTCGACCTCTTTCTGCAAGGCGGCAATGTGTCTTTTGTCTCTTTTCGAGTGGATTACGCGCTCAGGGCGCTTGATGACAAGTTGATACACATGATGGCTGAGCGGAACCCCCTCGGCTGCGGCCTCTCGCTTAAGTCTCGCAAAGACCTCGGGCGGGAACCTCAGGTGCACCGACCCCGAGCTAGGCTCAATTCGTTGCTCTGAAGGGGTCTTGGCTGCTGTTTGCGCTTCGTTCTTCTCCCTTCTGAACATTATACTGCCCCCTTGGTCTTCGTTGTCAGGACCGAACCGGTACCGATGCACGGCCAGCTCTTCGGTACCCGAGCGGTCCCAGGACTGGTATCAAACGGACTCAGAGCGGTACCCGAAACGGTCGAACCCGAGCGCCCGACAGACATGAAATGGAACCGCCTAGCTTGACTGTGCATCCCCCGGGCGTATTGCTTAAGCATGCTGTCCCCTCCCTTCTCTGTCCATCCTACCTTCGGGAATCCGACCGCGGATTACGACCAATGGATTCTCGGAGTTGTTCAGAATCTTGAAGAGGCTGTCGAACTCCTGACGGTATACTCGGTCCTGTATTCTTCGCCATCGACCCCGACCCTCGCCCCTATTGAGCTTCCTCATGGCACTGCGGACTTCACGCCTCCGGGCCCTGCTTTTTATCAGCGCCAGACCGCCGTCTTCTCTGGTTCTCTTGACAGAATCCGCAATGCCGAGTTTCTTTAGTTCAGGCTCGCCCCAGCCGAAAATCTCCTGTTCCTGGTCCAGCTGGTCATTGACGGCCATCAGCGCACATGCCTTTCGCCTCGGGTTGTTGTTGTCGTCGTTCACATAGGCCCGTAAGTGTTCTTCGACCAGGGAGACCGCCATGATGCATGTCAGTTTCCCGAGGGCTTTCGACATGCTCTCCAGCTTCCGGGCCAGGCCCTCTCTGAACTGGGTGTACTGCCCAATCCTCCCCCACACCAGCACATCCTGGCTTGCGAGCTCGAAGTCCGTGCCCATAATCCTGTCTTCGAGGGCGGCTCTGGCTTTGAGCTTCGTCAATCCCATGGTGAGTCGGAACTTGTGCTTGTCCTTCTCGACGAGACCCGCAAGAACAAGCCGCTTCATTACCTTGGACAAGCTCGGCTTCTCAAGTATCCTGTACGGATGCCGCGCGCTCCTGACTCCTTGGCTCTTGAGCCACGCAATGGTGACACATCCATCGGCGGTCCTCATCATCTTCAGCACAGAGCTGTAGGGCTGCTCGATGAGCAGGTCCTCTGGCCGTAGCCGCCTTCGACCGCGTTCCCTTGTGGGCGCTCTCACGGATGTTTCCATTAATGCACCATATAATGGAACAAACACTTATGTCTTTCGCCCTGCATCCTGTATCTCGGTGATTGGTACGCCAAACAAGAAGTACGAACTGAGAGGCCCGCTGGCCGAGAGGCTGGACGAGGCCGCCGAGAGCGAAGAGATGGAAAGCAACGACCTACTGGACTACATAGTCCGACGCTATCTTGACGAGCTCTGGATAGAAGAGTCCAGCGACGAAGAGGACGAAAAAGAGGAAGAGGAAGAGGAGAGCTGAAGCGTCCTGGACGGTCGGGGCCACAGACTCTAGGACCGAGCCGTGAGCCTTGCCCGCGTTCCTCTGCGGCCACTCCTGCGGTGACACCGGGAGGTCTCATCGTCGACCGCTGATGACATGAAGGTAGCTCATCTCAGCAGATGTGGGCGTAGCGTGCCGGAGGAGTGGCGCTAGTGCCTCCGGTTACCCCTTCTCAGCCTTTTTCTTTGCTTTCCGAGGGTCCACATATCCCTTCTCAGATTTCACGACTACCTTCCCGCCATCCTCGTAGAAGAGCAGAAAATCCCCATCGTGGACATCGAGAGCGCTCTTCAATCTCTTCGGGACTGTCACCCTCTGGTTTGTAGTAACCTCTATTGTGCCGAGCAGTTTGATTGTTTCACCACCAGTCTCTGGGTCGGCTATTGGCGTGTCGGGTATTTCTGCCTTTCCAACCGACCCGCTCGCTTTTCCCTGAGATGCCCGACAGCCCAGAATCGCCGCTAGAACCCTTTTTATAGCGAGGTCTACATGGTGTGTCAGGATGACGCGGACAGTCGGGCCTGAGCGGGAAGAAGGGGAAAAGCGGTTTCCAGATGGCCAGAGTTGCACCTCTCCACAACCTGCTGCAACTGATGCTACTCTGGTTCCTGCTTCGGCAATAACGACAGGACAGCAGCGGGCGAGGCCAGCCGATGAGGCAATCATAGAGTGCCTCGGGTCCGCCGAGACGCCGCTGGAACCGAAAGCAATTGCGGCTCGAACCGACTTGAATCACAACACGGTTAGGTCTGCATGTCGTAGACTGGCCAGAAGGTATGCGATAGTCCGCAATGAAGAGGGCTACGAACTACCGCTCGATGCCTTTGAGAGTGAGCTGGAGAGGCAATTCCACTATAACGGACAGAAGGATTCCCTGCCGAGGTTCCACGACATCCACCTCATTTTCAAGCCGGAGAACATCGAGAAAGCGATGAGCAAGCAAGGACGAAGTCTCAGGACCATACCCTGCCTATCTGACGGCGGCAGAGTCATCTCCAAGCGCTGGAAGGCATCCAAGCGATGGAGGACACCTAACGCGCGTTGGAAACCCTTAAAAGGTGGTCTTCAGGGGAGATTTGACTTCGACACGCACATAGTGACTGTACAGGTGTACACCAACGGAACGGTCAAGGTCATCATGTCCAACTCCGAGCATCCGTTCGATGTAATCGGTCTACGGGAGTGCCTTGCTGCCGTCGATGGCCTCTTCCTATCAAGGACAGGGTTTCGGTTCTTGGGGGTATCGGGAATATCGGACTTCTTCTACTTTGAAAAGGTCCATTTCTCGACTGACATCCTTGGCGACTCAGAGCTGTCTGGTGCTTCAAGATGCAATTGCACCGTGCGCCAGTTTGACGGATGGCTCTATAGAATCTACGAGAAGCACCTCGGCGACAAGTTGTTCCTGAGGAGCGAGAAGTGCCTTGAGAAGGGCAACTTCGAGGACCACGACTTCAACAGCATGCTCGCGCTCATGGAATGTGTGATTACTCCTTCGGTCATCGCAGCCCGGCTTTTCAAGGAGACGAGGGACCATGCAGAACTGGAGAAGATAGTCCGAAGACAGCAGAACGAGATATACAATGTTCTGAGGTCCTACACACGCATTGTTCAGCGCATGTCCCACGAGCTGCGTCACATGTCGAGTTCCACTGATGCAATCCGGGAGAAACTCAGTTGTCTAGGTTCTCAAGTGATTTGCGCACCAGGGGGTATGCAGACATGAAGCATCCCATGAAGGCTGAGACTCACCGCGTCCGGGGTGACAGCAGATGAAGACGGCTCAGTGCGGTCCGTTGCTGGTCCGGTGCGACCCGCTGGTGGCTCCGTTTGCTCGGCTGTCTCCCGAGGACAAGGACCGGAACCCCGAGAATCAGGCGCCAAAGTCGTCGCGCGCCCATGCGTGGAGCTCCGACACGCTCAGGGTCACCCGTCCGACTGACAGCGGCACCACTCCCACTGACATCGGCACGACGCCAAAGGTCATCGCCTACCTGTCGAAGGACTTCGCGGGCAGGATGACATGCTGCGCGGTCACGGAGGTCTTCAACGGGAGGGGGATGGTCCACAGGTCGATGATGATGTTCATGGACATGGGCACGAACTTCGTGGACTTCATCACATTCGCCTCCACGAAGATGACGGGCTGCAAGGCGGACTCTATGATAACGCCCTGCGACACGAGCCGAGGTCGCAACTTCACGGGCACAGTGAGGGGTGCATCTTCAAATAGTGGCATGGCGAAGTGTAAAGTTTCTCTCATTCCGCAGTGGGCCTGGCTTAACAGTCTGGAGGAGTGTTAAATGGTGCAGAAACTTGCCATATTCGACCAGAAAGAGCAGGCGGCACTGTTAGGAGCCTGTGAGAGCGACAACGAGTTCGTCCCCATATGGTTGATGCTCAGGTGCGGGATGCATCCGAGTGATGTGTCGAAGGCGAGGGAGAAGCTCAGGTTCAACGGACAGTTCATTGAATGGAAGCGAGCGAAGAACTCGAAGCCGAGGCGAGAGATTGTCCCCGATTATGTCCGCCCACGATTGGAAGCATGGCTGAGGCACGGTAAGAAGCTCACACGGGTAGGATACTATCAACTTGTTCAGAGAATTGGGCGGAGGGTCGGACATCCAGAATACTCTCCTCTATCGCTTCGGCACACATTCTGCCTCGAAGAGCTTAGGCGTTTGATGAGGCAGAGCCCTCCTCCGCCGGATTTCATCGCCCTGGTCTCTCAGAAGATGGGATGCACCAGGGAAGTCGTTCAGCAAAATTACATCGACCTCACGCAATGGGAATCGCTAGGACGAGATGCCGCTACTGGAAAGCCTGAAGAATCGGAGTCACATGATGATGAACATTAAGTCCTCGCAGGCTGATGCACCTCCAGGTGGTGTGGAAGGGGACAACATACCACTTGGAGATGGTAGACACGAACCCGAGTCTAGAACCCCACTCGGGGACAGGGAGAGCAATGCACATGTCGGTGAAGACGATGATTCCCTGGTGAGGGTCGCCGACATTGTGAATCGCTTCGTCCAGCAGTCGAGAGCACGCCTGAACAATGAGACCATCCAAGAGTATAGGTCAGCTTTCGAGACCTTCGCTGCCAGGGTCGAGCTAGACCAGTATAGCCGTCGACAGCTCGCCGGGCCGAAGGCAAGGGTGCTCATAATGGCTCACATGGAGCAGGTTGCGAAATCAACCTGGCGCTGGCAAAACTCAGCTCTTAAGGCCGTCTGGCAGTATGGATTGAATCTTCCGTGGCCAATAGACCCCAAGCGGGATTTTGGTCGACTGCCGAAGGCCGGGCCTCGTGAGAATCCTCCTGATTCCACGGTCATGGCATGGGCGGATGCCATGAAGCGAGAACCAGACCTCTATCTGCGTCTCGTCTGGCTGTTGATATCGGAGCATGGATGGCGGCCTTCTCATGTCGGTCGCCTGAAGTGGCGCAATGTCCGATACGACAGTGCTGGGGTGCCCGTAGCTGTTATTGCTGACGGATTCATCGAGGGCTTCAAGACGCACGCACCCATCGCAGCAAGGCTCTGTCCGGAGGTTGCAGAGGCGCTCTTGGCATGGAAGAAGGTCGTCCCGGAGCCATATTCAGAGCGACCGATTGTTCCATGGCGTTGGGCTAACACCGAACCCCAGTGGTCACGGCCCCAGAGCCGGAGTTCGCTTCGAGACCACTGGAACAGGCTCGGAGAGAATTGGAAGCTGCCACGCTTGAGGATGTGCGACCTTCGCCATTGGGTCGCTACTAGATGTCGGCGGGCTGGCCTATCTAAGCAGGCTAGCGCTTACCTCATGGGACATGACGCCACTGGGGGCGGAAACATGAGGGATTGGTACGATAACCCAGCCATCGAAGACATCCTTGCCGAGCAAGCTGAGTATCTGCCTGATGGAGCGCTTGGATTACTGGACTCCGTCAAGGTCGAACTCACAGAAGGGCTATGCCCCGAGTCTGTGGAGCTACTTCGGGAGTATCTAGCTGGAAGGATGGGCACAATGGAGCTCGCCAACAAGGTCGAGTCCATCCGGCTAAGATTGTCAGCAGCCCAACCACCTGCTCTGCAGCCTTAGTGCATTTTGGAGCGCCGGTCTCGCCTGGCGAAAAACCTTTGGAGGTCGCAGGTCCCCCCCATCACGTAACTTTCCACGTCGATGATGCTCTCCCATGTCTCCCTGCAGTCGCACTCGGGCGAACCAAGCCGTGATCTGTCCTGGGTCATGGAGTAC
>Ga0315291_10010121_pt1 | contig 11549 bp, 10 predicted proteins | sample YL17G12_20_MG_FD_203070 | JGI IMG/M metagenome (GOLD analysis project Ga0315291, IMG submission 203070) | Sediment microbial communities from Yellowstone Lake, YNP, Wyoming, USA - YL17G12_20 | ecosystem: Environmental > Aquatic > Freshwater > Lake > Sediment | place: USA: Wyoming | collected...
TGGGAAGGGTGAACCACCCCCCAGGTTGAAATTTGGTGAGAGAATAGGTGATTGGAACTACATCTCAGCTAGCGTAAGCCGTCAGTAATTTCCCCTAAGGGGGTTTGTTCTCCCCTTAATATAAAATATAATAATCATGTCTTTTTCTATTTAAATACTTTACTATAAGGGTTAAACTATTCTAATTTACCAATATATTAATTTTAATAGTTAACACACTATTTTAATTTTTGAAAATAAGGTTTATTATTTAAATAAAGAAATTGGAATTATTAAGTAAATGAACAAAGGCTTCACCCTATAATTGTCTATTTCGGGATGAAGTCGAAAAATATATAAGAGTTAAATCGGCTTCAAGTTTATTATAAAAATCGGGAAGATTAAAAATTAATGCAGAAAAAAGTTGTATATCTAATTCTAATAATTTCTTCTATTTGTATAATATTAAGTGGTTGTATTGAAGAAAAAAGCTCAACAGGGAGCCGAATTCTTTATGTAGGTAAAGAAAATTATACATCAATTCAAGATGCAATTGAAGCTGCAAATGATAACGATACAATTATTGTACATAATGGAACTTATTATGAAACAATTATTATTGAAAAATCTATAAAAATAATTGCTGAAGAACCTAAAAAAACCATTATAACCTTCACCGAAGGAAATCATGATCACCCGGATTTTATACAAATTAAAGCCAAAGGCTGTACAATTGAAGGCTTTACTATAATAGGTGACTATCCTAAAACAAGTGCTTCTGCTATTTCAATTTTTTATTCAAATAATACTATTACACAAAACAATTTATATAACACATATCACGGGATTTATATTGAATCAGATTCAGAAAATAATATAATATCATACAATAATATTACAAATTCTCAATTTGGAATATATGTATTTGCCTCATATAACGATGTTTTTAATAATAGGTTGATAAATAACACTTATGGAATATATTTAAATGACTGTTATATTAATAATATTTTTTTGAATAATATCACTGGAAATCACTGGGGAATTAGACTAAAAGCAGCAACAAATACTCAAATCTATGAAAATCAAATCCAAAATAATATAGAAGGAGTATATTCTTGTTGTGGAGCAGAACAAAATACCATATTTAAAAACAACTTTATAAACAATAGTGAAAATGCCTATGATGATCGTCCTTCTAATTGGTATAAAAAAACTATTGGGAATTTTTGGTCAGATTATAGGATTAAATACCCAAATGCCCAATCACAAGATACTATTTGGGATACCCCCTATAGTATTCCTGGAGGGGATAATCAAGACAGATATCCTCTTGTCAAACCATTTTCAACATAATTTTCTTAAAGTTTTTTACATAATAATTAATAGCATTTAGCTTCAGTGGCTAACACTTTTACATGAATCAGCGGTAAAAAAACTATTTAATCAGTCATATCAAATTGATGTTGGGTATTCCAACTCAAGGTATATGTTTAGCAGAGATCCTCTACAGTATTTTACTCTACAATGAACCACTTTTTTCGATGAAATATTAGAAATGTGCTTTTGCTGAAGAGAGTGTTCGTTTATCATATTGATTTCTCCTATTCGTTAAAAAAGCAGGCTAAGCAGGCATCACGAGGAATGAGGTGATGTTTCAGGTTATGAAGAATGGTCGGAGTTGTTGGAGGATGAATTGTTTGAACAGCTTTGAGGGAGGCACGTCGAAGGTATTTGGAGATGGTTCTGAGTTCGCTGAGGAACAAAACGACAATCCCTGTTTTTTTCTTATCGGAAGAAAACGAGCATCATGTGTGATAAGAGGATAACATTTCAATGAGCTATCCGGAATCCTCCTAAACTAAACAAATACCAATTATTTTTTAAGTAAAAAAACCATAATTAATTATGAAAATATCATTAATTATCGCTTTTGCATTTAACCCAGCATTATCATACGCAATTACTTCTATTCGATAAAAGCCAAAAGCTCTTTCATCCCATAACCATTCATATGGCTTCTCGTATATAGTCTTCATGAGTGTAATATTTGTATGATATTTTTTATAGAACTCAATTTTATCGATACCACTTATCGAATCACTTGAATTTACTTTTATCGTTATTTGACCAAAAGCGAGAGGGTAGGGGAATGGTAATAACCATTGACTATCAAATATATAAATACCTGGTAAAGGTCGCGTTATTTCAATTTCTGGAGGCGTAAAATCATCAAATTCAGACCAAGGCGAGAATATAACATTATTAGAAACTTGATTTCCAATTCCGGTTGGATTGTCAACCAGATGATATGGTCCTTGAAGATCTCCCCACCAATTATTTGTTGCATTAAAAACTGTTGAAAGTGTATTGTTGATACCATATCCGGAATTTCCACTAATGTTATTATAATAGATATGTGGAATATCTATGAAATTTCCTATAAGGGTAATAATACCCATTGTATTACCATAAATCCTATTATTCCTGATAACAAATCCTGAGAATCCGTCCCATATACGAAAGGGATTTGTCCATTCTGGAACCCCAGCAAAAGATATTCCGCCACCTGCAGCTGAAGTGTTACCATCACCAGTAGCATTGGTATAAAGGGTGTTTCCAATAATTGTGACATTTACAATTGGTCCTACTTGACCACCAAGATGGATAGCTGCGCAAACCCAGGACGGCCAGCTTGGGTCTGGGAAATCACTATGACTACTCCCAATTAAGTTTGTTATCACATTTCCTTCAATAGTAACCTCTGAAGTTTTATCATTTATCGCTATGCCATATTCTTCAATATTTTGTATTAAATTGTCACTGATTAAAATATCAGACTGACCACCAGTCGCATCGCGTCCATAGACCATAATTCCATAAGTTTCATCTGCAAGGGTATCTACTCCAGATCCATCAGTTATATTTTTAATGATATTGTTTTTAATTGTAATATGTTTAGCGTTCATACCAATCAAAATACCTGCACCCTGCGCGCTATTTAATTTGTTGGATATTGTAATTGTAAATCCATCAATAGTAACTTGTGAAATACTAGGAGCTATTGAAATTGCATGACTTGTATTTCCATCAATAACTGACTGATGTTCAAAAAGATTTTCGTTTGGATTAAAACCTGCCTGAAGACCTTTCAGAGTAAGAGATCGATCTATTACAATATTCTCAAGAAATGTACCATATAAAACATTCACAGTATGTCCTATTTGGCTATTACTAATTGCATTTTGGATAGAACCATAATAAACACTTCCATTGTCAATTTGGGCAGCATGAAAAATCGGGTAAGTTGCATTCCAATAGTTATCTATGGTGATATCTGCTTGGGAATTTTCTTCCATTAAAATACCAATATTATAATCATGAACGACATTTGTACTAAATGTTATATTCTGTAAGTTAGATGTTACAAGCAATGCAATTTGACCTATTTGATCTGTAAATACTTTAAAGGAATTTTTGCTCACTACCAAACCCTGCGATCCAGGTGATGCTCTTATAGTAGGATATGGTCCATCAGATAATGCTCCGTTACCAAAAATCTCAAAACCTTGAAGAAGTACATCGGAAGCAGTTACATCAATTCCAACTGTATAAGAGCCTACATATATTGTTGGTGTTTCTCCACTGGCAGCACTAATAGTCAAATTAGATACATTAATAGTCAATTGATCGCCATAAATTCCATCTTTTACTATTATATAATCTCCAGGACTTGCATTATTAATAGCAGCTTGAATTGTTGTATAATCACCTGATCCATCATCATCAACAATAATTGTATTTGCTAGACTGAAAATCGGCGGGTTTCTAAAATTTTTAGAAAAATAGGAATTCAAATTTATAGATACTGCACCTGTTGGTATAACAATAATAAGAGCTATGAGCGCACATATAATACATTTATTTAAAATTTTAATACTTTTTTTAAATAATAATATTTTCATATTTATCTAAACCACCCAATTATAATCTAATACATATCAAATTCTTATAGATATAAAAACTAATCAAATACTACTATAAAAAGTTTTTTAATAAAATTTATGAATTTCAATAAAAATCTTTTATTGATTTATGGTATTTGTTTGGCTTAAGATAGGAACAACATATTTTTGAGCATTTTTTCTGGGAATGCATCGTCTCTTTTTTTGATACTTTCTCCTTATCTTTATAAAATATACAAAGGGTAAGGATAGATCGCAACAAGTGAGCTGGAACGCTGAAAGAAATAAACAACAAGCAAGGCAACGATTCCTATGATTACTAATTGTTTTTTCATGTTTTTCCTCCCTCAACTACAATTTCAATTTATTATAGTTTCATATACACTGATGAGAACCCAGATGTAGCTGTAAGAGTAAGATTTGTGTAATTATTAGAGAAAGAATACTTAAAAGTAGCGTTTTGAGGGGGAACCATAGTTGTATTGATCAATATAAGGTTTCCATCTTTTAGTTCATATGTCCCATTAGTATGCGCATAATAAGGGGTAGACCCTATTATAGCGTAAAAACTAAAGTTAAATATATTGTCAGTGAAATTATAAACACTCATAAAAGACTCGTTGACTCCCGAAGAATTAATCGAATTGGTGACATTAACCCAAGTTCCAATAATATAGTATATGTCTTCGCTGTGTTCCAATCCTTTGTTGGAGTCTTGTGTACATCCACTTAACAATCCCGCAATAAGAATTACCAATGCAATAATAATTATAGGTATTTTCCGCATAACCTTTGCCTCTGCCTTAAAGTTTTATAATAATTACTTCTTTAAAAACCTATACATCTAAAACTGAACTCATGTTTGTGATTCAAAATATTCTCTTCTAACCACGCTCTGGTAAAACTAACTGGTGGTGAATACTTTTTTTAAAATATTTTTAATAAGTCATCAATCAGTCGTTTAATACCGTATAAAATTACTACTAATCCTATAAAGAGTATAATCATAGGGGATTTACTCAACCATGTATATGGATTCGGACTTCCGGAGTAACTACTAGACGCCCTGAAGAGAGTATCAATATAATCACTATAAGAAAACCCGAAGTTAATTACTAAAATACCGATAAGAATAATTACGACAGCTACTAAGATGTCTAGTCCAGAAACAACCTTAATCTCAGATTTTTCCTCCATTTACAATCACCAATCCTTGTAATGAATAACATATAATCCTTTAAAAACCTATACCATCTAAAACTTAACTAAATGTCTTGTACAAATAGGAGAAAAATGAGATAAACAAACGCATGATTATTTATTTAAAGATTCTGATTTACTTTTTCCTTATTTTCTAAATGTAATTTATAAAGTAAAATTACAAAAACAACAAAAAATAAGGTTGTTATCGAAATCCCGGTTATCAAATCAAAATGAAATATTCCAAAAACCAAAAGAAAAATTAATGAACTTATTAAAAAGCTGGATAGTATTATCGCTAATTTTGGATATTTTCCATATATCCATTTTAATCCAATCCATTTTAATCCAATTGTTCCAACCATGTTTTCTTGTATCTACTTTTTTATTTAAACATTTTGGGAGGCAAACAGTAATTGAAACCTGTTCACGAAAAACCTATTAAAGATTCAAATGATTTTTTAAAACCTATACCTCGATGCAACCAAACATTTTTATACAATGAAGAGATAATAATATCTTGGGGAGTCAATCAAACATGAGGTAGGAACTTTCCTTCATGACGCTTCTACCTTTCTTTTTCATGTATCCTTTCCTCCCATCCGCAGACTCCCCATTTCTAATTCTGAAAAACTATCAAGGAGAATATATTATTAAAGAAATTGTGGTTACTAAACCTTAATAACAGAGGAAAGGTTTAATGAATAAACAACTCGTAATCGTAGGAATCATTGCCATTCTTGTTACTGCTGGGTTGAGTGGATGTCAAGAATCCCAAACGGACTATAAACCACCAACATCTGGTGATACAGACGTGGTAGAATTATTAAATTGTACTATTGAGACATATGGAGCGACTAGTTCGTTTTCTTCTGAGAGAACAAAACTTGGTGATGGATTTATACACAACAGCACCTATAATTATACTTATTACGTTATAAAGGGTAACATAAAAAACATAGCTAGATATATTTTACACCGTATAGAAATTACGGTAAATTTTTATGACAAAAATAATAATTATTTAGCTAATAAATCAGTCAAAATTATTGAACTTCGTAGAACTTTCACGGATGATTTTGAAGTTTCCTATGTAAAGGAATATCCCTTTTTTGATAATATAACTCAAGTAGTGATTGATTTCAAAACTGAATAGAAAACCAAAAAAAGAGATTATTGGTATCTCTCTTTCTCAAGCTGTTCAATCCTTTTAATCAGTACTTCGAGTATTGCTTGCATCTTTGCCGGATCGTCTACAGTCTTCAATGTCTCCTTGCTTGTCTTCTCGTAATCCATGACTGATTGCATATCCAATGGGATTCCGCAATGAGGACATATCTTTGATTCTGGGCTGTTCGTAATACCGCAACGGGGGCATTTAATTGCCTTAAAGTTGTTGTCTTCGGTAACCTCCTCTTCTACGAGTCCGTTGAGCTTCAGGATTGCTTTGTCCATGTCCCGTCCGCTTAGATGAACGTAGGTCGCAGCTTCGCGACTAGCTGGTATCCAACCCATGTACTGGCATAATTAGGCTTCTGTGAACATCTTTGCAAGCTCTGTCGCCCTTGAATGTCGGAAGTAATGTGGGTTAATCGGTTTCGTTATCTTCGCTTTTTTTGCTAAATCATGAAGCATGAGCCAGAAGGTTGAGTATTCGATGTCTTTTCCTTTTTTCTTTGCCCAGAGTCCGCAGAATAACATGGAGTCCTTGTTGTTCTTATCCGAATGTCCTCGTTCTATCCACATGTTGATTGCTGGAGCTGATGCAATGAGCCTTATCTTCCGCGGCCCTGTCTTGATGAAAAGAGTAACCTTGATTTCATATTTATCTGGCTCGATGTCTTTTAGTGTAATGTTTATGAGTTCTCCAATTTTCGCGCCACTTTCATAAAGCATACGGACAAACGCACGATCACGTAGGTTGTTCGTTGCATCCGCGAGTTTCTTGATATCTTCGATAGTGAGAAGCTCATTTGGGAGCTTCTGCTGGCTGTTCTTGAAGTTGGCTTTAATCCATTTGACTTCCTGGGGATATTCGTTCTTTACGAAATTTTGTCCTTCTGTTTCTCGCAGCCATTTATAGAACCGTTTGGTCATGACGAGGTAGCCGTGTTTCGTCCAATCCATATAGTCCTTGTTGTTGATCGTGCTACAGAGGGTTACGATGTCTTCTTTGGTTGCTTTCGAAAAATCTTTTTTGAGCATTCCCGCTATTTTGCCGAGCGTGTAACAGTATCGTGCTTGTCCCAGATAGAAACACGTTCGGGTTCTTAAGGATTATCGGAAAACCCCCGGTAGGGTACCGGAGGTTTCCTGTGCCTCTATGTCGTCAAATCGGATCACGGTTCACCGATTTTCTTTTAATAGAGGTATTGGTCTAAAGCTATAACTTCATTAAAAATTTTCTTATATTTTTTGTGTTTTTCAATCTCTTTTACAGAGAATTGTTATTTCAGCTTGTCGTTTTGTCAGCATAGGTTTATATAGTATGAATGACAAAGAGTATCATGCCTAGAGGGCGGTTCGGGCGGCATTTGGTGCTGGCTGGGCTGTCTTGGTAGGAGCCGCGTGGTATTTGGTACCCCGCCGGGCTCTCCTCTGGGTCTTAATCATTATTGTTTTTATTAGCTTCATCTTCTTTATCTTCGTTATTGTATGAGAAGCAGAACCTCTTCTTTTTTCTAAAGGTAAAGGATTTATGGGAAGATAAATAGGTAACTTTTAATAGCTTCATAAGATTCAGCGTGGCGGAGAGGCATTGTATGGAACATAAACTCTATGGGTATCGTTGGGCAGTTGTCGGTGCATTTTGGTTTGTGATCTTTGCCTACGGGGCAAACTGGTTTGCGTTATCACCTCTACTGAGTACATTTGAAAATGCAGAATGGTTTAATGTTCCTGCATGGGAAGCACATCTTCTCATCTCCTTAATCGGGATGTTTGTTATTTTCTTTGCATGGCCGGCAGGGTCATTAATTGATAAAAAAGGACCGAAGCTATCCATATCTATTGGTGCGCTGTTTATGGCAATAGGTTTTGGTGTACGACCCTGGCTTCTTGGAAGTTTTTCATTGTTATTATTAAGTAGTATCATCGCTGGTATTGGCCTTGCATGGATTCTTGTTGCGCTCGCGCCCCAAATGCTTCGCTGGTTCCCAGCAAAAAACGCGGGACTTCCGGTTGGCATTGCAGCATCGGGATTATTCATCGGATTTGGAACAGGATCTCTTGTGATGCCTCTTCTTGCGAATCCTGTTGACAAGACACATATTTTCAATGGTTTCTTGACCTTTGGGATTATTGCAGTGATCGCATTTTTCATCTGGTTAATGGTCGGTAAAGACCACCCTGCTACACCGCCGGAAGAACGCATTAAAGTCGAAAAAATGAAATTCTCAGAGGGAATGAAACACGTTTTTTCTTCAAAGAACGCTTACCTCTACCCGCTGATTGGATTTCTTATTGTCGGAATCACCTTAGTTATTTCTTCGTTTATTCACTACCTCTATAAAGATCAAGCTGCTGAAGGAGGATATATCGCCGGATTCCTGTTGTATGGTTGTGCAATTGGCGCCTTTTTTGCTCCTTTTATGGCAAAGAAATACGGATTGAAAAAAATTACCCTTACAGCTGTTGGAGGTTCAATTCTCTTCTGGCTTATTCTCTTTGGCGTATACCAATACACTGATGTATCCTGGTTACTGCTTGTTTTTATTGCGTTCCTCTTTGGTGCTTGCTTCCAGGCATCCTGGCCTCTGGCATTGTACGGTCAGGAAATCGAAAAAGGAGTCACTGAGGCAAATGTGGGTATTGCAGCGAGTCTCTATGTCTCGGTGAGTAATATCGGGGCTGCTGTGCTTCCGGTTATTTTCCCAATCTTGTTCCCCTTCAGCGATCCTCTTATTCCGGTGATTGCGATCCTTGCTGGGTTAGTTATCTGTATTGTCTTATGGGCGGTAATGAAAAAAACATAAAAAAAATGTTATCGCTCGATAGTAAAAACGAATAGGTGTGGTATATCATTTACAAATAGGTATCAAAACCACAAAAATGATAATTTTATTTACTAAAACAGGTCGTGGTTGGAGAAACATTAACACGATTTTAACCCAACTTCGTACTAATCGTTGATAGATATAAAAAGGAAAAAGAGGGATTTGTTAATATCCTAGCAGCGATATGGTGAAGGATTAGATATTGATCGTAATGGCTGGAAAAAAGTTTATTTGATACATTCCATAGTCTCGCTAAGGAACACAATAAAAGATGATGATATTGAAATATTTTACTAATGGTAATTTTCTCTGTTAATCTTGCATTACAAAAGACAATGAGATTTATAAATTATTATTATTATTATTATTATTATTATTTTTCACTAATCACCACATTAAGAATTGCTTCTGAACTTCTATAATAATATTTATTCTCAGCCTCACATACAACCGTATAATTACCTGGCGTATTCCAAGCATGTGATGCACTAACCATTTCCCCTGAGTTTACAAAATCTGTAAAATTATATGACCCATCACCCCACATGAATAAGAAATGAACAGGTAAATCATCTACAGTTGATGTAGAAGCATAATATACTCCAACTTCGCCAACAACAAGACTTGTTGAACCAGTTAGATTAGGTATGTTTGGATGAGACGGTACAAAATTAACTGTTACCATTAAGCTATCTGACCATTCACTCTCAGCACCATGAAGATCCTGTGCCTTTACTTTCAGATAAAATGTACCATTGATATTCCATTTATGAATCTTTTCAACGAGGGTTTCATTGGGTGAATACGATTTTGTCCATTCATCAACGTTATCATCTCCATCCCAATCCCAGCCATATCTAATGCTATCATTATCTGGATCATGAGACAATGATCTATAGGAGGCATTTTGCCTTACATTAATAGAAACACTACCGGAAGGAGTGTTAGGTTTTTCAGGAGGTAAATTATTTCCTTGTTGAAAAAAACCTATATAAATGGTTACGCTGAAAACTATAGCTATCACGAGCATGATAGTAATAAAGGACTTTCTCATAAAATATTTCCTAGAAAAAGAGTATAATGATTATATATTATAAATGCATTGGATTAGGTTTTTAGCTTTAACAACAAAAGTGTTAATCGTTTATCGTTCGATAACCCTCTTTGCCTTTCCAGTGCTACGAGGAATCGTCTTTGGCGGGATAGCATGAACCGGGACATGTAAATTGAGAATCCGGTAGATTTCGTTTTCCGCTTTCTTTTCAAAGTCATCGAGATGACCTTCTTTATATCGGTCCTCGGAAGGCTCTACATCAACGGAAAGAGAATAGATATCACCCTGCTTGGTTTTGATAATTTGATAGTTATCACTGACACCAGAGACTTGCATTAAGGCTGCTTCTATCTGCGACGGGAAAACAATCACCCCTTTTACCTTCATCATATCGTCGCTTCTCCCTTTGATCCTCGATTGAATAGGCAACGTTCGTCCACAGTCACAGGTCTCCTCCGTAATTGACGCAAGATCCTTAGTCCTGAATCGAATCGCTGGAAACGCCTCCTTTGTCAAGGTCGTAAATACCAGCTCCCCTTCTTTCCCAAATTCGAGCGTTTCCCCGGTGTTGGGATCAATCAACTCAGGATAGAAATGATCAGCGTTGATATGCAATTTTTTATATTCACATTCAGAAACCACGCCAGGACCAATAAGTTCTGTCAACCCATAATGCTCATGGGCAACTATCCCCCAGCGTTTCTCGACATTTTTCCGCATTTCTTCACTCCACGCCTCAGCACCAAACACGCCTAGACGCAGCTTGAAATCCTTAGCAGGGTTGAATCCTTTCTCCTCAGCAACCTCTGCAATATGCAAGGAATACGATGGTGTACACGCAAGCGTGGTACTACCGAAGTCCTTCATGATATCGATCTGCCGTTCTGTGTTACCCGACCCAATCGTGATTACCATGGCACCAATCTTCTGTGCGCCTTTTTCAAATCCATGAGCTCCGGTAAATAAGCCGTATCCATAGGCATTCTGCATAATGTCATTTTTTCGAAGACCATTTGCATATAAGGATCGTGCCATCATTTCTCCCCAGAGTTCAACATCATTTTTTGTATATGGTCCCACGACTGGTTTTCCAGTTGTTCCAGAAGAAGCATGAACCTCGACTATACTATCCAGAGGAGTACATACCAGTCCAAAAGGATAATATGCGCGTAAATCCTGCTTTGTTAAAAAAGGAAGTTTTTCAATATCTTTTAATGTTTTTATTGACTCCGGTTTAACCTTCGCGTCTGAAATTTTCTTATGATAAAATTGATTTGTGGTATAGACGTATTTTATTAATTTTTGTAATCGTTTACATTGCAGTTCTTTTAATTCACGCAACGGCATGGTTTCGGT
>Ga0315291_10010123_pt1 | contig 11547 bp, 15 predicted proteins | sample YL17G12_20_MG_FD_203070 | JGI IMG/M metagenome (GOLD analysis project Ga0315291, IMG submission 203070) | Sediment microbial communities from Yellowstone Lake, YNP, Wyoming, USA - YL17G12_20 | ecosystem: Environmental > Aquatic > Freshwater > Lake > Sediment | place: USA: Wyoming | collected...
CAGCACAGACCGCAAGCCAGGCTCGGGGACCTTGAACTTGAGGCTCTTGAGCCTGTCCTCGATCATGCCCACTGCCTCCCCGCTCCAACCATAGGAGCCAAACGCACCGCCGACCTTGCCCCGCAACTTGATGGTGGCCAGACTGGATAGCAGGTCCCAGACGGGTTTCACCGCGTCGCCGTTGATAGTCGGCGAGCCGATGATCAGCGCCTGGCCCGCCTCGATACGGTTGAGGACATCGCCGGGAGTTGTCTCAGTCAGATCGAACAACTCAACCCCGACCCCCCGGCTGGCGACCCCCTTCGCCACCTCCTCAGCCATCAACTTGGTGTTGCCGTGGGCACTGGCGTAGAAGATCAACACGGTCTTGGAGGTCGCTACCGGCAGAGTGCTCCATTCCCGGTACAGCTTCACGTACTTCCACGGGTCGCTGCGCAGAATGGGTCCGTGCGACGGCCCGACGACGCTGATCTCCAGATCCTGGATCTTGTCCAGGGCCTCGAGCATCTTGTCTTTGAACGGCCCCATGATGCCCCGGTAGTAGTACTCGAACTGCGCGCTGAAATCGCCCACCAGGTCATCGAACATCCGCTCGTCGCAGACATGGCTGCCAAGGACGTCGCAAGGGAAGAGCACCTTGTCCTCCACGGCATAGGTGAACATGGTGTCCGGCCAGTGGAGGAAGGGGGCGGAGAAAAAGTGCAGGGTCTTGCCCCCCAGATCCAGGGCGTCGCCATCGCCCATCTTGAGAGGCCCCACGTCGGCGTTGAGGAGGTTGCGCACAAAGTGCTCACCGGTGCGGGAGACCACCACCTGGGCGTTCGTCGCCTCTCGGAGGAACGCGCCCAGCGATCCGGAATGATCGGGCTCCATGTGGTTGCAGACGATGTAGTCAACGTCCTCAGGCGCGACCAGGGAGGTTAGGTTGGCAAGGAACTGGTCGTAGCAGCGTCCCTTGGCCGTGTCCACGACGGCGACCTTCTCCCCCATGACCAGGTAGGAGTTGTAGGTCGTGCCACCCTCGGTGGGGAAGAGGACGTCGAACAGCCGCAGACCAGGATCCAGCGCTCCGATCCAGTAGATGCCCTCCTTCATCTCTATGGGCTTCATACCTACTCTTCCAGTTTCTCGAACATGTTCTTCTCGGCACCGCACTCGGGGCACACCCAGTCGTCGGGGAGGTCCTCGAAGCGCGTGCCAGCGGACACACCGTTATCGGGATCTCCCACCGCCGGATCATAGATGTATCCACAGACCAGACATTCCCACTTCTCCATGATGATCTCCTTTCTTGTTGAGTGTTGAAGCGACGTTTTTGCCACGGACTCTACGACTGGCAGTCGGGGCAGCGTCCGTAAAACACCACGTCGCAGCGCTCGACTTGGTATCCATTCATCTCTTCGGGTAGGAGCTGAACACAGTCGAGGTCCCGCGCAATATCTTCCACCTTTCGGCAGCCCAGACAAACGAGGTGAGGGTGCTCGCTGGTGAGGGGGTCGTAGCGGCTCTTGCCTTCTCCCAGATCCAGCTCCACCAACTCACCCATGGTCACCAGGTCGTTGATGGTATGATATACTGTGGCCAACGACATGTCAGGCATGGCCCCTTTAACAGCGTGATAGATGTCGTCTGCTGACGGATGGTCTAGGCCATCGTACAGCGCTTCGAAGATCAGTCGCCGCTGGGGCGTGACCTTCAGGCCGTGTTCCCGCAGGACCTCACAAAGCTGCTCTACAGGTCTCATTGCCATGAACTCTCGGATAACACCAGTTATCAATTTGTAGTCATTATACGCTGCGCCCTGGTATTTGTCAAGTGAGAGAGTTCACAGATCGGCTCTCCTTGGCGAAAATGGAGCGTGTACTAGCGGTTGAGGACGCGGTCCGGCCTGCTGTAGAGGTTCATCTTGCCGCTACGCACGTAGCCGACGATGGTCATCTGCCAGTCGCGAGCGAGGTTCAACGCCAGGTCTGTCGGAGTGCTCCGAGAGGCGACGATGGGCACCTCCATCTTCGCGGCCTTGCTCACCATCTCTGAGGAGATACGCCCCGTGGTCAGCAGAAGCCGATCTTTGGTGGGGATGCCGTGGAACAGACATTCGCCTCTGATCTTGTCCAGGGTATTGTGCCTTCCTACGTCCTCGGCCACCACCAGCAGGCGCTCGCCGTCGGAGAGGGCCGACGCATGCGTCCCCCCGGCGGCTCGATGGATGGGGGACTGGCTGCGAAGCTCTCGCATCAGCCGGGCTATCTGTGGTGCTGATACCTGGAGCGAGGATTCGATCTTGTGCTGGCTTCCTGAGAGGTCGTCGAAGGTGATGCCACGGCCACACCCTGAGAGGAGCAAGGGACGCCCGCGCGGAGAGGGCTCCGGTCCGTTCAGCTTGACGTCGATGACCCCTTCCTGGTCCTCGCATACCTGCAACAGCAGCACGTCATCCAGACCTTCAATCACCCCCTCAGCGACGAGGAAGCCCAGTACCAGGAAGTTCAACTTGTCGGGAGTGCACAGGAGGGTGACGAGTTCCTGGCCATTGACGTGGATGGTCCAGGGGGCTTCCCGGACCACGGGCCGCTCTACCTGCCTGCTCTCGTCCCCGTCATACTGGGTATAGGTGAATCTCTCGATGGCCTTGCCGTCCACGAACTACCTGTCCTCTGTCGGAAGGGGAACTGATCGATGCTTTAGTATACCGTATCTCGTGGTGGGTGTCTAGATCATACAGAGGTGTTTGCCTGAACAGGCTGAGGACACCCCTCGGGATGCGGAGTGACGGTCAGAGGGGTCGGGAGTAGTCGCGGTCAGGAAAACCGCCGCTCGATTCTGAATTGTGCGCCACGACCCGAGGAATCCATCCTTCGGCGAACGGGGGAGAACGCAGGAGGGGGTGACCAGACGTCTACCCTTCCAGTACGGCCTTCAGGCGGGCCAGGTTTTCCTCCAACTGCTTCTTCACCAGCCGGTCTATTAGAGGGCCAGCAATGCTGAAGGGGCCGCCGGTTTCGCCCTCGGAGCGCATGGTGAGCCTGGTCCCTCCCTCCACCGGCTGAAAGATCCAACTGGCCTGGATCTCCGCGGGTCCCACGTGCATCTTCTGGACCACCTTGTTGTTCGGCTCGTACTCGAGAATCTGGCCGCTCCACTGCATGGTCCTGCCCATGACCTCACTGGCTCCCCGGAGGGTGGTACCCAGCCCCATGGCGCCCGGTGGTGTCTGCACCACGTTCCCCACGGCCTCGTTCCACCGGGACCAGTTGGTGGTGTCCGTCAGGTAGGCGAAGACCTCCTCCACCGGGCGATTGATCACGATGCTGTCTTCCATCTCTCCCTCTTTGGGATCTTTTCGGTCCGTCCACCGGTGTTCGAGTCTGGCAGCCGGGGACCCGGCCCCGGAGGGCCATCCGCCAGGTATGATGGGGCGCTGATTCCCTTTGCTGTGGTGCAGATCCCTTGTCTAGTAGGTGGTCAGGCGCACGATGAGATCGCTCTGTTCGGGATACTCCTTGAGCAGATCGGCCCTGGAGGCGGTCTCATAGTCCGCGTACTCGAACCCCGGCGCCACCGTGCACCCCAGCAGGGCGAACTCGCCGCCCTCGTTGAGGAAGGAGCCCTGCCAGGTCCCTCTGGGCACCACCGCCTGAAGCCGCTGGCCCGCGGCGATGTCCTGCCCCAGGATGAGCAGTTGGGAGTCTCCGTCGGGGCGTAACTGGAGCATGGTGACGGGGTCCCCCAGATAGAAGTGGAAGATCTCGTCGGACTCCAGCCTGTGCAGTTGGGAGAAGGTATCCGGGGTGAGCAGATAGAAGATGGCCGTGCCGAAGGACCTTCTGGAGTGATACCTCTCGGGCAAGGCCTTCCTGGGTATCCCCTCCTCGCACTTGTAGGTCTCGGCGAAGAACCCTCCCTCCTCCGGGTGAGGCTGTAGCCCCAGGAGGTGGATGATTTCCTCTGCGTTCATCATCTTTTCCTCAACTCACGGATCGATGGCAGCGCTGAGGCGGGGTGCACAGCGTCAGGCTACGCTTCCCTGGCGAAGAGCCGGCCAAACGGTATGGCGATCAGGTCGCCGATGACGTAGGTGGCGAATACCAGGGCCAGCACCATCGCGTGCGGGGGAAACTGTCCGCCCAGCAACCGGGGCACGAGAACCACGATGAACCAGATCGCCTTGTAGCAGAGCTGAAGAAAGAGCACTGGCACGAACTTGAGCGGCGATCTTAGCCCCAGTATGGACAGAATCCCGAAAGCTACGTACACGCTGCCGAGGACCCCCCTCAAGAACGGATCCTGAGCGGGGAATGCCATGGCGGATTCCATCAGGCCGGGAGCGAAGAGTGCCATGAGGCCGAACCCTCCCGCGCCCAAGATGGTCCACACGTACATGACCCTGAGCCAGCCAAAGCGAACCTTTCTCTCGTCCGACATTTCCTTACCTCCTCCTCAATGTTGTCGATCGTGTCGATAAGGGGAACAAACCGTAACCGATGAGCAGATGGTCGGCTGACTGCCGACAGGACATCTGCGCGGCCGATGCAGTTGAAGGGATGTGCCCGCCATCCGAGGAACCGGGGCACATCCCATACTTGTGCAAGTCTTGGGTCAGCAGGCCTAGTCGGGCCGGACGTTGACCGGCTCGGAGTATTCGTTGTTGTCCTCGTTCAGCTCGTCCACGGCGAGGTCAACGTCCACCACGCCGGTGGTGGTGTAGTTGGGGTTCCACCCACCGTAGGTGTATTCACACTGGAGCCACTGGTCGTCACCGGCGTCCAGAGTACGGTCAGGCCACTCGCAGCCGATCGTCGGGCCCGCCGCTCTCCAGATCACCCTGAATCCGCTGGCTTCGACAGTTCCTCCATTGTGGATGCGGACGCCCACGTGGACGGGCGATCCCTGCTGTGGCGACTCTGGCTCCAGCCTGATGTCGCTGATGTACAGGTCGGGTAGGGATGCGGGGGCAACCTCGATAGCCAATTGCATGCTGTTGTTGTCCTCGTTGCTCTCGTCCACCGCGTCCCGCCAGTCTACGGTGGCCTCGGTGGTGAAGGAGACGTAGACGGCATCCACTGTGCAACGGAGGGTCCCGCCGTTCGCCGGGGGCAGGGCAGGCTGGTTCCACTCGCAGACGTCGAAGTCGCCGCTGCCGTATCTGAAGAGTACGCTGTAGGGTTCCGAGGGCGCTGTGCCGTCGTTTAATACGTCCACGGCCACCTGGATGGACTCGCCCCAATCCGGGTCGCTGGGGTTGATGGACAGCCTGTCCAGTACCAGGTCCGGCAGCTCGGTCCCGGGCGTGTCGGTAGGCGGCGGTGGAGGTACGGTCTGTGTCGGTGGCGGGGGCGTGGTCGCTGTAGCCCCCGGTGGTGGCGGTGTGTTCGTCGGGGCCGGCGGCGCGCCCGGCGAGGTAGGCGTGGGTGGCGTGACCACTCCCCCGGCTCCCACGACCTCGATGGTCACCGCCCAGGGCTCGCTGGCCGCGCCGTCCACGTTGTAGGCGATGACGGAGATGGTGTGCATCCCCGGGTCGGCCGCCGTCCAGGTCTGGGCCATGGCTAGCGACTTCTCGCCCTCGGCGCTGGGGCTGGAGTCGGTGCGGTAGAGATCGCCGTCCACCAGTAGCTCCACCCTGGTCACGCCCTTAGCGTCGTTGGCCGAGGAGAGGACGTTGACCTCCTCTCCTTCCTCGAACTGGGCGTCGCTGGTGGGGGCGGTGATGGTGATCGTGGGCTTGGTGGGCCCTCCCCCGAGGTCACAGGCCAGGGTGGTGGTCGCGAGAAGGGCCACTACCAGCACCAGGGCCAGATAACGAAGTCGCGCGGTGTTCATTCTCTCTTTCCTCCTTCGTTGAGTGTGCGGATAAGGCGACCTGGTAGATTGTAGCTCACGCGGCCGAGGGTGGCAACCCTCATCCTCGGGGGCTCATGCTGAGCCGCGTCCTGAGCAGAGTCGAAGGGTGAAAAACCCTCCCGGAGGTTCAGAACCTCCGGGAGGGTCGACCGACGACTGCTCCGGGCTGGCGGTGCCACCCTGCCGCACGCGCCGAGTCTCTCCGCAGCCTGTCCTGAGCCGAGTCGAGGCCTGCCCTGAGCGCGCCAGGGAGGACGCATCCTGAGTAGCTGCGAAGCAGCGTATCGAAGGAGCGGCCGGTCGAAGGGGTCGCGAATCTGCACGGCTGACCAGGGGCGCGCGAGAGAGTAGAGCGTTTCTCTCCACCCTCCCCCAAACCCCTCCCATTCAGGGAGGGGAGTCACAGGGGGAGGACCGGGCACGAGTTGAGGCTAAGAGGCGCGGGACTGTGGTCCCGCGCTGACCTCCTCCCCCTGGATGGGGGAGGACTGATGGTTCGACATGCTCACCACAGGGGAGGGGGCGAAACGCGGACTTACCCGATTTTGACCGTGACCGACTTCGTCGTCGTGATCTCCGCGTTGATGGCCCTGAGGGTGTAGGTGGTGGTGGCCGGCGGTTTTACGATGAAGGTGCAGGGCATGGCGGGGCAGACCAGGGGCACGTTGCCTGGGTCCAGATAGCCTGCCTGCACACGTTCCCATTCCCAGCTGAGGATCACGCTCTCGTTGAGAATGGCATTGTAAGTCTGGTTCTGGCCGTTGGCCCGGAAGTACTTGATGACGGGAGCGTTAGGATTGAGAGTGGCCGTGGGAGTGGGAGGCGGCAAAGTGGCCGTAGGGGGCGGTGGTGGCGGCGCAGTCGTCTGGGTTGGGGTCACCGTGAGGGTCGCTGTCACCGTGTAGGTCGCGGTTACCACGGGGGGCGGAGCTCCTTCCGCGGTGGGGGAGGACGAAGGGCTGGCGGCTTCTCCCACGACCCTTACGGTCACCGCCCAGGGAGTGCTCTCCACGCCGTCCAGGTTAACGGCCACGACGGAGAGGGTGTGGGTGCCGGGGACCTCGGCTATCCAGGGCTGGGAAAGGGAGACCAGGGCGTTGGGACTCGGGTTGGGGCTGGGGTCGGTGCGATAGAGCACGCCGTCCACGTATAGCTCCACCCTGGTTATGCCCCTGGCGTCGCTGGCCGAGGAGAGGACGTTGACCTGCTGCCCCACCTGGAACTCCGCGCCGCTGGTGGGGGCGGTGATGGAGATGGTGGGCGTGGAGGGCTGGGAGGGACCACCGGTGATGTCGGTGAGGTCGCTGAGGTCGCAGGCCAGCAAGCCGCCCGTCATGACAACTACGACGAACAAGAGCCCAAGGTGGCGCAGTCGCGAGGATTTCATTCTTCTTCCCCCTCTTCACTTCGGCGTGTTGACGCTGAGCTGTGAGGGATTTTACCCCACGATGTCTGGAAGCGCAAATACCGTACACAGAACCCTCCCGGAGGTTCCGAACCTCCGGGAGGGTCGAGCGACCGCGCACCTGCCCGGAGGCCAGTCGAAGGGGTCGCATCCTGAGTAGGGCGAAGCCCGTATCGAAGGACGCGCCGCACTCTCCAATGCTGTCATTTGTAGCATAATGTACACAGTTGACAGGTTGTCATTTCCGTGTTACACTTGAGTGGCATAGGGAGAAGGAAAATGATCGTACGTATGGGGGCCAAAGAAGCACGCAGCAAATTCGCTGACCTTCTGGGCAGCGTTCACTACGGCCAGCAAGTGGTGATCGTGGAGCGTTCCGGCCGGCCGATGGTCGCCGTGATCCCGGTGGAGATGTACGAACGGCTCATGGCGGAGCGGGAAGCGCGCATCGAAGTGCTGGACCGTATTCGCGACCGCCTGCCGGAACTGCCCCCCGAAGAGGTAGAGCAGGACGTAGCCGAGGCCATCTCTGCCGTGAGGGCTGCCGGTGCTGAAGGCGGTCCTTGATACCAACGTCTTGGTCAGCAGCTTGCTGGTCAAAGCTGGCTTGCCGGCACGGGTGGTGGATGCCTGGCGCCAGCAGCAGTACATCCTGGTTACCTCGCCGGACCTGATTGCTGAAGTCCGATCCACGCTGAACTACCCTCGCCTCAGACGCAAGTACGCCCTCACCGAAAAAGACGTCGAGGGACTGATCGACCTGCTGGAGCACGATGCCCTCCTCGTGCCCGGCCAGGCTCAGGTCACAGGCGTCATCCCTGCTGATCCGGCAGACGAGATGGTGTTGGCCTGCGCTGTAGACGCGGAGGCGGACGTCATCGTCAGTGGCGATGGGCACCTGCTGGCGCTGGGCGCGTACCAGGGCATCCCGATCCTCACCGCCCGTGCCTTTCTCGAGCGGTTCGCTGAGGAGCGGTAGCCGAGCCGGAGGGCTCTAGGGGCGCGATCGGTGCCAGCCGCACTGGCGGCCGCATCGTGAGGTGCGTGCTGGGCTTGATAAAGGATGGATCGTTTGTAGTGCGCGCTTCAGCGCGTTCTTAAGGGCTGAAGCCCTCACTACGAGCCTGTCTGTGACGGCGGGACGTTGTTAGCTGAGATACTGCCCAATCGCGCCGGCCACGGTGTCGAGGAGATCGGCCGCATCGGGGTCTAGGACCGTCAATTCGACGCCGAACTCGGTGGGCCCAACCTTGATGACCTCCATCTTCGGGCTCCAGCTCTTCTTGAAGCTGCGGAAGAATATGTCCCAGAACGTGGCCGATTTCTCTGTGCCCGGCTTCGCTGCAACCCTGCCCACTATCACCTTGCTGGCATCAACATCAATCATGAAGAACGCAAAGCGCTCAACCCTGTACATTCTTGAGCGCCCGCGCGCCTCTTCTCGCACCTCAACGCTGTGGTCGTCGCTCGTCTGAACCGGCAGGGCGAAGTATGATGGAGCCCACTGGTCTAGACCTCCAACCGCGAGGGGCCTCTTGCCGCCGTCCTTCTCGATTCTAAACTCGTAGACTGCCCTCACGATATGCTTGTCACTCAAGCGGCCGAGCAGCATGTTGGCGAAGTTGAACACTTCTTCGTAGAAGCCCTTGGCCTGACTGTAGGCCTCCAGATGCTGAAACCCGCGAAAGCTTGCCATTCTTCTCCTCTCTAACAGCTCTTTACATCTCTTGGCCAAGATCCAGTCCCTTCGCTCGATGTTGGGGGTTTCCTCGATCTCGGCCATAGCGCGGTGGATCTGTTGCCACTGCAAAGTGTGCACTTTGTAGCCTGTCTCATCGTGGAACCGGGCAATGTCATCGAGGGTGGACACATCACCAACCACGCATATCAACCGGAATCGGGAAAGCCCTTCCCTCTTTTTGAGCGCCATCCCACCTTTGTGTTCCCTCTCCAACTGACCCTTCGTGTCCTCGCTAGCCTGACCCAACCCAGACCGGTACTTGGCCTCAAGCAGATAGAGAGTATCTCCCACCCTGATCACCAGGTCGGGCTCGGTCAGGTCGCCGAACGCTTTCACGTCCCGCATCCAATAGTGGAACTCCGCTTCTGCCAGCTCCTTGGGTGAGAAGACGTCACGTGTAGCCTCGCGAAGCACCCTGCCCAGGCCAAGCTCGCGGTCCATGACTTCGATGGATTCAAAGATGCTGGCGGTCAAGGGGTCCTCGGCGTCGACGTAGCGAGCGCCAGCCGCCGTTTGGAAGCCCTCCAGCTTACCCTTGAGTTCAGCAACTACGGCCATAGATCTTCCTCCTTAGGAACTCCCTCCCCCGACTGCCCCCGGGTTGGGCAGCTCCTCCAGTGCGCCTTCATCGCTCAAGAAGAAGAAGGTGACGCCAGAGACCAGGTTGCCGTACCGCTCCAGCCACAAAATGGGCACCTGCCGGTCGTTGCCGAAGACGAGGAAGGTCTCGGGAGCGCCGGTCTTCTCCAACAGCCACACGTGCTCCGTGATGCTGGCAGCCTTGGCCGGAGGCCAGCGAGTCCCGCGCACGGGGGTGTAGTACACGGCGTCGCCCACGATGCGCGCATAGGGGGCCACGAAGTCGAAGCGTTTGTGAACCTCCCCCACCCAACCGGGCTCCAGCGGCACATCATAGTCCTCGCTCATTCTCTGGCGGGCCAGCGCCTCAAACTCGCGCGAGCTCATCCGGCGGGGGCGCCTCGCGGTGCGAACGGGTTCTGGGAGCGCTTCTGGTTCACCAAGCCAGAACAACCAGCCCCCCTCGCCCTTCACGCCGTGGATTTCGCCCTCCAACATCAGCTCCTGGGTGAGTTCGTAGACCTGCTGGTGGCGTTCGATGCCCGTGCCCTCCAGGATCTCGCTGTTGGTGGCGGCCTTGGGCGAGAGGGAACGGAGATAGGCGAGGATGCGTTCTCTGTCTGTCATGGCCATGAGGGCCTCCTAGCGGTCAGCGCGCCTCAATTCGCTGTGGATGATGCAAATGGCATCGATGAGGTCGTCGATGGTGTCCGGCGTGATCGCCAGCCGCAGGTTGCGCACGGCACTGCCTTTGTCAAGCCGCGGCACTGTGCCCAGCAACTCTCTTCTCAAGCCCTCCAGAATCCGATTCTCGGGAACGGGCCAGGTGTCAAATGGAAAGTTGATGCCAGCCCGCTCCGTGTGTTCCATGTTCGACCCGATCCGAAAGACAGTCTTGTACGTGCCACCCCGTCTGAGGCGGAAGCCGACGGTCACTGTGTCCTTCTCGTCTGGCTTCAATTGCAGAACTCGTTCGGCCAGTGTGAATAGACGATCAATCTCCTGCTGAAGGCCCTGGCTCTCTACCTCCCTGCGCAGCCTATCCCGCGTCATGATTTCCTTCATGTGTCTCCTCCTCTCATCTCTTCGAGCTCTCCGGCCGGCCCCACTCGCGCAGGTGGATGGATCGCACGACTCGCCAGTCTTGGGAGAGCGTTTAACCGCGCGCCAGGACGTGTTCTGTGCCTGTCATCGCCATGTGGGCCTCCTCGCGCTCAGGCCGTGTGCGAATGCCGCGAGTCCGCTCGAAGCTCGGCAGTGCCATTGCAGATCCGCCCATGCCCAGGTGAATCAGATGCTGACACGGGGGGCACCGCTAGCATCCCGCGGAGAAACAGCAGCAGTGCTAACCTCACTGCCCCTTGATCTGAGTTCGATGCCTTCTCTCCTGTGTCGCGCTGGAACTGCTGGCGGACGCGCGTCCATAGTGTGCCATGGGACTGTGCAACTCCCGCCCGCGCAAGGAGGCGCGCAGCGATTGCGGCATAGGCTGCGTTCTTGCCCAGGCCGTCTCGGACACGCTGGACGGGCCAGTCGAGGAGAGGGCGGCTGCTGCCCTTGAGCCATTCGAGATACCAGAGTCCGTAGGCAGCGGTCCTTGGGCACCCTTTGTGCGCAACCGAGTCGCTCGTCCCACCCAGCGCCCAGTAGCTATCGGCCCAGTGTTTGCGCCAAGCCGCGTCATCTGCGCCACGAGCGTCATCCATGGCCTGGGCGGTCCTTAGCACCCAGTCGGACATGGGAACCCTGGACAGCATGCGTGTCATCGACGCCTCTGAGTTGGCGGTGGCCAGGTTGGGCGAGTTTGTGGCGCTCGCGCAACACCGGCAGTGTTAATACACGTGCGGCAGGCGTGGCGCTTGACCTCGAAAGGCCGGACCACGCGGCCTGGGTTCAGCGAACGGTGTGCCCTGCGAGGCATACGGAGCAGGTGCGCACTCTGCGTTTCCGCGTGCTATGTGCGTAGGCGATCGCCTCG
>Ga0315291_10010125_pt1 | contig 11546 bp, 5 predicted proteins | sample YL17G12_20_MG_FD_203070 | JGI IMG/M metagenome (GOLD analysis project Ga0315291, IMG submission 203070) | Sediment microbial communities from Yellowstone Lake, YNP, Wyoming, USA - YL17G12_20 | ecosystem: Environmental > Aquatic > Freshwater > Lake > Sediment | place: USA: Wyoming | collected...
GCAGCCCGCCGAGTGAATTCGGCGGCTAACACAAAAAGTCCGTTGGAAACGGACTGCGCCCGAACCCTTTGCTTCCATTCCCAGTTTGGCGCATTGAACTCTATGACACGGACTCCGTACGATCCACACCCCTTTGCTACAAACCCGCAACAACAGGGTTTGCGTAGCAATACAAACACCCATTCGGACACCGCTGCTTGTACGACCCGATGTCCACACTGATGCTGCACCCGCACCCCCCGCGCTGCCCCGTGTCCCTCTGCGGGTCCGCGGAGAGTGCGCGAGGGTGCAGTTCTGTCAACAGCGCCGCATCTATGCAATGCGACTGTTCTGCGCCCGCTTCCAGCAGGAAGGGATCGCAGCACGCTTTCAGTGAAAGCCCGTTCTCCCCCGCCAGGTCTAGCAGACGCCGCCCGATTTCCACCTTCTCCTCACCCGGCGGGTCGTGCCAGGGCCAGCCGCGACGGCGCACCTTGTCGTACAACGCAGTGAACGAGCAGATGATTCTCCGAATCCCCCGCCGGCTGGCCTCGCAGAAGATCGCCTCGGCGAAGGGCAGGTTGCTGCGAACTCCCCCCGCCTTCACCCAGTGGACAATGGGGTCAAACCGCACGGCGATTCGTCGGGGATCTCCAACATATTCCACGAGTTCCCCCAGTTGGCCGGCAGTTTCACCCCACGGCGGCACAGACGGCTCCAGCGGCGTCCCGCCCAGCCCTGTGATCGTGAACAGGGCGTAGCATTGCTCGTAGCGCGACAAGGCATCCCTGAGGCCGCCGCGATTCTGCAGGAGCGGGCCGAAATCCTTGGACCAGAGCACAATCGTATGCACGTCATCCGGCATCAACGACACATGCCGCGTCCCGCGACCGTAGGGCAAGGGCACATCCACCTCGCCCGCCCGGATGACTTCCGCAAGCCATTCCGGATAGCAGCAGGGCATATCCGTGCGCCGCGACGCGGAAATCACGGTGCGCATGGCAACCCACCATCGTCCATGTGTTCATTATATGCGACGCGAGCGTATGGTCAATCTGTGGGACAAGTTGCCAACTTGTCCTACGAAATGGACGAACCCCCGCCCCTGGGGTATAATGCCCGCACTTGGAGGAAGCGTGGGCACGCTGTATCTTGTGGCGACACCCATCGGCAACCTGGAGGACATCACGCTGCGGGCGCTGCGCGTCCTGCGCGAGGCGTCGCTCATCGCCGCCGAGGACACGCGTCACACGCGCACGCTCCTCACCCGCTACGACATCCACACGCCCACGACCAGCTATTTTGAGCACAACAAACTCGCCAAACTGGACGCCATTCTGGCAGCGCTGGAATCGGGCGACGTGGCGCTGGTCTCGGACGCGGGGATGCCGGGCATCTCCGACCCAGGCTACGAACTGGTGCGCGCGGCGCTGGAGGGGGGCTTCCCCGTCGTGCCCGTGCCTGGCCCATCGGCCATCGTCGCCGCGCTGGCCGCGTCGGGCCTGCCGACGGATGCTTTCGTCTACGTTGGTTTCCTGCCCCGCCGTACAGGTCAGCGTCGCGAGTTCCTGGAGTCCCTGCTAGCAGAGCAGCGAACGCTGGTCATGTACGAAGCGCCGCACAGGCTCCTGGACACGTTGAGCGAACTCCTGCGAACTCTTGGGGACCGGCCCGTGGCGGTTGCGCGGGAACTGACAAAAATCCACGAGGAAATCTGGCGCGGCACCGTGTCTGGGGCGATAGAGCGATTCACCGAGCGCACGCCGCGTGGGGAGTTCACGCTGGTCGTTGGCGGGGCGAGCGAACCGGAGCAGTGGACGGAAGAACAGGTGCGTGGGGCCTTGGCCAAATTGCTGGCCGCTGGAATCAGCGCCCGCGATGCCGCCTCAGAAGTCGCCGCCCGCTCCGGCTGGTCCAAGCGGAACCTATACCGCATCACACAGAGCCTCACCGCAGAGACACAGAGACCACAGAGGAAAACCTAGTTCTCTCCGCGTCCTCTGCGCCTCTGCGGTGAATCTCCATACTCAGGAGGGACAGTGCATCTTCTAGATGACTTGAACGCAGGGAGAAAACTGGACCCGTCAGGAATGGGCGAGGCGATTGCCAGTCTGCCGCAGCAGTGCCGAGACGCATGGGCGGCGATTCAGAACCTGCCCATCCCACCCGACTATGCCCTGGCCGAGAACGTCGTCATCGCGGGGATGGGTGGTTCGGCCATCGGCGGCGCGCTCCTCCAAAGCCTGATTGTCGCGGAGTGTCCTGTGCCCATCACCGTCTGCCGCGACTACGACCTGCCCGCCTTCGCCGACGAGCGGACGCTGGTCATCGCGTCCAGTTTCTCCGGCAATACAGAGGAGACTCTCTCGTCGGCGCGTCAAGCCCGCCAGCGTGGCGCGCGCATCATCGCCCTTTCGTCTGGCGGCGAACTGGCCCGCCTAGCGAAGGAGTGGAGTGCGCCCATGTACGCGATTCCCTTCAAGGGCCAGCCCCGCGCGGCCCTGGGGCACTCGCTGATTCCGCTCTTGGGCATTGCGCAGGAACTGGGGTGGGTGTCGGACAGATCCGCAGAGGTGGCCGAGGCGATTGCGGTCATGGAGACGTGGGGCGGGGAGATTTCCCCCGCCGTGCCCGCGGAGAAAAACGCCGCCAAGCTGACTGCGGCGCAGCTGAGCGGGCGCATCCCGTTCATCTATGGAGCCGAGCACCTGAGCCAGGTCGCCGTGCGGTGGCAGGGACAGTTCAACGAGAATGCTAAGAACTTCGCGGGCCACAACACCTTGCCGGAACTCGACCACAACGCAGTGGAGGGGTTCAGCCATCCCGACGGCGTGGGCGAACCGCTGACCGTGTTCATCCTGCGGTCAGACCGCTACCACCCGCGCAACGGGCTGCGCTGCGAAATCACCGCAGAGATCCTCCACAAGAACGGCATCGCGTGGGAAGAGGTGCGCCCCAGAGGCAAGAGCCGCCTGGCCGAAGCGCTGAGCCTGGTCCACTTTGGAGACTATGTCAGTTACTATCTGGCACTGCTGAATGGCGAAGACCCGACACAGATTGCCAACATCGGGCATGTGAAGCGGCGGTTAGCCTAAAACAACGTGCGACGCACCTCGGAGGTGCGTCGCACGTGAGTTTGTGATAAAAACGGAAAGACTCACTTGGCAATGACCTACTCTCCCAGGGGCCTGCGCCCCAAGTACCATCGGTGCTGGAGGGCTTAACTTCCTGGTTCGGAATGGAGCAGGGTGTACCCCCTCCGCTCAAATCACCAAGCGAGTCTTTCTTTCGTTTTAAGTGCGGTTGACACCTTAAGTACTGAACAGAACGATCGGACGCACCACCACATCACATATGCGGACTAAGTCTTCGGTCATTAGTACAGCTCAGCTCAACGCATTACTGCGCTTACACCTGCTGCCTATCAAACAGGTAGTCTACCTGTGACCTTAGGGTGACCTAATCTTGAGGCGAGCTTCCCACTTAGATGCTTTCAGCGGTTATCCCTGCCCGACTTGGCTATCCAGCTATGCCCCTGGCGGGACAACTGGCACACCAGAGGTCAGTCCACCCCGGTCCTCTCGTACTAGGGGCAGCTCCTCTCAAGTCACCTACGCCCACAGCGGATAGAGACCGACCTGTCTCACGACGGTCTGAACCCAGCTCGCGTACCACTTTAATGGGCGAACAGCCCAACCCTTGGGACCTCATCCAGCCCCAGGATGTGACGAGCCGACATCGAGGTGCCGAGCGAGGCCGTCGATGTGAACTCTTGGGCCTCACCAGCCTGTTATCCCCGGGGTAGCTTTTGTCCGTTAAGCCACGGCCCTTCCACACGGTACCGTGGGATCACTAAGCCCGACTTTCGTCTCTGCTCGACTTGTGGGTCTTGCAGTCAAGCTCCCTTGTGCCTTTACACTCTATGGCTGGTTTCCATTCAGCCTGAGGGAACCTTTGGGCGCCTCCGTTACTCTTTAGGAGGCGACCGCCCCAGTCAAACTGCCCACCTGGCACTGTCCCCACGCCGGATCACGGCTGTAGGTTAGGGCCAAGACCACATCAGGGTGGTATTTCAACGACGGCTCCACCGAGGCTGGCGCCCCAGTCTCATAGCCTCCCACCTATCCTACACAGACATAGCCCTAGCTCAATACCAAGATGCAGTAAAGCTCCACGGGGTCTTTTTGTCCTGCTGCGGGTAAGACGCATCTTCACGCCTATTTCAATTTCGCCGGGTCCCTCGTTGAGACAGCGCCCCAGTCGTTATGCCGTTCGTGCGGGTCGGAACTTACCCGACTAGGAATTTCGCTACCTTAGGACCGTTATAGTTACGGCCGCCGTTCACCGGGGCTTCAGTTCAAAGCTTCGCTTACGCTAACCTCTCCCTTTAACCTTCCGGCACTGGGCAGGCATCAGCCCCTATACATCAGCTTTCGCTTTTGCAGAGACCTGTGATTTTGTTAAACAGTCGCTAGGGCCGTTTCTCTGCGGCCTTGCCAGGCTTCGCGAGCAAGTCGCTACACCAAGCAAGGCGATCCTTCTCCCGAAGTTACGGATCCATTTTGCCTAATTCCTTAACGAGGGTTCTCCCGATCGCCTTGGTATACTCTACCCGTCTACCAGTGTCGGACTGCGGTACGGGCACCCAGATTTCATCGCTTAGAGGCTTTTCTAGGCAGTGTGGGCTCAGCCACTTCCGACCCCGGAGGGTACGCGCCCACCCCTCAGACTCCGGCTGCGGATTTGCCTACAGCCATCATAGTCCTACAGGCTTAGCACCAGGACGTCCATCACCTGGCTGGCTTACCCTACTGCGTTCCCCCATCGCTCCATCTAGGTGGTTCCGGAATATTGACCGGATGTCCATCGCCTACGCCTTTCGGCCTCGGCTTAGGCCCGACTAACCCGACGGGGATTGACCTTCCGTCGGAAACCTTAGACTTACGGCGAACATGGTTCTCACATGTTTTACGCTACTCATGCCGGCATTCGCACTTCTGCACGCTCCACCAGTCCTTACGGTCTGGCTTCAAAGCTGAGCAGAACGCTCCCCTACCGACCCTGGCCTAGGCCAGGATCCCGCGGCTTCGGTGCTAGGCTTGAGCCCCGGTATATTTTCGGCGCAGGACCACTCGACCAGTGAGCTATTACGCACTCTTTGAAGGATGGCTGCTTCTAAGCCAACCTCCTGGCTGTCTGAGCAATCCCACATCCTTTCCCACTTAGCCTAGACTTGAGGACCTTATCCGGCGGTCTGGGTTGTTTCCCTCTCGACGATGAAACTTATCTCCCACCGTCCGACTCCTGGGTTTGGAGTGATGGCATTCGGAGTTTGATTTGGTTTGGTAAGCAATCTGCCCCCTAGCCAATCCAGTGCTCTACCTCCATCACTAAACACCCAGGGCTAGCCCTAAAGCTATTTCGGGGAGAACCAGCTATCTCCAGGTTCGTTTGGCATTTCACCTCTATCCACAGCTCATCCCCTAATTTTGCAACATTAGTGAGTTCGGGCCTCCACGAGGTGTTACCCTCGCTTCACCCTGGCCATGGATAGCTCACCTGGTTTCGGGTCTACTCCCTGCGACTAATTCGCCCTATTCAGACTCGCTTTCGCTACGGCTCCGCCTGTAACTGGCTTAACCTTGCCACAGAGAAGTAACTCGCCGGCTCATTCTCCAAGAGGCACGCCGTCAGGCCTTCCCGCCGAAGCGGGCATAGCCCTCCGACTGCTTGTAGGTGCACGGTTTCAGGTTCTATTTCACTCCTCTAAAAGAGGTTCTTTTCACCTTTCCCTCACGGTACTTGTTCACTATCGGTCGCCAAGAGTATTTAGCCTTGGGAAGTGGACTTCCCGGCTTCCCACAGGATTAGCGTGCCCCGTGGTACTCAAGGACAGCGACGGGAGTCTGGTTCTCTTCGCGTACGAGACTATCACCCTCTATGGTGGACCATTCCAGTGTCCTTCTGCTCAAGACCAGATTTGTAACTCCCTGGGGCCCTTGCAGCGGCCCCTGCCGCGCCTTACAACCCCCGGTGCGCAACGGCTGCAACCTATCACGCGCAACGGGTTTGGGCTGTTCCCCTTTCGCTCGCCACTACTCAGGGAATGATCTCTCTTCCTCGGGGTACTGAGATGTTTCAGTTCCCCCGGTGCCCTCCTCTCCGCCTATTTTGTTCAGCGGAGGGTGCCTGGGCATTCCCCCAGGCGGGTTTCCCCATTCGGGTATCCACGGATCAAAGCCCGCTCACGGCTCCCCGTGGCTTATCGCAGTGAACCACGCCCTTCATCGGCTCTTGGCGCCAAGGCATCCACCGTACACCCTTAGTAACTTAATCCATGTGATGTGGCGGATATGCATCTTCTCGTTCTGTTCAGTTGTTAAGGTGCCAACCTGGCGCTTTCGCGCCTTTCTGGCGATGCGCCGCCAGCCGCTGAAGACCACATCGTGATCTTCAAGGGCTGGTTGCGCATCTTCGGGACATAAAAAGCGGCCTGTTGTCCAGGCCGCTCAAACGACCCGCACAATCAAGACCCCTTATCCAATTGCGAAACCCTTGCTAGATACTCTCAATACCTCTCTGCCCCGAACTGCCTTGCTTGACTCTGCTATCCAGGGAGACCCTTTTGGTCTCCCCAGGTGGAGATGAGCGGGCTCGAACCGCTGACCTCCTCCGTGCAAGGGAGGCGCTCTCCCAATTGAGCTACATCCCCTGATACCCCAGTGGGCCATTGTGGACTTGAACCACAGACCTTTCCCTTATCAGAGGAATGCTCTAGCCGACTGAGCTAATGGCCCGTATGAAAGTCAACTTCGCGCGGTCGGCACGAAGGCCAGAGGTCCTTTGCCAAAGTGCGTACACCTTAACAACTGAGAAGTGATAGGAAGGTGCGATTTGGGCTGCAAAGATGTAGTCGTGTAGGATTGGAATCGGTGTGACCCGATTCTCCCTAGAAAGGAGGTGATCCAGCCGCAGCTTCCGCTACAGCTACCTTGTTACGACTTCGTCCCAGTCGCCAGCCCCACCCTCGACAGCTGCCCCCCTTGCGGGTTAGCCCACCGGCTTCAGGTGTTGCCGACTCCCATGACGTGACGGGCGGTGTGTACAAGGCCCGGGAACGTATTCACCGCAGTATGGCTGACCTGCGGTTACTAGCAACTCCGACTTCATGGAGGCGGGTTGCAGCCTCCAATCCGAACTGAGACCGGCTTTTTAGGATTTGCTCCGCCTCGCGGCTTGGCATCCCATTGTACCGGCCATTGTAGCGTGTGTGTAGCCCTGGATATAAAGGCCATGCTGACTTGACATCATCCCCACCTTCCTCCAGGTTTAACCTGGCAGTCTCGCTAGACACATGTAACTAGCGACGAGGGTTGCGCTCGTTGCGGGACTTAACCCAACACCTCACGGCACGAGCTGACGACAGCCATGCAGCACCTGTGCACGCTGCCCGAAGGCTCGTTCCCCTTTCGGTTCACTACTACGTGCATGTCAAACCCAGGTAAGGTTCTTCGTGTAGCATCGAATTAAACCACACGCTCCGCTGCTTGTGCGGGCCCCCGTCAATTCCTTTGAGTTTTAACCTTGCGGCCGTAGTCCCCAGGCGGGGTACTTAACGCGTTAGCTTCGGCACGGAGAGAAACAATACTCCCCACACCCAGTACCCATCGTTTACGGCGTGGACTACCGGGGTATCTAATCCCGTTCGCTCCCCACGCTTTCGCGCCTCAGCGTCAGGTGCAGACCAGAGAGCCGCCTTCGCCACTGGTGTTCCTCCCGATCTCTACGCATTTTACCACTACACCGGGAATTCCACTCCCCTCTTCTGCCCTCGTAGCATCGCAGTATTGAATGGCTCCTCCCGGTTAAGCCGAAAGATTTCACATCCAACTTACGACACCGCCCGCGCGCGCTTTACGCCCAGTAAATCCGGATAACGCTTGCACCCTACGTGTTACCGCGGCTGCTGGCACGTAGTTAGCCGGTGCTTATTCCTGGGGTACCGTCCTTCCTCTTCCCCCAGAAAAGGGTTTTACGACCCGAAGGCCTTCATCACCCACGCGGCGTTGCTGCATCAGGCTTTCGCCCATTGTGCAATATTCCTTACTGCTGCCTCCCGTAGGAGTCTGGCCCGTGTTTCAGTGCCAGTGTGGCTGATCGTCCTCTCAGACCAGCTACCGATCTTCGCCTTGGTAGGCCGTTACCCTACCAACTAGCTAATCGGACGCAGGCCCCTCCCAAAGCGCCTTACGGCTTTAATCCGGCAACCGAATGCCGGACCACATGCGGAATTAGCTACCCTTTCGGGTGGTTATTCCCCACTTCGGGGTAGGTCACCTACGTGTTACTCACCCGGACGCCACTAACTGTTCCTCCGAAGAAAAACAGTTCGTTCGACTTGCATGTATTAAGCACGCCGCCAGCGTTCATCCTGAGCCAGGATCAAACTCTCCGTAAATTCTTGTTTACGAGAATTGATTGAGCCCAATTCGCTTGTCTTCCTATCACTCTTCAGTTGTTAAAGTGCCACCCACTTCGTTTTTAAGGGCAACGGATATTATAACATGCATCCCCCACCCTGTCAAATAGGCTCTCCAGAAAATTCACGCCGATGCATTCGCATCGGCGGAGACGCAGAACCCCTCGGTGTTTGCGACGAACTCTGTTGATTTGCGTCTCCGAACTTTCCTCCCTATCAAGTTGTGAAACCACTCGCCCGGTGAATCATCTATCCGTGCAGTTCTATTCTACCATAAGCCCCCGCTCTTTGTCAAGAGGTCATGGCACAATTCCTTTGCACTTCTTAAACCCACCCGGCTCGTCAGCGCAACGGGGCGGATAATAACACATTCCTCCAGGCCTGTCAAATTCCCCCTTTGAGTTTTCGGGGTTGACAGCCCAGCCATTTCCCTTGTATAATTCCTTTGTACTGTAAACGTGCCGAGGCGTAGAAAAGGAAGTGTCGCCGATGACCATCCGCCTTCCCGCTTTCCACATCTGCCGGGGCCAGCAAGGGCTCAGGCAAGAATCGAAATTCTGTTTGCTCTCTGCCATCTGTTTCTCCCCAGATTCCACAACTCAAGGAGGCTGATATGCCAAAGTTCCCATCTCAAGAATGGATTATCGCCCTGTGTGAAAAACTCAACAAGAGCCAGGCCTACGCCGACTCCGCCAAAAATTGGGAGGGCGACTTCTACTTTGTCATTGAGCCAGGCGGGCCCCTCAAGGAGCAGGCCATGCTCTACATGGACCTGTGGCACGGCAAGTGCCGGGGCGCGCACGGCGTCACCAATCCCAACGAGAAGAACCCAGCCTTTGTGATGAGCGCGGATTACGACGTGTGGGTCAGGGTGATCAAGGCTCAGTTGGATCCCATCCAGGGCCTCATGACCCGCAAGTTGAAACTCAAAGGCAACATGACCATGATTATGAAGAACGTCAAGGCGGCCCAGGAACTGGTCAAGTGCTGCGCCCAGGTCCCCACCGAGTGGGAATGACGTTCCCGGACATGTGCGCCGTAGGGGCGAGGCATTCCTCGAAAAGTGGCTGCTGTTGGGGATTCTTCCCATTGCGAGCCGTTCCGCTTGTGGAAGTGTCCGCTGGGAATGCCTCGCCCCTACCATAATCTACCCGCTCCCTGCCCCCTGCTGATGGAGGGCAAGGAGTGGAACATTCGCCACAGGAGGGATGCCATGTGGTTCTTTCGCAGTCCTCAGATTGTGTTCGGCCCTGAGTCCCTGGACTACCTGGCCGAAATCCGCGCCACGCGCGCGCTCATCATCACCGACGCCGCACTGGTCAAACTTGGGCTGGTTGACCATGTGACGCGCAAACTGGATGCCGCCGGGGTCTCATACCACGTCTTCGCCGAAGTGACCCACGAACCCACGTTGGAACTGGCGGAGAAGGGCGCAGAACTGGCGCGCCGGATCAAACCCGACCTCATCATCGGCTTGGGCGGCGGCTCAGCGATGGACACCGCAAAGATGGCGCGCATCCTGTACGAGCGCCCCGACCTGCCCGTGGATGGCATCAGTCCCCTGGAACCGCTGAACCTCAGCAAGAATGTGAAGCTGGTTGCCATCCCCACGACCAGCGGAACCGGCGCGGAGGCGGGGTGGGTTGTCGTTCTCACAGAGACGAAGAGTCATCGCAAACTGGTGCTGGGCTCGCCCGAAGGCATGGTGGACTTTGCCCTGGTGGACCCCGTCTTCACCATGAACTTGCCCGCCGCCATCTCCAGGGATACCGGTCTGGACGCCCTGACCCACGCCGTGGAATGTTTCATTGGCGCGTGGAAGAACGACTTTACCGATGGGCTGATGGTCAAGGCGACCGAATTGGTCTTCCAATACCTGCCGCGCGTCTGCAAAGACCCCGGCGACGCCGAAGCCCGCGAGCACATGCACAACGCCGCCACCCTGGCGGGTCTGGGCCTCGGCAATGCCCAGGCGGGCATCTGCCACAGCATGGCCCATGCTCTGGGCGGAACATTCCACCTGCCCCACGGCCGGCTCATCGGCACTTGCCTGCCCTACGTGCTGGAATTCATCGCCAACGGCGAGCCAGCGCACCTCGCCAGCCTTGCCCGCTACCTGGGGCTTGGCGCCAGCTCCGAAACCGAAGGCGCGCGCGCCCTGGTCAAGGCCGTGAAGGAATTGATGGACGAGATTGGGCATCCCTCGTCCCTGGCGCGGATGGGCATTTCCGAAGAGGATTTCGTCAGAGACTTTGACCTGGTCGTGGAAAACGCGCTTCAGGACCCCAGCAGTTTCACCAGCCCGCGCATCCCTGGCACAGAGGAAATGATTCAACTCATGTGGTGTGCCTTTCGTGGCGCGCCCGTGACGTTCTAGGTGAGGGCGAAACATTCCCAGCGGACACTCCCGCAAGTAGAGCGCCCTGCAATGGGGATGTTCTCAATAGGGGCCACTTCCGGGGAATGCTTCGCCCCTACGACCAATTCAAGGAGGCATCATCAATGGGCGGAACCATGGGCAAAATCCTGCGGGTAGACCTGACGACCGGCGACATCCACAGCGAAGACCTCAATGCGGCGTGGGCCGAGCAGTTCATCGGCGGGGCGGGGTTGGCGGCCCGCTATCTCTGGGATCTTTGCGGGCCAGAGACCGATCCGCTCGGCCCCGACAATCCTCTAATTTTCATGACGGGGCCGCTCGTGGGCACGGCTGCGCCCGCGTGCGGACGGTTCGTTGTCTGCGCCCGCTCGCCGCAGACCGGATTGTGGGGCGAGTCCAATTCCGGCGGATTCTGGGGGCCGGAACTGAAATTCGCGGGCTACGACGGCGTCATCATCACCGGCAAATCCCCCAAGCCGATCTATCTCGCCATCACCGAGAGCGGAGCCAGCCTACGTCCTGCCGGACATCTCTGGGGTTTGGACACTTATGAGACCCAGCAGCGCATTAAGGAAGAGACAGGCGACCGCAGGACGCGCGTGGCTTGCATCGGCGCGGCCGGCGAATCGCTCGTGAAGTACGCCGCCATCATGAACGACCACGGGCGCGCGGCGGGACGCACGGGGATGGGCGCGGTCATGGGCGCGA
>Ga0315291_10010126_pt1 | contig 11544 bp, 9 predicted proteins | sample YL17G12_20_MG_FD_203070 | JGI IMG/M metagenome (GOLD analysis project Ga0315291, IMG submission 203070) | Sediment microbial communities from Yellowstone Lake, YNP, Wyoming, USA - YL17G12_20 | ecosystem: Environmental > Aquatic > Freshwater > Lake > Sediment | place: USA: Wyoming | collected...
GGCTGGGCGAACACAAGCCCCGGAAACTGGTACCGGTCGTTCGGCTGCGACAGCGTCATCTGTTCCTCAGCCGCTGTCGCCACGTAGACCGATGCACTCACCTCCGGCCGCAGCGACACCCGCGGCGCGGTCACCGTCACCTCCGCCCCGACCGCCTCGACCGGAGCCTGCTGGAGAGCGACCTCCAGCGAGGTCGCCTGTCCCTGCACCACCACGACCTCGGTGACCTCAGCCTCCGCGTAACCGATAAGGCTGACCCGCAGTCCAAACGTCCCCGGCGGCACGTTCGTAATTACGAACCGCCCCCGGGCATCGGTCACCGTCGCCAGCTCGGTGTCCGCGACACTGACGTTGGCGCCCGACAGTGCCGCGCCGGTCGCCCCATCCGTTACTGTCCCGGAGATCACTCCCGTCACCGCCGCCCAGCTCGTGGCGGCCGCCAGGCCAAGCAGTAACACGAGAATGGCCCCGGCGCTCCCTGCTCTGATCCTTGCCCTCATTGCACTTGCTCCCTTTGCTGCTCAGCTATTCCAGCGCGAAACCACCGCTCAGCATTACCTCGACGGGAGGTGACGCGCGACAATGCTCGCGCCGCGCGCCTCGGACTTCCCACACCTCGACCGTCTGTCAGTTTCAGCCGTCTCGCGACGGGCTTCTACCTGAGCTCGAACTTTACAACAGCATGCGTCTGGACGCGGCGTGGCTTTCCGTCTTGCACCGCCGGCTTATACCGCCAGCCCTTCACGAACTCGCTCGCCGCCGCGTCCAACCGCCGATCTCCGCTTGACTCCGACACCTGCACTTCCGCCACCGTCCCTCGCTCGGTCACCAGCACCTTCAGCTTTACCGTCCCTTCAATTCCATCTTCGACTGCCCCGGGCGGGTACTCAAGCGTCCCTTTCCGAATCACTTCGGGCTCGTCCCGGTCGGCCACCCGCGAGACGAATCCGCTCCCGCTCTCTTCGCCTCCCGCCGTCGAGCCGGTTCCCGGCCCTTCGCCGGTTCCCTGGCCCGTTCCAGTCCCGCCGCCGGAGCCGCCCCCGCTCCCCCCACCGCTGCCCGGGCCCTCCCCGCTGCCCGATCCAGTGCCGCTCCCCGGAATGCCACCCATAGGCGTCCCGCCGCTCGCCGCGCCGATTACATCGCCATTGCTGCTCGGCGTCCCCAGGTCAACAAATCCCCCGCCTCCGCCCCCGCCCGCCGGCTCGCGCGTGGGCTGCGGGGCTGCCGCGGCCCGCCTCTCGCGTGGCGCTTGCGCTTTCCCGGTCAGCTTCGGACGCACCACGTCAGCCTTCCTGATCGGCGCCAAAACAGGGCGTGCGACAGCGATGGCAACCGCCTCTACTGCCGCCACCGGTGTTGCCGCCCCCTCCGGCGCCAGCTCCACCAGCTCAACCGGTGTGATCGGCTCCGGCGCGCCCATGTCGAAAACCGTGATGTCCGTCAGGTCCTGCCGTCCCACCTGAGTTGGCAGGCAGGCGGCGCCGGCCAACGCCATCGCGTGCAGCAACAGCGCGATCACGAACGCCCAGTTAAGAAGCTTCTCGCCCCCGCTCCTCATTGGCTCTCACTCGCGATCAGCTTCGATGGGCGAGTGGCGATCGCCATGCGCGCCGCGCCGGCCGCCTTCGCCGCGTCCATTGCCGCCACCACATCGCCATGCCGCACCCGCTCGTCTGCGTTTACCACCACCACTAGGTCGGACCGGTTTGCCAGCCGCGCCCGCAGCGCCTCACCCAGCGAGGCCAGCGCAACCGGCCGCTTGTCGAGGTAGATCCTCCCCACCGCATCGAGCGTGATCACGACCTGCCGGTCTCCCCATGTCTGCTCCGCCCCCGACTTCGCCCGCGGCAGGTTCACCGGCATCCCCGCTTGCTGCGTCATCGCCAGCGACGCGATCATGAAGAACACGAGCAGAAACGCCATCGTGTCAATCATCGGGATCAGCTCGATCCGCGCCTTCTCGATTGACTGTTGCCTAATGCGCAACTGGCACGCCCTCCCGATCCCGCGAGTTCGCCAGCAGGTTCTCCAATTGCGTCGCCCTCAGCTCGATCTCCTCAGTGATCTGCCGCAGCTTGTCCCGGCACCAGTTGTAGCCGATCAGGCAGACGATCGCGATCGCCAGCCCGCTCGCTGTCGCGATCAGCGCCTCCGCCACTCCTCCCGTGATGCCCGCCGGATGATTGGTCCCGCTTACCGAGATGATCTTGAAAGCAGAGATCATTCCCAGCACCGTTCCCAGCAACCCCAGCAGCGGCGCCAGGGTCACCACCGTATCCAGCACCACGAGTCGGCGATGCAGAATGCGCTGGTCCCCCAGCGTCTGCTCCTCCATCGCCTCCCGTACCGGCTCGCCCCTGAGCGACGCGCGTAGGCCCGCCGCCAGCACGTTCGCTACCGGCCCCCCGATGAGCTCGCACTCCGCCAGCGCCTCCGCGCCATCCCCCGCCCGATAGGCCTTGCGGATCTGCCCGATCAGCGCCTCCCCTCCCCGATCCGCCTTCCTCAGCGCCAGGAATCGCTCGACCATCACCGTCGCGGCGAGCATCGAGCACACCGCCAGCGGAACCATCACCGGCCCACCCTTGGCGAGGGTGTTCAGGATGTCCAGCACTTCCCGACCTCCAGTCCCCTAAGCAGTTCCTCGGCATCCCAGACGCGCAACCGTCGGCCCCGAAACGTCTCGGCGCCCGGCATGCCGCTATCTCTCGCTTGCGGGCTTATTCCACAAATTCACCCCGCCTCGCAACCGGCGCGATGTGCTCTCCCCGGCCCCTCCACCCTACAGCGGCCCTTCCCCTGCCTCCGGCACCCGGGGCGCCACCAGAAACACGTATAGCATCTCCACCAGCCCGAAGGGCGGCGCCAGCGCGATCACCACATACCACCCGATCTGCTCGCGCCGCGCTGCCTTCCAGAAGGCCAAGCACTTCCACAGGTAGCTCCACGCCACTACCGCCAGTATGATCGCCCAGGCCAGCGCCAGGCTCTGCTCATCTGCCGATGGCAAGCTCTCACCTCCGGCATAGACTACCGTAAACCAGAAGTACCTTGTTTCCACCGAACGGGTCATATCTGCACCCCCCAATCCGTAGGGCAGGAGCCCTTGCCCTGCCTGCCCTGAGCGGAGCCGTAGGGAGCGAAGCCGAAGGGTGCTCGTGCCCAGTTGTCCGTATCGGCACATCTCTGCCCTGGCGAGCAGCAGGCCATCGCTCCCCCGCGTCGAACTGCCCCTCCAATCGCATCCTCACAGGAGGTGCTGCCGTGACTGAGAAGCAGGGCGCGCCCGAGGAAAAGCCCATCGGCGAGGTCAGCCACTACTTCGGCAAGGCCGGCGTTGCCGCCATCGAGCTGACTGACCGCCTCGCCGTCGGCCAGCGAATCCACATTCGGGGCCACACCACCGACTTCATCACCGAGGTCCAATCCATGCAGATCGAGCACGAGCAGGTCTCCGAGGCCGGCCCCGGCGCCTCCATCGGCATCAAGGTCTCCGAAAAGGTCCGCCCCGGCGACATGGTCTACCTCGCCAAGTGACCGTGACTGGGGACTGGCCCGGGGCCGCACCCGTGCCTGTCCCCGACCAAAGGGCCTGCCCGCGCGCGGCCCGCTCTGCCGCGCGGCGAGTCCGACCTGTCCGACACGTCCGATTGCCTCCCGTTGCTTCGGTGGCTTCAGCCCCGAAGCCATCGCGGTTGACGTCCCCCCCTCATTCCGCTATTCTCTTCCTCGGCCCAATCAGCCCACCACACAATGAACGCCAGCTCCTATGTGAACACTACCGCCATGTATAAGCGCCCCGCCGGCGTTCGTGTGTCCACGGCTGCTTGACCGCCAGCCCAACAAAGACCCGGACCACGACGCCAGACCGCAAACAGCGTGTCTGGCGTTCGCAGTTGTAGGGCGGGTATGTCCCGCCAAAGGCGGGCATGCCCGCCGAGCGATTCTGGAGACTGACCATGCTTCTCGGAACACAACGCATCAACTCAGACGGCCTGCTCGAGATCGGAGACTGTAGCGCGGTCGAGCTCGCGCGGCAGTTCGGCACACCCCTCTACCTGCTCGACGAAGCCTGCCTTCGCGACACCTGCCGCCGCTACCGCGCCGCCTTCGAGTCCCGCTACCCCAGCGCCCACATCTCCTTCTCTAGCAAGGTCTTCACCACCATGGCCGTATGCCGGATCGTCGCACAGGAGGGCCTCGGCGTGGATGTCTCCTCCGGCGGCGAGCTCCACACCGCCCTCCATGCCGGCCTCTCCCCGGACCTGATCGTCATGCACGGCAACAACAAATCCCCCCGCGAAATGGAGATGGCCGTCTCCCACCACGTCGGCCGGATCGGCATTGACTGCGTCGAGGAGATCGAAGCCCTCCAACGGATCGCCGCCTCCTACGACACCGTCGTGGACATCCTCATCCGCATCGCCCCCGGCGTCTCCGCCGACACCCACACCCACATCCAGACCGGCAGAGTGGACACGAAATTCGGCCTGCCGATAGTGGACGGCGCCGCCAAGGAAGCGGTGGCCAAGGCCCTCAAAGCCCCCAACCTCCGCCTGCGCGGCATCAACTGCCACATTGGCAGCCAGATCCTCGACACCGGCCCCTTCGTCCAGGCGGCTGAGATGATGGTTGGCTTCGCCGCCGAGCTCAGGGACGAGCTTGGGTATACTATCGAGGACCTCGACCTCGGCGGAGGGCTGGGAGTCAGATACCTGCCCGATGACCAGCCGCCATCGCTCGATGACTACGCCGAGGCGGTGACGGGCGCGGTGAGAGCATCCTGCGCGCGCCACGGCTTGCCGCTCCCGCGGCTGCTCCAGGAGCCCGGTCGCAGCATCATCGGGGAGGCCGGCGTGACTCTCTATACCATCGGCGTGGTGAAGGACATACCAGGCATTCGCACCTACCTCGCAGTGGACGGCGGGCTATCCGACAACCCGCGGCCAGCCCTCTACGGCGCCCCGTATTCTGCCATCGTCGCCAACAAGGCAAGCAAGCCCCTCACCCGAAGGGTGACCGTCTCCGGCAAGCACTGCGAAACCGATACTCTCATCGAGGACCTCGCCGTCCCCGACATCGCGCCCGGCGACATCCTCGCCGTCCAGACCACCGGCGCCTATAACTACTCCATGGCCAGCAACTACAACCGCTTCCCACGGCCGGCCGTAGTCACGGTCGCCGACGGCCGCGCCGACCTCATCGTCGAGCGCGAGACACTGGAGGACCTAATCGAGCAGGACCGAATCCCCCCGCGGCTGCATGCCGGGTGAGTCCGCCGCTGTTGTTGGGCAGGAGCTTGACTACCCTGAGCGTAGCCGAAGGGGTCCTGCCACCGCCGAAGGCGGGAAGGTCTCTTCTCTGCCCTCTCGGCGGCTCTGCGGTGAGATGGCCTATGCCGTTTCGTGCGAAGCACAATCTGTGTCATCTGCGTAATCTGCGGACAATGTCGTTCCGACCATGAGCCTGCAACTACTCGCCATTCTCACCGCCGCCGGCGGCATGGGCATGTTGGCCCTCACCCATAACGCCGCCGCGGAATACTTCATGTTCTCGGCGCTGATCGCCGTCATGCTGGTCAGCTACGCCACCTCCCGCCTGTCCACCCGCGCCCTACGCCTCCGCCGGGAGACCACCTCCCGCGTCTTCGAGAACGAGCCGCTCTCCGTCCATCTCGACCTCGTCAACCGCGGGCGCTTCCCCCGCTTCCTGCTCGACCTCAACGACTCTCTCCCGGAGTTCGTCGAGTCCGATGGTGAGCGCGACTTCGTCGTCCCCAGCCTCTGGCCCGGCGAGCGCGTCAGCCTCACCTATACCGCCCGCGCCCTCAAGCGCGGCGTCTACCAGTGGAACCCCCTCCAGATCTCCGCCTCCGACCCCTTCGGCATATTCCCCCGCTTCGTCCCCTTCGACGCCCCCGGCGAGGCCATCGTCTACCCCCGCCCTATCGAGCTGCGCGGCGGCCTCGCCCGCAGCGGCATCGAAGCCCGCGCCCAGTCCAGCGGCGAGCGCGCCCGCGGCTCAGAGTCCGGCCTCGACTTCTATGGCATCAGGGACTACCAGCCCGGAGACGACCTCCGCCGCATCCACTGGCCCGCCACCGCCCGCCACGGCAAGCTCACCGTGATCGAGTTCGATCGCGGCGCCTCCGAGAACATCGCAGTTGTGCTCGACACCTCCGAGGGCTCGGAGTTCGGCTCCGGCCTCGACACATCGCTCGAGGTCGGCGTCCGCGCCGCCGCGTCTCTTGCCCACTGGTCGCTGCGCAGCGAGGGCGTGGCCAGCCTCGCCGCCGCCTTCCCCGAAGGCCCCCAGTGGGTGAGCGTAGACCAACTCCACCGCGAGCATGAGATCCTCGAGCTGCTCGCACGCGTCCAGGCCGACGCCGATATGCCCACTTCCGCGCTCCTCTCCTGGGCCGCCAGCCACCTGACCCCTGAGGCCAGCATTGTCGTCATCACCGCGCGGCCCGACGACGCGCTCCCCGCCGCCATCGCCTCCCTCGTGAGGAGCCTGGTGTCTGTCTCCGCGTTGCTGCTGTACGCTCCCAGCTTCGACCCGCGCGCTCCCGATGTGAGCGCTCTCGCCGATGAGATACGCGCGGCCGGCGCCAGGTCAGTCCTGCTCCGGCGTGACGGTGATCTAGCAGGGGCCCTCGCTGATGTCATCGCTCGCGACTAGCAAGGCGGGCCCGCGGCCCGCCGCCTATGCAGACGAGGCCGCCCTCTACCTCGCCATCGCCGCCGCGCTCGGCGCCTCTCTGCTCGCCGCCGGTTGGGCAAGCGGCAGCGCCCGCGTCGGCGCCCTCGGCGCCGCGCTCGCCATCCTCGGCGTCTGGCTGAGTTGGCTCACTCGCGACTGGTTTCCCGGACCAAGGGTCGCCCTCGGCGCGCTTGGGGCGCTTCTCGCCGCCGGCGCACTCCAGGGTCTCATCTCATGGGAAATCGCGCAGGAAGTCGGTATGCTCTATGCCGCCCAGGGCGACGTCGGCCTTACCCTCGCCCTCCGCATGTCCATCCTGCTCGTCGCTTTCTCCTTCCTCCTCATAAACCGGGAGATGCTGCCTTTCTCGTTGGTCCCCGGCGTCACCCTCTTCGGCCTGGCCGGCGGCCGCGGCATCTCGGCTGTTGCCTTTGGCTGCTTCCTTGTCTTCCTGCCGGCCGCGCTCGCCGCGCTCGGCCAGGCCATGCTCCTGTCCGGAAGACAGCCCAGAAGCCGAGAAGTCGAGGGGCGAGAGTCGAGAGTTGAGAGTCCGCAGTACTTCCGGCTCCCGAACCTCGAATCTCGAATCTCGGCCGCCTCCTGGCGCAGCCGCCACTGGTCCCTCCTCGGCACCCTGATCGCCGTCATCATCGGACTGGCAACCCTCATCTACCTCCCCGTCTACGCCTATGGCACCCAGTACTACTGGCCGCTCGCTATGATGTCTGTCCACACCGGCAGCTTCGGCTTCCTCGAGCAGCGCCGCACTGTTGACACCTACCGCAGCTACTCCGTCGGCCAGGGCCCCGTCGCCCCCGGCCAGACACCCATGCTCAGCGTCACCGGCGCTCCCGTTCCCCTCTGGCGGGGCGAGGTCTTCGACAGCTACACCGGCAACGCTTGGCGCTCCACCGACGAACAGCCATTCCCCTTGCACATCACCCGCAGGGAGGTGGACGTCGTGCGGTTCTTCCCCCCTACCGCGCCGGACGCGCTCGTCACCCATGAGATTCGCGCCGAACAGGACATACCGCTCGTAATCTACGGGGCCGGCCAGATCCAGCGGGCCGCCCTTCCTCCCCGCATCGCAACACTGGTTCACGGCCGGATCTTCCTTGACAAGTTCGGCTGCGTCACCGCCCCCGGGACCGGCCTCCCCGCGGGGGCGCGCTATCAGGTAACCTCAGACCCGAATGCCTTCGCACCGACAGAATCGAGAGTCGAAGGTCGAGCCCTCGAATCTCGAATCTCGCTACCTCTCGACGAGGTCTATCTCCGCATCCCGCTCAGCTCGCGCCGCGTCGCCGACCTTGCCCGGCGGCTCACCGCAAACGCCGGCTCCACTCAGGAGAAGATCCAGGCCCTCGTTTCCTATCTCCATCGCCAATGCATCTACACTCTCACCGCGCCCGCCGTTCCCACCGGTGACGATGCCGCCGACTTCTTCCTCTTCACCTCACAGCGCGGCTACTGCGACCTCTTCGCCACCGCCTTCGCAATCATGGCCCGATCAGCTGGCCTGCCCACCAGATTCGTCACCGGCTATGCCGGCGGCGACTACGATCCCGACCTGGGGCGCTATGTGCTGCGTGAGTCCGATGGCCACGCCTGGGTCGAGGTCTATGAACCGCCCTTCGGATGGGTGGCAGTAGACCCGACGCCGGGCGGCGGCCCCGTCGTCCTTTCCCCCCTCGCCCAGGCGATCGCCGCCGTCCAGGTCTTCTTCCGCAGCCATCCCTGGGCCTGGCCCTTCCTCGGGGCGGTGCTCTTGGTGGCAGCGATCGCCGGCCTCGCCCCGCTGCTGCGGCGGCGCACAGGTCAAGCCCACCTCGCGCTCGACCGCAACGACCCCCGCGCCGTCGTCCTCCGCGCCTATGCCCGGCTCACTCGCGCCCTAGCCCGCCGTGCCCGCCCCCGCCGGCCGAGCCAGACGCCCAATGAGTACCTGGAAGCGTTCACGCAGGCGATCGAGAGTTCGAGAGTCGAGGGTCGAAAGTCGAGAGTCGAATCTCGGATCTCGGATCTCGGTTCCTCCCTCCTCCCTCCCCTCCGCGCCCTCACCGACCTCTTCCTCCTCGCTCGCTACAGCCCCCATCCCATCACCGCCGACACCGCCTCCCTCGCCCTCGCCCACCTGAGCCAGGCGACCGAGGCACTTCGCCGCCGGCGCCAGCACTCGTAGGAGCGACATTCCTGTCGCGACGCTGATTTCGCGGCTCTGACGGGGGAACCTCCCGCCGACTGTCGGTGTCTAATGAGAGTCTGCACCATTCCTGTTACCAAGGGGGTCGCACCATGGGACGAACAAGCCGGCTGGTCGTTCTGGCAGTTGTCTGTCTGACCGTAACCGTCGCAGCAGTCGTCTACGCCGCCACGGTCTCCGGCACCTCCGCTCCAACCACGATCCGAGCGCAGCGCCTCGAGTTGGTCGACTCGGCCGGGAGCGTCCGCGCCGTTCTCTCGCTCGCGTCACCCATGCCTCGAGAGGTCAGGGTCGTGGACAGGGAAGGGAACGTGATTCAGAAGCGAGTCCTGACGCAACCGGAAGACTCGGTGAGTCTGAGCCTTCTGGACGGGAAGGGACGACAACGGGCCTCGATCAGCCTTGACAACGACGGGAATCCTCAGCTCGCATTGCGCGGCAGGAAGGGCGAGGACCTATTCACCGCGCCTCTGGCTGCCGGGATGAGGATGCTCATCAAGTAGCCTTTGCGCCCACAAACAGGGGAGCGGCGGATCTCTCCGCCGCTCCCCGACTTTCTCGCTCGGCAGGGGCTTGCCCCTGCCACTCTGCGTTCTTTGCGTCTTTGCGGTTAGCCCGTTCCTCCGACTCCTCGACTCTCGAGTCCTCGCCCCCCTATATCGCCGCGTCCTCTTCCTCTTTGCCCTCGTCGTCGGGCGATGGCAGCCGCACGTCCGACAGGTCGCGAATCAGATCCTCCTCCGGCGCGGTGAAGTCCGCATGCCCGAAGGCCGTCCGCAGCAACTCGGCCTCCCGGTCTGCCGGCAGGTAGAGCGCCTCTCCCGGAGGCCCCTGCACCCGCAGGTTCCGGTACACGCCCATGCCGGTGCCGGCCGGAATCAGCCGCCCGATGATCACGTTCTCCTTCAGCCCGACCAGCTTGTCCACCTTGCCCTGGATGGCGGCCTCGGTCAGCACCCGCGTCGTCTTCTGGAACGAGGCGGCAGAGAGCCAGCTCTCGGTGGCCAGCGAGGCCTCGGTGATCCCCAGCAGCACCCATTCGCCGGTCGCCTCCTGCCCGCCCCGCTCGCGGATCTCGTGGTTCACCTGATCGAAGTGGAATCGGTCGTAGATCTTGCCGGGCAGCATCTCGCTGTCGCCGTGGTCCACCACTCGCTGTTTGCGCAGCATCTGCCGCACGATCACCTCGATGTGCTTGTCGTTGATGTCCACCCCATGAGACCGGTAGACCGCCTGGATCTCGCGAACCAGGTACTCCTGCACCGCTCGCACGCCCTGCATCTGGAGCACCTTCTGTGGGTCGAGCGGGCCCTCGGTCAGCGCATCGCCGGCCCGCACCTGGTCGCCCTCCTTCACCGGCAGCAGCCCCCGGTAGGGCACCAGATGGCGCCGCTCGGTGGTCACTGTGTGCACCTTGGCCTGGATCAGCGTCGCCAGCAGTGTCGGCGTAAGCTCCTGGCCAGCCGTTACCAGCACCGTGCCATCCCGTTTCTTCACATCGTCGGCGACCAACTCGCCGTATAGCCGCTCCGGATGATCCGGGTCAACCGGCTGCTCCGAGTGGATGATCACCCACTTCACGCCCGGGGTCTCGACCCGCGCCACCACCCCGTCAGCCTCCGAAACGATCGCCTGGCCCTTGGGCCGGCGCGCCTCGAACAGCTCCACTACTCGCAGCAGTCCTTTGACCTGCTCCTCCATCACCCGCACCAACTGCTGGATCACGCGCTTCTGATCCGCAGCCAGGCGCGTCGCGCCCGACCGGCGCGCACCCCCCGACTTCCCACGACCGCCGGAGAGCGAACCCGGCTTCTTGCCGCGCCGTCCCTTCGGCGACCCATTCCCCTCATCTTCCTCGGAGCGCTTGCCTCGGCGGCCCCCGCCTTTCCCGGAATCGTCCGGCGCCTCCTCCGCGCCTCCGCCGAGCCGCACGATCCCGGCGCGGACATCCCCCCACAGCTGCTTCAGCGTGTCCTTCTTCTTCTCTTTCACCTGCGCCACGCCGGTCAGGTACTGCCCCGCCACTCCGCCGGTGTGGAACGTGCGCATGGTGAGCTGCGTGCCCGGCTCACCGATGGACTGCGCCGCGATGATGCCGACCGCTTCCCCGACCTCGACCAGTCGGTTGGTGGCGAAATCGCGGCCATAGCACTTCCCGCAGATGCCCTGCGACCGCTCGCACGTCAGCGGCGAGCGCACCAGCACTTCCCCGCGCCCGAGCCCGCCCTTCTCCCAGAGCTCCTCCGAGAGCTTGCGCAGCCGCGCCGCCACCGTGCGCCGCACCACCTTGCCCTCCCCAACCAGCACTTCACCCGTGAACGGGTTGGCCAGGTCAACTGGGCTGGGTTCGCCCTCCTTCATCTCCCGCACCCGGCGGTGGAATGCCTCGCACTCCTCCGCTACCTTGGGTACCGCGGTTAGCGTCGGCACCACCTCGTGGGCGAGAAGCTGCGCCCCGCAGCCCGCCGGTGCCTTCTTCTTGCCCCGCCGCGCCTTCGCCCGCCCGCCCCTCGACTTCGCTCGGGACGCCGCGACACTGGCCGCACTCGAAGCGCTATCGCCCACGCAGACCTTCAGTAGCTCCAGCCCGCCTCCGCACTTGGTGCAGAAGCCTTCCTCGATCAGCAGCGTCGCCG
>Ga0315291_10010129_pt1 | contig 11543 bp, 12 predicted proteins | sample YL17G12_20_MG_FD_203070 | JGI IMG/M metagenome (GOLD analysis project Ga0315291, IMG submission 203070) | Sediment microbial communities from Yellowstone Lake, YNP, Wyoming, USA - YL17G12_20 | ecosystem: Environmental > Aquatic > Freshwater > Lake > Sediment | place: USA: Wyoming | collected...
CAGGCAAGACGTTGCGCGGCGATACGCCCTCCAAATCGATGCGGAATGCCAACTCGGCGGTCTTAATCGTCAGCCAGGTCATGGTGCCGGACAAAAAGCCGAATGGTTTGTAGGGTTCCTCGACGACGGCGCGCAAATCGGAAAAAGCTCCTTCGGAAACCGCGCAAACGACGTCCGGCGAGACTTCCGCCAGCGTCAAAGCGATGGAGCCGCCCAAACCGAACCCGTACACTCCGATTTTCTCCATCCCCTGCTTCTTCAGGAAATCAACGGCCGCCAACGCGTCCCGCGTTTCCAGGGCTCCCGCGCCGGCGCTGAGCCCGCCGCTCTCGCCGGTGTGGCGGAAATCGATGACCAGTATGTTGAATTTCTGCGCCAGAAAGGCGGCGTGCGGAAAAATCGAACCCTTGTCCGCCGTATAACTCGGCAACACAAGGACGGCGTTCTTGGTCGGACCGCCGACACTGGGCACGAACCAGCCGGCTATTTTTACGTTGTCCGCGGTGTTGAAGGCGACATTCGTGAAATCAATGCTGGCGTCCAGCGGACTGATCGCCGAAGGGGCCAGTCGCGAAGGCCAGCCAATATTATAGATGCCTGATCCGATAATCAGGACGTAAGTCACACCGATGACCAAGACGATTTCTCCGAAAAGGGTGGCGATGCCGGACAATTTCATAAGCGAGATTCAGGATATCACGAAAGCCAGGGAAGATGAATGCACAACCGCGGCGTCGCCCCTTGATATATCCCAATAATTATGCTATACAGAGCCGGACGTTCTTTCCCAGGCGCTGACGCGAAAGGAGTGCAACATGGATAAGTCCCGCCCGCCGCCCAGATTCCAAGTCAAAGTGGTGGCCCTTGTCCTGAACCCGGATAACAACGAGTTCTACGTGACGAAGCCCAAAAATGAGCAGGTCAAGGGAAGGCTGTGCCTGCCGTCGGCCGTCGTCGTCCACGGCGACACCGTGCGGGCTACCCTGCTCCGCTGCCTGCAGGAAATCGGCTTCGCGCCGGTCGAATTCAGCGGCCGACAGCTGCCCTGCGCGGTCATCGAAACGGTCGACGGTCCAACCGACGTGCATTCCGTCACCCTCTGCTATCTGCTCAAGCCGTGCGTCGGGAGCTGCCGGCAATTACCGGCGACCGCCAATACTGCCGGTCCGGAGACCCCCAGCTTCTACCGCCTGACGGAGCTCGATCGCAACATCTTGGAACGAATCTACCCTCTCGTCCCGTGACTCAAAACCCCCGATATTATCGGGGGTTTTTTCGAATAACCGACCGTTCCATCCGAACTGACGACCGTCACCGCTCACGCATCAATTCAATGACCGTTTTATCGTCAACTTGCCCGAACTCCCGATAAAAGGCCCCGATGGCATAGAAGACGTCAGGCACTTGAAGCACGACCAATTCGTCGGCTTCTCCGGCCAGCTGATTGACAGAATCGGCTGGCGCCACCGGAACGGCCACGATCAACTTAGCGGCACGCTCAGACCGGACGGTCCGGATGGCGGCCCGCATGGTCAGGCCGGTAGCAATGCCGTCATCAACGATAATAACTGTCTTGCCGGTGATATTCCTCGACGGTCGGTCCTGGCGGTAAAGATTCAGCCGTCTCTTCGCCTCTTGCCGCTGTTCGGCCACGGCCCGTTCGCAGTAGGCCGCGCCGGCGGCCGACTTCTCGGCCTCATTCCAAACGGCCTCGCCGCTTTCGGTCACGGCTCCGATGGCATATTCCTCGTTGAAGGGCGCGCCGATCTTGCGCGGCACGACGATGTCCAACGGCGCGTTCAACCTGTCGGCGACTATTCGTCCCAGCACGACTCCGCCGCGCGGCAAAGCCAATACGACCGCGTCGGCGTCAGCATATTTTTTCAGCTTTTCGGCGAGCAGTTTGCCCGCTTCCTGGCGGTCTAGGAAAATCATACGTCCAAATGAAAACGATACGGCTTAGCCGCCCATTCGCCGGCGTAAGCCACGCCGATGCGCGGACTACGATGGAGGCGCGTGCGCGGAATGCGCGTACCGCGGTCTTCAACCCAGAGGCCGGAGGCGCGGTCGGCCGGTCGGCCGTTTAGCGGCCGACCGATGCTCAGCCGCTTGGTCAGGCGGGCGGGACCGTTGAGCCCCTCGACGGCGCGGATCAGCACTGCGGCCGGATATCCCTTGGGACCGGTGACGACGTTGAGCATCCAATGCATGCCGTAAACGAAGTATACGTACCACCGTCCGGCTTCGCCGAACATGGGGGCGTTGCGCGCCGTCATCCCCCGGTGGGCGTGCGAGGCCTTGTCGCCAAAACCGTCATAAGCCTCGACTTCCGTGACCATGAAGGCCACGGTCCGACCGCCGCGGCGGCGAACCAAATACTTTCCGATGAGCTCGCGGGCGACGACCAGCGCCGGTCGGTCAAAGAATTTTTTTCCGAGAATGCGATGCATACTTCCCGAAACGGCAGAAGGCGACGAAGAATAAACCAGGCTATTTTTTTTCACGTTAAGTCTATCACTCGCCCTTAATCACCGCCACCGGCTTCATCCTGGCTACCCGCGTCGCCAAATTGGCGTTTTCCACCACCTCGATGACGGCTTCCACGCTCTTGTAGGCCAGCGGTGCCTCTTCGGCCAAGCCCGAATCGGAGAAACAGCGCACCAGGATGCCCTGCCGTTTGAGCCGTTTACGCAGGTCAGCTCCCGATATCTGCCGTTTGGCCGCGTGGCGGCTCATCCGCCGCCCGGCGCCGTGACAGACGGTACCGAAAGTCTTCCGCATGGCGGCAGCCGTGCCGCAAAGCACGTATGAGGCGGTGCCCATGGTGCCGGGAATCATTACGGGTTGGCCAGTCGGACGATAGACCTCGGGGATTTCCGGCTGACCCGGCCCGAAGGCGCGCGTCGCGCCCTTCCGGTGGACCAATAAATCCCTCTCCGCTCCGCCGATGACGTATTTCTCCCGCTTGGCGACATTATGACAAACGTCGTAAAGCTGATGCAGGGCGCGGTCTTCGCCGAACACGGCCACCCACTCGGTCCTGACCCGATAAGCGATGACTTGGCGGTTGGCCCAAGCGAAATTGGCGGCGGCGGCCATGGCACCGAGATATTTCACGCCCTCGGGCGAATCCGCCGGCGCGCAAGCCAGTTCCGGATCCGGCAACTTGAAGCCGTAATGCGGCAAATTGTGCAGCATGACGCGCACGTAGTCAGTGCAGACCTGGTGACCGAGGCCGCGCGAACCGCAATGGATCATCACCGCGGCCTGATCGGCAAAAAGACCGAAAGCCTTGGCGGCCTCCTCGTCGAAAATCTGGTCAACGCGCTGGACTTCCAGAAAATGATTGCCGCTGCCGATGGTGCCCAATTGGTCTCGTCCACGCTCCTTGGCCCGGTCGCTCACCTGTGCCGGGTCGGCTCCGGCCATCGTTCCGCGCTCTTCCGTCCGATCCAAATCATCGGCAGTCCCCAGCCCCTTCCGGACGCACCAGGCGGCGCCCTCGCGCAAAACCTCTTCCATGTCTTTCGCGCCAAGTTTGAGGTTGCCGCCGCGACCGGTGCCCGAAGGGACCGTCTTCATCAGCCGATCGGCCAGTTCTTCCAAACGGGACTGAATTTCCTGGAACTTCAAGTCGGCCACCAGCAGGCGGACCCCGCAATTTATGTCATAACCGACGCCGCCGGGCGAAATGACGCCGTGGGGCAGTTCGGTCGCCGCGACGCCCCCGATGGGAAAGCCATATCCCTCGTGCATGTCCGGCATGGCGATGACGTGTTCGACGACCCCGGGCAGCATGCTGACGTTGACCAGCTGTTCGAGCGAGCGGTCGGTTTTCACTTCGTCGAGCAGGACCTCAGAAATGTAAACATGAGCCGGCACGCGCATGCCGGGAACCGCCCCCTGCGGAATTTCAAAAAGATGCGGCTTGATCTTCCGCAACAAATTCCTCACGTCCATATCTCAAACATCGAAAGTAATGACCGTCTCCCATTCCCCGTCCAAGTTCTTCTCCACCTTCAGGTCATGATGCGTGGCCGCCTTGATTTCCGTACCGAAACCGGAGACCGGCTTGCCGACAAATTCGCCTTCGGCCTTCTTGTCGGTGATCAGCGAGAAACTGATGTCCTGATAACGTTCATGGTTGATATTGCCCAAGGACACCGCTTCGTTGAGCAGGTTCACGAGCAAGGAAGGAAAATCTTCGCCGGATACGTCGAAGACGCGCTTGACGTCCGGGGCGTCCTCATCGCCAAGTCGCGGTTCGGCGGCCGCGAACATGCCCTGAACGGCGGCTATCGTCAAACCGGCCTTGGTGGAAGCCAAGACCCTGATGGCCACGTCGGCGGTATGTTCCAGCAGCTCAAATTTCCTCATATACGTGTATTTTATCATTTATGCGCGCGGATGGGAATAAGGCTGAAGGGCGTGTTGCGCCGTGCGCCCGACGGAAGTATAATGAAGGTCGATAAGTCATTTATTTTTATTTCAACCCATATGGTCGTAAAAATCGTCGAGCTCATCGGCGTATCCAAGACCGGTTACGAGGACGCCGTCAGACAGGCCGTCAAGCGCGCCGGCAAGACCGTCAAGAACATCACTGGCGTGGACGTCATCGGCCAATCGGCTAAAGTCGTGGAAGGCAAAGTCGTGGAGTTCCGCGCGCATCTGAAGATTGCCTTCGTGGTTGAGGATTAACGTTCATCCGACGTTTCGCTAAAAAATCGTCCGTACCTTTCAGTGCGGGCGGTTTATTTTTGAGGGGGCAACCGCGTTTTCCGCATGACTCGCGTTGCCCTTTACCCCATCGGCAGGTAAAATTGACGCAAGACGTCACTTATCACGAAACGCGAGACGCATTATGAAGAAAAACGCCTCGAGAGCGAAAAACGCCGAACCACGTTGGGACCTTTCCGTTTATTACGATGGCATCAACGACCCTCAGATTGACCGGGACGAAGCGACCATCGAAAAGATAGCCAAGGAATTCCACGCCGCCTTCAAGGGGCAACTCGACAAGAAGCTCGGCCCCGCCATCGCCGCGTACTCGGAAATCGAGATGCTCGGCAATAAGATCGGCGGTTACCTGGCGCTGTCCCAAAGCGTGGCCGTCAACGACGAAAAGATCCGCACCAAGAACCATGAGATCATGGCGCGTTGGCTGGCGGCCGCCGGGGAATACTTGGAATTCTTCAACTTAGAGATCGCCAATCTTCCCGAAGAAGCGGTCGAGGCCCAGTGCGCGTCCGATCCGCTAGTCGCCTTCCACCGGCCCTGGCTCAAGCGCGTCCGGATGTTCAAACCCTACAACTTGAGCGAACCTGTAGAGAGCGCACTGACCAAACGGGCCCAATTCGCCACGCCGTCTTGGTCGGATTTCTACGACGTCGTCGAAGCCGACCTGCATTTTCCCTTTCACGGCAAAAAGCTGTCCCTCGAGCAGATCATCAACCTGACCGGCAATGCGCCGGACGGAAAGGTGCGGGCTGCCGCCCTCAAGGCGCTTAATGACGGATTGAAAGGATCGTTCGTCAAATATTCGTCCCAAACTCTGAACATGATCGTCGGGGCGCACGAGGTCGAACGTCGCGAACGCGGCTACGCCCACGCCATGTCGGCTCGCAACCTGAGCAACTTCATACCCGACCAAGTGGTGGACGCCCTGCATGAGGCGGTCAAAGAAGTCGCCGTACCGCTGGCCCGGCGTTATTACAGGCTGAAGGCGGCTCATCTCGGTCGTAAGACGCTGCGCTGGAGTGACCGCAACGCGCCCATTTCCATGGCCCGAGCCAAACGAATCCCCTATGATGAGGCGTTAGCAATGGTCGAAGCCGCCTACCGCAGCTTCAGCCCGACGTTGGCCGACATCGTCAAACGTTCCGCCGCCGAGAGACGCATCGACGCGCCGACCTTCCCGGATAAGCAGAGCGGCGCCTTCAACATGTCCATGGTGCTGCCCGGCCGCCAGGCCGTCAGTTGGACCCTGCTCAACTATCAAGGCTCGGAACGCGACGTCATGACCTTGGCGCATGAGCTGGGCCACGGGGCCCACGGCATCTTGGCCGGTGAGGCGCAGGGTCCGCTCATGCAGCACGCCCCCATGGCCTACGCCGAAACTGCCTCGGTCTTCGGCGAAATGACCGTCTTCAATGATCTGCGCGCCCGACGCGAATGCGCCGGCGACGAACCGGCCCTGTTGGCCATGCTCATGAAGAAAATCGACGACTTCATGAACACCTGCGTGCGTCAAATCAGTTTCTCGGAGTTCGAGAAGCGCGTGCACGCCGGCGGCGGACGACGCTTATCGCCGGATGAACTTTGCGCCGTCTGGCAGGAGGTCACACGGCAGTTTTACGGTCCGGACGGCAAGGTCTTCACTTATGAAAATACCAGCCACCTCTGGAGCTACGTCAGCCATTTCCATCGGCCGTTCTACGTCTACAGCTATGCCTTCGGCGAACTGCTGACGCAAAGCCTGTACGCCAAACGTCCGTCGATCGGCGACCGCTTTGAACCGCTGTACGTCGACCTGCTCAAGGCCGGCGGCACCAAGGACGCGGTCGAACTGCTGAAACCCTTCGGCCTCGATCCCGGAAAGCCGCGCTTCTGGGCCGACGGCATAGTAATCGGCGCCGGCAAGATGATTCAGGAAGCCGAAGAACTGTCCCGCGGCCTCGGCGTCAAAATAAAATGAATTTCAAAACCAGCCCCTCGGGGCTGGTTTTTTGCTTATCGCTTCAACGTCGGCGGCGAAACGGCCGGCCGTGCTGGCGCGCCGATGAGTCTTTAGGCCGCTTGGCCTCTCCGGCCGGACCGAGAATGCCCAGACCCGGACCAAAATATGAGCCAAAACCAGACCCATCCTGCTGATTTTGGGAACGATTCGGCTCTACTGGTGCCGATCCCCCTATCGGCGCCGCAGGTCTGTCCGCCGCGGCCGGCGGCCTGGCCTGACGCGCGGATGAAAAACGGTTGCGACCGTGTCCGCCGGATGGACGGCGCGGTGGCCCGCCGCGATGGCCCGAAAAACGGGAGCCACGATCCTCGCCGCGAGGCAAGGGCGGCGCATACCGCTCGGGCGGCAACTCCGGCAATTTCGATATCGGCAGCGGGACGCGCGCCAATTTTTCTATTTCTCTTACTTCATCGCCCTGCTCCGGCGTGGCGAAGGAGATGGCCCGTCCGGCCATGCCTGCGCGGCCGGTACGGCCGATGCGGTGCACGTAGTCTTCCGGATTTTCCGGCACGTCGTAATTGATGACCAACTCGATGCCGACGACGTCAATGCCGCGGGCGGCGATGTCCGTGGCTACGAGCACGCGGTATTTGCCGGCCTTGAAACCGTCCAATGCCTCGCGACGCTGCGCGAGCGAACGATCAGAGTGGATTTCCGCCACCGACTCGCCCATGGACAAGACGGCTCGGCAGATGCGCCGTGCCCCGAACTTGGTGCGGGAGAAGACCAGCACCGAACCGTGATAATCCTTAAGCAGCCTTTCGAGCAGGCGGTTCTTTTGGTCCTTGCGGACCACGAAAAGCTCGTGCTCCACGCGTTCAGCAATCGTGCCCTGCGGCGCCACCTCGACGCGGACGGGCATCTGCATGTACTGCGAGGCGATGCGCACGATATCGTCCGGCATGGTGGCCGAAAACAGCATGGTCTGACGCTCGCGCGGTACCTCCTTAAGGATGCGGCGAATCTGCGGCATGAAGCCCATGTCGAGCATGCGGTCGGCTTCGTCTAATACCAATATTTTGACGTCCGACAGGTTCAGCGTGTGCTGTTCCAGGTGATCGATAATGCGGCCCGGCGTGCCGATGACGACGTGAGGCTTGGCCTGAAGCATTCTCAACTGCGGACCCATGGAAGTGCCGCCGATCAGGATGGCCGTACGTAAGCCGGCCGGACCGGCCAACATCTTATAGGCTTCCTCGACCTGCAGGGCCAACTCGCGGGTGGGCAGGACGACGAGCCCGCGCCCGCCGGTACGGGCGACGCGTTGGATCATCGGGATGCCGAAAGCCAGGGTCTTGCCCGTCCCCGTTTGGGCGATGCCGATGATGTCCTTGCCCTCAATGGCCACGGGTATGGACTTGTGCTGAATCGGCGTCGGCACGGTGAACTTGAGGCGATCAAGCGCCTCAAGCAGCTTGGGAGCAATGCCCAAGCCATAAAATCCTGAAGTGGTCTGTTCTGGTTGTTCGTTCATAGTTTCAGTTCAGCAGAAATCACGGAGTCGCCCCGGTGGGGACGCCCCGCCAATTCCGTAAGCAATACGAGAAAGCACCATACTCCTTATTCGCGCGGAAGTCAACCGTGAAAAACTCGGATTATCAAGCTTATTTCAGGGTAAACGCGGTCCTGACGGTAATCATGACCTCCTTATCGATGCCGGACGTGTCGTAAGTGCCGTAGTCGGAAACGTCGGTGGAATTGACCTGCATGACCTGTACCACGCCCATGCTGGCCGAGCGTAAGGTGCCCACGACCTGGCCGTTGCTCGAGGCGATGCGTTCGGCCCGCAGCCGGGCGTCCTTGACCGCTTCAGACAATAACGCAACCCTGAGTTCCGGCAGTTTAGTGTAGTAATACTCGAGCGACTGCGTCGAAAAGATTACGCCAGCATCGATGAGCGTCTTTAAGTCCTTGGCCAAGGCCGTGACCTTGGCAACTTCGGTGCCGCTGATTCCGACCGTCTGGCGCAGGGAATATTCCTTGGGCATGTTCTGGTTCCACTTGTACGGCTCATCGAGCTGGACCGGAGAAATGGTTACGGCCTCGTCCGCGATGCCGCGTTCCTTCAAAAAGGCCGTCACTTTCGCCTCGTCCGCCTTCATGTTGTCGTAACCGCCCTTCAAATCATCGATGGGCACGTTGCGCTCGAAGAAGGCCGTCCATTTGACCGCGTCGGACGTGATCTTCTGCTTAGCGGAACCCGTCACGGACAAGGTGTTGTCGAACGATTTGACGGCATAGAAGGCATAAGAAGCCAGCGCCGCGGCGGCGATGAGGCTGAAGCCGAGAATGACGCCGGTCGCCACTAAACCCTTGTTGCACTGCTCGCCCATATTTTCGCGCGGATCAAATCTCCGCGAAGATTACCGTGTAGCGTTTGCCCGTCTCTTTAGCGCATTTCGGGCAGGTCGCGTAATGAAAATATAACTTTTTGATCTCCTTGCCCCGGCCGACGACCATCTGCCGCATTTGTTCGATCCAGGCGCCCATATTCTTGTAGTCGCCCTCAAACACCTTGGTCAGGAATTTTCCGGAAAGCTTAACGTTAGCGGCCCCGGGAATTTCCTTGGGGGTGGCGACGTATAAATCCGCGCCCCAAAGTGAATTTTCGTCCGACAGACACCGAGGTTCCGTCGCGGAGACGCCGTCCGCTTCGATCCGCTTCATCATCCGCGTGATGACGGCACCGAAATTCAACGGAATATGAAAAACGGACGCCACCCGGTCTTTAATGAAAGTCTTGTCCTGCCATACGATTTCCTTGCCGTCCCAAACGGCTGGATCAAATCCCTGGCAGCATTTCGCTTTATTGACGGTCTCGCTCATATGATAAACGGCGGGCGCGCGGCGCCCTAGGTATTTATGACGGCCATATTATAGCACAGGATGACTCTTTCGGCAGCGCAGAGGCGGCGTTTGGCGGTCGCCGCATGATGTTCCGGCGCACCCGGAAGAACGTCCATTTCAAATCCCACCTCCTGCCCGGAAGCTCCCCCGTTCGGCCCTGTCCGGCGGTATCCACCAGGACTTCGTACTTGTTCTTTATGATGAAGCCGGTCAGCGAATAATACAAAGCAATCCCGTAGGCCATCCAAGTCCAAGGATAATTCATCCAAAAGAAGGCAGCGATGAGCGGCGCCTCCGCCATGACGATGCGAATTTCCCGGTCCATGACGGACTGGTAAATCTTGAACACCGTAGCGTCCTCGCTTATACGCCCAGGCCCGACAAGGTCTGCAGGTAGGCCGGGATGGCGAAAACCAAACCGTGATGATCATCGTCCAAAGGAAATATTTTCGCGTCTTCTCGGTCGAAACATAAATGGCCTCGAGTCGCTTGGACTGGGCGGCCACGTCCGCCGATAACTTATCGATCTTCGCGTTGATGTCTTCAGGCATACGGTTGGACGTTATTACCCTCCGAAAGGTCAAGTATATCAGGAAGACGCCGGCAAAAAAATGGACGCGAGTCTGATTGACCCGCGTCCTAGACCGATGAATTTCAGGTGGGTTCTCCTTGATGCCGACCGCGCCCGCTGCCTTGGCCCCGGCTGGCACCGATAATCTGCCGGTTCTTGAACCATGCTTGGCCGGTCGGCCTTTGGCTGGACCAATAAGGGCCGTGGGCGGACGACGCGCTGAATGAAGAACGGTCAGGACTGAACATATTTCCGGAGCTTTTATGGCCGCAACCGCGTGTTCGACGCTGGGCTGTGCGACTCGTTGCTCCGCACTTCTGCTACGCCCCTCCGTCCGGCTTTCTTTCAACGGCGGACGACGCGGAAAATGCCGCCATCAAAGGTTTTTCACCCTGCCTGCGGCGCCCCGGCCGTGCAAACCGGCGGAATCATCGGAGTCCGGCGCTAACGAGCCAGGTCGGACGCGTCCGTGTTTCTTCCCTTTCCAGGTATTGATCTTCTTGGCGTGGAAACCGTCCCCGGCCCGACGTTCGCCCGTGATTTTGACCTGGTCGCCGGTTTTCAGGGCCGCCCCTCCCGCGGCGGCGGCCGTGGCGTCAACGTGCCACTCTCCGCCCGTAAAATCCTTGACGATGACGTCGTCATCGGAACTGTTGACGCTCGTGACCGTGCCCGCCAGCAACCCCTCGTCCGGCAAGGTCCAGAGGTCGTCCTTGTGCCAAACCACGTTCTCGTAGAAAGGGACGCTGCGCGCGGCGGCATCTTCGATCGTTTCGCCGACTCCGGCCAAATGGAGGATGGCGCCGGCAGACACGCTGATCAGCAGGCAAACGGCCACGATGGCGGAAGTGTGGCCCCGATAACCCAAGCGGGTTCGCCGATATTCCATGTAAGCCACGATCAGCAGGAGAACCAGGGCGCCCAACCAGAAAAACGGCACGCTCCGTAAGACGATGAGCCACAAGCCTCCTTCCGGATAAGAACTGACGTCCCACTCGAAATCGGACATCAGGAAGGCGCCGGCACTTACGGCCAGGGCGCCGGCCGTCACTGCCAAGGCCAAAAGCGCCCAAATGGACGCATGCCGCAAGACGAACCGCCATTTGGGCGCCGGTTCAATTCGACTGGAGATGATCTCCTGGAATGTCTTATCGCTGATTCCTGGCATATCACTGCGGCGCCTGGCCGCGCTTATTTATCTCGTTCCGCAACCTTTCCTTTGCTCGGTTGATGAGCGTCGCTACCGTGCCCATCGGCTTCTCCAAAATGTCCGATATCTCGCCGTAGTCCCTCTCTTCCATGTAGCGCAGGATGAGAGCCGTGCGGTATTTCTCGTCTAGGCCGTCAAGCGCCTGCCGCACGTCGCGCTTGACGATTTCGCCGTCGAAT
>Ga0315291_10010130_pt1 | contig 11542 bp, 10 predicted proteins | sample YL17G12_20_MG_FD_203070 | JGI IMG/M metagenome (GOLD analysis project Ga0315291, IMG submission 203070) | Sediment microbial communities from Yellowstone Lake, YNP, Wyoming, USA - YL17G12_20 | ecosystem: Environmental > Aquatic > Freshwater > Lake > Sediment | place: USA: Wyoming | collected...
ATGGCGTGCACGGCAACTATGCCAGCCTGAATCAGTTCTACAACAGCGCCATGCGGATACTGTTCAAATGGCTCAATCGTCGCAGCCAGCGGCGGAGTTACAATTGGACAGGCTTTCGGGAACTGCTCCAATACTTCCAGGTAGAACAACCGCGCATCGTCGGGCGACCGAAGACGAGGATGGCCGCTTCGGGGGCTTAGGCCGGATTGCGGAAGCGAGTATTCCTGAAGAGCCCGGTGCGAGAAAACCGTGCGCCGTGTCACGCACTGAGAGAATTGCCACCGGAGGTGGCCGGAGTTCAGGGCAGATGACTCCGAGGCGAACAACTCACCTGGACTCGAAAGAGCGAGGGGACAACAGCATGTTTGTGAAGCGGGGAACAGCAGAAGACGTGTATGGTGTGGCCCTGCAACGCCTGAGCGATATGGCTAAAGCTGGATTGCCTGAATCCCAATGTCCAGTGGTGGAACCGCACACTCATTGGTAGCACGTCTGAACGCCGATGCCATCGGTAGCCACGGATTCGGTTTTGTTCGTGGTACGCCCTGACCGATGGACGATGAGCAGTGAGCTTATTCAAGGACATGAGTGGGGAGCCTAAGTCGCTCTAGAGACGTTCCTCGGTGACGGAACACGGGATCGCCTACAGGGCGCGAGCCCCAGGGTGACGGAGTGCCAATAGTAGTCGTGGGAGTGACGTCCCACCGGGGAGAACGGGAAAGCCGTTCACAGGGCGAAGTGGCACAGGTGGCCAGATGAACAGTATCCAAGAGGTACGCGAGATGCGGACAGCCGAAATGGAACTGAGCATCATTCGAGAACGCGAGCAACGTGGACTGCGATGGGCCGGCGCTCACGAAAATGGTCACTGGAGAGCCGTGTGATACGGAAATCGGTCAAGCACGGTTCGGAGGGGGGCGGTTGGAAAAGTGCCCGTAAGGGTAACTCGCTGGCCGCCTACCCTACGCACGCCGGGATCTGTGCGGGGGCGGTTGGGCAACTGGCCGTCCTACCGCGATGGCGGCTTGCTCCCCAAGCGAGGAGAAAAATGCACACGCGGAGAATCGCCGGACTGCTGATGATCATTACACTGTTCGTATCGCTGGCGATCGTCTCGTGCCAACGGATGGACGCCATTCGGACAGCAACCGAGGAGGAGCCGATTTGCGGCACGGCGTCTGCAGGTGATTCCGCAACGCAGGCCCCCTCCGGTGCCACCGAAGGCGGCAGCATCTACGTCTCGACGAGCGGGAAAGATGAGAGTGGTGACGGCAGCATCACGAACCCGTATCGCACGATTGAGTGTGCCCTCACCGTGGCCCAGCCGGGGGATGAAATCGTCTTGCGTGGTGCACCGGCGCTCGACGAGAACCGCTATCGAGAAGACGTTCGCATCCAGCAATCGAACATCACCATTCGCTCGGAAACCGGCGAGTGGGCGATCATCGAGTGCCCGATCAATGATGAAGAGGAGCACGCCTGCGTCCGTTTTGACGTGGACAGTTCCGGCGGCAAATTGCAGCGCGTGGAGGTCATTGGGGGATACTATTATGGCGTCAAGTTTGAGACTACCTGGGAGTGGGACGAAATCCCAGGAGGCGAGGGCGCATCCAACATTCTCATCGAAGACGTCAAGGTGCATGATACCGGCAACGCGGCCGTCAAAATCACGCCTGGCTGTGATGGCATCACCCTCCGCCGTGTCGAACTGTACAACTCCGGTCGCGTTGATCCGGAAAGCGCCGAGGGCATTGACAACGTCAACGGCGACCGAATGATCGTCCAAGACAGTTACATCCACGACACGGGGGGCACAGGGCTGTACTTTAAGGGCGGGGCCATGGACTGCGTGGTGGAGCGTACCCGCATCGAGGGAACAGGCGGCGGCGGCGTGTTCGTGGGGTTCGACACCAGCCCGGAGTACTTTGACCTGGCCGTCAACCCCGATTATTACGAAAGCATAGGCGGGGTGGTACGCAACAACATCATCCGTGATGTCCCATGGGCTGGCATCGGGCTATACGCCGCGAAGGATGCGCAGGTCTGGAACAACACGCTCATTGACACTGCACAGGAGGCGCATAGTCCGCTCTACTTTGGCCTCACCTTTCAGGATTGGGAGCCGGACGCCGGGCGCCCGGCCTCCGTGAACCCCATCATTCGCAATAATCTCGTCTATCAATCGGCAGGACTGCCGACAGAATGTGTCTTTATCCGCTATGACGAAGAAGACGAATTGGGTAAAATGTCTGCGCTGGAGGGAATGCCGCAGATGGACTATAACCTCTACTATCTCGCGAGTGGCACCTGTGCCTTTACTGACGCCCGTCCCAGCAGTCGGTTAAGTGCGGGTACCCTCGCCCAGTGGCAGGCACACATCGGCGGGGAGGCCCATAGCCTGACCGCGAATCCTCAACTGACCGCGAATGGACACTTGCCCTCCAACAGCCCGGCAGTTGACGCAGGGACCTGTACTGGTGCGCCTACCGATGATTTCGATACAGACCGCCGACCTAACGGCGCTACCTGCGACATTGGGGCGGATGAATTCACCTCCGGACCGACTTCTTCAACTGCCAGAGTGGCCGTTGCGCCGTTACCACGGCGCCAACTTGCAGGATGGCTGGGGTGGGGGACAATCGGTCAGCGTGAAGGGTAAGACATACGTCAATCTAGGCAAGTAGGTCCAAAGACGTGTTGGCCCACGTAACCGACTGGGAGAGGATGGGCGTGGAGGGGTTGCGCGAGATGGCCGCCGGCCGGCCGCCCCGGGTCGGGCACGTGGAGAACATTGAGGCCTGGAACCGGGCCCACTACCAGGCCCGGCGCGACGAGCCGTGGGAGGCGGTGTGGGCCGACCTGCACGCGGTGCGCGCGTCGCTGGTGGAGGTCCTGGACGGGATGAGCCAGGACGACCTGGCGCGGGCTTTCCCCTTGCCCTGGGGCCAGGAGGGCACGGCCTACGAGTGGGTCTGCGTCTACCTGGCCCACGACCGCGAGCATGCACAGGGCATACGGAGCACGCTGGGTTAGGATCCTTTGTGGTGTAAGGCGTAATGGACGGCCCGCTCCAGCGGGGGATTCCCGGCTGAAGAGCTCTCCTTTGCCGATGGTTTCCTTTTGCGGTTCCCGCTCGTGCTTATGGTGATTGGTTCACGGGGCGCAAGGGGCGAGCCAGGGTCAGATCAATCCCAGCTTGAGCAACCAACTGGGGTGGCCGTGAGGGCAGGTCCCCTCTGGCTCGACCCAGCAGTGGTGGGGGCAGGCCGCTTCGCAGCCCCCCTCGGCCTCCCACTCCATCAGCGTCTCCACGTCGGGTGGCCTGGGCTTCGGCCTGGCTGCCCGTTCAGCGGTGTGGCCCGGCGCGACTTCGTCTGCCGTATCCCCTTGGAATCCTGGCGGAAGGTTGCGCACCCGGTAGGTGCTGGTGCGGTCGCCGGACTTTGCAGCACGACGACGAATTCCTGCGCAGGGTCGTACTCGCTCACCTGACGCACGGTGTCCTCGTTGCCGTGTTCCTTGACCTGTTCCTAGGAGAAATAGGCGAAGGGGTTGCCCTTGCCGGGTATCGGTTCCAGCGTAGTGTCCACGACGATAGCACCCCGTCCGGCGTCCTCGAAGCCGGTGGTGGCAGCCGTCCAGAACGCATCGAGGTTTTCCGCGAGCCAGCCAAGGTCGGCCTGGCGCTCTCGACGTGCCCAGCCTGGTATATGTTGGTTTTCAGGTGTCATAGAGGAGAGGTGTCAAGCCAAGGCTCAAAGTGACGGCAGCTTGAAACCTACGGTCGTGAAAGATAATAGCAGATCGGCAATCCAACTTCAACCGGTATTCCCACAGAATAGGAAGACGGGGTTGTATTTGTGGGACAGCGTGCCAGAGGGTTACGGTCGTAGCGCCCAAGTGCTATGCCCTTTGTTTAGTAGGCGAGGGTACCACCGAGTCCTGGTTACCAGCCCTGCCACTACCGCGACCCACCAATGCAAACCACCCCACCCATTATTAAGGCCGAGGCAGTCGCTTTGCTAGCCGCCCTGCGCCAGCAAGTCCTTTCAGAAATGCCCAACGGAAGCTGATACAGTGAGGCTTCTCTCACTTTCCGTTAGGTTTGAGCACAAATCAGTGCTAACGAAGAAAGTCTGGAACTCAAGATCGCTTTCGAAGCATCCCTAACGCAAGGCTACTCCCTCAGTTGTCCAAGGTCTCAGTTGGTAGTGAAGTAGACGCCCCGACGATTGCACAATCATCTCGGCGAAAGCTGGATCCTCTGTAGCTACGATCACCTGCTTGCTTTTACTCTCCTCTACAAGGAATCGGGCCATCGCCTTCCGATGTTCGGGATCCATTGACTGAGTAGGATCGTCCATCAGCAAAACATTCAGATTGTGCTGCAAATGCTCCGCCATGGCTAGGAAGATAGCCACTGCTGCCACGTTTCGTTGAGATGTACTGAATCGAGTTATGATGTATGTTGAGTGTGTCCCGGCAGGATTACGAGCTGCTATCCAGTAGCGGTAAACTCCCTTCTTTTCTTCCTCTGGCTCGATCTGAAGCTCCGCGTACTCCGGATGGCCAAGAATCCTATTGTAGCGCACATTGATGATGGGCTGCAACGCAGCCAAAGCTCCACCAACTACACTTCGCTGATGCTCGGTAGCTGCATGGTAAATGTCTTGAAGCCCCAGCTTCAGGTCATTGAGCTCCTCGATAGCTCGCTGCAGTGCCTCTTTTTCCTCGAGAGCGGTGGGGTACTCTCGCTCTAGCTCAGCGAGCCTCTTCTTGGCCTCTAGGATCCCGAGGATACGCTCAACTCGATCAATTGCCCTGTCAAGCACAGGGAAAGCATTGGCTAGCCCCTCCCATTCCTTCAGCCGCTGTTGGTTTTTCTCAACACGATTTTGCAAAGGAGTCAACAGATCCTCAGAGTCAACGGGGACATCTAATTCCTCCGCGATCCGTTCCTGACAGCGCCGCAATTGCTCTTGCTTCTCCTTCAGACTTCTAAGTTTCCCATCTATGGTAGCTACTGTAATTTCGACCTCGCTGATGTCCTGTTGAATCAATTCGATCTGCTCTGCCATGGCTGTGAGTTGCTGTGCCACAAAGTCTCCCAGCGGCTCAATCGGTGCTACGTCAGTTACCTTAACCAATTCCTTGTTGAGCTCTTCCAGTTCCTTCAGCAAACGAGCGAGTTGCTTCTCCGTTTCTCTGATATCTGCAACAAGCCGCTCTTGCTCCAACTCCGTCTCCTTCAACGTTCGCCAGCGGTTTTCCAGTTCTTGTGCTTTCCGCGCTTCATGACTGGCCTGAATCTCTTGCTGAAGGTGCTCAATAGTCACGCGTAGGTCGGTGATTGCCTGCTGGCACACAGGGCAACGCCCAGGTTGAGCTACCTGAAGGTATTCGGCTGCAGCGGGCAGAAGTGTCTCCAGTGTCCGTGCGGTCTTTCTGGCAGCAACAACAATCTCCATTTCGTCACGGATCTTCCTCAATCTAGCCTCTGCTTCTTTGACTGATCCCTGACCCTCGAGATGGTTTGCCGTCTGTCGGAGTTCCGCCTCGACCGCTGTGATTCTATGCTGGAGACGGCTGAGACCAGAGGAACGGGTTTTCAGCTCGGTCCACCTTTTTTGGAGTTGTCCTCTGCGATCCGAGGCCTTATCGCGCTGTGTGATTAGAGCTTTGACATCTACTCCTGCCGCGGTCTCCAGATCTTTAGTCGCGCGCTCCAGATCATGCTGTAGCTGAGTCAGTTCGCCAATGGTCCGCTCAGTCTGGCTAAAGCTCTGGAAGCGACGCTCCCCCAGTTCCCGTACTGCCTCTTTCGCTTGACTTGTGACCTGGCGAGCGGCCTCTGCTGATGATGAATCAAGAGTCGGCGCCGGAACTCCAAGGCTGCCTGCCAACGTTGCCAACTGGCCAGAAATCTCCCGCAGCCCCTCAAGTACCCCGATCTCGCTGATTCGCTCACGCGGAATCCCCGACTCTTCCAGTGCATCCTCTTGCTTCATGATCATCTTCCGGCTGAGGATAATAGCCTGGATCATTGTCTGTTCAATGTCTGCGACTCTTCTCTCAAGCTGGTTGACCTCTTTATCTACAACTGTGGGGTCGAGGCCGCTGATAAGCTCTCGCAGATGGAACAAACCTATCATCTTGTCAATCGTCTGACTTCGTTCAGCCGGCGTGCCTTGGATAAAACTGCGGATTGTCTCCTGACGTAGGTGAGCAACGGCCCCGAACTCTTCGGTATTCAGACCAAGCAAGTCTAATATTGAATCTTGAGCTTCTTCCCCTTTCAAATGCCTATTCTCTTGGATCACCTCTAGCTGGGAGTCCTGCTTGCCAAACCCGGTCCGGGCTTTTTTCTTACGGGTGCGAGTAATCACTGTGCCATCGTCCAAGGTGAGAATGACCCGCGCCTCTTCACCAGAGTGGAAGTCGTTGACGACGGCATCCTCTCGCTGGAATTCGGTGCCACTGAAATCCAATAGGCCGAAGAGGCACCACTCTATTGCCTGAAAGATCGAGGTCTTCCCAGAACCGTTAGACCCTGATATGACGATGACTTGCCTATTCAAGGGAACAGAGAGCGGCTGATTGATGCCGCGAAACCCTTCGATTTGAAGACCTTTCAGTTGCATCACACACCCTCCTTAGCCTTAATGTCTGCAATCCATTGCTGCACCTGCTTTTTTAGACCTTTGCTGCCGCTCCCCCTGACAATCTCCAGAACTGCCTCCAGAATAGAGCTGTGCTTTTGGGGGTCAGCGAGTTTAGCAGTAAGTTGCTCTCTCAGGGTTTCCAGTGCGTCTGCCATTCTATCCTCCTGGTATCATAGGTTCTGCAGGTGGTTGACACCACCACAATACAGATGAAGTATCTCCGCCCCGACGCATGGCGAGGTCGGAGCCTGTTGACAAAGACGGGAGACGCACAGGCTTGTTGTCCCGTTCCGACCTCTTTATAATTAATAGCCAAGAGAAACAAGCTCAGGGCGGATCCGGCCAAGAATCTCCTCATACTTGCTGTTCAAGAAGTCCGGAGTGATGAGTTGGCACTTGGCGTCAACTCCTTCCTCAATACAGAGGTTGTAACCTGTCAAGATATTCCGGATCACACCTTCGGCTGCCTCGTGGATAAGGTTCACCGCTTCTGATGTAAAAGGGAAAAGCGAATCCGGTGGGGTCTCTGTGCGGAACTCCTGTAGATAAGTAATTGCCAGGGCACTAGCATTGTGTGGTTCCAACGGCTCGACGTTGATAATGTGCCGATTATCGAGGGGGGCTAGAGTAGTGAACTCCTGTGCCTCTGGAGTCTCTAGAGTTCTCGCCGCGCTAGAGTTAAGGGTGACGATGATGCTCATCTGGCCAATCCCCGCCTCTAGGAGGCGGCGCATCTGACTTGAAAACAGGATAAGATCTTTTCCCTTGAGGCCGTAGATTGGATCCTCAAACTGATCCAGGAATAGATAGTGGTATTCAAACCCACTCAGGCTCAGTAGCTCCAGCAAGTTCTGAAGCATGTCAATCTCATCCCGTTCCAGCTTGCGCAGTATTTTCGGGTAGGCACTGAGAAAGTCCTTAGGCTTACTCAAGTAGTTCTCGAAGAAGGTTATAGCAATATCTGGGGAGAGAGCTGCACACTCAACACAAGCCCAATCAGCGAGGGAATTTACAAGGCGAGACGGATTATAACAGAGGTAAGCACGAAGGTCCACACGATCAACAGGCCACTTCCTATCAAGGAGCAACCTGGCACCCTCAAGTCTCATCTCGGGAGAAGATGCTGCTTCGACGTAGCGTTCCAAACAGTGAGTAAGGACGCTCCAAAGGAATCCTTGTCGGTGCCACTCGCTGAGTAGCAACTGTGCAGTCATAAGCGGTGGTGTACGCGATTTCTGGCTTCGAATGTAGACACTGGTGATATTCTCACCCGTGTCCTGGAGCTTGCGATACGTATGAGCAATAATAGCCGACTTTCCTACCCCACGCATAAACTCCGAGGTGTCTTGACAGTAGATGACGTTTGTGCGGCGTCTAAGCCGCTTGTTGAGCTCCTCCAATTCCCTGGCGCAAATCTCTTCGTTGAAGATACTGCCATTGTATCTCTTATCCGACTGGTCCATGTTGAGTGAAGCGTCTGCAGGGAAAGGGTTATCAACAAGATAGTAATGACGGTATCGTTCGTTCATTTCTTTTTTCTCCTTGTTCATCTCACTCGATTGATCTTTAAGTAGATCATTATGCGCCCACTTCGTGTCTTGGGCGGGATGTATTTGTGCCTGTGAGCCATTGGGTTTGCGTAGTCGAGGACACCGCCTGAAGGGTAGATGCGAAGGCGCCCAGGCGTCTTGATCAACTCCATGATAGCGGTATCGAAAGCTCTGTCGGGCAACCGGAGACAATGGCAGACAGCATTGCGCAACTCTGGGTAAAGAACAGGGAAGAGTGGGCGATAGTTAGCTTGTTTCAGGTATGTCTCCCACAGCACCTGCTCTAGCTTCTCCACTTCTACCTCGCGGTACCGTCGAATGAAAGCACAATCACTTTGAAACTCAATCGCCAGATAGCCCTTTGACTGAGCGCTGCACATCAGTTCCGGCGTGAATAGAGTGCGTACAACGTACTTGCCTTCTTCGAAAGCAAGCGCGCCGATGTCGAGCCCGATTTCGTGCAGGCACGTATCAAGTGGTGTTCCAGTCCGCGGTACGTGGCCGGTCAGCCTTTCAAGGTAACTGAACTTCGCGACACAGACAATGGCGTAAACGCACTGCAATTGTCTGCCCTCGGCTTCGGCAATATGCCAGTTCAATAGCTCCAACTGAGTACCTATCTCCCGGATCATGTTGAAAGTAAGCACATCACAGTCGAGTTGGTATTTCTGTGCGATGATTTTCTTGAAGGACCCGGCGGTGCTACGCAGCGGTAGGATCACTTCTCCTTCCGGCTGGCTGAGGATGGCCGAGATAGTTTGGCCGAACCTGGGATAGGTCTGCCACAGACGGGTGGTTAGAGTCGTCTTGACTTTCTCACTAGGGAAATCCTCCAATGCCTCGGGACAGTCATTCAGAAGCTGCTCTCCATCGTGAGTTAGGCTCCACTCGCTGTTGAGCCGGACTGCGAATTGCATCTGCAAAGCCATTTTTTCGCATTCAGGCACGATGGAGGCACCACTCACCCGTCTTGGCTTCTGTCTTCCTAGGGCTTTCGCTTTCTCGGCTTCAGAATCTCCTTGAATCCTCTGGACACGACGTAGGACGTCCTCGCGGCTGTATCCTGTACGCACACTTCTGAGGAATTCAACCAGATATTCCAGGCGCGGAACCCTTCGGATGCCTAAGTAGGTCTTAAGCCCCATATCCGGCTCGTCTCCAGCTTTGGTAATGGGAGCGCCAGTCCGCAAGTAGCTTGTCCGCTTCGCGTGGCTTAGCGACGAGTTCGCCAAGCGAGATGCATGTTGTCCTATCCACTAACCTGGTGAGTTGTCTATGCAATGTGGTATTAGGTTCAATCTTTGCGAGCATGTGCTCCGGCGGTGGGAGGCAGCCAGGGGCGATAACGGTAATCCCCCAGGCAAGCGCATACTTGTAGAAACTCTCACTAACAGTTGGAGAGGCCGTAAGGAAATATGCTCGCAACCGCGTTTTCTGATGTCGAGCTTGTGCGCCGAGGGAGTAATCTAGGAGCTTGCCATTGAAAGCATAGAGCTCAGCCACATCAGTTAACTGCTCAAATTTGCACTCGATGAGATGATAACTAGAAGAACCTTCACGCACAACAACATCTATCTGGTGGTACAGTCCACTAACTGTAGGAAGTCTCAGCGTATACCGAGGAGGGAACGACTTGAGGGTGCCAAGTCTGTGGCAGGCAGCGTATACCTTCTCTACAGTAAGGTCCTCAAACACGTGCCCGGATGAGCCATCCTTGCTCAGGCTTTGGACCTGGTGCTCCCCCAGTAATCCCCAGAGAACGGAGGCAAGCATGGAATCCTCCTTTTCCTTTTCCTCAAGGCCACGTCCGGTGTGAGTAGAAGATTCTCTATATTGGGCAGAATTATGTCGAGACTTTCACTCAACGCCTAATAAGTGCATCCAGAACAACCAAGCGTCATCCTTGGCCAACAGCGCTTCTATGCTACGATCCTGCCACAATCCCGGTTGGTGATCACACTACCTGGCGGGACGAAGGACCTTCCACCGCATCAAGTGTCTCTGTTTTGCGTTATTATAGTGCATATGTCAGGCTCTGACAAATAGAGACTTCCCTCCAGAAATGTGGTCTTGTCATTTCCGATGCGCTGGTCAGCGTTGTTACTTGCCACAGGGTGACGGTCCGAGTACAATTCGGGTTGGAAGAACACTACCGCTTTAAGGGTTGCCTGTAATGCCACGTAATTTAGATGATAGTGGTTTTGACGAACCAAGCCTGGAAGAGTTGATCACTCTACAAGAGGCAGCTAAGTTCAGTGGGCTGTCCGCAAGCCACCTCGCCCTTCTGGTCAGGCGAGGAGACATCTGGGGTGTCAAACTAGGACATAATTGGCTCACTACCGCCCAGGCAGTCAAGGAGTACCTGGCTCGTGATCGCCGGCCGGGGCCAAAGCCCAAGAAGCCTGGCGACTAGCCTTCCATTCCCTTGACATTATAATAGAATTCTATTATAATTCCAACAGGCTTCTAGATCTTTCCATTTCCGCAAATTGACCGATCTCTACACGTGCATTCGTCGGTGACGGCCGTCCAATCTATCCGAATGTGGGAGGTAGGACAATGAGCGGTGGAAGCGGAACCTAGAGGCCCGGAAGGCGGCAGGTGCCGCGGACCTGTCGCCTTCAACGGTGTTTACCAATCCCACTGGAGAACGTAATTCTCGTACAGCCTGGGACGGTAGGTCTCCCACGTGACCAGCCAACGGCCATCTGGCAGCAGTATGTGGACACTCTTCGCCAGGCTTTGGCTGCGCTGGCCGTTGCCTTCGATAAGCGTAGTGCGCTGGGGCGGTCTGGATTTGGGGAAAATGACGTTGATCTTGAGGTGTCTTGTCCGTTGCTTAACGTGCGTCTCCCACTGCTCCGTTCGCCGCAAGAAGCCCCGACGGATACTCCATACGAGGTTGAACTCGTCCACGTCTCCTTTGTTTCTTACCTCGCGGCGCGAGATGAGAACGTAGGTCTTGTAGCCGGAACGGTACCGGTCCACCGGCGTGCCGGGAGTACAGCGGTAGTTGACGAGGATTTCTCCATCCCCCCAGGCTTGATCCTGGTGGGCGATGACGCTGTCTTGCAGATAGCGGACTTTCTCGCGCTTCTTGAAGGTGGCTCTCTTCCCTCCCCGATCTTTCAGTTCGAGTGTTGATTCGTAAGCGAGCACCTCGTACATGCCCTTATAAGACCAGCCTTGCATTGCCTTCCGTATGATCTTCCACAAGTCCCCCAACACTGCTGGCCAGGGCAACCCCAATAGAACGGCTATCAGCTTATCAAAGAGGCTCTGGTCATCGTTACGTTTCTCATCCGTCATCTGCGACTATGATCTCACGCT
>Ga0315291_10010132_pt1 | contig 11541 bp, 12 predicted proteins | sample YL17G12_20_MG_FD_203070 | JGI IMG/M metagenome (GOLD analysis project Ga0315291, IMG submission 203070) | Sediment microbial communities from Yellowstone Lake, YNP, Wyoming, USA - YL17G12_20 | ecosystem: Environmental > Aquatic > Freshwater > Lake > Sediment | place: USA: Wyoming | collected...
AAGATTACATTATACTTCGATGGAATTTTTTACCTGTTTTTTTCCTGCGGGCTTTTCACTTATATTTCGTAAGCCCTCCAGCGGCTTGGATAACCTTTTTTCTCCTGTTGGATGATACCATTACTCCTAGTGGAGGGCATTTAGACCAAGAGTTTAATCCCCACGGAATTTTTATCTAAATCTGTAAAATCTCCAGCAGCTTCCTCAATCTTGTTTCTCCTGTTGAAGATCCTTGAAAATTTAATTCCGCAGAGGGTTCTATGAGTATAGGTTAAAAGCCCCCGTCACAAATCGCATTAGGGTTATTACTTTCGTTCTCACCTTAGATCTACAAATTATAAAAACGATAAATCTCTTTAATTTTTAAAAAAAAAATAGTTTTTCTGATGCAGATAGGTGTAAACTGTACGCCTCTTTGTAACAGGAGAAATTCTAATAATCTCCACAGTTCATACATTATCCTTTCAATTACTCGCTCCTACATTTCACCTAGAAGTGATTCATGATAAATTCCCTAATCTTTTTATGATGACCCAAATGTCTGACGATATATTTTGTGACTTTGACTATTTGTGTATCAAATAATCTTGTTACAATCAACCCAACGATAAATATAAGCACGCCCATGACAACTGCCAAAACAACACCTATTTCGCCAAAGAACGATACATAAAGGAATGTGACGACCGCGCCTAGGACCGACATAAGAGCGGCCCTGATAATAAAATAGAGTCTCTGCAACCACGTAGAAAGCAACAATGCCTTTATCACCGCTCTTTTTTCGATAACGCGTTCAGCTCCAGACGGAACACTTTCTATCTCGTGAAATATGTTTTTTGTGTAATCAAGATCTGATAATTGTAATATCTTTTTTGCATATTTGGCTTCCGATAAATCCTTAGAACTTGCGGTTTCAAGCTCCACCATAATCCTCTGAGATATTTCAGCTATGTCGTCGTCTATCAGGGATGGTTTTTCCGCCAGATGTGTCTTCTTCTTTATAAAATGTATGAACGGTTTTTCCCTCATTTTTTTTCCTCTTTAGCAGATATTTTTAGTTATGTATAATGTATATTGTACAATCAATAGAAAAGCATAGAGAATTTTATTATATAGTTTTTGACAGCTTGTACTCATCAATATATTCTCTTGTAATTATTATCGTTATATTAATTTAAATTTATTCAATTCAACCTAATTAGGGATTATCGATTCATTTGAAATAAATACATGAGTGTATACCTAGAACAAAACAAAGATAATGTTTACCGGCTATAAATAAAAAGAGATTTTGAATCAATGTTCAGATGATCTAATTTTTTCAAGTATTACATCGTTTTTATACTGTTCTTTAGTTGTTTTTAAGATATGCTGATATAACATAATGACAATGGAGTATGTATAGGTGATATCTAATGGAAAGTAAAAAGTTTTTAATTGCACGCGTCAGCCCTCAAGTAAGGAGGCTATGATTATGGCGAATACAAACGTAGGGGCTAATTTGAAGGCGAAGGGTCTTGAGCTTAAGAAATGGTTCATGGATTTGGATGCGAAGCTGGAGCAGTGGAAGTTCTCCGTCGAGGATACCAAAGAAGGTATGCGGGTGGAACTGCACGCCGTGGCTCTCATCAAACATCCAAAGGACAAAAAGTAAGGCGAGTAAGTACACTCTGTTTTTTTATCAAAGTTGCACCTTCGGCAGGTTTAGAAAAAGGTGCAGCAGATTTTTCTTATCAACTTCTATTTCGTTGAGCGTACACGTACTCTTTTACCATTTTTTATATGATACGATTTATCAAATAATTTTAAGAGTTCCCGATCACTTATGTTATCTGACATGGCTAAATGATAGGTATACTTTTGTTTTGGATACATTTTTTGTACAGCAATTACTTTGTTATGTCCAAACATATGAATAAAATTTTCGTCATTGTTATCCAGTGTACTGCTTATGTACGAGGGTCGCTAATTAGCCATCAAATTCGGCTAATTAGCCAATTACAATTAGCCAATAAAAAGGGAAAAAATTCCTGAAAACACTTATTATTATGAAAAACATTCTTTATATATCATGATACGAAAGATGAAGATGATATCAATTATACTTGTTGCCATCGGGAGCATTATCATTATTGGATCCATTATAATTAATCCTCCTGCCATCGGTGTATTTGATATGCGCGATACTCCCCTTCCCCCTGTTGCAGTTGAACCCAAAGAATATTTCTATAATCAGGAGGCTTCATTGACATTCCCAAATGAGTTTTACATTGAGCTGTCAACCCCGTCTTCCAATCTCGTTGTAAGTTATCCTCCATTGCATGATGTAGTCTCTTTTGATAGTTACATCCAATGGCAGTATCATGAGACATATGCATATGAGGCTACGTTAACATATGACGAGTATAATCAGGTTCTCGGAAGCCCTGATTGTCTCGGGATATGGCTTGTGCCGACGATAGTATTTGATGATTTTCGTCCAACTGACTATAATTCTTATCTTAATATGCAGGTCGCTCTTGATACGACGGGGATATCTGCCTTACATTCCGAGGGCAATAGAGGGCAGAATACGATCGCCGTCCTCTACGATGATCTCCCTCCGGCATACATATTTTATTCATATATACCATCAAGTTGGTCCAGCAGGATCATCCGATATCCAGCGCAGACGGATCCCGCAGCGCTACATGGGATCATGACGACATCTGTTCTGGGACAGGTTGCCCCAGAAGCTCAGTTATATCTAATTAGTTTTAATGAATCTCCTGATATTATTTCTGCTTTTGCAAAGATACAATCGCTCATCACAACATATCCTGAGAAGACGATCATCAGCAGCAACTCATGGTGTTTTTATCCTGGGCCTGAACTGGAGAACCCAAATAATATCATCAATAGAGCTATTTCAACAGCGGCGGAGAAAGGAGTTATCTGTTGTTTTGGCGCGGGGAACTGGGCGCACTCAGGTGAACATAATCCAGAGTGGACGTATGATGCTGGGTATGATGCGAGGAATGAATACTTTAATCGTGATAATGAGATAGGGTACCCCTCAGCGCTTGATAATGTTGTGTGTGTCACAGGATGCACGGCTGATGAGACGATGATAGTTAGTTATTCGTCATTGGGGAAAGGAATTGATAATCATATGAAACCTGATGTTGCTGCCCCAACGCATTTCACGTGTGATTTCAGCCCATATGGAGGCTCTTATGGAACATCTGGTGCTACACCATTTATGGCGGGTGTTCTCTCATGTGTTGCATCAGCATATGCTCTTAATCCTAAAGATATCATTCAGCGTCTGAGGGGTTCATCTATGGACCGAGGAATCGGTGGTTTTGATGAAGAGTTTGGATATGGCTGCGTTGATGCCATGAAGTTATTTGATGATTACCCGAAATGGTGGTTATCGTTACCAGTGGATACGCTGAGTGGAATAATAATGTGTGGCATCGGATTGGGATTGGTTGCGATTCCGAAAGATGAATCGGAGGAATATAATCCCTCCGAACATCCTCCGATTAACGAGGCAGAAGAGTAAATCATACTGTTTTAAATTTTTATAAAATATAATGTTATACAATTTATGATTATTAGACGAGCGGAGAAAAGTCCGTGGTGAAAATATGAGAAAAATGGCTTCGTACATAAACTAAGTATCAAACAATATTTTATTCTAATGCTTTTAATAACATTTCTCCTTTCTTGGTCAATCGATATATTTTCTTCTCGTTTTCCTCAGTATATTCGATAAAGCCTGCTTCAACCAATTCAGCAAGATGGTCATAGATGGAACCCATAGGAATGCTCGTGAATTTTGCTATTTTATATCCATGTTTCGGCCCACTAAACAACTCATAGAGAATCTTTCTCTTCGAATCACTTACAATACTCATAAGAGTGACGTAGAAAGAGTTATAACATCAAAAACATTATACCATCAAAAATATTATAACGGATAAATCGATATAGTATGTTGATGGTGGAGAAAGATGAAAAAAACAATAAGTATAGCATTTGTTTTGCTCGTAATAGGAATTATAACCGCTGTATCAGTGGTAGCGTTTATACAAGATGTTAGGCCATTGCCAAATGGACAAGAGGCGCCCGCAAATCAAGGGGTGACCGTGTTTCAGAATCCACCGATTTATACAGCAGAATCGCAACCAGTCTATACAATAGCACTGTATCCGCAGTTGACAACTTATCATGGGTTGCAGCTGACAAAACTCCATTTTCCCTGGTGGCAGGTGATAGAACTCCCGCAGCCGATCACTAAACCCATTCCACCCCCGATAAGCATACCGAATCCATATCAACCAATCATTGGGCCGATAACTATACCAATAACAGATCCAATCAAATCCCCCGTTATAGTGATTCCAACAAATGTCACATCACATGATTATTAGGATTCAGTGATTTTCCCAGTGAGAAACTTACCTCGCCCCCGTTCAGAGTCATACGTCCGTTGTATTACACATTATTTTTTTTACAGTAGCGGGAGTGTCGATGGCTGTAAAAAACCACCTGGATGCTGAGCTAAAGGCCATGGTTGCTGATTTGCTGAACAAATCCGACTCATATACTTCGATAAGGTATTGAGAGAGGAAGATACATGAAACTGGAACAATATCATAGACGGATACTATTTTCATTGCTGATTTTATCCATTATATTGTGTGGAATATCATTCATTATACCAACAGCAGAAATAGCAAGCGTAGATGGTACATCAACAACTACTTTTTTTCTATGGGGCGGTCAATACAATAATAACGTAAATAATCAAAATCAGCAATCAAGTATATATCCATTTTTAGGGGGAAGCCAATACAATAATGATGTAAATATTTCACCTCAGCAATTATTTTCATATCCATCTATGATTGGTTATTACAGTCAACTTGCGAGTAACGTACCTGCTGGAGATTGGTTTAATTATTTTAAAACACTTATGATTGGATATATTTTTTTAACATTAACATTACTTCTTTTTGTTTTATCATTGATATTTGGAATCAAGGGCTTATTTCACATGTACCGCGGTGACATAAAAAAGGAACTATCATGGGTTTTTTCCTCAGGAGTAACAGCGATGCTTGCGATACTCCTGTATTTCGTCATTATGTCATTTTTAATTTTACCTTCAAGCATCCCTTCAAGCTTGTCTGGGACTTTGATTTATTATAAAACTAATCTTCATGAATCATGGGGAGTAGGCTTTTATTTATTTTTATTCGGAGGTTTAATTCTTACATGTATAGGCTCCAGAAAATATATCAAACAAATCAATGAGGAACTAAAAAAAGAAATCCCTGAAGATGCAAAGACCGGTGGACACGGTGATGCAGTTTATGAGGAAAAAACCATAGCAGCCGCAGGAGAACCTGACTCAACAGGTTATAAGATTCAGCAACCTATACAACCACAAAGGGGTACGTCAATAGGGCAACCATCTCGGCAATCACATACAAAAACAATAGCTGTGGTGGCTATTATCGTCGCAGTCATCATTATTACGGCGTCCCTTGTTTTATTCATGACAGGGGATACACACAAGTTTGTAGGAACATGGGTGGGAACAGAGTCAGGATCTACTACATTCCTTTTTTTTAACTTACCGTGGACAAAACAGTATACATTACAATTCAAATCTGATGGAACGGTGATTATAAATCAAGAAACTACGACTATTACAGGAACATATAAAATTAACGATGGAACCCTTACTTTGAATCTACATGGTCAGTCTGGTCTTTGTAGTTATTCATTTTCCAACAATGATAGAACGCTTATGTTGATACCTCTTTCTTCTTCAGGGAGCACTATGACTCTTTATAAACAATAAAAAAACGAAAAAACTCATGCTTATGTTAAACAAGCAATTCGAGTGAGACCATCTAAAACCCCGTGTTGAACTCTTATCAAGGCAACCATCAGGAGTGAAATCATTATCATGTTTGCATGTTTCTCAGCATACTTCATACCACGACCATCCATAAACACTTCAAACAACATATTCTCCTTGATATGACCATGCAATCCTTCGGATTTACTGCGTGGTTTCTTCTCCGGCTCTCCACTGCTTTCAAGTTCCATCTTCCGTTTTTTCCATTCCAGATACCATTGATTCCTGAAATACGCCCCAACACAATCGTGCTTTTCATGCTCAAGCAGATACCTAAGCATCTCATCAAAACCGATTTTATCTTGAGTTTTGAAATCAGCGTTATGATGAAACCGTTGATATTCCTTCTGTAAACTCTCAGGTTTGCCATCATCCCTGAACACGGCATTTTCAGCGAGATTAATCTGACATTTCACCCCATATTTGAACGATGCAACGGCCCAGTTCTCCAGTGTATCGTAATGTTCATCCGCATAGATTTTCTTGGGATGCATACCAAGAGATTGCATCTTCTCCAATATTGGTATCAGGTAATTACCATCGAACTCCGTTCCAGTTGTAATGATTACAAACAATGGTATGTTTGTATCGACATCAATTACGATATGAACCTTATACATGAGACGTTCATAATGAGCGTTGTATCTCGCCTCGGGGTCTTTCGACAGAGCAGTGAGAGGCGTTGAATCGATGCTTATTTTTTCACCCAGCACATATCCATATTTCGCCAACTCGTCTCGTAATGCTACCACGTATGCGTCTCTTATTTCCTGCATCCCTTTGATACCAAGTCGTGTGTTCTCAAAATGCCCGATGGTCTTTCTGTCGGGGATATTACGTTGATTATCTTTTTGTTTCACAAAACCAAGGAGTTCTGCATCAAGATCATAATCTTTCAGATGGCGCTCAACTCTTGAATAACAGCGAATACGTCTAATCCGTTGATACACCGATGTTTTCAACATCGCTTCGATATCTTTATGGTAATGCCCCAGTTTTTTGTATCGGCTGTAGAGAATTTGTTTTACTGTCTCAGGCATCACATGAAAGTTGAGGAATAAAGATGCTTTTACTGGATTGTTGTCTGTTGGATTACAAAACCGAGAATCGTTGTATTGAACTGTATCAAATCGCGTGTTGACTGCATTATGGTTTGTTGCATCCGAGCATACGGTCCAAGCACTGCTTTCTACATGCTCATTATCGGCTTCAAAAGGCACATTACCAGCTTCAAACGATATCCGAAAGATATTACTATCTGCTTCTCTTATATTCTTTCTCGGGGCATTGATACTCATTTTATCGGTGCTCCCGACCATCAGGGTGTTCGAAGCATCCTGGTGGTCATTGATTTTAACACCAAATTCTTCCAGGAGAGATTGACTGATTTTTCTCCTGTTAATATATTGTTTTCCCTTCTTATATACTCCTGTAAGGGGTGACTGAAAGTATTCCTCCCGTTGCAACAGATATGGAAAAAGTATATTAAGTCTATTTGCTTTGGAAGTCACAATATCACGTAATTTTAAGGCACCGTGGGGATTTGAACCCCAGAATCCATCTTACTAAAGATGGCACTTTGCCACTCAGCAACGGTGCCAAACTACTTTTTTATAAAAGATTAATCTATTTGTTATTATATAACCACTTAAGGACATTTTTTCTTCTTGCACTTAGGTGCAAAATATTGCTTTTGTTTTTTTCAAAAGATTAATCTGTTTGTTAGATATAACAATTTAAGGAGGTTTTTCTTCTTGCACTTAGGTGCAAAATACATAAGAAAAGTATAAATGAAAAAAGATTTTGACTCTATAATAAAAGAACTGCTCATTAAATATGGCCCTCAAAGTTCAAATTCATTTGTAGATTTACTTGTAGAGAAGACAGGTTTGTCTGAAAGAAATGTGAAATATAAATTAAAAAGACTATATATAAAAAAAGAGGCAAAATGGTTAAAACGCCATCCTGAGGATTGGAATAAAAAAGGAGATGTTTGGTATTATCATATTGGTCAGGAAGAACGTTTAGAACAAAAGAAAAAAGTGGTAATACGAAAGATACGAGAAAAACATCTTAATGAAAGTGATAATCAGTTACAATTGAGGATATTACATACCAAAAAAATACAGGAATTAGTGATAAAATATCTTTTGGACCGTTTCAATAAATCCAAGCTTGGTTGGGAGTTCGATCTCCCGCAGGACAAACAGATTTTTGAGTATTATTTCAAATGGGGGATACCATATTATGAGGTTTATATGGATGGCAAAGGCATAGTTATTTCGATTTACAATTCTGTAAAGAGTCGAGTTTTGCTTGAGGATTATTTAAAAAATCATGCACCGAGTTTATTAAAAATGATTGATGCATTTAACGAAATATATCAAGAATATTGGAGAATATATTTTGATATTCATTCAGAAATTCGAGATATAATTTATAATAGAACAAAATTGCCCATCTTCCAATACGACATGGTTGAGTTTGATAAATTTCCAAAAAATGTAAACCATATTACTACGAATCTACAATATGAACTTGCGAATATATTTAGTCTTTATGATCACATATATACAAGAGAAGACGCACAGATAGAATATTCAATTAGAAAACAAAATGATATGTATGAATGTTATTCTGACAGATATGTTCCTGAAAAGTTCTATCTGAGGGTAAACTGTAGAAACATAAAAGAAGAAGATTTTCGTAAATGGGTTGATAAAATAATATCTGAGATAACTTCAGATATAAAAAAATCAAATAAAATCAAGACTTTATCAAAAGAAATTACGTCTGTTGGTACAAAGTTGTTTGGAGAGAAGCATGCTATTGTAAATTTTTTAGAAGAAGAGATGAGTAAAGAAGTATTTGATGGATTTTGCGATTATTGTGTTTCATAGGAAAAATAGGTATGTTTAATGAATGCTATTTTATATCGACATAATAATCTCACCAAAATAAACACATCACATTAAAGACACCTGTACTCAAACATACCGTATATTTTTTATATTCCAGGACCAAGCAGTTTACTTTTTTTACTGTTCAAAAATTTTGTACCCCACAAAGTTTCATTTTCGTCAGTTTTAAATACTATGAACGCAACGGCTAATTAGAATTGGCTAATTAGCCCCCCTCATGTACGTCCAACCTAGTTTTTCACACAGATATTTAACATAATCTTCAGGTGATGCTGTACAGAGTATGTTAATCGTGAATTCATCGGTATTTTCCAAGATAAAACGTAACATTGGCTTACGAATATCATCATACAATGAAAGACCAAACTTTTTTACTTTTTTTTCATACTGCGTTGTTTTCCTTACAGTAATCAGAATTTTTTTAAGGAACTCCTCTTTTGTTATTTTTCCAGTTATTCGTTGTTCTAAATAAAATAATAAGAGAAGGAAACATCGCCGATTTTTCATGAAAAGCAATACGTAATATATCAACGAATTATGGGGCAGTAACGTGCTATCTAGATCTATGACATTAATTTTTTTTTTCATACTTGTCATTACCATTACCGTAGCAAGTATTAGATTTGCATGCTATGGCAGTTATCATTTCTCTACGCGATAATAAGGAAGGTACGTCAGCGTGATGTCTTTTTTCGAAACTTCGCACTCCGTCGACCTTTCCCTTTCAGAAGGTGCAGAAGTTTTTGCTTTGTTTCGTCGGTAAAATGGATATCCGGACGCATCTGAATGAGTTCGATATAATTCGCAGCGGCTTGAATGTACCGATGGGAGTAGTATTTCTTAGCAATCTTTACTATCTCTTCGACCGGCTGGTGCTCAAGAAAAGAGCTGATCATACAAGCGAGATCGTAGGACTGCTTCTTTGCTGCGGGTGCGTCCTTACGGAAGTGGCCGGCATCTAAGATGTAAATCTCATCCCCCACCAATATGTTATCTGGTTTGATATCCCCGTGGAAGATCTTCTTATGGTGTGCCTTTTTCAGATAGTTGAAGACCAGATCTATCTGCTTTGGGTCGACCTTCTCAAGCATGGGGAATGGTTTTACATCGAGAAACTCCGCCACCAGCAGCCACTGAGAACCGTTTATCCTATGATAGCCATACGGTTTTATCGCCGGTATTCCGCTTTTGTAGATGGCTTGCATCATCTCGTATTGATCCCGGACCATGTCCTCTGTCGTCTCGTAAATTTCGAAAATCGGGTCTTTTGTATTAATCTGCAGATAGATGTTCTTCAGGAACTGGATGGAGCGGACTGACAAAATATCGTTGCTGCCGATGACCTTACCGAAGTAACGGATCTTTTCACCCTTTTCGTTCACCCCTGTGATCTTTATCGGATTTGAAAGTCGAGCGGCGCCTGCAGCGATATACTCGATGGAAATCTTTTTCATCTTGTAATTTTCGGACAGGATCCGCCGGATGTTACGCTGGATATCCTGTAGAAAGGCCTGGTGGACTTTCTCATGGGTAGGTTGTACCGTTTTATCGGTCATCACTATCAGTACCTTTCTTTTTATTTGTCTTATTTTTATCTTCGCTGTTGCGGGTTTTTTCCAATTCTGCGATTTTAGCGGCTTTCTCCTGGGCCTTCCTAGTTTTTCTACCCCCCGACCACATTGCCAGGAGGAAGATGAGCGCACTGCCGTAGTGAATCTTCATGCCGCGTTTGATTCCGCGACCGTATTCTATTATTGGTTTATTCTTATAAGTGAAAATAAGGCGCCAGATTTGCAGCTGCGGTGGTACAAATGAAACATCATTGGTGTTCAGGATGACATCATTATTCTCCACCGCGATATCCATATCTATAACACCCTTGAGTTTCAAAGGTACCCGGATACCTTTACCGAACATTGCACGGAAAAAAGCGTACGTTATCACCTCTAGTGTAGAGATATCTAAGATCCGTGATATAAGCAACTTCTGTTCTGATGAATCACCTGTGGTTTCTGTATCCGATGATTTTTTCTCATCATTCGTCTCGTCTTGCATTTCATTTTCAGCTTGTGATGCCGGAAGATCCTTCTTGTGGTATTCCGCGATAACTCTCTGTCCATCGTGATCTTTCCATTCCTCGGGATCTATGAGGACATGCTCTGACTTTGTCGTCTTCGTTTTGGGTATGCTCTTTACCTTTTTCTTTTTCACATCAGGATTCAATTAAGACCACCTACTTTTTTACAATGATTTGGAAGCGAATAAAGATGCGTGTACCGTCAGTGAACTCTTCCATCGAGAATTTCCAATCTTCTATCTCGAGGTGCAGATTTTCGAAAAACTTTTCTACTGACTCCGCTATCTTGTCCACATTCTCCTTTTTTCCGTTGATGAGGTGAAGTGCTGAGATTATTTTTTCCTTATCGCTCATGTTGACCGTTTCTCCTCGTTTCTCTACTTTAATCAGAATTAAAATGCGTGCACGACTGCTAGTATTATCCATATTAGAACGACTATTACAACTACGCCTACAAGCAATCTTATTATTCCGTTTATCATTTTTTTACCTCTGTCAATGGTTCTATTTATACCTCTGTAAGTATTTAGATATAACTTAATAATATATAAAAATCAGTTGAAAAACAGTATAATATGTAAAATCTATCACCGTTCCTGAAGAATGTAAAATTGTAAACTAAAATT
>Ga0315291_10010137_pt1 | contig 11536 bp, 9 predicted proteins | sample YL17G12_20_MG_FD_203070 | JGI IMG/M metagenome (GOLD analysis project Ga0315291, IMG submission 203070) | Sediment microbial communities from Yellowstone Lake, YNP, Wyoming, USA - YL17G12_20 | ecosystem: Environmental > Aquatic > Freshwater > Lake > Sediment | place: USA: Wyoming | collected...
TTCGGCTCGTCGCTCCTCCAAATCAGCTACTTCAAGCTCTACGGGCGACGGATCCTGCCCGTGGCGCCTGTGCACCACATTTACGAAAAACGCGGCGATCCCGAGCCGCGCATCGTGCACGAGTTCTGCCTGTGGGGGGCCATGGCGGCCCTCGCAGGGCTGGACCTGATCTGCCTGTGACCCCAGAGGGCTGAATGTCAGACGCTGCGCTCACGGACGACGGCCTCCTCGGAACCGACGCGGGGCCGGCCGGGCCGCCGCCTGCCGCGACGGCCGAGCCGAGCTGGCCGCTGAGCGTGAAGCTCACGGTCGTCGTGGCGGCGCTCACGTGCATCGGGCTGGTCATGGTGGCGAGCGCGGCCGGCAGCAGCGACGTGGCCGCGGCCACCGCGAAGCGGCTCATCCTGACGACGCTCGCGGTCGGCGCCTTCGTGGTCGGCGCGAACGTGCCCTATTCCTGGTGGCGGCGGCACAACCTGGCGTGGCTCGCCCTCGCCGTGGTCGGGCTCCTGGCCGTGCTCATCCCGCACGTCGGGGCGCAGATTAACGGCGCGCGGCGCTGGATCAACCCCGGCCTGCCTGTCGGCCTCCAGCCGTCCGAGTTCGCCAAGCTCGCGCTCTGCATCTGGGTGGCCGCTTACTGCGAAAGGAACGCGACGCGCATGCGGAGCGCCGTGCACGGTTTCCTCATCCCGCTCGGCGTGGTGGGCGTCGTCTGCCTGCTGATCCTCGCGGAGCCGGACTTCGGCACGGCCGCGCTCACGGGGGCCGTGGGGCTGGCCGTGCTGCTCGTGTTCGGGACGCGGATGCTCTACGTCGGCCTGGCGGGAATGGCCTGCCTGCCGGCGCTTCAGAAGCTGATCATCGGGGTGCCCTACCGGCTCCAGCGCGTGCTGGCCTTCATCCACCCGTGGCGCGACCCGCAGGGGACCGGCTACCAGCTCATCCAGTCGAAAATCGCCATCGGCTCGGGCGGCGCCCTGGGGCGCGGCCTCGGGGCGGGCGTCCAGAAGGCAGGCTTCCTGCCGGGCGCGGACAACGACTTCATCTTCAGCGTCATCGGAGAGGAACTCGGCCTGCTGGGCGCGCTCGCGATCATCATCCTCTTCGTGGCGCTGGTATGGATGGCCCTGAAGGTGGTCACGCGCGCGCGCGACGCCTTCGGCTTCGGCCTGGCGCTGGGGCTCTCGTGGCTGCTGGGGATGCAGGCCGCGGCGCACATGGCCGTCGTGACGGGTTCGATCCCCACCAAGGGACTGAGCCTGCCGTTCATCAGCGCGGGCGGTTCATCGCTGTTGGCCAGCATGTTCGCGGCGGGCGTCCTGGTGAACATCGCGCGGGCCGAGGAGTCGCCGGGCCGCGTCCGGCAGGTCCCGTGGGAACAAGACGTGCCCGCCTACGAGCGGGCCGCGCGCTGGATCGCGCTCAACCTCGGCCTCGCGGGCATCGCGCTGGCCGGGAGCCTTTTCCGCAGGAAAGGCAGCAGGAAGTGACAGACGCACTCAACAGGGATTCCATCCGCGTGCTCTTCGCGGGCGGCGGCACCGGCGGCCACCTGATGCCGGGCGCAGCCACCGCGGAGGCGCTCAGACGCGTGCTTCCCTCCGCGCGTTCGCTGTTTCTCGTGAGCGAACGCAAGGCGGAAAGGCAATGTGTGCCGGCGCTCGCCGGGTTCGAGACCGCCCATGAGCCGGCGGCTCCGCGGGAAGGCGCGCTCGACAAGGTCTTGTTCCCTGCGCGCTCGCTGCGGGCGGCCGGGCGGGCGCTGGACGTCGTCCGCGGGTTCCGCCCGCACGTCATCGTCGGGCTCGGCGGTCTGCGCAGCATCGGCCCGGCCCTCATCGGGCGAGCGCTCGGCATCCGGACCGTCCTGTTCGAGGCGAACGCCATCCCCGGCGCGGCCGTGCGTCTGCTGGCGCCCGTGGCGGACTGCGTCATGGTGCAGTGGGCGCGCGCGGCAGACCGGATGAAAGCACGCCGCGTCGTCGCAGCGGGGAACCCCGTCCGCTCGCGCCTGTTCGAGGGGCGCCGGGAGCCGGCCACGCGCCGCCTGGGCCTGGCGCCGGGCAGGCGCACGCTGTTAGTGCTCGGCGGCTCGCAGGGCGCGCTCTCGCTGAACCACACGGTGCACGAGGCGCTCCGGCTGATCTACGCGAAGGGCGGCGACCTCCAGGTCCTCCACCTGACCGGCGTGGACCACTTGCCGGCGGCGCTCGAATGGATGAACTCGCTTCCGGCCGCCTCCTACCGGCCCATCGGCTTCTTCCACCAGATGGAGGACGCCTACGCGGCGGCGGACTTCGTGCTCTCCCGCTGCGGCGCCTCGACGCTGGCGGAACTGACGGCCCTCGGCCTCCCCTCGATCCTCGTCCCTTACCCGCACGCCGCGGCCGGCCACCAGAGCGCCAATGCAGAAGTGCTCAGGGACGCCGGCGCGGCCCTGGTCATTGCGCAGGGCGAGCTGACTGCGGAGCGCCTGGCGCAGGCCGTGCTGACGCTGGCCTCCGACGAGGGTCCGCGCGCCCAGATGGCCGAATGCGCCCGCCGGCTGGGAAGGCCGCGGGCGGCCCTGACGGTGGCCGTGGAGCTGGCCGTCATGGCCGGCTTCGGCGCGCAGGTCTCGCCGTCCGTGATGGCCGTCACGAGCCTCGAACGCCTGAGAAGACACCAGGAGTCAGTTTCCACAAAACCCTTACAAGCAGCCTGAAAGGGGCATGTCATGCTGAGCTGGCAAGGTTCGCGGAAGCTGGACCTTTCGAACGAACACTGGCACTTCATCGGCATCCTCGGGACGGGCATGCGGTCCATGGCCGCCTATGCGGCACAGTGCGGCGCCCGCGTGACGGGGTCGGACATCCAGCTCTCGCCCGCGGCGGACGAGCTGTCGCGGCGGGGCATCCGCGTCTCGTTCCAGCAGTTGGGCCGGTCGTTGGACCGGGGCATCACGATGGTCGTCGCCAGCCAGGCCATTGCGGATGACAACCCCGAGCTGGTGCAGGCGCGCAAGCTCGGCATGCGAGTCGCCCGCTACCCCGAGGTCATCGGCATGCTGATGGAGATGCAAAAGGGCATCGCCGTCGCCGGCACACACGGCAAGAGCACCACGTCCGCCCTGATCGCCTACGTCATGCGCCAGGCGGGCCTCGACCCGTCCTTCATGATCGGCGCCGAGGTGCCGCAGCTCGGGGGCGGCTCGCATTACGGGTCCGGCGAGTACCTGGTCGCCGAAGCCTGCGAGTACAAGCGGTCCTTCCTCTGCCTGGCCCCTCACATGGGCGTCATCACCAACGTGGACGAGGACCACCTCGATTACTACTACGACATGTGGGACATCCGCGAGGCGTTCACCGCCTTCGTCCGGTCCATCGGCGAGGACGGCTGCCTGATAGCCAACGCGGACGATGAGAACACGCGCATCGTCACGCGCGAGGCGGACGTGCGGACGGTCACCTACGGCATTGAGGACAAGAAGGCGCACTACCGCGCCGAGCGCATCTGGCGCGCCAAGGTCCACAGCAACTTCGACCTCGTGGTGCGCGGCAAGAAGATAGACCGGTTCACGACGCAGCTGTTCGGCACGCACAGCGTGCTCAACGTGCTGGCCGCCATCGCGGCCTGCCACGAGGCCGGCGTGGACTTGCAGGCCGTCAAGGACGCGCTGGCGACGTTCGAAGGCGCGGCCCGGCGCGTGCAGCTCATCGGCACGCCCTGGAACGTCTCGATCATCAGCGACTACGCGCACCATCCCAGGGAGATCGCGGCGAGCATCGGGGCCATGCACCAGCGGTTCCCGAACCAGCGGATATTCGTCATCTTCCAGCCGCACCAGCACTCGCGCACGCGGAAGATGCTGCAAGCGTTCGCCGAGTCCTTCCGCACGGCGTGGGTGACCTACATCTGCGACATCTACGCGGCCCGCGACTCCCGCGAGGAGCAGAGGTCCGTCAGCGCCCTCGACGTGGTCCGGCAGATGAACCACATCGGGCTGCTTGCCCATTACGTGCCGGAATTCCGTGAGATGGAGCAGATCATCGTCGGCGACGTGATCCCCGACGACGTCGTGCTGGTCATGGGCGCCGGCAACATAGATCAGCTCGCCCGGAACATCATCCCCAAGATCGAGGAGAAGGGCCGCCGCCAGATCGCGGCCTGACACGCCTGTGCCGAAGAGCGTCCACCTGTGCCAGCTCACCACCTTCCGCATCGGCGGCACGCCGGCGCGCTACTACCACCCGCGCACTTGCGCGGAGCTGGAGGAGGCGCTCGCCGAGTGCCGCGCCGACGGGCTGCCCTGGCGCGTGTTCGGCGGGGGCTCGAACCTGTTGGTGGACGAGGGCCGTCTGCCCTACGCGGTCATCCGCATCCACGCGCCGGGCCTTGACGGAATCGAGCGGACAGGCCCGGCCCTGGTCCGCGTCGGCGCCGGAGTGCCCACGGGGAGGCTCCTGACCTGGTGCCGCGACGAGGGCCTTGGAGGGCTCGAGTTCATGGCGGGCCTGCCGGGCACCATGGGCGGGGCCGTCGCCGGGAACGCCGGCGCCTGGGGCGAGGAGACGTGCGGCCTCGTCACCAGGTTGCACGTGGTCTCGCCCCGCGGCGAGACCTGGGTGCTGGCGCGCCGTGGCCTTCGTTACTCGTATCGCTGCGCCGAACTGGGCGGGGCGATCATCACGGCCGTGGAGCTGGAGCTGAGCCCGCGCAGCCCGCAGCTCATCGCCCTCCGGATGCGCGAGCACGCGCTCGTGCGCGCCGAGCGCCATCCGATGCGGGACTGGAGCGCCGGCTGCGTGTTCAAGAACCCGCCCGGGCTCTCCGCGGGGAAGCTGCTCGACCTGTGCGGCACGAAGGGCTGGAGGGTGGGCGACGCGGAGGTCTCCAGGCTTCACGCGAACTTCATCATCAACCGCGGCAGCGCCGACGCGGACGACGTGCTCCGTCTGATTGAGCTGATGCGGACGGCCGTGCGGCGGGAATTCGGCATTGACCTCGAACTCGAAGTGCGCCACTGGCCTGCCCGGTTGCAGGCGGCCTGAGGCGGAAGGCGCTCGGCGCCTTGCGGAGGAAGCATGACGGACGAGGAGAGGCTAAGAGCCCCTAACAGGACCCCCCGTGGCCGCGACGGCGCGGATCTCGTCGCAGGCCAAGAAGCGAGGGCGACGCGCATCGGAGACCAATGCGCCAAGCCCGAGCGACACGGGCATGCGACGAGCGCCGCCCGTCCCTGCGGGTTGCGTCTCGGGCCGTCGTCTGCGGCGTCGGGGCTCCTTGCCGTGCCCGACCCGAGCACGTCGCCGTCGCCCCTCCTTGCAGCCCCCCGGCCGGAGGCGCAACGCGGCTCACGCGGGGTCCCGTCAGGGGCTCTAAGGGTCGCCGTCCTGATGGGCGGCCTGAGCGGAGAGCGGGAGGTCTCGCTGAAGTCGGGGAAGGCCGTGGCGCAGGGCCTCGCAGAAGCCGGACACGAGGCAATCCCCTACGACGTGACCGGTCCTGCGCTGACCGGGCTGCGTGAGATGGCCCCTGACGTGGCCTTTGTGGCGCTGCACGGCACCTTCGGCGAGGACGGCGCGGCGCAGCTCATCCTGGAAGACATGGGCATCCCCTACACGGGGAGCGGCCCCGTCGCGAGCCGCCTGGGCATGGACAAGCTGGCGAGCAAGCGCCTCTTCGTGCGGCACGCGGTCCCGACGGCGGACTACTTCGCGTTGGGCGTCGGCGAGGGGCTGGCCGGGGCGGCCGCCCGGGCCGCTGAGTTCGGCTACCCGCTGGTCTGCAAGCCCTCGGCGAGCGGCTCGAGCCTCGGCGTGAGCATCATCAGGAAGCCCGCGGACCTCGAGGCCGCCATCGCCGCGGCCCGAGAGCACGGAGACACGGTCCTGGTCGAGCGCTACGTGAGCGGGCGGGAGTTCACCGTCGGCGTCCTCGAAGGCGAGGCGCTCCCGATGATCGAGCTGATCGTGGGCCGCGAGTTCTTCGACTGGACGGCCAAGTACGAGGACAAGAGAACGCGCTACGTGACGCCCGTCTCGCTGCTGCCCAGCCTGTACCGGAAGGCGACCGAGGCGGCCGTGCGCGCCTACGAGGCGCTCGGCTGCCGCCACATGGCGAGGGTGGACCTTATCTACGGCCACGACGGCCGGCTCTACGTGCTCGAGGTGAACACCATCCCGGGGTTCACGCAGCGCAGCCTGCTGCCCATGGCCGCGGCGCAGGCGGGGATTGCGTTCCCGGCCCTCTGCGACCGCATGGTGCGCGCGGCGGTGCGTGACGCGGCCGCTCAGGGCGAGCAGCGCAGGCTCTCCGCTTGAGACACTCCTGCAAGGGTTGCATGGAATGGCGAAGTCAATGAATGGGGCCGGGAAAAGGACGGGCGGGCTTGCCTCGAGGCTGCCGCTCAGGGCGCTGTGGTGGGCGGGCGCCGTGTTGGTGGTCGCCATCGCAGCGGGACTGGGCACACGCGCCCTCTGGCGGAAGACCGCCGCGCGGCCGGAGTTCGCCGTGGACCCGCTGGCGCTGACGCCTGGCGCCTATCCGGGGTGGGTCAAAGGGGCGAAGATGACCGGCGAGATCCGCAGCCGCCTGGCGCAGGTGCCGTCCGGCAGGTCCATCTTCGACCGGGGCCTGGCCGCCGCGGTCGGGCACGCGCTCCAGCGCTCGCCGTGGATCGCCGAAGTGACGAGCGTCGAAAGGAACCTGCCGAACAGCCTGAAAGTGACGATAGTGTTCCGCAAACCGGCCGGCCTGGTCGCGATGGGCGGCCGTCAGTACATGGTGGACAAGCAGGGCCGCTGGCTGCCCGACGATCTCTTTGCGCGGCCCCCTGAATGGCGGGGGGAGCACCTGCCCGTCATCGTAGACAGGCTGCTGCGCACGGGCCCGGCGCCAGGACAGGCATGGGACGGGCCACGCCTGGCGGTGGGCGCGCGGCTCTGCGAGTTCTTCCGGGAGCACGGCCTGCTGAAGAGGCTCGACCTGGCCAGCATAGACGTCACCGGCGTGGGCCGCAAGACGGACCCGGACGTCGTCCTCGTCACGGCGGACGGCGCCCAGATCAAGTGGGGCAAGTCCAGCGTCTACGCGGCAGTGAGCGGCCTCGAGCGGCCGGCGTTCCTGGTCCCGGACCGCGAGAAGCTGGCCATGCTCTCCAGCAAGCTGCGCGACTACCCCGGCCTGAAGGGCGTCTCGTACGTGGACCTGCGCTTCCACGGCCAGGTGGTTTTCGCCGAGGACAATCAGGCCACCGCCCTCCGATCGCCTTGACGTATCTCCTTGAGGTGGGCTGCGCTACGGAGCCCGGCGCGTCCCTGCGGCGGGCCATCTTTGACCCTTGCAGCCCATTCTCCTATAATAGCGCCCGTCGCCCGTGTGTACGGTATCGGGAATGCAGCGGGCCGTTCCCGGAAGGCGGGACCGGCCCTCGACGGCTCGGCGGGGAGCATTGGGTCGCATGGAAGCCAAGCTGATACCTGTGGTCGGCCTGGACGGTCACGAGGAGATCGCGCTCCTGCCGGCGCAGCCCGTGGTTCTCGGGCGAGGGGACGTGTGCGCGGTTCGGCTGATGCACAGCAAGGTCTCGCGCACCCACTGCCGGATCGCGTTCGAGAACGGCTTCTACACGGTGGAGGACCTGGACAGCAAGAACGGCACCTGGGTCAACAACCGCCGCATCCACAAGGCCATCCTGTTCCACCACGACCGGATCACGGTCGGCGGCACAGAGTTCCGCTTCGTCCTGGAGGGGGGCATTGACGAAGAGACGACCAACGTCGCGGTCGAGGCGCAGGCGGAGTTCAACTTCGAAACGGAGATCAGAGAGCCCGCAGCCGTCCACACCCCCTCCTCGTTGTTCCTGGAGATCCCCAAGGGCGAGCCGGGCAGTGCGCAGGAACAACTCGAGCGCGACCTCGCCGCCGTCTGCAAGGTCATCAACAGCGTCAACGCCGAGCACCACCTGGACCGCCTGCTCGAGACGATCGTGGACAGCGCGATGGAGGTCACCGAGGCGGACCGCGGCTACCTCATCGCGGCCAAGAAGCTGGGCGGCGTCCTGATGCCCCTGGTCAGCCGCAACAAGGAGGGCATCCCGGCCTTCGCGCGGAACACGTTCAGCCGCAGCATAGTTTCGGAATGTTACGAAAGCGGTGACTCGATCCTGCGCGCCGACCCCAGCAGCGACTATGACGCCAGCGAGAGCATGGTCGTCCAGCAGATCCAGAGCATCATGTGCGTGCCCATGCGCGACGACCAGGGCACGGTGGGCGTCATTTACGTGGACAACGTGGTCGGCTCGCGGCAGTTCACCAAGCGCGACCTCAAAGTGCTCACCGCCATCGGCAACCAGGCCGGCATCGCCATCCGCCGCGCCCAACTCTCCCGGCAGGTGGAGAGCCTCTTCCGCGACGCCATGCGCACGATCATCGGCCTCGTCGAGGTCAAGGACCAGTACACCTACGGCCACAGCGAGCGCGTCACGGCCGTGGCGCTGCGGACCTCGGAACTCCTGCCCGGCAGGAACCTGGACATGCGGGACATCGAGATCGCCGGCCTCCTGCACGACGTCGGGAAGCTCGCCGTCCGGCTCGACATCCTGCGCAAGCCCGACAGCCTGACCGACTCCGAATACGAGGCCGTCAAGCAGCACCCCGTCACGGGCGCCGCCATCCTGAACCACGTGGACAACGCGGAGACCATCGCCGCCGGCATCCGCCATCATCACGAGTGGTGGAACGGCGCCGGTTACCCCGACGAGCTGGCCGGCGAGGACATACCGCTGCTGGCGCGCATCCTGACCATCGCCGACTCCTTCGACTCGATGGCCTCCGAGCGACCGTATAAGAAGGTGCTGCCGCGGGACGAGATCATGGCCGAGCTGGCCAAGGGCAGCGGCACACAGTTCGACCCCACGATCGTGAAGCTCTTCGCGGACGCGCTGCGCACCGACGAGGCCTTCCGGAGCCGCATCAACGCCATCTACCGGCAGAGCAGCAACGTAGGGGAAGGCAGGGGTCCGTTCGACTGACGGCCGGGGGGGTCTGCTGAAGCACGGTCCCGTCGGGCACGGTTCACATGGGCATCCAAACTGAAAGAAGCCCCTCGGCGCGCTTTGCCCGGGCCACCCTTCTCCTGGTGGCTCTCATGGCGGCGCCGGGTTGCGCCCTGTTCCGGAGGGCGCCCCCTCCGCCGCCCATCCCGCGCCAGCAGGTCATCGAGCAAGTCCGGGCGCACACGACTGCGTTCCACACGGTCAAGGACGGGGACATCTCGCTCCACATCACGACCACGGAGGACGGGAAGCCGAAGCGCCTGCCCAGCCTCGGAGGCGTCATCGCCTTCAACGCGGACCTGCCCGGCCTGCGCATAGAAGCGGAGAAGATGACGAAGTCCATCTTCTCGCTCAAGGCGCTCGGGGACCGGTTCTGGCTTGCGCTTTACGAGACGCAGGAGATGGTCGTCGGGGGCCCCGTTGCCTACTCCAAGCTGCCCTCCCTCATCCGGCCCGACGAGGTGCGGGGCTTCTTCTCCGACCCCGAGTGGCTCGGGCTCACCTGGCAGGAGACGACCATGACCGTCGAGGAGGGGAACTACCGCTTCGACGTCCGCGTGCTGGGCATGTTGCGGCGGCAGGTCTCCGTGGACCGCCGGCAGCTTGTGGTCACCACAGTCTGCCGCTATGATGCGCTCGGACGCATGGTGACCCGGCTCGACCTGGGCGACTACGAGGAGACCGGCGGGACGCTCTTCCCCCATGCCCTGACCGTGGACCGGCCCCTGGACGGAGTCAAGGTGGAACTCGAGCTGGGCGACCCTAAGCTCAACGTGGACCTGCCGGTGCAGGCTTTCCGGCCGACGGAACGGCCCGGCTGGAAGGTCATAGACCTGGACCGCGAGCCGCTCTCCGACGTCAAGGGATTCGTGGGTGAATGATGGGCAGCCAGGCCCGCAGAGAGCCGTCCGTTGCCCGCAAAAAGCCCTACGGCCTCATCTACGCTGCGGTCAAGGACGCGCACGGACGCGAGGCGGAGCGCAGCGCCGAGGCCTCGCCCCCCGAGGCTGGAGCGCCGCGTCGCGACCGGCCGGAACTGGTCCGCTTCTGTCGCCGCCTCGGCGCCGTCCCCAGAGGCGCGCGGGCCGGACAGGCGGCCCGGGCCGTGCAGGAAGTCGTTGCGCAGATGGCGGCCGACGCCACCGGCGACCCGCGGGCGGTCTACGGCGAGCTCGTGAGCTTCTGCACCGGCGAGGAGGCCGTCTGCGGCGAGACCCCGCGTTGCGCTGAATGCCCCGTGGCCGAGCACTGTGACTACCCCGTGCGCAAGCCCACCATCAAGGACCTGCCGGCGGCCCAGAGGCCGCGCGAGCGCCTGCTCCAGGCGGGCGAGGAGAGCCTGAGCGACGTAGAGCTGCTCGCCATCGTGATCCGGACCGGCTCCCAGAAGGCGACGGCCCTGGAACTGGCCGGCAGGCTGCTCAGCAGGTTTGGAAGCTTTCGACGGCTGGCCGCCGCCGCGGCGAGCGACCTGACGCAGGTGCCCGGCATCGGCCCCGCCAAGGCGGCGCAGATCAAGGCCGCCCTCGCCATCGCGCGGCGCTACGCCAGCGGAAGGCTCGATCCCGGCGCCGCCGTGACCGGCAGCGAACAGCTCTTCGGATACATGCGCGAGAAGCTCTACGGGCTGAAGAAGGAGCACTTCTGCGCGCTGATGCTCGACACCAAGCACCGCATCATCCGCGAAGAGCAGGTGGCCGTGGGCTCGCTCAACGAGAGCATCGTGCACCCGCGGGAGGCCTTCCAGTCGGCCATCCGCGAGAGCGCGGCCAAGGTCATCTTCGTGCACAACCACCCCAGCGGCAACCCCGAGCCCAGCCCCGAAGACCGCCGCCTCACGGTGCGCCTCTGCCAGGCAGGCAACCTCGTGGGCATCCAGGTGCTCGACCACCTGATCGTCGGCGAGAGCACGTACTACAGCTTCGCCGAGCACGGCCTCCTGGGCCCTCAGCCGACGGAGCCCCCTTGAGGGGCCGCACGGCGCGGGCGCTCCCGGGGCGAACACATGAAGCTCATAAGAGAACAGGGCGAAGGCCACGAACTGCTGGCCGCCTTCGAGGACTGCCTGCGGCGCGAGGGAGCAGAGCTCTTCCAGCGGCGCCGGACCATAACCGTTGGTCGCGCGCCCGCCCGCATAGACTGCATGGGCGGCATCGCGGACTATAGCGGCTCCGTCGTCTTCGAAGGGCCGCTCCGCGAAGCCGCCGTCGTCGCCTTCCAGCAGCGGGACGATGCCCTCCTGCGGGCGCTCAGCATCTCGTCCGACCGGGACGATCCGCCGCGCCGGGCGGAGCATGACCTCCGAGCGTTCCGCGCTCGGGGCGGGCGCATGAAGGACTATGCCGAAGTCGGCGCGCTCCTCGCGCGGAACGCCGGCGCCGCCTGGGCTGCGAACATGTTCGGCGCGGTGGCGGTGATGGAGAACGAAGGGCTGCACCGCTTCGAGCGAGGCGCCAACGTCCTCCTCTACCGTGACCTCCCGTTGGGGGCGGGGGT
>Ga0315291_10010139_pt1 | contig 11534 bp, 8 predicted proteins | sample YL17G12_20_MG_FD_203070 | JGI IMG/M metagenome (GOLD analysis project Ga0315291, IMG submission 203070) | Sediment microbial communities from Yellowstone Lake, YNP, Wyoming, USA - YL17G12_20 | ecosystem: Environmental > Aquatic > Freshwater > Lake > Sediment | place: USA: Wyoming | collected...
TGTTTGGGTTAAACAAGCTAACCCGCAGTTAATGCCACCAGTGGAGCTGATTACAGTTCCTGCGGCTGCAATATTTTTGTTTAAGGTCAGGGTGGTGGTGGCGGTGGTAGCGGTAAACGGCTTTTTGCCGCCGGAAGCCTGGTAAATTACCACTCTCCTTTCATTAGTACTGGCGAGATCTGACCAGCCAGCTGAGTTATGTGCCTGTGCTTTATAATAATAAGTAGTTCCGGGAATCAGTCCATTTACCGGTAAAGTATATTCAAATGTACCAGTATAAACGATGTCTCCGCTATTGAAAAGATAACTTCCCGGACTTGTTCCCCAAAAAAATTTTATTGTATCAACGGCTGCTCCGCCGGTATTAGTTATAGTTCCTTTTAATGTAGCGTGGTTGTTTTGAAGTTGAGTTAAAGAAATAGTGGCGGTATCGGTGGTAACGGTGGGAGGAGTAGCCGGTGGTGTATATGTAACATAAAGTCTTGGCGCTTCAGCAGGATTACCATTATAAGATCTAACTCTAAGTTCATAATTTTGACTCGTATTTCGCTTGGCGAGTAAAACGAGCGCAGTAATATTATAATCATTCACTAACTCTTGCAGTGAATTAACAAGGATTGGAGTATCTTTCCAGCCAGTACCTAGAATGGTATCAGCCCAGTTAACATATGCTGAAGTCACACTGCGATCAGATATATCACCAGCAGTTGTTGTAAATGAAGGAGGACTTCCAGATCCATCTTGAAATTTCAATCTTACTGCAGCATCATCATATGTGGTACTGGGAACATAAAATGATACATATGCTGTATTAATAGTAGAACCCTTTGGAATGTTAACTACCCAGCGGAATCCTGCCTGGTATTCTTCGTCTGGCTCAGGATATCCATAATACTTCATGCGTATTTCGGAAGAAGTAAGATACATTGTACCTGGACTAGCACCGTAACCATCATAATCCTCATAAGCATCATCATTTCCATTTGCTACCTGTAGCCCATTGATAAAAACTGCCCGAGCTTCCTGGACAGAAAAAGAAAACAAAAATCCTAAAACAGAGATAAGAACAATTGGAAATATTATTAATAAAATTTTAAGTTTTGATATTGAATTGATCATTTAAAAATTAAGAAATTTATTTATTTTACCAGCTGCCGCCATTTTTGGCGAAAACTTCAAAATAATAAGTTTGACCGGAAGTCAAGCTACTGATGGTAACGGACGGGATAGAACCAGTAGCAGTCATTGAAACTGGAGTGGTTTTATTTCCATAAGAACCACTGACTCCTTCCGTACCGGTAGCCCCCCATTCAAACCAGACCAAACAAGAAGTAGCTCCACCCATATTGGTTAGTGTTCCATTTAGGGTGGCTGAAGTTTGGGTAATATTGGTAGCCGAAGTAGTGGTAGCTAAGGGAGGATTAATAGCTGTTCCGGCTTCAGTTACATTCAAGGTGTAAAGATAGTAATGGCTTAAAGGCCCATTTGTGCCGAAGACAAGAAGTGTGTAAGTGCCGGTAGGGGTGGTGGTGGCTGAGGTAGAAATAACCATAGACGAGTTGCAAGGCGGACTACAGCTTGGAGGATTAAAAGAAGGTGAGGCTCCAGAGGGCAAACCCGAAATATAAAAAGAAACGCTTTGAGCGGTACCAGAAATCAAACCGACGGTAACAGTAGAGGGAGAAGTAGAACCGCCTTGAACTACTGATCCAGAATCAGGATTAACTGAAATCGAAAAATCAAAAACAGGCACCCCCGAGCAGGTACAATTAGTTTGGCAAGTGCTATTTACGGGGCAATCTGCATTGTTCTCACACGCTGCTCCGCAAGCCTTAGAACAGATACTGGTGCAAGAACTACCTGAACAGGTATAAGGATTACAATCTGCGTAATCGTCGCCCACATCATAAGCGCAGTTATGAGAAGCATTACATCTTAATTGATCTCTCTTTCTTTGACAAGTTCCATAACAACCATTCCAACCCGAATAATCACATAAGGCCGTGCCAGATGTTCCGCAGGATGAGGTTAAAGTATAGCCCGTGTTCGCATAAACTGTTTCTGTATAGGAATCGGCGGGTGGAGAAGAACCAGCAGCTCGACAAGAGCCCGAACCATTGCAAGAGGTCCACCATTTAGTAGCCGAACAATCACCTGCATCACAGTTTTCGCCATAATTACAATAATAACCAGCAGAAGAAGAAACACTCACTAAGCTGTTATTATAACAAACCATGCCCGAGGGAACATTTGACCAGCTGGTGGTACTTTTGGAAATGTCGCAGTATTGGCATTGACCATTACAGATTCCGTTAGCGTAATTATATCCACTAATATTGCAACCAGGGGGTGGCGTAAAAGTATAGTTCGCCGTACAAGTGGTGTTGGAAGAAGGCATTAAGAAACTAAGGGTCTGGTTAAAACTTGAGGCACAGCCTGACCAATTTGAGAAGGAATAACTGCCAAAGGTCAATGGAGCAGTCAGAGCGATAAGGGTTGCAGCGGAAATGTTTGTTTTTGTGTAAAGAGTGGTTCCGCTATAGGTGGTAGGACCGCCGGTAATGGAAATGCCGGTAATAGGAGTAGAGTTGACAGTAAGAGTAAGACATCGTGAATCATTATAGTTAATCAAATAGGTACAGTTACCTCCTGAGCAATAATAATCGTAGTAATTACTACCAACACAACCATCAGTACCACAATTCTCTCCACTCCGTGCACATCCCCAACCCGAAGCGGTACATGCAGTATAACCATTGTAATATCTACACCCATTTGCCGTACAAGTAATTATACCGTTGTCAAAAACATAAGTACCAGCCGTAGTAATACATCCTGAAGAAGAACATGTTGGTTTTGTACAATTTGAATTGGCATAGCCAAGACAGGGCGTGTATTCCGTACCACTACACATAGTAAAAAGTGGATTGTAACAACAGCAGTTGCTGTTAAAAGTAGAAATACAAGATGCTAGGCAGGTCATGCCGCCGTATACACACGTTTGTGCATTAGTGTTTTGCGGAATTAAGATAAAAACCGCTAAACAAAAGATTGTATAAAAAATTATTTTCTTCATTTTATTTAGCTTTAGTATCAAAAATAGATTCTTTAATTTCATATAGCTTTTTAATATTTTACTACAAACAAGCAGTCAAGACAAATGTGGAAAACTGTCTATGCCTATACTATTTTTACTCTGGGGCTTATTAAGGCAAGATATGGATAAAATCAACATTGTCAAACTCGGTTTTGCCGGCGATATTTTCAGTGGTTTTGATAAAAACATCGTCTCCAGATTTAAAATCGGAAAATTCTACTTCGGTCTGTATCGGGGTAAGTTGAGTTCCTTTGGGAGGATTCTCTAAGTCAAAGGGGAATTCTATTTTAAATATTTTGGTTGTCTCTGAAATAATAACTTTAAGTTCTGTTTCCTGATTTAGTGGTTTTACCATTAGAAAATTATTTTCAGCATCAACGCTGGAAACTATGGCCTGAAGAGAGAACACTTCTTCAATTTTTTCTTCCTTAGGGTAAATCTTTGATTTTTGGACTAATACCCAACCGATAATTCCGGCTATAATTAAAACAATAACCACCGCTAAAATTATAATTTGATTCTTTTTCATAAACCGAGTCCCGCGGTAGCGGGATGAAGTCGAAGAAGACTCCTTCTTCTCCACCTCAGCTGAAGCTTTAGTAGGTGAAGAAGAGAACGAGGTCCACTTCGCCTTCCTACGAATTACGAATATACAAATAAGGTACGACCTTTGGTTTATTATAGATTATTCTTTTACTTCTTCAAGTGGCAGGAACTTAATCTGATTAAATTGGAATTTATTTTATTTTACCAAAAAATTTACAAAAAAGCCAGAAGCCGCGGCCAAAAAATTTCTAAGATTTCCCCCAGAATTTCTTTTTTAAGTTTGGCAATCTTACTTGTTTCGATAAATAAATAAAATAAATCACCCTGTTTCTATATTATTAGAAACAGGGCAGATTATCAAATAAGCTTCCTACTCTTTCGTTTTTATCACTTCATCGATCAAGCCGTACTCTTTGGCTTCGTCGGCCGATAAATAAAAATCGCGGTTTCGGGCCCGCATTAAAGTTTGATAGAGGGTGGGTTTTAATTTTTTATTCTTTTATTGGTTACTCAAACTTTAACTCAATTTTATCTTTGGCTTTAATAAAAATCTTATCCAGGGAATCTCCAATCTTTGTTCCGTTGAGATAGGCATTCCATTTTTTTTCGTTTTGCTCAAATTGACCAACTCTTTTTAAAATTCCCTCTTCAGCATCAAAATCGAAATTTCCAGCTTTGGCTGAAACAAGCAAGGCGTCGGAAATTGTCATCCCTTCTATTACCTCTCCGATAAAGGCTCTTTTTGTCTCTCCATAATTAATAATCAAGGCTGCCTCATTTAACCCAATTTTTGGTTTTCCAAGGGGCCCAAAAAAATAAAAAATCAATCCTATCCCAACCAAGATAGCAATAATTAAAATTGTTAAATAGAGCTTAGACATATTTTTAAAAAGGTGGAACCTCTGTCCAGTTAGGAAGAGAAGGGCTAATTCCCACTGGACTATCTCCTTTTCCTATACAATAATTATCAGGACCAGGAAGGGTATTATCAGTTATTTTCAGTCTTACCTCATACCCGGGAGTTTTGGGTTGAGAATAAGTAGTAGTCGCATCTCCTTCATTATAAGAATCTGTGAAATCAGGGGGTGTGTCGTAATCAAAATCCCAAGCATATTGAATAACACCTAGAGAATCATCTTGACAATCATACTCAGTATTACCAGGAGAGGAATAACAATCAGAAGTATCAGTGAAAGTAATCACTTGTCCCGCCGATGGATTTTGAGGTGTGTGGGTAAAATCGGGATAGGGATAAGCGTGAGCATCAGTGGTAAAACTAGGGCCAGCTACCCAACCAGAATCATTTCCTTGATTATCATAAACTTTTGCCCACCAATAATATGGGGTGTTAAAGTTAATCTCACTACCCACTATAACTACCTGATTATTAGTATTTCCGTCAAGATTATTAGGAGGGTTAACAATAACAATCCGATCGATTTCGGGGCTGGCATCATTAACATTATTAACATCGTTAACTCGAAAATCAAATTGGGTTTGGTGGTCTAAGTCGTCATCTCGATAAATCCATTGAAAATCAACCCGACCCTGACCAGCAAAAACATTACAGTAGGATTCAGAAACAGTTTTGGATTCGATATAAGGCGGCTGGTTTGGCGGAATAATAGGACTAGTCATTACCTTGTAAGGCGAACTCCCACATACGCCGCGATCCGCGCAATTAAAACTTGTCCAGCCGAGGACGGCTGTTGAAGTTGAATCGTCTCCTCCCCAAGCCCACTCACGAAATTCAGCTGGAGCTGGACTTCCGCTTGTATTAAGCCGAACTCCATAAGCTTCTCCAGTTTGAATTGTTCCTCTAAATTTTATCCAGCCATCCCAACCGCCAAGAGTTTGACCTTCAGAATCTATTGCCCGATAGGCCCTTGCCCAACCAGAAACTGTATAATCTCCAACGTTGTCACAATCTTGACCTGGCCCTGGTAAATCTAAACAGGCTGAATAACTAGGGGCAGTCGGATAAGGAACCGCAGGGTCAAATTTAATCCAACCAATTCCTCCCAGATTTGCAGTAGTTCCCCCTGCCCAGGCATAGCCGGAAAATAAACCATTATTATCAATATCTACTCCGTAATTTATAATGGAGTCTCCTACCGGGCATTGAGAATAATTACCAGTATCAGTTATTCCATCACTATCTGAATCACAATTCTTACAACTAAAGCTAATCCAGCCAATATTTTCTGCCCAGGCCCAGCCCCAGACATTATGGTCTTGGCACGGTGGTGGACATGCTTGGATCATAGTCAGTGATAGAGGTGGCACATCTGAATTACTAGAAACTTCACCTAATGTCGGGTTGCTTACCGATGGTTTTGGTGGAGGGGGAAGATCAACAATAACATCTGTTGAAACTATGGCTATATCGGCTGTAACATCCTGCCATAAAGAACAACTTGGTATATTGCCATTTTCATCGGTTCTTAAAATTAAACCTCCTCCAACAATAATATAATCATTATCAGAAGTTTGAATAACCGAGTATAAAGGATTTTGGATCATCTTTGCCCATTGAAGAACTTCTCCAGAGTCAAATTTTAATAGAAAACTCCCGGTATCAGTAGGACAAACAATCGCATATCCTCCATCGTTTGTATTAATAATCTGCGTAGAGAATTCCATAAAGCCTGAGATGGGATATGGAAGTAAAATAATTTTTTTTGCTGTTCCAACTAAAAAATTACCATTAGAATCAAGCTTCATTAATAAGACGCCTTCATAACCCCAAGAAGGCGCACCGACGACAATATATGTTCCATCTGCTCTTTTGATAATTGAGTCACCCCCTGCAAAAATACCATCAATTCTGCCAATTGCTTTCGCGAAAGAATTTATATTGGGATAGGGATTGCCATTAGAGTCTAATCTTATAACCAAAACGGGACCACCAGCCGAACCCCAACTACCGGTGGAACCTGTAACAATATATCCTCCATCAGGGGTCTGAGCAGCTGTTTTACCCCGATCATCACCACCCTTACCGGTTACAGTATTCCATACAATATTACCGCTTGAATTAAGTTTAGTAACAAGCACATTGGCCCCAGCTGGTCCCCAGCTATTCGTACTACCAACAATAACATATCCTCCATCAGCGGTTGGGGATATTGAAACTGGACCTTTGGTCATGTCCCATTGATTACCGCCGAGTGCTTTAATCCAGCATTTCGAAGGGTCGCTACAAAGATTGCCACTGGAATCAAGCTTCATAAATAGAATGTCAGTACCACCACCGTTTCCCCAATATTCGGCTACCCCAACAACAATATATCCTCCATCAGAAGTTTGAACAATCGAGTTGCCACCCATACTCTCCATACCCCATTGACTAATTCTCCCAAAGTTTCTTTGCCATTCAAGAGTGTCTTCAGAATTAAATTTCAAAAGGAGGGCATCATGACCAGTAGAGCCAACAACAATATATCCTCCATCAGAAGTTTTTATAATTGAGTTACCTCCTCCACCAGAGTATGTCCTTATAAAGCTTCCAGAAACAGCTTTAACATCTTTCACAAAAGAAAAACTAAAAATTACCAAAAGAATTGAAAATAGACAAATTTTTTTAAGCATAGTTGTTTTTTATCTTACAATCTTATTATGCCTCGCATCCTTTTCTTTGTTCAATCCGTTCATCATCAAAAGTCATTGTTAAAAGTTATACCCATTACGCTGGAAAGGGTTGACCCTTAAACAGGGAAAACCGAAAAATAGAGTTGACCCCATTTTCACCATTAATTAATCCCCGACAATCACACAAAGAACTCTAGAATTCGCTAGAGAAGTTGCGCATGTCGATTCGACCAGAGCAGACGTCCAATGTCCCAGACAAACGGCATCGACATCGTTCGCACCAAGAGAACTTTCACACAGTGCCGTGCCAGTTCGAGATGTGGCGTCTCCAACAGCTACAAACATATCAACACTTCCTGCCGTACCGGCTGTTTTCTTTACCCGAATTATACCGCTAGCTACTTCGAGTTTCTGGTTGGGGCTCGCCGTCCCAATACCGACGTTGCCGTCAAATATTCCATTACTGTAACCACGGAAAACACCTCCAATGCCCAAAGCTCCCGATTTGTACTGACTATCCCCGCCAACATTAATCGAAGCTGAGACATTACCACCGGGGGGAACTACGGTTGGCTCTGTCCAGGCATAAATAATAGTCGCTACCAGTAAAGTACTCAAAATAATGGTTGATAAGGCATAATATAAAGGAATTTTTTGAGACATATTTTTCTTCTTTTTTTCTCCCCTTTTCCGAGAAGAAAAGGTAGATTGAAAGAGAAGATATTATTTAAATTATTGTTATTGGCGAAGTTTCTCTAATTCTTCAAGTTGCTTTTGAATTTCTTCTTCAGACAAGGGTTGCACTTCTCCTCTTAACTCTTCAAGCTCTCTTAATTGTTTTTCTATAACGGCTTCTTCTTTTTCTGGAATAACCTCTTTTTCAGAAGGAGTTTTTCCTTTTTGGAAAATAGCCCAACCAATGATTACTCCAAAAACAAAAATTACCGCTATCAAAACTCCAATGAGAATTTTTTTGTTGATAATCATTATTGAATTATAGCTATTTACTGACTATTGTGTCAACTCCGGGCAACCTATCTTTATCAACTTAATCTCTTTTTCTTCGCTGAAAACGGAAACGGGCTGACATTTTTCGGCTTCCTGTATTAACTGATTAATGGTGTCTGTCCTGCCTTGGTTATAAGATTGAGTCAGTTGGACATTTTTAAAATCACTCCAGACATTATTCACAATATAGACAATGGAAAAAACTATCCAGAGAAAAACCAGAAAATATAAAATTTTCTTTAGTTTAAAATTTATATTCACCCTATTAGAAGTTTGTCTTATATGGCACAGGTCTAATTTCGAACAAACTTTTGTTATTGTTTATACCCCCGTTGTTGCAGAGCAGAAAAAATTTAATCTAAATTTTTTCTGGCTAGAATTTCTAACGGGGTTCATTATTTCATAATATCATTTTCAAAAAACAAAAAAAGCCCTGCAAGCTGCAGGCCATGGAAAACTATAGTGAGTCACTAGCGACTAAATCACTCTTTTGTCTTAATCACCTCATCAATCAAGCCGTATTCCTTTGCCTCGTCGGCCGATAAATAAAAATCTCTATCAGTATCTTTTTCAATTCTTTCTAATGGTTGACCGGTGTGTTTGGCTAAAATTTTATTTACTTTTTCCTTTAATTTAATGATTTGTCTTGCGGCAATCTCAACTTCTACTGCCTCGCCGCTTACTCCGCTAATAGCTACTTGGTGAAGCAGAATTTGGCCATTTGGCAGAGAAAACCTTTTTCCTTTAGTTCCAGCTGCCAACAAAACTGCCGCCCCCGAAGCTGCTGACCCGATACAAACCGTGGAAACCGGACATTTGACGTATTGCATTGTATCATAAATAGCCAAAGCCGAAGTTAAAACTCCGCCGGGCGAATTTATATAAAGCTGGATTTCTTTTTTAGGGTCTTGGGATGCTAAAAAAAGCATCTGGGCAATGATAGAATTAGCCACCGGATCAATAATTGGCCCGCCCAAAAAAACAATTCTTTCTTTTAGGAGGCGGGAATAGATATCGTAAGCCCGTTCACCATATTGAGATTTTTCTATCACGGTTGGTATAAGATTCATGCTTTTTTAGTGTACCAGAAAACTAACGATAAGTAAAGCGACGATATTAAGCACTTTTATCATCGGGTTAATTGCCGGTCCTACCGTGTCCTTATAAGGATCTCCAACGGTATCGCCAGTAACGGCGGCCTGATGAGCAAAACTTCCTTTTCCGCCTAAATTTCCTTCCTCAATATATTTTTTAGCGTTGTCCCAGGCAGCTCCCCCTGAAGTCATTGATATTGCCATAAAAAGACCGGTAACGATTGAACCGATTAAAAGTCCCCCTAATGCTTCGGGACCTAAAATAAAACCGACTAAAATTGGAAAAATAACAGGCAAGATAGCCGGGACTATCATTTCTTTTAAAGCCGCTTGAGTAACGATATCAACGCATTTTCCATATTCTGGCTTTGATTTTCCTTCCATTATACCCTTAATTTCTTTAAATTGCCGCCGAACTTCTTCTACCACTTTGGAAGCAGCTCGACCCACGGCCGACATCGCATAAGAACCAAAAAGATACGGTAAAAGACCGCCGATTAAAAGTCCTGAAATGAGTTTGGGGTCGTCCAGATGAAAATCAAACATTCCAAACTCAGCCAACTCCTGAGTATAAGAAGAAAAAAGAACCAAAGCAGCCAATCCCGCTGAAGCTATTGCATAGCCCTTGGTCACCGCTTTGGTTGTATTTCCCACCGCGTCTAAGGCATCGGTTATTTTTCTGACTTCATCTGGAAGCCCGGACATTTCAACAATCCCACCGGCATTATCGGTGATGGGACCGTAAGAATCAATTGCCACAATAATACCGGCCAAAGAGAGCATGCTCATTGCGGCTATTGCGATTCCATAAAGACCGGCTAACCAGTAGCTTGCCAATATCCCAAAAGTAATTAAAATGACCGGCAACGCCGTTGATTTCATTCCCACTGCCAAACCGGTAATTATGTTTGTGGCATGACCGGATTGAGAGGCTGAAGCAATTAATTGGACTGGTTGATATTTTTTGGAAGTAAAATACTCGGTGATTACAACCATGCCGCCGGCAACTAAAAAACCAATCAAAGAAGCAAGGTAAAGTTTAATTTTCGAAAAATCGGGGTCAGAAACTGAAACTTTATTTATAACAAAATAAAAACCGATGGCCGATAAAATTGCCGAAGCAGCCAAACCCTTATAAAAAGCAGCCATAATGCTCTGGGACTTGCTGATTTTCACAAAAAACGTACCAATAATAGAACTAAGAATAGACACAGCGCCTAAAATAAGCGGGAGCAAAACTAATTGAGAGTTGGGAAAAAGTAAATCACCCAAAATCATCGCCGCAATAGCAGTAATAGCATAAGTTTCAAATAAATCAGCTGCCATACCGGCACAATCGCCGACATTATCGCCAACCAGGTCGGCAATCACGGCCGGATTTCTGGGGTCATCTTCCGGAATTCCTTTTTCAACCTTGCCCACTAAATCGGCACCGACATCGGCAGCTTTAGTATAAATACCTCCTCCCAATCTGGCGAAAACCGAAATTAAAGAACCTCCGAATCCCAAAGCTACCAGAGATTTTAAATCGTGAGTAAGATAATAAAAACCAGAAACAGACAATAACCCAAGGCCAACCACTAAAAGTCCGGTAACGGATCCTCCCTGAAAAGAAAGTCCCAAGGCCTCCTTTAGGCCTTTCTTGGCGGCCTCGGCTACTTTAACATTTGCAGAAGTGGAAATCATCATTCCAATATAACCTGCCAAAGCCGAAGCCAAAGCTCCAATTAAAAACCCAAGACCAGTTTTAAAACCCAGGGCTAACCAAAGAATAAAAAACAAAATAATAGCCAAAAAAAATACGGTCTTATTCTGTCTTTTTAAAAAAGCGAGGGCTCCCTCTCTGATTGCCTGAGAAATTTCAATCATTTTCCCGGTGCCCGAGGGAGCTGCTTTAATTTCTTTAATCAAAAAATAGGCAAAAATTAAAGAAAATATTGAAATAATGATGGGAATAAATAACACAGTCTTTAACTTTTAGTTTTGGTTTTACTCTTTTCGCTTTTAGGTTTAGCCTTACTTTCTTTTTTAATAGTTTTCTTTTTTGTTTTTTCTGAGGGTTTTTCTTCCTCCTCTTCTTCAATTTTTTCCGGAGACCTGACATCTATTTTCCAGCCGGTTAACTTAGCGGCCAATCTTACATTCTGGCCAGCTTTACCAATAGCTAAAGATAGCTGATCATCGGGAACAACGGCCAG
>Ga0315291_10010140_pt1 | contig 11534 bp, 4 predicted proteins | sample YL17G12_20_MG_FD_203070 | JGI IMG/M metagenome (GOLD analysis project Ga0315291, IMG submission 203070) | Sediment microbial communities from Yellowstone Lake, YNP, Wyoming, USA - YL17G12_20 | ecosystem: Environmental > Aquatic > Freshwater > Lake > Sediment | place: USA: Wyoming | collected...
GTTGCGCCGTGGTGGCGTCGAGTTCGCCGAGTTCCTTGTCCAGATCCTTACTGCTCAGCAATGCTAAACTCGCCAACCTCAAAGCGACCCGCCCTTTGTTGATGCGGTTGGTTAACTCGCCGCTTGATATCAATTTTTGCTCAGCACCAGCCGCCGTTTTGGCGTCGTCAGCCGCCGCCGCGTAGGCAGCCATAGCCCCGCTATGTAGGCCCGACCGCAAGCGCAATTCGCCAAGCGCGTTTTCCACCAGCGCTGCACTCTCGGCAACCTGCTTTTGACTCCTTCCTGGGGCCTCCCGCAGGACTTTTAGGCGCTCTTCGTCGGTCGCCAAAGCTAAGTCCATGCGGCCCATTTTGGCGTAGATCTGAGCCCGAAACGCTAGAATAAGCAGCCGGCGAGTGATAAAATCGAAACCCTTGGCCGCCGAACTGCCGCCCGCAAGATCGACCTTAATCGCGCTGTCGCTATTTTTTTTAGCCTCCTCCTCCGCCAATTTTTCGGGCATTTGCAAGACCCGGTTGAGCGTGCTTTCAGCCCTGTCGAACAAGGCTAAGGCCTGCTTATAATCCAGCCGCATGAAGGCACAATAGCCCTGATTCGACAATGTACTGACCTGATTCACGTCCTGTCCTGTTCTCTCCTGGATGCGCAATAGCCGTTCGTAAAGTGCGTTTGCCTCGGCGCAGTCGCCCTGCTCACGCCGGCTCAATGCCAAGGCGTCGAGCGAAAAGGCAATGCGCTCATCATTGCCAAGTTTTTCCCAAGCCGCCAGAGCTTGGCGCTGCAGCTCAGTAGCCAGACGGAGTTCATCGATCTGAAAAGCGGAACGCCCAGCTCGCTCGAACAAAATGGCCTCAGCCCGACCGTCGCGCATCGGGATCACTGCTAGCAGACGAATGCGCTGCAGGTAGTAGTCCAGGCTCTTCTTATAATTACGCAACGAATAATAGGCTTGACCAAGGTTTAGCGCTAAACTGCCACGCTCGATCGAGTCGGGCTGACTGAGAAAATAGGCATTTTGGTATGCCTCAATCGCCAGCTCCCGCCAGTCGGGTTCACCGGCACCAAAAAAGTCCTTCACCAGATTACTGCGCTGGCGCATGGAAGCCAGTAGCGATCCAGAACGGTAGTATTGCCGTGAGGTGAAGTTTTTTTGCAGATACAGCCAGCCCAGGGTCTGATGAATCTGCTGCACCTGGCCGTTGACCTGACGGGCCTGTTCGACCAAATCAATGGCCTCTTCAATGGCGGCAAGACGAGCACTAGGGCCCTGAGCAACGTCGATTGCATAGGTCTTTACATAGCCATTGAGATAAAGCCATTCGGCACTCTCCGGGTGTTCCGCTAAATGAGCCGCATATTGCTCCGCCAATGGCTCGAGCGTTTTATGCATGAAGGCGGCATCGATGCGCCCGCGGTGGGCGTTGACATTTTGTGGATCCAAAGCAATGACTTTATCGTACTCCTTGCTAGCGAGGCCGGGCTCTTGCTGTTTAAGCAACCCTTCGCCGCGATTAAGGTAGTAGGTGAGCAACAGCTCTTTGGCTTTAACACTAAATTCGGGTCGGCCATGCGCCAAGCCGGATTTTAGGCGCCTCAGCGCGGCTTCGGCCAGCTCAAAGCGCTCGGCCTTTAAGTCAAGCGGGAGCAGGCGGGCCGCCGCCTCCACCATGATCTCTGGTGACTCGGGATAGAGGTCGATGATTTGCCGCAGTTCGTTGCCAGCTACCGGTTCTTTACCCTGAGCCAGAAAAATTTCGGCAATGCGCATATGAGCTAGCGCCGGCATGAGCGGCACGCCCTTAGCAGAAAGCCTAAGGGCTACCAATCGCTCAAGGCGGTCACTGCGTTTATCGAGTAGGGCAATCGCCGTATTAGCTGCCCTCCGCGCTACGTCACGCTGTTCTGGATAGGTCGCTGCGACCTCGCGCAAGGCCTTAACAGCGGCGTCTAGATCAGACGTTGCCGGCGTGATAACACCGGCGAAATAGGCTGCCTCCGCTGCCAGAGCGCGATTGTCGGAGTAAGTTGCTACGATTTGCGTCAAAAGTTGATTGGCAGCAAAATATTCACGCTGGGCCGCCAGGATCTGGGCCTTAATCAACAGCGCCTGACCGACTACCCGCGCTGCAGAGTGAGCGCCTTTGGCAACAGCCTCACTACTGGCCAATAGCTCTTTGAGCCGCTGAGTCTGCTGCACGGTGAGATTTTCGCTAAATTTCGGATAGCTCAACGGCGCCAGATTGAGCGTTAACAAAGCTAGATCGGCAAGTTCCTGGACGGCAGGATCCACACCAACCTGCGCCTTGAGCTTGGCATAGACCCACTCGGCCTCGGCGCCCCGCCCATGTTGGACCACCCACTGCAGCTCAAGCAGGGCGCATTCAGCTGCCTTATCGTCCTGATGTGCTGCTGCAAAGGCCGCCTGTGCGCTGCGCAGGATAAATGTCTTTTCGTATTCATTGGTGCGTTGTTCAAACTGCAACATCACCCCTGCCATATCCGCACTCGGCTTGCTCTGGCCGAACTCAGGAAAGCGGAAAATGTCTAATCCCGAGTCGGTCTTTAAGGCGGTATACAAATAAGGTCCGCGAATTTGCGGCGAATAGCTCGCAAATGCTGCCGCTGTAAGCGGCCTAATCAGATAATTTTCGCGCTGCTTCGCCAACTGATGGCGTTCCAGGTCCAGCCGCCATACCGTCGGCTGGTCATCGCCGTCGAGCTTGCCATCACGGTTCGTGTCGTCGCTATAGCGGATAAAAAGTAGCGATTTGCTACCTTCGACAAACCGTGGCTGCCCGTCTTGCAACAAGCCTCCCGCGGTGATCTGCTCGTTCTTGCTGCTGTCGACATGGTAAATATATAGTGCCCCACCATTCACATAGGCCACCATTTTGCCATCTGGGGACACACTGGGCTGGTCGCCCTTGAGATCCGCTAATGGCTCTGGCTTTTGTGTCAAGACATCGGCAACCATTAACGACGGCCGCGGCTCTCCAGGCAAGCGCGCAGAAAAGACCACCCGGTCACTGCCTGGAAACCAGGACGGATTGGTGTCTTCAGTAAGCGGGGAGCTGATATCCAGCACCGTCCCCTCGCTACCGCCAAAAAACTTAGCAAACGAACCGCCGAGCTTTAGTATATGCACGTCGCCCGCAGCATCCGTGCGGCGGGAAATAAAGGCGACATGTTGCCCGCCTTGACTTAGGACCGGAGCAAAATCATCAGCAGAGTGATTGGTGATTGCGCGACCAAAGCCCCCGACCGTGCGCTTGACCCAAAGGTCTTTGTTTCCGCTCCTATCCGAGGTGTAAAATACATACTCCCCATTCGGCGATAGATCCGGCGAGAAGTTTGACTCGCTGCCAGCTGTCACTTGTTCTGGCGTGTAGAAACTAACCCCGGCAACGTAGGATTTTGGGTGAAAATCCTCGAGGTAACGCCGACTCTGGCATGCACTTGCAAGCACCGTAGCGGCCATGCCGGCAATCAAGCACTGCCTAAGTCTCATAGCTCACTCGCCCGTGGTACGGGTTTTTGCATCCATATTTGCGAACTGTCTTGGTACCAGGCGCCAGCATCCGCTGTATCGCGCAGCATCTTGGCGTAGGTTAGACGGACGTTCGGCAGATCCTTTTCTGATAAGTGCTCATTAGCATCGATGATGCGGCGCCATATCTCCTGGCGATCCCGATTTTCTTCAGCTGCAATTTTCTCCGCCAATTTGTGGTCATTGGGGATTATTTGCGCCGCCTTTGCTACGCCGCGAGGGAGTAGAACCACGCTACCATCGGCGGCCTCGCCGAGGATCTGCTTTTGCTTGAATTCATCGATATCATCCCGGTTGAACTGCTGATTTTGCCGTGCGTCGAAGGCACGTTGCTTACTGGCCGATACTTTAGCGGGAGCAGTAGGCGCTTTTTTGCTCAAACCTCGCACTGAGGAGGCGAGAATAAGATCATCATCCAATTCTTTATAGGAGCCCATGACCTGATTTTCCAATGCCGTGCGCTGGCTGGTGACGTCAAAATTGAACGTACAACCCACCGTCAGCACCATGCCCCCTACCACGCTCCACTGAGCGAAAATCTGCCTCACCAGGACCTCCTTCACCCTGCGCCTTTAGCGGCGGGAGCCGATTGATCTTTCACATTTTGTAACAACTGGCTGATTGGGAAATGGCTTAGCTTCGGCAAGGGCACCGGCGCGCCCAAAACCCGCAGGTCGACATCCATGCCAACCTCACCGTTCTTGAGAGGAATGGCGACCTTGCGGACGTCGCCGAAGGCCAAGGCATTGCGAATGTCTCCGATCGTCGGATTCTGTTCATAGGGATCGGCGAAGTAGAGGATCATCCGTAGCTGCTCCTTACCGATCGAAGAGATATCGAGACCCCCGGAAATGTCGCTCGATCCTATGTCGAAAACCAAGTGTAGGGTCGCATCGATGTAGGGGTTAGAGAATAAATCTGATGACGAGGCCTTGCCACTGAGATTAGGAAATCGCTCGATCAGCTTGCGGGTATCCAAACGGGTCAAATGAATCGACGTGCGCAGATTCTGCGGAATCTCAGCGGCTACTGGATTTGAGGCGTCAAACGCCAACTGGAAATCACCCTCGATTTTGCCGCCGAGAAATCCGATAACAAACTGGTTTAGTGCAAACCAATTTTGGCGCAATTCCATGTCAAATTCCATCTTCGAGAACTCGAGGTTTGCGACTTCGAGACGTTGAATCGACAGTGGTCGCCGTTCAGGATAAAACGGCCGAATCGAGCCATAGTCGACCGTCGCCACTAAGTTGCTGCTAGACAAAGACTGGTTATCGCTTTTAAGCAGATACTTTTGCACCGAACGGTTCATCGCCACGGCGGCGCTGTCCACAGGTTCATCACCTTCGTTTGCTACCAGAACCTCGGGCAGGGCTTCACTCTTTTCTACTGTGGCTACTGGCACGGCAACGGGTGCAGCGGGCCCTGAGTTAGCTAGCACCGGTGATTTCGGTGGTGGCAATTTTAAAAGTTGCTTGAATGGAATTTGGCCATTGATCTTTTCGACGCTAAGCAGCGCCGGCGCGTTCGGCTCTTTACCAGGAACCAGGGCGTTAAACTGCTGGAAGGAAGCGTAGCCATCGACCGCTACATTACGCATATCGTCGCTGCTCACGGCCAATTTGACGCCCATGCGACCTGAGGTCTTGATGCCTCCAGGCAACTTTTCCTCGCCATTATGCACGATCTGCGTATCCAATTTTGCTTGAAAACGCTGCGGCTGAAAATCGGCACCAAGTCCAGCGGTCGCTGTTAGCGCTACGGCAGTCCCAAAATCTGGGAGACGCAAAGTCAGATCCTGCAGCGCAACATTGTTCATATGCTCCTGGCTTACTCGCGCGGTCAACTGCAGGGCAGACAGCGGGTTCGGCAGCATCCCGGGCATCGCCACCTTACCAATAAACAACTTCGTATCTATTTTTGTACTGATCCGGTGCATGAGTTCATTAATTTGGCTAATATCGACCGCCCCGTCGACGTCATTGTCGATGCTCATATCAAAGGCAAAGCGCTCTACCTCGACCTGCTGAGGCGGTTTGTCATCTCCCGCCGTGGCTGGTTCTTCAATGACCTTTGTCGAGGCAACCTGAGCGGCCGCTGGTGAATTAATGGCTCCTGCTGTGGCTGCCGGCAAATCTGCCGCTGGCGCCATTGCCGGCTGCACCTGCGGTTTTGGCAGAACCAGCGCTAGACTGTCGAACTTCTGTGTTAAGTCGAGCTTTTGTTCATGGGTCGATCCGGCTAACTGGAAACGCGTCTCAAAACCCTTAAGATCGATTTGGTCAAGCGGCAACTTAGCGGTGAGTTTGGACACATTGAGCTGTGTGCTAAATTGAACATCTGCTTGCTCCACGAGATCCTTGGGCGGAGTCGTCAGAGGATTGGGTAAAGACCCACGCAGAACAGTTTGAAAATCCACCGCGCCCGACAGGCGGGTCGGCATGACCTGACCCAGCTTCAGCGTCTCGGCAAGTGGAAGCACCATGGCATGAAGTTTCGCCAGCGAGTTAAGCCGAGCTTGCAGACTCGAGCGGATGCGGGTGCAGCTGGCCTGGCAATCCGCCATAGCGTTGAGCTCGGCTAGACCCGTCAGTTCTAAACTGGCGTTTAGCGCAAGGCGTTCGAGGTCCTTACGTCCCTCGGCATCGATATCCACAAATAGAGGCACATCAACCGGCGCAATGCGTGGCCCATTGGCCAAAACATGCGCCGCTTGCACGTTGACCTTCAAAATCGGGAGCACCATCTGCGGCCACAAAGCCCGCGCCGTAACCTTGGTGGTGAAATCCAGCACTCCCGCCGACACCAAGCCCAAAGGAGTCTCCCGCTCGGCTTTGAGTTTAGGTAGATTGAGGTCCAAAGCCAAATCGACCTGCGAGCCTCCGCCGCTTAGCGCCGGACCGGCGGCGATTGACAAGGAGCCGACTAAGGGAGCCATCGCTACTCCGGTCTTAGGCAGGTCGACAAACACCTCGCGCAACCACAGGGTCCCAGACACATAGGGCAGGATTAGGTCATTCGCGGCGGCCTTGAGTTTTTCTGGTTCGATGGTACCGTTGATCTTAAAGTCTTCGAGCGCAATTTCTCCGGTGGCCTTGAGCTCGGGCATAAAGGGCTTAGCCAACACCGCCACCTGCCTTAGGTCAATGTGGAGCTGCTGCTTCAGTTTTAGTGTGATTTGCTCAAAGCGATTATCAGCGACGCTGACGAGTCCGGCGAGGGTGTAGCTTAAGGCATCAGCGATTTCGGCATCGACAGTCTCAAGGCGCACGCCCTTTAGATCATCGGTTAGGTTCAACGCGATTTTTACATAGGTGCCGAGGTCCCTATAGCTCGCTGCAGGCGTCGCCAACTCGATAAGGCGGGTGTTAAATTGAAACGTTGCCCGGGTCAGTTTTGCCAACTCAAAACGCATAGCGAGCGCGGACTGGACGCTAAGCGTACGCACCAGCTTGGACCCTGCCGGTGCAGGTAGCGGTGCGCCCGTGGCAGCAGCTGACGGCGGCGCTTCGGCATCGATGGTGAGCGCTAAAGGACGTTCAAACGTGCTCATCGAATTGAACCAGATCGAACTGATATTACCGGACCAAACCAGGCCGAGGTCCAACGATAGGCCTGACGCCCTAATCTCTTGAGTGACGCGCCCCTTTTCTTCCTTGACCATCGCGAGGGCCAGGTTTTCTAGGCCGACGTTTTGCACCAACAAGTGGAAGGGTAGGTAGATCAAGGACGGATCAAAGGGCAACAATCCCTTGCCGACTTGGCCAGGTGGCGGCGGTGGCGGCGGCGCAGGTGGGCCGGCCAGCTCTTGCTTGGGAGGGAAATGCTCGGCGCGAAACGCCATGATACCGGCGAAATTAAATACGCCATCGGTCTGCTTTAAGTAGATGTCAGGGTGACCGAGTTGTAGTGCTCGCACCTCGACGCGGCCAGCAAGAAGCTTGGGAATGCTGTACTCAATGCGTAGCCACTTAAATGCAGCTAGCGCCTTGGGTTCGAGGGCGCCGCCCGCTAAAACACCGCGGCTATCACCGACTAGCGGTGGCGTGTAGGTCACGTCTATCAGGCGCAGCCCACTAAGCACATCGAACTCAACCGCAGCAATGCTCATACGGCCGCCGGTCTGCGCAGCGACCTGTTCGACCAGTAGGTCTTTGATCCGACCAGGCGTCAGATAGCCTCTAATTCCAACGTAGAGCGTTGCTACCAACCCCACTAAGCCGATGAAGCCCCAACCCAGGGTACGCGCCACGATCATCCGCGTACGGGTACGCCGCAGCCAGGGCTTGCGCTTGGGCGCAGGCACCTGCGGCTGAATAATTGTTGGCGATTCGTCGGTAGTGGTCATACCCAGTAAATATAACTGGTTTTGTCCGCACCGACGACTAGCAGCATTTGCCTAGGCACCAACCCGGCAAAATTGGCCCAGCCTAGGCGATTTAGGTCTGGTCCAAATCTGCAAGAGAAGCCTTAAAGCTGTGGCCCAAACTTTGCCAATTCCTTGCCGGCCGGGGTGTCGGTGAAGCGCTGGAACTTTTCGACAAACATTCCAGCCAACTTCTTCAACACCTGGTCATAGGCAGTTTTGTCAGCCCACGTATTGCGTGGGTTGAGCAAGCTGCTGTCGACACCCGCGACTGTCGTCGGCACTTCAAAGCCGAAGACTGGGAATTTCTCAAATGCACCTTTATTGATCGATCCGTCTAAGATGGCATCGATGATCGCGCGGGTGACCTTCAAGCTCATGCGTTTACCGGTGCCGTAGGCGCCGCCGCTCCAGCCGGTATTGACCAGGTACGCTGACGACCCATGTTCGCGCATCTTCTCAGAGAGGACCTTGCCGTAGGCGGTCGGGTGCAACAGTAAAAAGGCGTTGCCGAAGCAAGGGGAGAAGGTCGCCTGCGGCTCCTTAACACCGATCTCGGTGCCGGCGACCTTGGCCGTGTACCCCGCCAGATACTGGTATTGGGCCTGTTCGAAAGTCAGCTTAGACACTGGGGGCAAAACCCCGTAGGCATCGCAGGTCAGAAAGATGACGCATTTCGGATGGCCACCCTTGGAAATCGGCTTGACGATATTTTCGATATGATAAAGCGGATAGGAGACGCGGGTGTTCTCCGTCTTCGATTGGTCATCGAAATCAATGGTGCCATCGGCCTTGAGTACAACGTTCTCGAGCAACGCATCGCGCCTGATTGCATGGTAAATTTCAGGCTCAGTCGCGACCGACAGGTTAATGCACTTGGCATAGCATCCGCCTTCGAAGTTGAAGACGCCGTCGTTGTCCCAGCCGTGCTCATCATCGCCGATCAAAGCGCGTTTAGGATCGGTTGACAGAGTGGTTTTACCGGTCCCGGAGAGGCCGAAAAATAGCGCCGCATCTCCTTTTAGGCCGACGTTGGCCGAGCAGTGAAAGGCGCCAATGCCCTTCAGTGGCAGGAAGTAATTCATGATACTGAAAATGCCCTTTTTAATCTCGCCACCATACCAGGTGCCGCCGATCAGGGTCATACGCTCTTTTAAGTGGAATGCCACAAAGGTCTCACTGCGCAAACCGAGTTCTTTAAAGTTATCGGCCTGGGTCTTGCAAGCGTCGAGGATGGTCCAATCTGGCTTGAAGGTCTTCAGCTCTTCGGCAGATGGACGGATAAACATATTCTTGGCGAAGTGCGCCTTCCAGGCAATCTCCGTGACTAAACGCACCGACAAACGGGTGGCCGGATTAGCGCCACAAAAGGCATCGACGACAAATAGCGGTTTATCGTTTAAGCGGCCGCTCACCAGGGTCTTTAGTTTATTCCAGACGTCTTGCTGCATCGGCTGGTTATCCGACCCGGTCCCCGACCACCAGACGTTGCCTTTATTTTCCGGGTCCACGACGATGTACTTGTCTTTGGGCGAGCGACCCGTGAAGCGCCCTGTATCGACGTTGACCGCGCCCAGACTCGACACCTGCCCCTTTTCGAAACCCTGTGCATCTACGCTCGTTTCAAAGCGAAAGAGGTCTTCGTAGGACGGATTATAATAGAGCTTGGAGGCAGTATGAATGCCGAGGTTATCTAGGCCGAGGGTCTTCAGGTTCGGGTTGCCAGTCGTCATGTAAAACGTCTCCAAAATGCCTGATAAACAAGTGTAGTCCAAGATTCTCACATATCAGAAATCCCTGGACGGCTTCAGCCTCTTAATAAGAATCTTTGTGATATCAGTAGTTTGTCGATGTATCAAGGAAATATTTTACCCGGGTTGAAAAGGTTGTCAGGATCTAAAAGCTGTTTGATTTGGCGCATTAACGCCACCTCCGGCGCACTCCGCGAAAAGTGCAGATCTTTCTTCTTGAGCAGGCCAATACCATGCTCGGCGCTGATGCTGCCCTTGTAGCGCGCAAGACGCGCGAAGATCTTCAGCTCAATCTCCCGTGCTCGTGCATTAAAATCGGCGAAGGACTCCGCCTTATTAAGGCCGACGTAATTAATGTGGAGGTTGCCATCACCGATATGGCCAAACAGCACCAGTTGGATATCGGGCGGTGCCGCTGCCACCTCAATCTCCAACTCTGCGGTGAATGCTGCGAGCTGGCCGATGGCAAGGGAAATATCGTTTTTACGGATGTGGCCATGCTTGGACAGGCACTCAGTGATGTTTTCCCTAAGGCCCCAGAGTTCCTTAAATTGGGCTGACGACGTCGCCACCACCGCATCGCTGATAAGGTCGGCGGCAAAGATGCGCTCGAGCAACGGCTGCATGACATCGACCCCACCTGGACCCTCCTCCACCTCGAGCAAGACGTAATAAGGCGAGCGCTCGGCAAAGGGCGAGCGCGCCTGAGGTGCATGCTGCAGTACGATTTCATGCGCGGCCCGGGTGAAAAATTCAAAGGCCGTTAGCTGCACCCCAGCCTTGCCACACTCGCTTAGGATCTGCAAAATAGCGTCAAATCCCGCCACCCCCATGACGCTAACCTGCATGTTGCGCGGCGGCGGAGTCAAACGCAGGGTCGCGCGGGTGACGATCCCCAGCGTGCCCTCAGAGCCGATGAACAACTGGCGCAGGTCATAGCCGGTGTTGTTCTTACGTAGGCCGGTGTTCATGTCCAGAATCTCACCACTCGGCAGTACAACCTCTAACCCCAACACCTGCTCACGCATACCGCCAAAACGGATGAACTTGACACCGCCAGCGTTAGTGGCGATGTTGCCGCCGATCTGGCAGCTACCTTTGGCGGCGAGATCGAGGGGAAAGAACAAGCCAACGTCCCTGGCAGCCTCTTGCACTTGCTGGGTGGTAATCCCTGCTTCAACCCGTATGGTTTGACCAACCTCGTCTAGCTCCTCGATCTTCGCCATGCGGCTGAGCGACAACACGACCTCGCCATCCGTCGCCATGGCGGCTCCGGCCAGACCGGTTCGGCCACCGCTAGGCACAATCGCCAGCTGCTCTTGGTGACAAAACCTAACGACAGCGGCGACCTCGGCGGTCGAGGCCGGCAGCACAATGACTCCTGGCTTGGGTTGATACACTCGGGTCCAATCGCGCCCATAGGCTTCCAGATCACTGGGGTTGGTCAGCACGTTGGCGGCACCGATTAATTGGCGCAGGTGGGACAGAGCGGACTCTTGTAGCATCATGGGCTCCTTTGAGGCGGGTCGTTCGCAGGATACCAACGAGACCGTGGTGCTGCTACAGCTGGTTCATAAAAGCTGTGAGCACCTCGTCCTGCCGATCACGCAGTTCGCCCACCGCCGGTTGCGCCGCCCCTTCCTGGCCGTTTTCCAGGATGCAAAAGGCGACCATGCCGTGCGTTGGGTGGCGAAAGTAGCCAGCGATGGCCGACACCGCAATCGGCTCGGTCAGGGTGCCAGTCTTAGCGCGGATAAGGCCTTTAAGTTCGACCGCGTCACCTTTGCCAAAACGCTTCTTCAATGTACCGTCCCAGCCCGTGGCAGGAAGGCTCGCCAGAAATTCCGGAAAGACCTCCATATGCCTC
>Ga0315291_10010148_pt1 | contig 11529 bp, 11 predicted proteins | sample YL17G12_20_MG_FD_203070 | JGI IMG/M metagenome (GOLD analysis project Ga0315291, IMG submission 203070) | Sediment microbial communities from Yellowstone Lake, YNP, Wyoming, USA - YL17G12_20 | ecosystem: Environmental > Aquatic > Freshwater > Lake > Sediment | place: USA: Wyoming | collected...
GGCCGCGCCCTTCTTTTGCCAATAAAGGTAGGCCGGGATCCCAATGAGAAGGATGGCCAGCCCGATGAGGGACTTGAGCGGCTGGGCCGCGATCGTGTTGCCGAAAATGGCCAGGTTGATCAGGACGAAAAGGACCGGGATGAAAGGATAACCCCAGACCTTGTAGGGACGGGCAAGGTCAGGCTTCTTGCGGCGGAGGACGATGACAGAGAACCCCGTGGCGGCGAAGAAAATAACGAGGGCGAAGACGACGTATTCGTAGAGGGCTTGGTATTTCCCGGAAAAGCAAAGGAGACAGGACCATACGGCCTGGCCGATCAAGGCTTTGCTGGGAACCCGGTAACGGGGATGGATATAGGTCATGCTCCGGAAGAAAGCCCGGTCATCGGCCATGGCCATATAGACCCTGGGACCGTAGAGGATGGTCGCGCTCAGGCAGCCGAAGACGGAGACCATGATGGCCGCCGCGATGGCCGACGTGGCTAACGGCCCGAAGAGCTGGGTGGAAGCGAGCTCGCCGATGCGCACAACTCCTTTCATCTTCTCCACCGGCAGGGCAAGGACATAAACGACATTGACCACGAGATAGATCAAAGTGACGCTTACCGTTCCGAGCAGAAGGCTCAGGGGAATGTTCCTTTCCGGCCTCTTGATCTCTTCGGCCGTGCAGTTGACCGCATACCAACCGTCATATGTCCAGAGAACGGCGATAAGGGCCAGGCCGAAAGCCGAGAAGACGTTCGGTCCCAGGGCCTTTCCGCCTGAAAAGAGCTGTCCGAAGTTGGTGATCCCCGCCCGTTTTCCCAGGACCAGCCCGAAGACCACGATAGCCGCTACCGATCCCAGCCGGAGAAAGGTGAAGATGTTCTGGACGACGATCCCCGTTTTGATACCGAGATAGTTGACGGCGGTCAGGAAGATAATCGCTCCGGCGGCCAGGAGCTGTCCGGCGGAAAGCGTATAGGGTAGACCGAAAAGGGTCAACTTCAGGATGACGGCCTGGGTGGACAATGAAGGGAGGAAATACCCCGCGAATTCGGCGAAGCCCACGGCCAGGGTGGCGATCCCGCCACACATGATGAACCAGAAGAAACCCCAGCCGAAGAGGAACCCGGCCCAGGGACCGTAGGCTTCGCGGATATAGACATATTGTCCTCCGGCCCTTGGGAACATGGCCCCCAGCTCGGCGAAAGAAAGGGCTCCGCAAAGCGTGAACAGGCCGCCCACGGCCCAAACGACGAGGAGCAGACCGGGGGACGGCAGGTATCCGGCGATAATGCCCGAAGTCATGAAGATCCCGGAGCCGACGACGGAGCCAATGACCAGGAAAGTGGCGTCCAAGAGGTTCATTTTACGGAGCAGGCGCGGTTGTTGTTCAGGGTTATTCATGGTACGAATCAGGCTTCCTTGTTCTTGAAAATTCCGGCCAAGCGCTCCGGAGAGATGGTCTCCAAAGTGCGCCCGGATTTTCCCCGGACCGGCCGGGCTAGAAGAAAAGAATGGACGACGGCTTCCTCCGCCGCCCGGCAGGCGACTTCGGCAAGCACGGGAACAGATAAAAGAGGAGGGGCCGAGGGGAGGATGGCCGCCCCTGCTAAGGTGGTCCTGAGAAAATCACGGCCGTTCATGACAGCCTCCTTCAGCTCCCGGGATGACCGCGCATAGAGCCTAAAATATCTTCTCTAAGGTAGAAATTCAAGTGAAAAAGCTTACCTTAAAAATATTGTCCGTGTTGTTCATGCTCGATCATGCCGATATGGCAGGGTTTACGGGCTTGAAGCGTCAGGAAAGCCTGGGCTGGAAATAAACAGGCCGGCGCCCGGGTAAACTGGAACCTGGTTTGCCCTTTCCTTCCGTCTCCCGGAATGCTAGAATGGCCTTGGTTATATCAGCGACTAGCGCAGGAGGAATTCCGATGAGCAAAAAACGCCGTTTCCATTCAGTCGTCCTGGCCATCATAGCCATGTCTTTCTTTTCCGCTTTTTCCGTCGCGGCCCCTCCCACCGCCTCGCAGGCCTCAAGCCCCCCCCAGGAACCCTTCGCCTCCATCAAAGAGGTCCTGCCCTTCGCCTACTGCTGCATCGTCCACAAAGGCCCCATCTCCGACATGAGCAGCGTCATTGGTCAGTTGATGAAGGCCATGCAGGAGCAGAACATCTTCTCCGCGATCCGCGGGCCCATGGTGGCGGTATATCACAATGCCCTCACGCCTGCCGACTCCCCGGACTTCTCCTGGGAGGTCGGGTTCATCGTCATGGAACAGACGATACCCCAAGCCCCGCTCATCAAGAAGGTCTGGAGCCATAACACCGTCGCCGCTGCCACGCATGTCGGGCCCTACCAACAAATCGGGGAGACGATCGAAAAGCTCGTAGCCTGGGTCGGCACCCAGGGGTACGCCGCGAACGATCCCCTCCTGGAGCGATACCTGAACAACCCCATGCAGGTCAAGCCGCAGGAGCTCCGCACCGAAATCTGGATCCCTGTCGTCAAGAAAAAAGGAGGGGTCAGGTCTCAACTTTTGACATTTCGGACTTAAGATAGACCCCGATTCCCTGGGCTGGATCGAAATGTCAAAAGTTGAGACCTGACCCCTCCTTCAGCGCGGGTAGCCTCCAGCCGGCCCTGCTTCAGGTCGATCCAGCCGCTCGTGAAGCCCCGGGCAGCCGTGAAATTGGCCTGGTTCGAAGGGTTCCGCTCCAAAGCCGCCGTTACGAACTCCCGGAATGCTTTGCGCGCGAGGTCGAAGTCCCCCCGGTCGGCGTAGATGAATCCCGTGATCCAATTGACCCTGAGCACGGTGGGTTCCGTCCCGGACTGTTCGCCCTGCCGCTTTATGGAAAGGTACGCGGCCAGCGCATCGTCCCAACGGCCCTGGAGATAGTCGAAGAACGCCTGGAGCACCCGGGCCTCCGTCTTCGCGCTGGGCGACGGGGCGCGGGCAACGAGCTCCTCCAACCACCTGTTCGCCTCGGCATATTCTTCCCGAAGGGCGTGGACATAGGCCAGGCTCGAACAGGAAATGTAAAAATCCGGCCTCGCGGTCAGGACCTCCTTGTACTTGGCCACCGCCTCGTCAAGCTTGCCCATGCGCACGTACATCTCGGCGATGGAGTCCAGGGGATTAGGGTCGCCGGGATTCATCGCGGCATAGCGCTCGAGGTATTGGAGCGCCTTGTCTAAATTCCTCAACTTGGCATGGACAAAGGCGATAGAGTTCAGGGCGAGGCCGAAATCCGGGTCGAGCGCGAGGGCCTTTTCGTACTCTTCGATGGCCTCCGGAATATTGCCGCGACGCTCGTTGAAGAGCCCGCGAGCCTGATGGGCGTATTTCTCCTGGGGATACTTATCCGTCAGCTCCTGCAGGAAACGTCCCTGTTTATCCGTATCCCGCTCTATCCAGGCGGCGTAGGGAACCTCGATGTAGAGTCTTTCTTTCTCGGTCGCCTTCTCGGAATATTTTTTGGCCTTCTCCATGGCCTCGTCCCGGGTCTTATAATCGGCCATCTCGTTGGCGGTCGTGGCGAGATAGAGGTAGGCGACGGCGAACTTCGGGTCGAGGGCGACCGCCTTCTCCAAAGATCTTTGGGCGTCGTTGAACAGGAACCTATCCAATGCGTCCTGGCCGCGGAGAAAATAATTGTAGGCCTCCAGCGACGTCGTGGTGAGGTCGGCGATCTTCGGCTGGGGCTTTTCGATCTTAAGGGCCGGAAGCCCGATCCCCCGGGAAATGGACCGGCTGAGCTCATCGATTTGGGTCATGAGGATGCTGGAGGCGCCCTGCCCCCGGGACGAAGCGCTCTTCATGAGCTGTTTGGTGGCGGCATCCAGGACCTTGACGTCGGTGGCGAAGGTCTCTCCGGCCTTGACGTAGCTCCCGGTGACGAGCGCTTCGATGCCTTCCTTTCGGCAGACCTCGAAACCGGCCTCCTCGTCAAAGGCGGCCGTTTCGTCCCGGCCGGATTGCCGGAGGATGTCCTTCAATCTCTGCCAAGAGGTCACCCGGAAATGGCCCGACTGCTCGAGGCTTGTGATCAGCAGGTTGGGGATAGCCTCCTGCAGGTAATCGAAGGCCTTGTCCCCGGTCTGGTTCCTGAACCCGACGATCGCGACGGTCCGCTTGGACGCTTGGCTTTCGGGGACGAACTGCCGGACGAGGAGGGCGACGATCGCGACAAGGACGGCAGCGGCGGGGATCCAGATCCTTTTTGACGGCAGGCGGACGGTGATCTGTTTCGACGTCGCCGGTTTGCGCACGGGGAGCGGCTGGGCCGTAGTCGGCAGGGCCTGCTCGATATTTGCCAGGTCGGCCCCCAGGGCATCGGCGCTCTCGTGTCTTTTCTCTTTGGGTTTTTCCAGGCATTTCAAGACGAGGAGCTTCAGGTCCTCCGGGATCTGGGCATTGAGCTTCCGGGGGTCGGGCGGGGCCTCGCTCTTCTGCTTGACGGCCACGGCGAGCGGCGTGTCGCCCTCGAACGGCAGGCGGCCCGTCAGCATCTCGAAGAGGACGATGCCGAGCGCGTAGATGTCCGATCTCGCATCGGCCTCCTTCCCATCCACCTGCTCTGGAGACATGTACTCCGGCGTCCCGATCATGACGTTGGCGCCCGTGATGCCTTTGGCCTTGACGGAGCGGGCAATGCCGAAGTCCATGATACGCGCGTTGCCGTCTCGGTCGATCATGATGTTCTGAGGCTTCAGGTCCCGGTGGACGACACCGAGGCGGTGCGCCTCCGCCAGCCCCTCACAGACCTGGCGGGCGACGCTCACGGCCTTCCCGACAGGAAGGGCGCCGATGCGATGGACGAGACTCTTGAGGTCCTCGCCGGGGACATATTCCATGGTGATGTAATAGACGCCCTCCTCCCGGCCGAGGTCGTACATCCGACAGATGTTCCGGTGGGAGATGCCCCGGGCGAGTTTCAGCTCGTTCCGGAAGCGTTCGATGGTCGGTTCGTCGGAGGCGATCTCGGGGTTCAGGAGCTTGAGGGCGAGCTTTTCCCGGACCTCGGTGTCAAAGACCTTATAGACCCGGCCCATGCCGCCGTGGCCTAAGTCCTCGATGACCTGGTACCGCCTAGCGAAGGTCGTCCCGGGCAAGAGTTCCCGAGGAGTGGAGGCCGGCATGGCTTGCGTCGAGCCGTATGGAGATCCGTCGGGCCGGGGCAGGGGGGTGGCGCATTTCCCGCAGAACCTGCTGTCTTGCGGATTGTCGGACATACACTTGGGACAGCGCAACAGATTTCCTTTTTCCCGAAGGGGAGGATATCTTTTCATTTTAAGGATGTCAACCCAGGAGGGATCAGATCTTAGCTCCCGATACACTTCGATCGCCTTGTCCAAGTTGCCGACTTTTTGATGGGCGCGGGCCTGAGATCCCGGCTTCTCCCGGGGCTTCCCCCGCCGTTTCCGGCCCCGGCGCTTTTCAAGCGAGCCGCTCGCGGATATAATGGTCGATCCCGAGGACGTATCGGCATGTTCCTTCTGAACGAACTGATTTTCTTGTCACCGCTCGCCATCTACACGTACATCCGCGTCCTGCGGTTGTTCTCGTGGAACATCGCGAGGATCCTTTTCACGGCGGGCTTCGTCGTCCTCCTCGCGGGCTTTCCCGTCGCGGAAACCCTTTCCCACCGCGGGGCCGGCGGCTTGACGAAGGTCGTCATGATCGCCGGATACGACGCCCTGCACTTGCTCCTGTATCTTGTCCTCACCGTCATCCTGTCCGATCTCGCGATCGGCGCGGCCCGCCTGCTCAAAATTCTCTCCAAGGAGGCGGTCCGCAGTCCCCTTTTCCGGCGCTTCCGGCTCGCCGCCGCCATGATCATCCCGGCCCTGGTCGTCGCCGCCGGAATCACCAATTATCACCACCTCAGGATCAGGGAATCCACTATCGAGGTTCCCCGGAGATCCTCAGCTGCAAAGGAACTAACGATCGCTTTCGCCGCCGATTTCCATCTCGGGACGATCACGGCCGGCCGTTTCCTGGAGAGGTTCGTCGCCAAAGTCAACGCCGCAGCCCCCGATATTGTCCTCATCGGGGGGGATATCCTGGAAGGCGACCGCCGGGACGAGGACACAGGCAAGTTCGAGGCTCAGTTCCGGCGTCTTCACCCGAAGTACGGGATTTGCGCGGTCCCGGGGAATCACGAGGGGCATGGCGGCGGGAGGACGGATTTCTTCAAGCGGTCCGGGATCAGGCTGCTGGAGGACATGGTCGTGAAGATCGACGACGCAATTTATCTGGCCGGACGCAATGACACCCATTCCAGGAACCGGAAGCCCGTCGCCGATCTCCTGCGGGACACGCCCGGCGACTTGCCGGTGATCCTCCTGGACCATCGCCCGACCGACCTCGAAAATATCAGTTGCACGGGCGCCGATATCCAGCTTTCGGGCCATACCCATCACGGACAGCTCTTTCCCATCAACTGGATCACGAACCGCGAATACGAGCTCAGCTGGGGACATATCAAGAAAAACCGGACGCACGTCTTCGTGACAAGCGGCGTTCAGCTTTGGGGCCCGCCGGTCAGGACGACCGGTTCCTCGGAGATCCTTCTCCTCCATGTCCTGTTCAAAGAACCGGCCGGCGAAAAGCGTATCCCTTGAAAAGCGCGGGGACTCACGGTGCGGCCGCCGGTTGTCCGTCTCATGCCTTTTTGACTAGGAAGGGATGGGAGTTTCATTTTCTGCGACGCGGCGAATTCCCGCTCCGGACAATAAATCCCCCCTCCTTTCCATACCGATACTATATCGCCGGCCTGTTGGCCCTGTCAATCGCCGCGAAAAGTCGCGAAAAGGTTACCCGATGATCCAATCGGGATAAGAAACGCCGCCCCATCTGCTAAAAAGAAGATAGACTCCCGCTCCCCCATTCTTCAGAACGGCCCCAGATGAAGGGCTTGGGCGATAACCACCGCGGCCATGCCCAAGGCCAGCCAGATGAGAAGAAGCGGCAGGAGCCAACGGACCCATTTCTCCCAAGGGATATTGAGGATGCCCAGGGCGGCCATGAAATAGCCTTGCGTGGGGATGAAAGAACGCCTATTATGGACGAGCGACGGGTTCGAGCGCGAACTAGAGGGTCTTCAAGTTCTCTTTCCGCTTCAGATTTTAAGCTGACGTAGAACGACTGGAGAGGGTTTGGCCGCGGTCAAAAGCGGTCAAACCCTCTCTTTTTTTTGCGGGTATACGACTTCGGCGGCGCGGTATTCGAGGTCCTAGTTCTGTTCTTCGAGCGCATCCGGGAAAGATAGGATTGCGGACTTGATGTTGTCCAGCGCTTCCTCTTCGATTCCGGATGGACTCACAGCTCCGGGATGGGCCCTGATTGACAACCACTTTCCCCCTGATATAACATAGACCACGGATCGGGGGTGAGAATCAGGCCGCCTGTCTCCAAATCACAGCTTGGCTCATCCTCTGGCAACCACGAAGGAGAGAAGCCATGCTCAAACGCATGATCGGAGTCCTCATCCTCAGGCCGGCGGTCTACCTCGAGATCGCCAAGGACACAACCGCGACCGGACAGGCGGCGGTCATTATTGCGGCGGCTTTGTTTATCCAAGGCGTCATCGAAGGACTGATTCAAGCCAAGGACCAAACCGGTGTCCTCACCCCCTCTCCGGCGCACTTGATTGGAAGCGCATTCGCGGTTCTAATTTCAGGGCTTATCGCCTGGGTCATAACCGCTTGGTTTTTGACGATCGCAGCCAGACTTCTCGGAGGAAGGACAAATACGGGAGAGATGCTGCGGGTCACCGGTTACGTGGAGATCTTCACGATCGTTATCATTTTGAGCATCCCAGGGCTGGCGGTCCCGGCGCTTTCATTCCTGGTGGATGTCTTCGCGGTCATCGGCGCCCTGCTTGGGCTTCTCGGCTATCTCATCGGCGTCAGTGAATCCGCCGACCTTTCCATACGCCGGGCGTTCGTCGCCTCCAGCGCGGCGGGAATCATCAACCTCCTGATCGTCGTTTTTCTGGCCGACATGACCCTGCGGGTGCTCAGAATATGGTGAATCGAAATTTTGAGAGTTGAGGTCAGCCGATGAAAAGACGTTTTTCTTTTTTGCTGAGTTAATATTTTCTATTCCTCATTCTTCTTTCAATTTCAAAAAGGAAGCCGTCGAGTTTTACTTAGAGAGCTTAAAAACGGCTACCGGCGTTGACAATCTATTTCGTTTTGCCGGAGCTGCCGCCTCTGGCGTTGGCACGGCTTTTCAGGAGTTCCTCGAAAAGACGGCTTGCGTGATTTCTCCCGCGGACCGGGCGGATCCGCCCCGGCTCCGAAAGGCAATCAGGTCGAGAAAACGTCAACAGCCGTTGTCGCTCGTCAGAGGCAATGGGAAACGCATGGGTACGGACACAGCGGCTCGAAGGACGAGCCGTTTCGTTACTCCGCGGGGCAGGTCTTGCTCAATGGGCGGCCGGTATTGCCGGACGAAAATTTGAAAGCACCAAGGAGTTTTGAGACCCTCTTCGAAGACGGGGACGTCCTGGTGCGGAAACACTATGGCGCCGGGTGTTTGCCCCTTCATCGACTCGGACGCGGCACCTCCGGGACCCTTCTCTTCACCCGTAATGCCCGGACCGCGCGACTGTTAACGATCGCCATGAAGGAAAGGCGGATCCGCAAGGTGTATCTGGCCTTAGCCTCCGGGACCGCTATGCCGGATTCCCTCTGGTAGGTGACCCGCTCTATCAGGCGGGTGGAATTCCCCGTGCCGACGACATTGATGATGAGTGGGCCGCGACGCCTGGCGGCACCTGACCTTCGGGAACTGACCCCTGGCTTGCTCTCCTTAAATCGACCCTTCTTCGCAGCGCGCCAAGAACGTGAGCGAGATACTCAAGGAATTGGATAAGCCCAAAAAGCAAGAGCAGGCAAGGCTGGTCTTAAGCCAAGTCAATAAGTTCGCTTCTGATCCGATGGCCTTCTCGTCAAGGCGGCGGCATAACCGAAGGCATAGAAGTAAGCCCTCCAGCTTTTATCTGAAGAAGCATACTGATTATCCCCGAGGAAATAATCCACGAGAGTCTCGCGAAGCCGGGTCAACTCGCGGAGACGGCGGCTGTGGCGGGGGTCGGCAATCGTTAGGTCAAGAAGCTCCAAGGCTCGGTCGAGAGCCAGGAGGCTGTAATCGGTGTTTTGCTTTTGGCGCCAATTCATCGTCCGCTCGACCTCGCTCCCGACGTTGGCCAACTGTTCAACAAAGGACAAACTCCGCCAGCGTCCAGCCGCTAGATCCCGATGCTGAATGGTCATGTTGATATCAGGTTTTGGACCACTTGAATGATCTTCTCCCGGATTTCCATATTATCGACGCCCCGGGAGCGATTCCCCCTGGAAGGCCGGATGTTGATCAAGGAATCGAATTCGATCCGGTCCGCGCCTTCGAGCTCGGGATAGATGTTGATCCCCCACAGGTTCTTTTGCTGGGACCCGTTCTCGAGAAGCAGCGCTTCCTCGTCCGCATGGAGCTCGCCGTCGACAGCCATGATCTCACGATTCACGTCGACCACGGCCTTTACCAGGTTCCCGAAGCCGCCTTGGGCCATAGCCTTCAGGTCTGTCAAGGAGACGGGCCCGCTGATAATTATCATGCCATCACTATAGCACACGCCCTCTCGAGGGACAAAGAGCCGCGAAAAATCGCGAAAAGATCGCCCGATGATCCAATCGGGATGGCCGTCGGCCCGGCTTCCCCATTCTTCAGAACGGCCCCAGATGAATGGCTTGGGCGATGACCACCGCGGCCATGCCCGAGGCCAGCCAGATGAGAAGACCGGCAAGAGAACATAACGAGCCGCTCCTCGGCGCAGTCGGGACATCTGATGCGGGCAGCGTTTCGCAGTCCTCATGAGCCGGCAACGGATCATGAGGGCGAACCCGCATTTCGGATTGCCGCAGTCAAGATACTTCTCGACCACCTCCTTAACGATCGGTCGGAAAAACCAGCCCTCATTCGCTTCGCGCCTGAGGACTGCAAAGCCTGTACTCCCGCTCGAAACGACTCTCATACTCCGTCAGGAACCTGTCGAAATGATGGAAAAGCACCCGGTAGAGAACGGTCCGCTCCGGATGTCGAGGACGATAGACTCCCGCCATAGCAGGAGAATAGCCTCAAGAAACGGGCCAATGTCATGGATCGGACCGCGTCTCCCTGGAAAGAGGCGATGACCGCGGCCCGGAAAGGCGAATCAGGTCGAGAAAACGTCAACAGCCGTTGACGCTCGACGGAGGCAATGGGAAACGCACGGGTACGAACACAGAGTCCCGAAGAACGAGCTGTTTCGTCACTCCCACGAAAGTGCCGACCGCTCGCCGGGCCGTCGGCCCGCTTTTCCCTTTTTTAAGAATGGCCTAAAATGAAGAGCCTGGGCGATGATCACTGGGGCCATGCCCAAGGCCAGCCAGAAAACGCAAGAGAACCTCATTTCTTTTCATGTGATTAGGGCAATGGCGCAGGGGCGATGCCCGGAGGAGGTCGTTGAAGGGCGGAGCGAGGGCCGTAGCGTCCAAGCTATTGGCCCAGCCCAAAATAATACGAACGCAATATAAGAAGTTACAATGTATGAACGGCACTGAATGCCGTCCTCAAGCCTCCGTAGCGGAGGGGGGGACCGACGGGACTGGTTCCCCGGGGGTCGGCAAACTATCTAATGCGTTCGTATTAATACTCTGGAATTGGTGTCGTATCCCTGGAATTCCAGGTATCACCAGAAATCAGCGTCATCGCACAAGAAGAAAGAATCCTATCGGCAATTTTAGGACTGGAAGAGACTCTGGACCCAATCCTTACCTTCGAAGAAGTACCATTTTCCGCTCTGGGGCCCGATCATCCAGAAACGACCTTCCTCGTCCTTGATCCGAAGCTGTTTGAGGCTGTCGATGAATTCCCGCTTGGAGATCTCCCCGCCGCGGAATCTCCTCTTCATCCGGCTGAAGACGGCCTCCACATCCTTGAACTTAGCATCCATGGTTCCCCCTCGGATGGTCCAGTCCCCGTTCGAAACACAATTCGTTTGTTTTCAATGATATATTAACTTATTGAAAATATTCAAGTTACATGTACCGGTTAGGACGCTGTAGCGCGACGGGGTGCAGACGGTCGAGGGACTGTGGGCGTCGGCAAACAGGAGCCCTTCCTTCGCGAGGCGGTCGAGGTTCGGGGTTGGCGCCTTTGCCTCCGGATTGTAGCAGCCCACATCGCCGTATCCCAGGTCATCAGCTAGAATGAAGACGATGTTGGGAAACGGGTTCGAGACCACGGCGGATGCCGTGTCGGCGGCGCCTGATGCCGCCAACCCGATGAAGCCTAGAGCGGCAACGATTGCGGACCGGAAGGAAGTTTTCATAGATTGCTAGGAATTTGCTTTTGGAATGAAAGCCGTGGAAAGAGCCGGTGGCCGGACCGGAGGGCGGGGAAAAGGGGGTTATCATGTGAGTATTTCTAAATTTGCTTGTTTCAGTTCGGTCCAGGCTCCGTCTGCAACGTCACCGGCCCGAGCAAGCCGGACGAGA